>Ga0265303_10001003_pt1 | contig 16947 bp, 10 predicted proteins | sample Helome_2_FD_192494 | JGI IMG/M metagenome (GOLD analysis project Ga0265303, IMG submission 192494) | Marine sediment microbial communities from subtidal zone of North Sea - Hel_20160317 (Illumina Assembly) | ecosystem: Environmental > Aquatic > Marine > Subtidal zone > Sediment ... | reverse complement strand
CAATTATTTTAAATGAAGGAAAATAGCCCAGCCACAGCAATGAAGCCAGGGCAGCTGTCGACATATCCAGCAAACCATGGGGAGTTCGGGAGAGCGCCCAAAATAGCTTCAGACGGTCAAAGCCTCTAAAATCATACTGGCACGAGGTTTCGGCCATTGACTTCATCCTTCATATGAAAACATGTTAATTACCACAGAAAACACCGAGAACACGGAGGTTAAATCCAACACCAAATTAATTCTTATAATATTATCCCTGTGTGCCCTGTGAGCTCTGGGGTGATGTATATTTATTGCAGCTATTCTTGCAGCTTGCAGTCTTGATCCCATTCCGGGCATGCAGACTTTCTTTCGGCAGTGTATTTTTCCATGCACTCACCGCATTCCATGTCGAAGTTAGCGACATTTCCGTATTTTTCTTTGATCTCCTCGGGGGTCAGAACCGTCAACTCGGTGCAGCCGCATTGCGGGCAGGCTGTTTTAATCTGATAATTCTTTCTGGCCATATAAATTCTCCTTCTCTTCAAAATGGCAGAGGCTTGAAAAACATAATGTCAAAAGTTAACCACGAAAACACGAAATTTTTTTATTTTTGATTATTTTCGTGTTTTTCTTCTTTCGTGCTTTCGTGGTAAAGCGTTTATTCTTAAATGTGTCCGATATGGCACTTGCAATCAAAATTCTATTTTAGCTCTCTAACAGCCCCTGTTAACCGCTTTAGTGAGAATTATTTGAATTGATCCTGCAGCCAACCGTCAAATTCTTTTTCACTTAAAATTTTTTCTTCCAGCACAACCTCCCGTATGGTTTTGCCGGAGGCATAGGCTTTTTTGGAAACCGCAGCCGCCTTATCATATCCGATCTTGGGAACCAATCCGGTCGCCAGCGCCAGGCTTTGCTCGATGTAGCCCGCACAAACTTCCATGTTGGCGCTGATGCCGTCGATACATTTTCTGGCAAACACGTCTGCCGCTGCTGCCAGCAGTTCGATGGACTGTAAAAGGTTGTAGGCCATCACCGGCAACATCACGTTAAGCTCAAAATTGCCGGCCTGCCCGCCCATCATAATGGTGGTGTCATTGCCCATCACCTGGGCGGCCACCTGAAGGACGGCTTCGGGAATCACCGGATTGACTTTGCCCGGCATGATGGAAGAGCCCGGCTGCAAGGGCGGCAGGTTAATTTCGCCGATGCCGCACCGCGGGCCCGAAGCCAGCCAGCGAATATCGTTTGCAATTTTAACCAGACTCACAGCCAGGGTTTTCAGAGCGCCGCTGGCCTCTACGGCAGCATCCCGGGCCGCCTGGGCTTCGAAATGATCGGCCGCTTCCTGAAATGCAATGTTGGTAAGTGAGGAAATCAGCGCAACAACTTTGGCGGCAAATTGTGGATGGGCATTGACTCCGGTCCCGACTGCCGTACCGCCCAGGGCCAACTCGCAAAGCCGATCTTCGGAAGCAGTTATCCTTTTGATCCCCAGTTCAATCTGGCGCGTGTAGCCGGAAAATTCCTGACCCAGCACCATGGGGACCGCATCCTGTAAATGGGTCCGGCCAATTTTATGGATTTTTGCAAACTCTTGAGCCTTTTTAGCAAGGGATTGCTGAAGCAGCTGAAGGGCGGGAATGAGATCCTCCCGGATGGATATCAGGGCGGCGATATGGATCACCGAAGGGATCACATCGTTGCTCGACTGGCTCAGATTGACATGATCATTGGGGTGAACCGGTGATTTGCCGCTTTTTTTGCCGCTTAAAATTTCATTGGCGCGGCAGGCAACCACCTCATTCATATTCATGTTCGTGGAGGTGCCGGAGCCGGTCTGAAAGACATTGACGACAAACTGATCGTCAAGCTGACCGTTAATGACGTCCTGAGCGGCCGCGTCAATCGCATCGGCCAGATTGGCATCCAATAATCCCAGGTCTTTGTTTACCCTGGCGGCACACTTTTTGAGCAGCGCCAGGGCGTGGATAAAAGACGCAGGGATCTTCAAATTGCCAATGGGAAAGTTATCAACCGCCCGCTGGGTTTGGGGCCCGTAATAGGCGGTTTGCGGAACCATAACGGTTCCCATGGTGTCTTTTTCTTTCCGAAATTTCATCGTTGATGGCACCGGCTGGCAAATTACCGGGGCGGCATGCGCTCAACATTGGCTTTGAGCTGGGCGATTTCGATACCGAGACTGACACATTGTTTGCCATCCATACACTTTTCGGCATCCCCTTCTTCTAAAAAGGTCTTCAGCTCAATCTTATCTTTTTTCAAATCCACCACCCAGGTATTTTGATCCTCATCAAATTCAACGTTGACGTCAATACCGCATTGGCCGATATCCGGATACAATGCAGTAATTCTATGGCAAAGTTCTTCTTTGTCAATCATGAATATTCTCCTTTTATCACAACCTCAGTGTAGAGGGAATAGCTTTTTATTCTTGTCCACAGACCGAATTCCATTCATAAAATTAAGGTTTATCTCTTTTTAAATTTAAACCGTTCAACTTGGCCCTTACCTAATCTAAATCATTTTCGGAGAAATTCAAAACCAAAACGACCCAAAGGGCTATGGTTTTTTATATTTTTTCCTGACCACATTAATTAAACTGCCCTCCAGAATCATCTGGATTTGACGGTCACTAAACGTATAGCTGACTGCAATCAGCTGATTTTGGGTTTTATTGAAAATTTTTATACGTTTGCCCTGTTCTAAAGCCTGTCGCACTTCTTTGAGCACCAGGGTATCATTGACAGCAATGCGGTCCCAGTCAGCCGGATCGCTGAAGGATAACGGTAAAATGCCGAAATTGATCAGGTTTTGCCAGTGAATGCGGGCAAAGCGCTTGGCAATAACCGCCCTTAAACCTAAAAATCGCGGCGCAAGTGCGGCGTGTTCCCGGCTGGAGCCCTGGCCGTAATTGTCGCCGCAGATCACAAAAAAGGCCTGCTGCCCGCGGTCCATCGCCCGTTGGTAAAAACCCTCATCAACGCGGCTGAATACAAACTTGCTGATTTCCGGAATATTGCTGCGGTACGGCAGCACACTGGCTCCGGCCGGCATGATTTCATCGGTGGAAATATCATCACCGACTTTAATCAGTACCGGTCCTTCGAGCGTCTGCGGTAATGCATCGAATGCCGGCAGAGGCTTAATATTCGGCCCTTTTTCCAGTTCAACGGTTCCGGGCTTATCAGCGGGCGCAATCAGCATGTCGGTATTTATACTGATCTTTTTCGGTTCTTTAAATCGCGGATATGCCATGTCCAGATCACGCGGATCGGTAATCACACCGGTCAGGGCCGAGGCCGTGGCTGTCTCCGGGCTGCACAAATAAACCTGATCCTCCTTGGTACCGGAACGCCCGGGAAAATTTCGCGGAACCGTCCGCAAACTGATGCGTCCGGTCGCCGGTGCCTGGCCCATCCCGATGCAGCCGCCACAGCCGGCCTGGTGCATTCGAGCACCGGCATGGATCAGCTTCTCCAACAACCCCAGCGAGACCAGGTTCTCCAGTATCTGGCGCGAGGTCGGATTGATATCAAAAGAGACCCGATCGTGGGTCTGCCGGCCATCAACAATGAGTGCCGAAATCGCAAAATCGCGCAACCCCGGATTGGCTGAAGAGCCGATATAGGCCTGATAGATTTCTCTGCCGGCGACTTCCCGCACCGGGACCACATTGCCGGGACTGCTCGGTAGTGCAATTAGCGGCTCCAGTTTGCTCAGATCAATTTCATCATGTTCATCATAGGCCGCTCCCCTGTCGGCATCGATTTTCACCCAATCAGCCTCCCGATTTTGGGTTTTCAAAAAGCTTTTAACCGCATTATCTGATGGAAATACGGTGGTGGTAGCCCCCAGCTCGGTGCCCATATTGGCAATTACATGTCGATCCATGGCCGAAAGATTCACGAGCCCGGGACCATAGTATTCGATTATTTTTCCCACCCCGCCATCCACTCCGTAGCGGCGCAGCATTTCTAAAATTACATCTTTGGCACTTATCCAGACCGGCAGCTTGCCGGTCAATTCAACACCCATAATCCGGGGCATCTTCACAAAAATCGGCTCCCCGGCCATCGCCATGGCCACCTCTAGACCCCCGGCGCCCATGGCGAGCATCCCCAGTGACCCGGCCGCCGGCGTGTGACTGTCCGAGCCCAGCAGGGTTTTGCCGGGTACGCCGAAGCGTTCCATGTGCACCGGATGACTGACGCCGTTTCCGGGTCGACTGTACCACAGGCCGAATTTGGCACACGCACTTCGCAAAAACAGGTGATCATCGGCATTGCGAAAATCAGTCTGCAACAGATTATGATCCACATACTGAGCTGATAGTTCGGTTTTGACCCGTGTAACGCCCATGGCTTCGAACTCCAGCATCACCATGGTGCCGGTGGCATCCTGTGTCAGGGTCTGATCGATTTTCAAGCTGATTTCTTCTCCCGGTTCCATCCGCCCTTCAACCAGATGGGATTCGATTAATTTTTGGGCAACGTTTTGCGCCATCTTTTTTAACTCTCCTATTTACACGAATATGTTACTTGAAGATCTCCCAGAATTCCAAGAAACATCCATGCCGGCATCAACGGCTGATTCCGATAGCCCGGCGTACACGCCCAAGCACCGGTTCGGCTATCGTCCGGGCTTTGTCGGCACCCTGGTCCAATATCCGATCCAGTTGATTTTTATCGGCCAGCAACTGCTCATAGATGTCCCGCCGGTCGCCAAAGTGTTCATTGAGCAATTCAAACAAATCCTGCTTGATCTCACTGTAGGCCAATCCGCCGGTGAGATACGCCTTGCGCCGGGACGCAATGGCGTCCTCAGAGGCGAAGTATTTGTAGATATTAAATACATTGCATTCATCCGGATTTTTCGGGTCATCCGGGCGTTTGGAGTCTGTAACAATGCGCATCACCTGTTTGTGCAGGGATTTGGCATCGGCAAAAATGGGAATGGTGTTATGGTAATTTTTACTCATTTTGCGACCATCGATACCCGGAATGGTCATCACCATTTCCTGGATAAGCGGTTCCGGAAGCGTCAGCACTTTGCCGCAGCTGCTATTCACGGCAGCTGCAATATCCCGGGCTATCTCCACGTGCTGGCGTTGATCTTGCCCAACAGGCACCCGGTGGGCACCGTACAGCAAAATATCAGCGGCCATTAAAACCGGATAATTAAACAAACCCGCATTGATATCGGCATCCGACTGTTTTCCGGCGCTAAGATTGGCATCAACAGCTGCTTTATAAGCGTGCGCCCGGTTGAGCAACCCTTTGGCGGTAAAGCAGTTTAAAATCCAGGTAAATTCACAAATCTGCGGGATATCGGACTGCCGGAAAAAAATGACCCTCCCGGGATCCAGTCCCAACGCCAGCAGGGTGGCGGCAACATCATACACATATTGATTTAAGGTTTCTTTTTCCTTAAGCGTCGTCAGGGCATGATAGTCGGCCACAAAATAAAGGGTTTGAAATTTTTCAATCAGATCAAACGCAGGTTTGATCATCCCCAGATAATTGCCGATATGCAATGTGCCGGTTGGCTTTATTCCACTTAAAACAATTTGTTTCACCGGTTCGCCTCTCCTTGACAATTGAGCTATATACCGCCCCAAGACAATTAAATTAAGACTGAAAGATCTAATGACAAGGTTACCGGAGTTCACAAAACAAGTGCCTAAAATGAGCTAAAATGCCTGAAGTTAAGGCATTTTGTCCTTTAAAAGATAGAGCGAAGCGACACCACAAATTAGGCACTTCCAACTTTAGTACACTTAAGGCACGTTTTTAGGAAAAGAAGATGGGGTAGAGGGAAATATATTGATAGTAAGCGCCATGGCTAAAATATTCTCATCACTCCTTGGGCCGCTCCATTTTAATGGCAAACATCAACAGGGCCGGAATGACAAACACGGTGAAGATCGTCGAAATGGCCAAACCGCCTAAAACCACGCTACCCAGTCCTCTGTAAAACTCCGATCCCGGGCCGGGCACCAGTACAAGCGGCAGCATACCAAAAACAGAGGTGGCCGCGCTCATGTAAATGGGTCTCAAGCGGGTGCGCGTGGATGCCAACACGGCTTCCCGATATGGCATACCGTTGAGTCGGACGTTGTTTAAGGCCTGATGAACAATCAGAATAGCATTGTTGACTACCACGCCGACAAGAATGATAAATCCCAGCATGGTGAGAATATCAAAGGGCTGGGGAGCAATAAACCAGTTAACCAGTTTGAGCCCCAATAGTCCCCCGACGGCGGCCAATGGCAGGGTGAACATAATAATCAGCGGATAAATGAAATTGCCGAACAAAGCGGCCATGAGCAAATAGGCGATGAGGGCCGCCAGTACAAAATCCAACTGCAAGGTTTGACGGGTTTCGGTAAGCTTATCAGCCACACCGCTCTGTCTCACATCGGTTCCCTGCAACATGTTCTGCCCTGCCATCGGCTCGATGACCCGGGTGGTGATGGTTTCCATGGCTTCCTGCAACGGGATGGAAAACGGCGGGGTAACCTGAAGGGTTATGGTTCGCTGGCGTTCGAGGTGACGGATTTGAGTGATTCCGGCCGTGCGCTCCAGCTTTGAAAGAGAAGAAATCGGAACGATCCGCCCGCCGGGGATAGCGATCATGGAATGATACAGCTTCTCCGGGGAGTTAATGTCGGCTTCGGAGGCTTTTAAAATCAGATCGATTTTTTTCTGGCCTTCCTGTTTAAAATCCCCGATGTCTCTGCCGTCCATAAGGACGTCTAACGCAATTCCAAACTCCCGGGCGTTCATATTAACCGCTTTGAGACGATCCCGCAACGGTACCAGGCGCGCTTCCGGAAACAGCAACTCCAGCGACGGCACCGGCCGTATCTGAGATTGGGGGATTTCTTGCATAATGGCGCCATACATGGCGCCGGCCACCTGGACGATACGGTTTAAATCATCGCCGCTGATATTGACCTCGATGGTCCGGCCGCGACCCAGAGAGGTCTGGAACACACCGGCTTGAGTGCTCACACCGAACATCCCGGGAATCGAAAAAATCGTGCGCCTGAACAGCGGCAGCATTTCGCCGGCCCGCTGTTCATGTGTGCTGGTGGCGCCAAAGAGCATGATCTGCTCGGCACCCACATAAAACATGTTCTCAATGCCGGGAAACCCATTGTGATCTTTGCCGATATAAGGTGCATTGACGCGATAGATATGCTCTCCGACGGCCATGCGTTCGGCAAATGAAAGTCCCGGGGGCGGAATCAACAGACTAATTACCAGATTGCGGTTACCCTGCGGCAAATACTCCGCCTTGGGGAGTAACATCCAGGTGCCTAAAATCGAAACTGTACTGAAAATCAAAACGGTGGCGGTCTGCGTCATCCAATTTCGGGTGACCATTTTCACCAAAGCCATAATTCCGTCGACGATGCGGGTCCCCATATTACTGCCGACTTGTATGCGCGTCTGACACGAGTCTTTACTTCCGGCTAATTCGAATAGTTGCCTTGAGAACATCGGGATCACCGAAACAGAAACAAACAGGCTCAAGGCAACAGCAAAGGTGACCGCAATGGCTATATCCCGGAACAGCTGCCCGGCCTCTTGCTCCATAAAAATGACCGGCAAAAAAACGGCAATGGTGGTCAGGGTGGACGCCAGAATGGCACCCCAGACTTCACGCGCACCGTCATATGACGCTTGAAAAGCGGATTTTCCCATGTCGCAATGGCGGTCAATGTTTTCAAGCACAACAATGGCACTGTCAATCAGCATACCGACGGCGAATGCAATCCCTGCCAGGCTGACCACATTCAAATTGCGACCCATCAAATTCATAAAAATAAATGTACCAATAATGCTGATCGGTATGGCGGTCGCCACCACAAGCGTTGAGATAAGACTCCTTAAGAACACCAACAATACAATAATGGCGAGGGTGCCACCGATGAGGATATTTTGGCGGACCAGGTTAATGGCGCCTCGAATGTAGGGTCGTTGATCATATACCCACTCGAGCTTGACTTTTTCAGAGGCCAGTCTTTCGGTGTTCAAACGCTTGACAACAACTTCCAGGCGGTCGGAAAGCTCAAGGATGTTGGCGTCCGGTTCCGGTTTGACACCGATGGCAATCCCTTCTTTGCCCAGATGCAGCATGGCCGTGGTCAATTTTTCATAGCCGAATTCAACCTTTGCCAGATCCGAAACCCGGATGCGCTGCTGGCCGGTTGATCGGATAACGATGGTTTCGATATCTGCGGGCGATCTAAATTCACCGATGGCCCGAATGCGATAATCCCGTCTGCCGACGCCCATGATACCGGCGGAAACATTTATATTTTCAGCTCTGAGGATTTCGATCAACTCGGCTATGGTCAGCCCGAAAGCCGCTAATTTTTCCGGCTTAACGATGATATGCATTTCATTTTCGATGCCACCGCCGATGAAAAGATCCGCAACACCGGTGGTTCTTTCTATAAATTGCCGGATGTTATTTTCAAAATAGGTTCGATACTGGTAGGGCGACCGCTGGTTATCATCGGTGGTTTTTAGAACCATCCAGATCACCGGCGAGGTGGCGGCACCGGTAGCGGTGATAATGGGTTTATCGACATTTTCCGGATATGAGGGGACTTCGTTGAGCTTGTTTGAAACCCGCAGCAGGGCGTCATCCGGATCGGTGCCGAGGCTGAATCGCAAGGTAACGCTTCCACGGGAATCAAATGATGAACTTTCCATTTCCACAAGCCCGGGAATGCCTTTTAATACTTTTTCCTGTTCCTCGATAATTTCCCGCTCCACCTCGTAAGGGGTGGCGCCGGTCCAGGTTGTGGTGACGCTGATCTCAGGCTCGATGACGGTGGGACTTAACTGATAGGGCATGCGTGCCAGTCCGATGATGCCGAACAGGATAATGAGAATAACACCCACTATGACGGTAACCGGATTTTCAATTGAAAATTTAACAGCGTTCATAGTCATAATTCTCATTGAGCGCAAAGCGCTCCATGAGAAGCCAATGGTTATCAGTTTTCATACAAAGTTAAAGAGACCATCTGCCCGTTACGCAATCGCTCGTTGCCTTTGACAACCACCTGCATGCCTTCTGCAAGATCCGCGCTTTGCACCCCGGCAATCTGTTCCTCATAGCCGATAACGTCAACCGGAATCATCCGGGCTTTAGAATCCTGAACCGCATAAACCACAGTTTGCCCATATACCGCAATGACGGCATCGCGGGGGACAACCAGTGTTTTGTGGGCCTTTCCGACCGGCAGCACCACTCTGGCCGACATCCCCTCGATGAGTGCCAGCGTATTCGGCGTTCGAATTTTGACCGGAAACGTCCGGGTGGCAACATCTCCGCGGGGAATGACCGCCAGGACTGATCCTGAAATTTGATTGCCATTTATGGTCGCTTTGACCGGCATTCCGATTTTAACAAAGGGAATAAATTCTTCGGAAATGTCAGCCATAATATCGACCACATCATCTTTGCCTAATATCGCCACCGTGGCGCCCTCCGCAATCCACTCACCCCGATCCACATGGCGCTTGATAACGATCCCGTCAAAAGGGGCGCGGATGACTTTCTTCTGCAGTTCGATTTTGATGCGCTCAACTTCGGCTTTTAGTGATTCAGCACGCTTTTCAATCCCCTTTACCCGGAAACGGTTTTCGTCATAGGATTGTTCAGAAATGGCTCTGGTTTTAAATAGTTTTTCGCTGCGCTTAAATTCGATGCGCGCAATTTCCAGCTCGGATAAAGCCTGCTCATAGGTGGCTGAAGTTGCCAGCAGCCGTTGTTCTAAAATATCCGCTCCCAGCTTGATGAGAACCTGGTTCTTTTTGATTCGCTGTCCCTCCTCAAAGCGCACCTCTTCAACCGGTCCGCTCAGCTCAGATGCGACGTCTGAAACTTCTTCATAAAAAACGGTCCCGATAAATTCAGCCCGAGGGGTAACATTGCCGGTTTTTACCGGTGCGACACTCACAACGGCCGGGGGCGGGCCTTTCGGTTTGTCCTGACCCCAGAGAGCCGAAGCAAAAAGGTTCATCAACAATCCGCTTAAAATCAAAAAGCGCAAAGATCGTTTTAATCTGCCGGACATGCCAGCCTCCATTTACGTATGCCGAATGCTTGGTTTTACCGGTATGCGTGCCATTAAAAATGGGTAAAAATTCAATTAAATAGACTGGTTGTTTATGGTCTAAGATAAGGACATTTGTAAATATGACAAGCAGATAGATTACCGCGAAGAGATCTTCAAATGCAATATCAAGGCCTGCGAAGAAGGTGAGGCATTCAATCGGCGGGGCGGATGTGGAATAAAGCCCATTTATAAAAATTATACCTGAAATATTCATAGGATAGACTGTCAGTCTACCCATCAAATAGGAATTGACAGGCATAGGGCTTTTCCATATGATCACTCGGTGTATATCTGAATTTTGCACGCGTCCTCCAGAGGCGGACAAGTCGGAGGCTTTCATATTCTCATTAATTTTCATGCAAGTTTCAGGGAATAACAGTAGCTGACCTGCATTATGAATGAAAAAGGGTAAAATCATCATGGATTTCACTGCCGCCTGGAATGCTGAATACATCGAGACGCAATACAAACGGTGGAAAGCGGATCCCACCAGCGTTTCCAAGGACTGGCGCTTTTTTTTTGAAGGATTTGATCTGGCGGCTTCCGGCGCACCTGAAACCGGTGAGGGCTTTGACGAGGAACAGCTGCTGCGGCAATCCCGGGTCGAGTCGCTTATTTATCGGTACCGTGATCTGGGGCACTTGCTGGCCTGTCTGGATCCTCTGGCGGCCTGCCCCACCGAACATCCCCTGTTGGATCTGCAAGCCTTTAACCTGACCCCGCAGGATCTGGACCGTGAATTTTTCACCCGCCGCTTTGCAACATCCGGGCGTGCTCCCCTGCAAGAAATTATTCAGGCGCTAAAAGAAACCTACTGCCACTCCATTGGCGTGGAATTCATGCACCTGCAGGACCCTTCAGAGCGCCGCTGGCTGCTGGATCGCATGGAGCCGATCCGCAACCGGCCCCGCCTGGAGAAGGATACCAAAAAGCGCATACTGAACAGCCTTGTCAGGGCTGCTCTGTTTGAACAATTTTTGAATAAAAAATACATCGGCGTCACCCGTTTTTCCTTGGAAGGCGGAGAAGCCCTGATCGCGGCACTTGATTTTTTTATTCAGCATGTGGCCGCATCCGGCACCAAAGAAATCATTCTCGGTATGGCGCACCGCGGACGGCTAAATGTTCAGGCCAACATCCTGCAACGGCCATACGAAGATATACTCAGCGAGTTTGAAAGCTGCTACAATTCCGAGGAACTCGTCGGTGCCGGTGATGTCAAATACCACAACGGGTATCTGGCCGACCTTAAAACCGCCGATAATCAGCAGCTGCGCATCTTTTTAATGAACAATCCGAGTCATCTCGAAGCGGTTGACCCGGTAGTGGAGGGATTTGCCCGCGCCCGTCAGGATTTGCTCGGCGATAGCAGCGGAGCGCACGCTCTGCCGCTTTTAATCCACGGCGATGCTGCTTTTGCAGGACAGGGTATTGTTGCTGAAACCTTGAATATGTCGCAGCTGGATGGCTATAAAACCGGCGGCACGATTCACATGATCATCAACAATCAGATCGGTTATACCACGCTTCCCGAGAATGCACGCTCCACCCGATACTCCACTGATATCGCTAAAATGCTGATGATACCCATCTTTCACGTGCATGGCGAAAACCCCGAAGCCGTCTTGCATGTCATGCAACTGGCCGCCGATTACCGTCGCGAGTACGGCAAGGATGTCGTCATCGATCTGGTCTGCTACCGCCGTTACGGGCATAATGAAGGCGATGAACCCTATTTTACCCAGCCCGGAATGTATGACCGCGTCCGCCAGCGGCCTTCGTTGCATCAACTTTATGCAGACCAATTGATTTCCGAAGGTATCGCCCACCAGGATGATATCGACAAGCTGACTGCAGAAATCAACAAGCGGCTGGATCAGGCTTATGCAACCGTTCACGGCAGTGAATGCCCGTTTCCCGAATCTCGCTTCTATGAAGAGTGGGAAGACATCAGCACCGCCTACACCCAGGATCCGGTTCCCACAGGTGTCGATAATGACGCCCTGATTTCGCTCGCTAAAAAATTAAATGCGGTTCCGGACCATTTCAGCCTGAACCCGAAACTGCAGCGCCTGCTCAAAAAGCGGCTGGAATCAGTTGAGCAGGGCGAAGGCATTGATTGGGCCAATGCCGAAGCACTGGCGTTCGCATCTCTGCTGAAAGAAGGCCTCTCCGTGCGCCTGAGTGGCCAGGATAGCAGCCGCGGCACCTTCAGCCAGCGCCACAGCATGTTGGTCGACATTCAGAATGAAACGCGTCACTTTCCTTTGAATTCGATCGATGCCGATCAGGCTCGATTTTATGTTTATGACAGCCTTTTGTCGGAAGCCGGCGTGCTCGGCTTTGAATATGGCTATTCCCTGGCCCGGCCCGACAGTCTGGTAATGTGGGAAGCGCAGTTTGGGGACTTCGTTAATAACGCCCAGTCCATCATCGATCTGTTTATCGCCAGCGGGGAAACCAAGTGGCAACGTCTCAGCGGCCTGGTGTTGTTGCTGCCCCACGGCTACGAGGGCATGGGACCTGAACATTCCAGTGCGCGGCTTGAGCGGTTTTTGCAGCTGTGCGCCACCGACAACATGCAGGTGAGCAACCCGACCACGCCGGCGCAATATTTTCATCTGTTGCGGCGCCAGGTTAAAGCGCGGTTTCGCAAACCTCTTATTGTCATGACGCCCAAAAGCCTGTTGCGCCACCCGCTGGCGGTGTCAAAAATCGATGACCTGTCTGACGGCCACTTTCTGCCCGTTTTGGATGATCCCGGCGGCTCAAAACAGGCAACCACCGTTTTGGTCTGCAGCGGAAAAATCTTTTATGAGCTGCTGCAAAACCGCAACGAATTGGACAAAACAGATGTTGCCATTGTGCGGCTCGAGCAGTTCTATCCGTTTCCGGAATCACAGCTAATAAAGATTTTTCAAAAATATCCTCAGGCCAAGAAATGGTTCTGGGTTCAGGAAGAGCCGCAAAATATGGGCGGATGGCAATTTGTGCAGCCGCGCATAAACGCCGCTTCCGGAAAATCATTCAGCTATATTGGCAGAAAAGCCTCTTCCAGCCCGGCGTCCGGCTTTCCCGGCCTTGCCAAATTAGAACAGCAGGCGATCGTTGCGCAGGCGTTAGGACCGCCTGCCATCCGTAAACGGAAAGGCAAAGCCGCCGCAGGGTAATTCCGGCCTGATAAACCGCTATTGAGAGAGCAGGAGACAAGATGGTAGTTGAAGTAAAGGTCCCCAGCGTGGGCGAATCCGTAACTGAGGCCTTGCTGGCCCAGTGGTTCAAAAACGACGGCGATACGGTAAACAAAGACGAACCGCTTTTTGTAATCGAAACCGACAAAGTTACGCTGGAGGTTGTCTCCGAGGCCGCGGGCGTGCTCGCCGTTAAGGTTCAAGAAGGCGAAACGGTTGCCATCGGCGCTGTGGTCGGCACCATTGATACAGCGGCTGCGCCGAAACCCGCCGAACCGCCTCCGACACCGGAAGCACCTGAAATAAAAGAGACACAACCGCCGGCCGCAGCGCGCGAGGAACCGCAGGAGCCGGCCCCGGAAACGCCCCCACCACCGACCCCGGAACCGCCGCCGCCGCAACCCGAATCCGCTCCGGCGCGACCGTCGCTTGACCTGGATGACCTGGCGCCGTCTGTACGCCGGCTGATTGCTGAAAAAAACCTGGATCCAGCCCAAATTACCGGTACCGGCCCAGCCGGTCGCATCACCAAAGGAGACGTTGTCCTGTTTCTGGAAGGATTGCGACCGCCGGTGCCGGCCTCAGGCGATGAACCGGTTCAAAAATCCGTCCAGGCTCCGCCGCAGCCGTCAGCCGCAACGCCAAAGGCCGGCGAAGAAGGAACTACGCGCAAGCCGATGAGCCCGATCCGGCAGCGCATTGCCTCTCATTTGCTCGCTGCCAAGCAAAAAGCGGCCATGCTGACCACCTTTAACGATATCGATATGACACGGGTGCTGGCGCTCCGTGCTCAGTACAAAGGAAGTTTTAAGGAAAAATATGGCATCTCGCTGGGCATGATGTCGTTTTTTATCAAAGCCTGTGTGGAGGCCCTCAAGGAATTTCCGGAAGTCAATGCCTATATCGATGATAAGGACATTCTTTACCATCATTATTATCATATCGGTGTTGCCATCGGCTCGGAGAAGGGATTGGTGGTTCCCGTCATCCGTCGTGCCGATCAGCTCAACTTCGCCGAACTGGAACAGGCCATCGTCGATTTTGTCAACAAAATAAAAGAAAATCGACTGGAACTGGCGGATTTAGAAGGCGGAACGTTTACCATCAGTAACGGTGGCGTTTTCGGTTCGCTGCTGAGCACACCGATATTAAATATGCCTCAGAGCGGCATTCTGGGGATGCACCGCATCGAAAAGCGGCCCGTGGTGATCGAGGACCAGATTGTTATTCGGCCCATGATGTATGTTGCCCTCAGTTACGATCACCGTATCATTGATGGTCGTGAAGCCGTCACCTTTCTCAAGCGCATCAAAGAATGTATCGAGAACCCGGAACGCATGATGATGGAGATTTAATTATGGCTGCAAAGAGCACCTACGATGTGATCATTGTCGGCAGTGGGCCCGGCGGTTATGTAGCCGCCGTGCGCGCCGCCCAGCTGAATTTGAAGGTGGCCTGTATTGAAAAAGCGCCTCGTCTGGGAGGCGTTTGTCTGAATGTCGGCTGCATCCCCAGTAAAGCCCTGCTGGACTCAAGCGAATATCTCCAGCTCGCCAAAAGCCAGTTTCCCGATCACGGTATCAAAACCGGCCGCATCAGCCTGGATCTGGCGGTGATGATGGCGCGCAAAGAAAATGTGGTTCAGGATTTGACGGATAATGTCAAAAGGCTGCTCGAGGGCCATAAAGTGGAAATCATTCAGGGCACGGCTCAGCTGGCCGCAGCCGATCAAGTCACGGTCGAATCCGGTTCGGGTTCGTCCAAAAAAAAGCAACGCACCACCTTATCCGCCAAGGCCATTATTCTGGCCACCGGCAGTGAAACCGTGCCTTTACCGGATCTGCCCTTTGACGGCCGCCAGATTATCAGCTCCACCGATGCCCTAAAGCTGGACACCGTGCCCAAACACCTGGGTATCGTGGGCGGTGGTTATATCGGTCTGGAGCTGGGATCGGTCTGGTTGCGGCTGGGCGCCAAGGTGAGTCTGTTTGAAATGCTGCCTAAAATCGCTACCGGCGTGGACGGCCAGGTGGGGCGCAAACTGCAGCGGGTTCTCAAGCGCCAGGGGTTTAAATTTTATATGAATTCGAAAGTCACCCGGGCCAAAACAATGACCAAAAACATTAGGGTCGAACTGGAATCCAAAGGTAAAAAGGAAACCGTCACCTGTGACAAATTGCTGGTGAGTGTCGGGCGACGCCCCTTAACCCGTGGTCTGGGCCTGGACCAGGTGGGTGTGGAAACCGATCCGGAAACCGGATGTGTAAAAGTGGATAACGATTATCGGACCAATATCCCATCGATTTATGCCATCGGCGATCTGATTCCAGGACCCATGCTGGCGCACAAGGCCTCGGCCGAAGGGATCGCCGTGGCCGAAATCATCGCCGGGCGCCCCGGTGAGGTCAATTACGATGCCATCCCGGCGATCATTTACACCTGGCCGGAGGTCGCCAGCGTGGGGCTTACGGAAGAACAGGTCAAAGAGCGCAATATCCCCTATTGTTCGGGAACGTATCCCTTCACCGGTGCGGGACGGGCCCGCTGTATGGGAGAGACGGAGGGGTTTGTCAAGGTCCTGGCCCACGAAAAAACCGACCGGATTTTAGGGGTGCACATCATCGGACCCCGGGCAGCGGATATGATTGCCGAGAGCGTACTGGCGGTTGAGTTGGGGGGTAGTTCGGAGGATATCGCCCGCACCGTGCACGGGCATCCCACATTTGCGGAGGCGCTGCAGGAAGCCGCTAAGGCGGTTCAAAAGTGCTCGATCTACGCCTCATAGGTCTTCAAAATAATATAGCTGCCTTTGTTTTATCCCCTGAAGTTCCCCTCACGCCCTATTATTGCAAGCATTTAGGCAGAGCGCATGGCGCATAGAGCAAAGCGTTGGATCAAAAAGAAGTAACTTTCCATTTGTTCCCGCTATGCGCTTTGCGCTTAGCTCTTTGCCATTTGAGAATCTCTATCGAAGCGCGTTTGAGAAAATTTGATAACTTCTACTCTTCTTGGAAGAGGGGCGTACTAATATATCTTTCCGCCGGGCTGGGAATAATCACCACCATAGTCTTGCCGCTGGATTCAGGGCGCTTGGCCACCTCGAGGGCCGCTTTCACCGCTGCACCGGAAGAGATACCGCAGACGATGCCTTCCAATTTGGACAGCAGGCGCGATGTTTCAAAGGCATCATCGTTGGATACGGTCACCACGTCATCCAGCAGCGATTGATCAAGTACCTCGGGGATGAAACCGGCACCGATTCCTTGAATTTTGTGCGGTCCTTTTTGTCCGCCGGAGAGCACTGGAGAATCGGTTGGTTCCACTGCAATGGCTTTAAAAGACGGTTTGCGCGGTTTGATGGCCTGCGATACACCTGTGATGGTGCCGCCGGTGCCGACACCGGCAATGAGGATGTCCACCCGGCCTTCGGTATCGCGCCAGATTTCTTCGGCGGTTGTTTCCCGGTGAATTCTGGGGTTGGCCGGATTTTTAAACTGATTGGGCATAAACGAATCCTTTTCAGACGCCAGTATCTCCTGAGCTGTCTCAATCGCCCCCGGCATGCCATTGGCGCCGGGTGTCAAAACCAGCTCTGCCCCCATGTGCGTT
>Ga0265303_10001002_pt1 | contig 16949 bp, 34 predicted proteins | sample Helome_2_FD_192494 | JGI IMG/M metagenome (GOLD analysis project Ga0265303, IMG submission 192494) | Marine sediment microbial communities from subtidal zone of North Sea - Hel_20160317 (Illumina Assembly) | ecosystem: Environmental > Aquatic > Marine > Subtidal zone > Sediment ... | reverse complement strand
CACCCGCCTCGCCAATCCGGAACCCGTCCTGGAGCGATGCAAAGACAACAGGAAGGTCGGACGTGAGAGCCTCGGCGAAATTCAAACCATCCGTGATCCCCACGAACAAAACGTCCGGAGGCATCGCAACCGCATCCAACGCCTCATCAAACGTCAGGCCGTCACTCACGGACGCCACCACGGCATCCACAGCCGCACTGTGTGCCTCCGCCAGCGTCAGACCATCAAGGATCGGACCCTCGATAGAACCCGGAGGCGATGCCGTCGCATCCACCAACTCAGTGATGATGATCCCGTCCGTCGCAGATACCGCAGGCAAGAACACAGCCGCACTGTGAGCCTGGCCGATCTGAAGTGTCTCGGACACAGCGGATGAAACCGCCCCCACACTACCCGTCGCCACCTCGGAGAACTCAAGGTCATCCACCACACTGGCCACGGGCATGTCGACCAGCGAATCCATCGCCCCAGTGAGCGACAGAGTATCTTCGAGAAGCCCTATAACCGCCGGAGGAGGAGGCGCCTGCGCGTCCAATGCCTCGCTCAAAGAAAACGACTCAGCAATCGAAACCGGCAACGGGACCGCATCCGCCGTGAATGCCTCGGATATGTGAACCACATCAGACGCAGCAACCGAGATCCCCTCCGGCAACCCAGTCAATGATTCCGAGAAAGTCAAACCATCCGAAATGGAATCTTCAGGCGGAGCAGTTATCCTGAAACCAATGACAGGACGAGACCTCTCCTCGAACATACAGAAGGGCGCACGAGCCAGCATCTCATGCGTCTCTTCAGTCCAGAAATCAGACGAAAGAGTCCATGCATAATGACCAAAGCTGGCCATCTGCGTTGTGTCAAACGAATCATAAACTCCAGTCAGTCGCGCATCGCCAACAAAACTAGTTGAGTGACCACCATCAAACAGCTTCACGCCGTTGATATAAGCAAGAGCGACGCCGTTGCTTGTTGCGCTAAACGAAAGCACATTGAAGCCAGGGTTGTTGAATGCCCCCTGTAGATTGGAAAGGTTGAAAACTATGCCCTCTCTGTATCGAAAGTCGTATCTATTGGTAGGCCTCAGTCCAACATATGTTGCCGGCCCCTGTCCAGAGCACAACAGCATCCTGCCGGTATTGCCTGTGCCCCAGGTGGCAACCTGGTGCATGACGCAATGCCACGAGATGTTCCCCCCGAAATCCTGGAGATCAGGCCCATAACGTGGCGTCAGATACGACCGATCAGGACCATTCGGAGTCCCCTGCGGGAGGTACAGACAACCCCCGCCAGGAAATAGCGTGCGCCAGTCAGGGTTGGAGTTGCCCTTGGCCGTGACATCCGTGTAGCCGGAGTGTGGGTCGTAGAGGACACGGCCAACACCGTGCCACGCAATGCTGCAATAACGAATGCCCGGCCAAAGCCAAGGAGCCCCGCTGCGCGAGCCCTCTAAAAGCCACCAGGAAGGGCGCCTGTTCCCCGACATCCCTCGCTCCTACGGGTACGCCTCGGTAATCTGCTCCCGCTGAGCATCCCGAACATCGAGGGAAATCAACCCAGTCGCAGCAGCACCATCATCGTTGTTGAAATGAACCCGATAATGGAAGGGACCGTGAATGTGGATTGAAATGATTACGGACGTTTGTCCAGATGGTATGCTCGGGATATTTGCCGTCCTGATCGACCATGACTCAGTTGGGATGTTCGAGAACTTCGTGTTGAGTGCCTGAAATAGTCGAATCGAGGTGGGGCCACCCGTAGATGGGATCACATCGGCGATGAGTTTGGCTTCCGTGATGCTCGAAAGATCGAAATCATACGAAATCTCCGCCCCAGCACCCAACGTCGCAGGTGCTCGCGGTTGGGTCTCCGTACCCGGAATCGGCCTGATCAGGTCAGCCATGGGATCAGCCCCCTCCGGTGCCGGCCGCGGCCGGCAAGGCGCGAGCCTGCTCTACATGGGCAAACCCGATTGCGATACTGCCATCGAGCCAGTGCTCACCCCTGCGTTCGTAGGGGTCAAGATCCACCGTGTAGGGATCGAGATCACACAACCTTACCTGCTTGTCGGTAAGTGCCAGCGTGGCGTCCTTGTCGCTGTCGCCCGCATCGTCCTTGTAGATGCCCGCAGTCACGACAGCGTCCAGGCGGGCCTCGAGTTGCGCATAGGTCTCAGGCGTGTCGGCAAGCACGGCATGAACACTCCCGCCGGCCATCTGGTAGCCCATGGTGGCCAGCAGATTCGTGACAGCCTCAAAGGTCACCGCGTCGAGCACCGTCGTCCCGGCACGGTGCGCGTCCCAGGCGTCGATCAGCTTCGCCTGGCAACCCCGCTCATCACCAATGGCATCCCGGTGCGTCTCGATCGGAATGTTGATACGACAAACAACCGTGGAATTACACCACGTGGCTGCCGCAACATTATCCATTGCCGGCACACCATCTGTCGCCGCCAGCTGCGTGTCGAGCAGCGCCCGCGTCTTTGCTCGATCAACCACGGCATACTCCACAAAAAAAGCCGCCCCGAAGGACGGCCTTAGTTTCAGGGAGGAAACGCCTCTGGAGAGGCTGCCCCGCAGAAGCGTGTCACAGACACTTCTGTGAGAGTGTCGGAATCATGCAGGAAGTGACCCCGGCCTGTCAACCCTTAATCTACAGGTGCGTGAAGCAGTTTCTCCACAGGCTCCATCTCGTACCTACGCGGGCCTGCATCTCCGACAACGAAGGTCCGCCGCTTCGTTCGCGAACGATGTATTGGGACAAATCGACAGGCACCTGGCGCTCGACCAACTCCCCATGACGGAAGCCGAAGAGTCTGCCCGCCACAATCCTGCTCTTGGAGCTGTAGGGGGCCGTAGCAATCGCCACAAGAACCTGCCACAGCGTCCGCGGCCGGTGATATAACGTGAAATTTCCATGATCGTGATACGTGTCGGAGCGAGTGAACCACCAAAGGCGAGACAGGAGATATGTGGGGTACATGATCAAAATGACAACATAAACAAACACATAGCTGGCCATGCCTGTTGCTGTGCAAGCGCTCTCAGCAACCCCAGGGACAGTGACCGTTTGTAGGTTTGAGAGGCTGCACCCCGCCACCTCGAGAAAATGGTAGGTTCCGCCAACCGCCAGGAACACCAGGGAGACCAGCCTTGCCAGCCACCACCTCGCCGGAGCCAGGAAGAAAATCAGCCAGCCTTGCATGGCGATCACGAACGCTTCTGTCGAGTACCAGATGAAACGCTGATCGGACTTGAGGCCCGAGAAGGTATGGAGCGCGCCAGATGGCGACGCGCTCCACACAACTCCCACTCCATCCGGCTGGCGGGCCAGCATGTAGGCCCACGCAAGAACCTCTGCGAGGGCCGCCGCCAGGAGGAGCAGGAAGACAGCGTGAGACTGCCGAGTCACCCCGGGCCACCACCACCGCGCGGTTCACCCTTGACGATGCCGGGGCCACCACCACCGCGGCGCGTCTCGATGATCTCGGGACACACCTTGCACATCACCTCACCCACCTGTTCCGCCGTCCCACAGACGAACAGAGCGCACACGTCCTCGTTCTTGCTGGCCACGATGCCCGGCCCACCATTGCCCCGCGGGGCCGCTCCGTAATCGCTCATCCTCTCTCCTCTCTCATCTCAGCAAGGCATCACGCATGATGATGCCGATCAGGGTGATTATCACTCCTCCGGCAACGCCCAGGGTCCACCCCATTACCCTGACTTTCGCATCGCTGCCGGCAGTCTGCATGTCTCTCAGACAGGCCGTCATCCGGCCCTCGAGCCCGGATTGCATCTCGGACATCTTCCCCTCAATTCCGAGCTGCTGCTCGTGTATCGCCCGCACGATGTCCGCTTGTCCCCTCTCAAGGGCTACAAACCTGCCTTCTGCCTTCGTCCAGAGCTTTTCTTGGTTCTGTCGTAACTCAGTCAGCCCCTGGCTGACAACCTCTGAAGCTACCTCCAGCCTCCTGACCCGCTCATCCTGCTGGTCCTGACGCTGGGTGATCCTACCTAGATCATCCTGCATTCCTCTCTCCCTGTGCTACCTGCACTCATGTGCTTGTATCACAGGAATGTCTACAGGGCTAGGTTGTGGCACTCTCCCTCTCTGTCTTCCGCAATCGCGTTAATTCCTTGCTAGCATGCGACATGAACACAACAGGAAAAAACTTGACCTCATAACCCTGGCCAGGACGAAGTCGCTCATTCAAATGCCGAGCCGTACTCTCATCAGAGTTGCATTGCGGAGAAGGCGACTCCGATCTGCCATACCCAAAAAGCTGAGCATAAAACGCCAGCCCCTTATCTGGATGGACAGACCACCATCGATTCGTCACACACTCATACCCCGCCGGCTCAACAGCCTTCTCCACCGGGACATGAAAAAAGACACCCCTCATATCACCCTCCTCGGCCATCCCTTCAACACCACGTAGATATTCAACCCCTCCAGCAGGGCCTGTGCCACCGTGCCCTTCCTCACCCGTCTGTGTTTGTCTGCCTCCCGGCAGGATTTCCCGAGGACCAGGACGTCTAGGCAGGCGTTGTGGAGTTGCGTGCCCTGCTCCCTCAGGCTCTCCTTCCCCCAGGACCAGTAGTCGGTCAGGAGGTTTTCCTCGAGGTTGGACTGCTCGGCCGCGGATCTCGCAACGCGCTCCTCGAGAGGCTCCTCCTCCCTGAGGAATGCCAGGGCGCATGACTGGTAGCCCATGCCTCTCGCCAAGATCGCCGTGGCTGCGTGGATGCGGTTGGCTGCGATCTGCTCGTGGTCCGTCCATGATTCCCAGAGCCTGGCGTCTACGACACGACGTCGCCCCTGATGCCTTGTGACCCTGACCTTCTTGCCTCCTGTCTCGACCCCGTGGCGGACGAGAATTTCGACCGGCTCCGAGGGACTATGCGTTTCCTGCCACTCTGTGGGCTCCCTGAGGGCCATCTCTTTGAGGTGGCGTCTGATAGCCCATTCCTGGGCATAGCGCTCCCTGCGGCGTCTGTGGGCCTCCTGAGGGCATTCTGTGGTCATGGGTGGATTATCCGCCCCTCTTCCGGCATTCGCCTCAACATCTCTCTGGCGTACGCATTCAGACAGGCGGACAGAATCACACGGTCAGGCTCCGGCACGATGCGAAGCACCACCATCAAAAGCCATTCAGCAAGCAGGGACCGAATCAGGTTCATGTGCATCGTCTCATCCCCTCATGGTGAACGTGCGGCCTCCGAATCATGACCCTAACCCATGTCTACGGAGAGGAGCGGGTGCTGTCTGATCCGGTTGGTGTGCCCGGGCTGCCGCACGTTGCCCGCTGAAGGTGCTCTCTCCGATCTCATCATTCTGTCTCGATGTCCGGTGCGTCACGGGCATCCTCGTGCATCTCCATCAGAATCTTGAGCTTGGCGTACTCAAGGCCCGCAACCTGAAGCATCCGGTCAGTCGACCAGTTCATGGTGTGCGTCTCGCCTCCACGAACCTGCCCTACAATCACGATCCCGGTGTACTCTCCCGCCCTGGCCCGCGCCAAGGCTTGCTCACAACGGTGGACAATCTCCGTGTCCGGCTCGTCAAGCTTCAACTCACGCACATTGCTCATGTCGCTTCGTCCTCATCCGTCTGCACCGGCCCGATGTTCTGTTCCCACCACTCCAGCATGTAGCGGCAGGTTTTCATGTCATACTCGAAGCGCTCCTTTGTGCCTCGTGGTGGTCTGCGATCCTCGTCCTTGAACCAGTACCTGATCATGTCGTGCTCCTGGTGGCTGTGGATCAGCTGCGCAAGGGCCTACACGGGGCGCCCCGTGCGGTAGCTTGCGAGACTCTCACAGCCACCAGGATCTGCTTGCCGGGGGGCCGGGCGCTTATCTCCGGCATCGTGGGGCTTAGCCGAATCCACCGATCCACACCCGGTGCCCATTTCTGGGCGGCACGGCTGCACGTCCGCCACGTGCATGTCCCCGGCAACTCTCCCTGATCGATGCGAGGCCGGCCGCAACTCCGGCTCGGCTTCAGGGATGGATTTTCCCACCCGCCTCGCGGCAGTACGGGACCACAAAACTCCCGCTTCAGGTCCGACGCTGGGACTAACGCTATGCACGTCTGCTTTCCGTGCTGCTCGCATCGATCAGGTTCTCGTGGGCCATCACTGGCCCGTGTTCGTGCGTTGCCCCCTGACCCACGCCTCCAGCTCCGGAGTCATCGGGTCATTGGACGTATCTCCCTCGATCGCGAGCATCACGCGCTCATCCTGCGTCATCAGGGTCTGCTCGCCGCAACCGCTCATGCACTCCCACCCTTCAGCAGGAACGCCCTTTGGCCCAATGCGCTTGAGCGCCGCGCTTTTCGACCCGCATCGCCTACAACGAAAATCCATCATTCCCTCACTGGCCCGTGTAAGGTGGGGCTTTCACCCCGTCGGCGCACACAGCCTCGGTTCGCAGCTGCCTTTGCCCGTGGGCTGTACGGAGGCTGCGCTCGCCCCCTGATCGCGTCCACGGCCGCCCGACGGTCGGGGCCGGTTGATGCATTTCTCCCGCCAGGATGGGTCTTCCGAAACCGTTGCCGGCCTCCCCCATGATTTCGTCTCGGTGCGGGGCTTTCCCCCGCCGTTGCATCGTTGCCTCCATCGCTCGAGTGTCTTCCCGTCACTCACTCTGTGCCCCTGCATCCTATCACGTTTCGGTCCCTGGTGCACGCGGCTCCGCGGCTTGCCGGGCCTCGGCGGCCTTTCTCCGCAGCGCATCCGCCATTGACGATGTGCATGCTGGCGTGAACATGTCGCGGCTTTCCTCGTCCCACTCGCGCCAAGCGCGGATAATCTTCGCCGCCTCCTCGAGGGCCTCGGCTCGGGCTTCGGCCCGATTGTTGTCGATCTCGGCAATTGCCAACTCGCTGGCGACCTGGAGATTGCGCGCGTTCTGCCCCTCCAACTCCACCACCCTGGCGCTCAGGGCGGCTCGCTCGATCGCCGTGTCCTGTCGCGCCTCGGCTCGTGCCCGCTCCAGCATCGGCAGCACCGCCGTGCCATCTAGCGCGGCCCGTAGCGCCTCGTTGTCGGCCTGGATGGCCTCGAGCATGGCGGCGATCCGGTGCATCTCGTCAGCCTCAGCGAGCCGCAGCCAACCGCATGTCTTCGCCACCGCCTCCGACGTGATATCCGAGCGCTCGCTATCCCGCGCGCTGGCGCCCGCTGCCGCGCGGTCCTGGGGGATGGTCATTGGCCGCGTCCTCCTGTCCACTCCGCCGCGTCGAACGCTTCCGGCCCGTAGACCTCGCGGAGCTTCTCATGGCGGGTCTTCTCCCGCTTCGCCTCGATCTTGGCGATCTCGTCGGCAAGCTGGCCGAGCTTCTTTTGCTCCGCAATGGCGACAAGGCAGGCATGCCAGCGGTCCAGGTCCTTGGTCTCAGGCGGCATCTCCGGCATCTCGCCCAATACCGCCGTGATTACGGCGCGCTTCTGGCTCAGGTACAGCTCGAAGAAACGATAGATCAGGTCGTGAGTCTGCGGCTGCGGCTGGCTCTCCCGCTTCGGCTCGTGCTCGGCCAGGATGCGGCGCACCTCCTTAGCCGCGTCACCAAGCCGGTCCCAATGCGGCGAATTCGGGAAAACCTCCGGCAACTCGGCGGATATCCCCCGCAGTGCAGCGAGCGCGGCGGCGAGCTGGGACTCGGCTGCCTCGGCGCGGCGTTCAAGCATAATCATCTCGTTCTCCCATCACCGCCGCGATCATCGGCTCAATGCGAACCTCTCTCATGGCTCCTCCCCCCTGTCCGCGGCGGCGAGGAATTCACTGACTTCCCTGCCTTCCCTCCTGTGCGCTGCCATCAAAACATCTTCAGCCTCCTTCACCGCAGCAGGCAGATACCGCTCTTGGTCATCACGACCCGCCATAACCAGAACGCCGTACAGAACCCGCAGCGCGGCCTCCGCCTGGTCGCGCTCCTCGGTGATATGTCGGATGACATGATCGCGCCGAAGGATGAGCATCAAATCTTCTGCTGCGTTACCGCTCACCACCCGTACTCCACTTCCCGCCAGCTGTGATCCCAGCCATCCTGCCAGTAGCAGGCCCCCAGCGTGCCGGCAGTGTGGAGGTTTGTCTTGCGTCCATGGCGGAAGCCCCACACTCCATCGAGCCATGCCCGCTTAGCCATCTGATCGGTCCAGCTGGCCACAGGGCTCTCGAGCTGCCGCTCCTGGCGCTCGGTGTGTGCTCTCGTTCCCATGCCAAGCATCATCCCACAGGCTAGGGGTGCTGTCAAGTGACTTCTTGCCGGTCAATCGCCCGCTGCTCACCCTTGCGGGCAAGGTCAAGCAACAGCCGGCAGATTTTGGTGCGCCAGGGGTCCATCGGTTCCCGCATCTCCGCCTCCACCATCGCGATCCGCTGCCTGGCACCCTCGACGGTCCAGTCGTCGGAGGGCGCCTGGACAGGCCTGTCCCTCGCCTTCAGCTCGTCCATTGCCTCCATGGCCTCGCTCGTGGTTCGCTTGGCCAACTCCCCGCACACCGCCTGGTACACGGTCGCAGGCACGGGCCACTTCATGCTCCGGTGGGTCTTGATGACCTCCGTCGTTGCCGCCGTGCAAACCGCCTCGATGGCCGCATCGTCGTACTCGCTCGGCAAGCGGGCGATGATCAGCCGGCCGATCTCCTCCGCGATCCCGATCGTCTGCGGCGTTTCCTGGTAGGTCGCCCGTAGCCTCGAGAGCACGCAACGGGCGATGATCTGCTTGCGCTCAGTGTAGCTCGCCATCTTCGTCTCCTCCGAAATCCAGGTCCTCGATCTTCCAGCTGTCCGGGATCTGGGCGCCATCCTCGTCCAGCCAGCGCTCGCCATTCAGCCACGTGGCCGGATGGGCGATGAACGCAACCTCCGTGCCGTTGAGGCTGCGAGCATACCGCCGGATGCCCTCCGTCAACTCCTCCGCCGCAGCCTTCTTGCGGGCAGCGTGGTAAGCTCGTCTGGCCTGCCCCTTCCCAACCTTCCGTGGCACAATTTGCCACCAATCGTCGAAATCAGCCTCGATCCGAGCCTTCTCCGCCGTGATGGCTCGGGGGTTGGTTTCCAAAGCACGAGGATTGCTTGCCTGCGAACAAGAATGATCTATATAGAGTGATTCGTTAGAATCACTCTCTTGGTTATGAGTATGGGTCTGGATAGCATTTTCTGGCATCGCCGTAGCATTGCGGCTTGCATGCCCCCTATTCCATCTTTTCAATGCGTTAGCTCTTCCTCTTTCCGACAGCGTATCCCTTCGTTGTCTAGATTCACACAACTCATCTAGGAGCCTGGCGTTGCTCCACTGACCGTCCTTGATCTGCCAGAATTCCTCCATGACAGGTCGCAGGCGCCGCCATTGTCGGTACTCGACCTTGGCCATACGCATGAGCCGGCGGTCATCATCCGGCAAATAGCCACCCGCCCTCCATGCTGCCATAAGTAGCAGGAGGTAAGCGCCGTGTTCGATCGTGGTGAGGTGCGTGGTGTCCGCCAAATAGGCGTCTGTCCACAGAGGCATGTATGGGAATTCAGCCATTGCTCCTGACCGCTAGAGGATGTCGGCCGGCGGGTCAGTTCCCGGCGGTCAGGTTACAGGAACAACAGTGGCCAAACTGCTGTCCCCGCGGGCCGACTATGAGGCTATCCTACCACATCATGTAGGGTCGTCAACCCTCTCTCCCCTCCATGTCGGCGAGGATCTCATCAAGGATGCCCTCCTCGGAATAACTCCGGGTGACGAGCCACTCGATCACCGCCTCAATGGCGGCGTCTGCCTTCATCTTGTGGTAGAACTCGAGCCGCTGTCCTGACTGTAACAGGGGGGCGTAGATGGCTTTGGCCACGAGGGCCTGTAGCTCAGGATGGGTCATGATACTCGTCCTTCTGCCATGTGCCTGCCGTGAAGCGCGTCCCGGCCACAGGATTTTGTCTCTCGATGCGCAACAAACGGCTGTTGAGTTGCTGAAGGTCTTGCCCCATGTCTCCGATGTACCGCGCCAGCGCCAAGAACATGTGCTCACCAGGGAGAGCGCCCACGGCTCTCCGGAGAGCGCCACTGACCTCGGATGATGGAGTCAGCAGCGCCCTGAGGTCATCATGGGCGGTCTGGAGGCTCGTCTCTATGTCCTTGAGCACGCTTCCGTGGCTGCTTTCGATGTCTCTGAGGCGGCGGTCCAACTCCACGATTGCCCTGTCGGTTTCTTTCTCCCGGTCGTATCGTCCGTCCATCTCATCGCCCACCACATCCAGCCGCCCATCGATAGCGAGCAACTTCGCCTCGATCTCACTGAGATGGCGGGGTTTCGGCATGTTGGTGGCGGCGTCGTCCTTGGTCCCCAGAACCTCCCTCACGTGCGCCAGGTCGCAGTCCCGGGCATGCGACAGGCACCCCTTGTCCTCGCCGTACCCGTTGGCATCACAGCCGTCGCAATGCCATAGGCTCCACGGCTTGCCCTGCTCGAAGCCGGCCTTGGCGTCCAGCTCACCCATGCGAGCGGCTGCGATAAGCCGGGCATTGAGTCCATCGGACTCCTGCCCCTCGCGCTGGAGTTTGTCGAGCGGGGGTTCATGCATGCAGGAGGGGATGGGGCGGGCGGCCATGGCGGCCGGCCATGCGCTCCGATACGTGTCCGCATCCGTCCATGCCTTCTCCATTGCCGGGGTCATCGCATGTGTTGACACCACCCCGACCCCCCGCTCCTCGAGCGCCTTCACCATGGCTCCTGCCATGCCACCCACGTCGCTCGGGGTGACGTTGTAGGCCGCCTTGCATGCAGCCAGGGCGGCGGCTTTGACGGCCTCGTCGATGTCATTCATGTCCTCTCCTCGTTGTCTGGTAGTTCCAGCAGCTTCATCACCTCTTGCGAGACGTTGTAAGCCGCCCCCATACCGCTGCCGTCCGGGTCAATACTGGCAATCGCGTTGATGAGAAGGGCTGCCCCCGCCTCCAGCTCCTCCACCCGCTTGGTGAGGAGCGCATTGGCATTCCGCTCGCTGTCGAGGGTCTGGGCGGCCACGTACTCGCTGCGGTCAATCTCCTGGAGGTGGCGATAGATGCTCGCGCTGGCATTCAGGCCGGTCTTGTAGGCGTTCCTCTGCACCGCAACCTGTCGCTTCAGGTCCGCAGCCTCCTCGACCCGGCCAGCCAGCAGGGCCTCCAGCTCCGCGACGTAGGCGAGGAGGGTGCGGACATGCCGGAGTCCCGCGTGGTCCGGGATATCCTGCTTGCGGCACCATGCGGCTTCGTCGCCGGCCCACGTCTTGATCGCGTCCATGTCCGGGCGGGTCATTCGTCTCCTCCCTCGATCGCCCTCTCCGCCTGCCGGCGAGCCTTGTGCTTGCCCAGCGCGCGGGCGATGGCAACGCTTGCGGCAACGATGCACGTGAGAATGATCACGACAGCTGGAACATCGATTATCTCAATGATTTCGTGGACCTCTATCATGACTTCACCCTCCCGCATTCAGCCTTCCGTCCACATGCGGGGCAGTCATCCCATGCAAGCGGTTGGCCACCGCACTCCAGGCACACCTTCGTTGCCAGCTCCCCAGTGGGTGGGGCGTCGGCGTACAGCCGCGCCATCCGCGCAGCCTCATGGTGGGCTTCCACGTAGCTCGGCTGATCCTTCAGCCGCTCCCCGCTGGCGTTCCGCGAGTAAGCGAAGCCGTTCGGTCCCTCGACCATCTCGATGAGCGAGATCAGGGACTGGATCGCGCCGCGTTGGATCTCGACCTCGGATGTCAGAGCGTCGTGCGTGTCGGCGATCTCGTCCCTGGATGGCTCCCCAGTGGGCGGGGCGGGGGAGACAGCGACCTCGAGGATACGCAGGCACCCCGGCTCGTCGCCGTTCTCCAGGTCGTCGTGAGCGGCCTGTATGGCCCCCCACAGCCGTGCGTTCTGGGCGCGGAGTTGATCGATCTCGTCCGTGTGGCTCTCCCGCTGTGCCGCAAGATCTCGGAAACTCGATCCGGCACCGCGCAGGCGCCCCTTGAGTTGCTCGATTTCGACGGTCAGCCGCTCAAGGTTCTCGCGCAGCACACGGATCTCGGCCGTATCAACGGGATCGCTCATGTCTCGTTCTCCGGTGGGGCGGGGGAGAGGGCGTCATGCAGCACGCTTCGCGCCCTTCGCATGTCCTCGACGTGCGTGCCTCCTGTCGGGTCATCGAGGGTTCCGATCGCCGTCTTCATCGCCTCCCGTAGCCGCGCGTTCTCGGCCCGCAATCGGTCACTGTCCACCTTCTCGTCGAGCATACCCTCCCGATACGCGAACCCCTCCGGCTCGACCGTGTAGCCGTGCTCGCGGAGGGCGGCGACGAATGCCCGCGCAAACTCCGCGCGATCCAGCGCCTCCAGCACCTCGGGCGGTAGCTCTGTCTTACTCGTCATCATGGACATCCTTTGTGATCAGATGCACGGCATCTTCGCGTTGCTCAATGTCAAGAATGGCGAGTCCAGAACAGATGCCATAGGCGGACAGCCACAGCGGCGTGCGCTCGTGCATCTTGAAATCTCCGCCCTTGTAGCCCTCGAACGTCTGACCAATCGCTGCGTTGGCTTCCTTCAGCAGATCACCCGTGGTCCAATCCCCTCCCGGCTCAACTGCTAGATCGCTGTAATAACCGCGATAGCTGCTCAGGTCACCCACGGCCGGGACAATCGGCAAATCGTCCGGCATGTCGACCAGCGCAGCCACGAGCTTACCCAGTGTCAGGTGGTAGCCTGCGCGCTCCCGGTTGCCGACCTCATTCATGGCGTTAATGAATCTCTGCATCGGGTCCTCCGTGATATTTACCATTCGCATCGTACCTCCACATTGGGCCAACCCCTCTCGGCCAGCCGGTCACGCACCCATGCCGCAAGCTCGGGACTCTCTGCCTTGTCGATCTCCACGAGCCACCGCGGCTCCTCGGCATAGGGCCACAGGTCCGTTTTCAACGCGACGTTGTCACACCGCACGGCGGCCCAGTTCACGGCCCAGCCTTCGCGCACATCATCCGGCAGGTTTCCAGCGACCCCGAGGAGGCTGTCCACGAGCCTGCCCAGCGTCTCTGCCATCGCCATCTGCGCACCCTTGGACAGCTTCGCTGTCGCGCTCATTTCCCTCTCCTTGTGCCATCAAACCCGCGCCACCCCTCGAATCCGCGGCCCTTCAGGGCGCGCTTGTTTCGCCCCGGTTTCTGCTTCCCCGTGCGCCTCGCCTGCCTCTCGGCCTTGGCTATGCGAGTGATATCCTCACCCGTCTTGAGACGGTGACAATGCCGAATGAGGCAGTCGAAATTATCCAGGGCCTCGACTCCGCCAAGCGCCCTTGCAAGCACATGATCGTATTCAACATGCGCCCCTGGCCACACGGGGCCATCACAGCCACAGCCGCAGAGCCACCCCTGCCGGGCCATGATGGCCATCTTCTCGGCACGGCTCAGCTTACGGCGGTTCACCATCACAGGATCTCGTACCGGAACTGCCCGCCCGAGTTCGCCGGCCCCCTGCCGCACTTCTCGCGACGGATGTATCCGCCCCGCTCCAGATCACGGAGATACACGGTCACGTTGCGATCCTCGGAGCCGCAGACACGGGCGATGTCAAGGTGTGTGGGATTGTACTTCCCCTTCTTGATCATGTCACGCAAAGTCTTCGCGACCATGCGGCAAGAATTGGAAAGCTTGTTGATGGGCTTGGTGTATTCGGTCCTGATATATGGCCCCCGCTCGATTACGACCGCAGCCGCGTATCCCCGGTTGTAGGCGATGGAGCCATCAGGATCGGCTATCTTCCCGTCTTCCTTGTCCTGTCTCCCCCGGTCGTAGTCGACGCCATCGAGGGATCGCCCAGGCTTCTCTCCGAGGGCACGGCGGATGGCTGTGCCTGACATGCCGTTCCAGGCTACGCGTGGGTCGAGCTGTTGATCCTCAAACATCCTCTCTCTCCATCGCTGTGATTGAAACTGAGATGCCCTTGACCTCCCCTGTTCGATCCCACCAGATCGTGCCACCTTCGGCAAGGTGGTCGTCCTCGACGATCTCGTGTGCAACGAGGAGGTCGGAGGTCAGCTTCTCGTAGTTCCAAACGTCTGCCTTGCGGGCCATGGGTTCCACCAGGAAGTCGATCCTGTACGGCCCCTTGATCTGCCCGAGGCCTTTCATCTTCTGAATCTTGAGCTGCCAGCCAGCCTCCTCCATCCACCGCTTCTGCTCATCGCTCGAGATGATGCGGTACTTCCGCTTCCCGGTCTTCTTGCTCGTCACCGGGGCCACAGCAGCTCGCTCATTGGAGCTGGGAGGGCGGGGGAGAACAAGGAAGATGTGATCGGTCAATCCCATGATGGGTGGCGCCCTTCAAGATCGGCGATGATCCTGGCTTGATTGCCGTTGAACTCCCGCAGCTTCTTGATCTCCACAACAGCCCACCTGAGATCATCCACCAATCGGATGTCCCCGAAGGCCTCCATCAGCAGTTTGTCTGCCAAGCGCGCCTCAATCTCCTCCAGCCGATCAGCCATCACATTCCTCCCTGAGAGCGCATACCCTCGATCTCGCGCTGAGCATCGTCCCACATACGGGCCAGCTTGTTACGGTCAGCTCGCAATCTCTTGATCTCCATCACAGCCCACCGGAACTCGTTCACCCATTCATGCCTGGAGGGAATGTTGTAGACATCCAGTAGCTTCTCGATCTCTTCCAGCCGATCCATCTCCACTCCTCCTGTCATCCACACCCAGACCCTAGCATGCCTGATGTCACCCTGCAAGCGGAAATGTGCTTGCATTCGGCATCACCCTGTGGCATGGTGTCGGCGGACTGAGGGAGTTGGAAGTGGGTAATCCGTACAGAGGAATCCGCTGGCCGCAGGAGTTGCTCGATAGGGTGACTGCCGCGGCGCAGCGTGATGGTGTTGACAGGAACAGCTGGATTCGTTCGGCCGTCAAGCAGAAGCTCGACTGGGTGGATGAACAGGAGCGGAGGAAGGTGAAGGCATGACCCTGCTGGAGGGCAAGACCGCCGCCTGGCATGCCAATCGTCGTACAGGCATCGGGGGCTCCGACGCCCGCATCATCATGGATGGGTCGGATGAGGAGCGCCTCAGGCTGTGGGAGAAAAAAGTCGGCCTGCGTGAGGAAGACGACCTTTCCGACATCCTGTGGGTGATGATGGGAGAGTGGACCGAGCCATACAACGTGGCGTGGCTCGAGAAGCACGCAGGGATCACGGTGGACAGAAGCGCGAGAGATTTCCGCCACCCGCAATACGATTTCGCCCGCTGTGAGACGGACGGGATGGTGGGGTTCTCGGCAATCGTCGAGACCAAACACCTCAACGGGTTCAAGAAGGAGGAGGAATACCTTGAGAAGTATTACCCGCAGATCCAGCACAATATGGGCTGCGCCGGGGTATCGCTCTGCTACTTCTCGGTCTTCCTCAATATCCTGAAGTGGGTGTATTTCAAGGTTGAGGCCGACCCCAACTATCAAGCTGGCCTGTTCGCCCGAGAGGGGGTGTTCTGGTCACACGTGCTGAGCAAGATAGCGCCCGTGCCACCCGCCACAGCCACCCCCAAGATCGCCGTTGCCTTCACCGACATGCGTGAGGTCTCCATGCAGGGCAACAATCTCTGGGGAGACAAGGCCGCCACATGGATCGAATTGGCCCCCAAGGTCAAGAAACTCGAGAAGGTGGCCAAAGAGATCAAGGAGATGGTCGAGGATGATGTGTCCAAGGCCTCGGGCCATGGCATCACAGTCAGCCGCTCCAAGGCAGGGGCGCTGACAATCAGGGGAGCGAAATGAGCGACGCATACGATGAGCCTGGGAGTGCCCGGGAGATGGGGTGCGACCCACAGACCGGAGAGATCTACGAGCCCAAGGTGCCCACGGGGAACCCGCTGGTGGACCTGTTCCCCCACGCCGATGATCCGCTTCCGCCGGAGATCGCCAAAGCAATCATCGCCGTCAAGAAGCGCTGCAAGCATGTGGGCAAGACCGGCGAGAACCTGCGCCAGGACTACAGCTACTCAAGCGCTGAGGACGTCCTGAAGATCGTGCAGCCCGCCATGGCAGAAGCGGGACTCATCCTCAGGATGTGGCCCGTTGACATCACGAGCGCCATGAAGGGAGGGATCGCGATGGTCATCTATGCCCTCCAGTGGGCACACGAGGGCGGCTCGGTCAGTGGCGCTTTCCCTTGGGTCGGACTGGCCCAGGGCGGCAACGACAAGTGGTTCAACATCACCTCCACCGCCACAACGAAGTACGCTCTCCTGAGAGCGTTCCACATCCCCGCGGGTGGGGAGCCAGACGCCGATGCGGATGAGCCGGCACCTGCGGCAGCGGAGAAGCCTCCGGCCCGTGCCAAGGCGACACGTGGGAGCAGCAAGAAGGCCGAGAAGCCCGCCGGCCCCACGGATGATGAGATCGCCAAGCTGCTCCCGAAGAAGCCCGGCTTCATCACCGTGCCGCACGACACCATGGCGGATGGGAGTGAGGCTCCGAACTGGGAGTTGTGGGGGCGCATGCTCTCAGTAGCCATCCAGCGCTCCCAGGAGATCACTGACGTGAATGCCTGGATGGATGCCAACACCCAACCCCTCAAAAACATGGCCCTCAAGAAGCCCGATGGTGGTGATAAGCCACAGTGGCGCGATAGGTTGTTGAAGATAGCTGATTTTCGCAGGAGCACAATCGCCCAAGCCCCGGCTCCGGAGGATGCGGTATGAGCAGTCACAACGTGGCCCCGAGAGACTTGGAGGCTGCACACAACGCCTTCCAACATGCCTACGCATGGCGCGATGCTACAGGCACACAATGCATGAAGGCTGCGCTCGATGAGCTTGTAGAGCGTGGCTACCAGATCATACCCCCGGAGAATGCGGCATGAGCAAGCTTCCTGATGAGGTGGTGGAGGCCTGCCGGCGGCAGGTTGACCATGCCATCAACGAGGCTGATTCATGCCGCATTCTCC
>Ga0265303_10001001_pt1 | contig 16957 bp, 9 predicted proteins | sample Helome_2_FD_192494 | JGI IMG/M metagenome (GOLD analysis project Ga0265303, IMG submission 192494) | Marine sediment microbial communities from subtidal zone of North Sea - Hel_20160317 (Illumina Assembly) | ecosystem: Environmental > Aquatic > Marine > Subtidal zone > Sediment ... | reverse complement strand
CGCTTCCATTCTCCCGCGGCATACTTGTTCGCCTCGGCGAAGGTTGGATAGATATGTATGGTGCCGAGAATCTTGTTCAGCCCGAGGCCATGCCTCATCGCCAGCACATACTCGGCGATCAAATCACCTGAATGTTCACCGACGATAGTTACTCCGAGAATTCGGTCCTTGCCTGGTACGGTTAGCACCTTGACAAAACCATGCGCCTCGCTGTCGGCAATGGCACGGTCGAGGTCATCAATTCCGTAGCGGGTTACCTCGTATTCGATGCCCTGCTCCTGCGCGTCGCTTTCATTCAATCCGACCCGCGCAATTTCGGGTTCGGTGAATGTGGCCCACGGGATAACCGAGTAATCCGCCTTGAAACGCTTAACAATACCGAATAGCGAGTTTACCGAGGTATACCAGGCCTGGTGAGCGCCGACATGCGTAAACTGGTAAGGCCCGGTAACATCGCCACAGGCATAAATCGTCGGTATGTTGGTTTGCAGAAACTCGTTTACCTCGATAGTGCGATTAGGATTCAGACGCACCCCGATTTCTTCGAGCCCGAAGCCGCTCGACCTGGGTGACCGCCCAACCGCGACAATAAGCGCATCAAATTCAATTTCGACTTCGCCATCTTTATTCTCCGCCACCAGGTAATCCTTACCCTCGCGCTTGATAAAACGTTTAGCGGTATGCGCGGTCAGTACCTGCACCCCTTCGTCACTGAACTTCTGCTGCACCATTTCCGAAATCTCCGGATCTTCCCGCAGCAGGATTCGGGGAAGCATTTCAATCTGGGTCACCGCAACACCGAGGCGGGCAAACGCCTGGGTTAGCTCCGATCCAATCGGCCCTCCGCCGAGCACCGCCAGTTTGCGCGGCTGGTCACGCATTTCCCAGAGATTATCCGAGGTATAAAAATCAACCTGGTCTATTCCCTCGATAGGCGGCACGAAAGGACTTCCACCGGTGGCGACCACGATGTTACGGGTGCGGATCGTGTCGCCGTTGACTTCGACGGTCCAGGGCGAGGTAATACGCGCCTCGCCGATCACAACATCTACACCGAGGCCGGTGTAGCGTTCGACCGAGTCATGTGGTTCGATTTTCCTGATAATCTGCTGGATTCGCTCCATAACCTCGGCAAAATCAAACTCGGCATCGGCCTGCTTGATGCCGAATTCCCGGCTACGGGCGATATGCGACATGAATTTCGCTGAACGTATGATCGCTTTCGACGGCACGCAACCATAGTTAAGGCAGTCGCCACCCATCTTGTTCTTTTCAATGAGCGTCACTTTGGCCTTTACCGCGGCAGCGATATATGATGTCACCAGACCCGCCGAGCCAGCACCGATGACAACAAGGTTGGTGTCGAAATCATCCGGCTTGTCAAAACCCTCGAGAGCCTTTCGATTGGCGACCAGCGTCACGATTTTCTTACCGACAAATGGCAGTATTGCGAGCAGTAGAAAAGAAAATATGATTCCGCCACTGAAAATTCCGCTAGCCGATTCTATCTGGGCCAACTGGGTCCCGGCATTCACATAAACCAAAGTGCCCGCGAACATGCCCAGTTGACTGACCCAGAAAAACGTCCACAGGCGCAAAGTGGTCAAGCCCATCACCAGGTTAATGACGAAAAACGGGAATGCGGGTACCAGGCGCAGTGCAAACAGGTAAAACGGACCGTCCTTTTCAATGCCATCATTGATTGATTTCAGGGATGAGCCAAAGCGCGACTGAACCGTGTCCCTGAACAGATAGCGTGATACCAGGAAGGCAATCGATGCGCCTATCGTGCTGGCAAAGGAAATCAGAATTAGACCGGTGAACAAACCGAAAATTGCTCCCCCGGCCAGGGTCAACACGGCGGCACCGGGAAGCGAAGCACCGGTTATAACGACATACAGCAGAAAAAATCCAATCAGCGTGAGCGCACGATTATCAGCATAATACTGGTTGATAACCTGTTGCTGGGACTTGACGTAATCAAGCGTCAGGTATTGTCCCAGGTCAAACTGGAAAAAAATCACCACGATTAGTGCCAACAGGCCCAGCAAAACGATTTTTTTCATAGCGGAGATTCCAGGCTCTTATTTTTGCATAGGAAGCTGTTATTGGTTATTAACCAGTTCGCGCTGCGCAGTATTCTTCAGCCCATTGCAAGTACTCTGCTTCGGGGCCCTCAAAGATTATTTCAGGTTTTTTGTCCTTGATCTGGTAACGGTACATTGGATCGTAATATTGTTCGAGTAAAATTTTAATTCCGTGGTCAAATTCTGCCACGCTGCCATCCTTGAAAAGCGTTTTTAAGGCGGATTCAAAGCACTGTTTTACCTGCTGATAACGATCCCCGCCAAGTCGCTTTTGTATTCGTGCCAGGTTGTCCAGTACAAAACGAGTGAACTCTTCCTCGGCACTATCGCCGTATGCCTGCCGGTAACCAGGCCAATTACCCCGGATATAGTCATCGCGGATGAGCTCGATACGAGTTTCAATATCATCTGTCAGAATAGCGCGCGGTGCCTTCAACAAAGCGTTATACAGGCAATCAGGCATGTAGACGCGCCCGATCCGTCGCCCTTCATCCTCGACAAAAACAGGCTTGCCCGGATACTTGTCACGATGCTTGCTAAACTCGATTGAAACCCTGTTTTCCCAGTCGATAACCGACGGCTGCTGATCCAGGACATCGCGTCCAAAGGCCGAGCCGCGGTGGTTGGCGAGACCTTCGAAATCGAGATGATATCGAATTTTTTGCAATACCCTGGTTTTACCGACCCCGGTCAGACCGCTGACACAAACCAGCGGTACTTCCCTGGCAGACTGTTCCAGTTCATCGATCAGGAAACGACGCATTGCCTTGTAGCCACCGTGCACCAGCGGATATTCGACGCCTTGCTGTTGCAGCCACTGCTGGGTGGTCCGGGAGCGTAAACCACCTCGAAAACAGTACAGAAATCCTTGCGGGTATTCGTTGCAATAGGTTGCCCAGGCCTGCAATCGTTGCGCCCGAATGTCCGGGGTGGCCAGTTCGAGCCCCAGTCGAATCGCTTCCTCCTGTCCCGCATGTTTATAGCGAATCCCGATTTGCTCACGTTGCCGATCATCAAGCAGCGGTAAATTAGTCGACGTCGGAAAAGCACCCTGGCCAAATTCAATCGGTGCGCGAACGTCCATCAATGGAACATCGTTCAAAAAAAGCTGTCGGTAGTCGCTGGTATCGTCTCGCATAAGCGTGCTCAAACTTTATTCCGAAATTCCCAGCAACGATGTATTTTCGGGTTTCGCTTGAAGTCTTCGGGCAGGGTCGCATGGCTTATGTCACGAACTTCGCAGGATTGCTGGATCGCGTCGGCAAGCCTGAAACCACGCCGATTCGTTGAAAACAGCAGTAATCCGTCCGCGGCCAGAAGTTTCATCGTCTGCTTTATTAAATCTTCGTGGTCGCGCTGGATGTCGAGAGTGCGCTGCATCTTGCTGGAGTTCGAAAATGACGGCGGATCAAGGAATATCAAATCATAGTCGCGCGGTATCGAAAACCTGTCGGGGTTTTTTAATAACTCAACGATGTCGGCGCGCAGGAACGCGTAGCGGGCTTCATCATCGAGCTGATTCAGTAAAAAGTTTTCGCGCGCCCACTTCAGATAAGTGGCGGACAAATCGACATTCATCACCGTGCTGGCACCGCCCAGGGCCGCTTGCACCCCGACGGCAGCCGTGTAACAGAAAAGGTTGAGTACCGATTTATCGCGTGCCTCGTGGAATACCCTTTCGCGCGTAAGGCGATGATCCAGAAACAATCCTGAATCGAGGTAATCACTGAGATTTATCAGCAACGACGCTTTGCCCTCGCGTACCTGGTAAAACTCGCCACGATGATCCTGTTTTTGATATTGCCCGGAGCCGCGCTGGCGGCTGCGAATCTTGCAGAATAGCTGATCCTCCGGGATCGAAAACAAATCCCTGACGACATCGGCTGCAAGACCAATGCGATACTCCGCCTTGTCAGTCTCAATCGAGGTTGGTGCCTGGTATTCCTGCAGGTGAAACCACTCGACCCCGGGCGCAATTTCACTCTGGTACCGATCCAGCGCGAACGCAAACTCCGGCAAATCCGCATCATAGATTCGATAACAACTGACGCCATTCCTGTTCGCCCAGCGCTGTATATGCCTGGCATTCTTGCTCAGCCGATTGCGCAGCGGACCGGCCGCTTCGTCAGCAATCGCAGGCGTCGAGGATGCCAGCTCCGTATCTGTAACCTCGCCTGCGGTTTGGAAGATTGCAAACAGGCAATCGAGCGGACCATTTTTAACATCCTTTCTGCTGACTCGTTTCAATTTCAAACGATGCAGTAAATCCGGATTAGCCGATATTATCGCAAGTCTCGCAGGCGCCAGGCGCTGCAAGCAGGCACCGATATCACTATACAGCTGACCCAGGTCCTGACCACCTTGTAAACGATGTCCATAGGGTGGATTACAAATTACCAGGGTATCCCCCTGCGTTGCCGATATATCCAGGTCGGCAACCTGTTGGTGCGAGAATTCAATAATATCCTCCACCCCGGCGCGCTTCGCGTTGGCTCGAGCAATTTCCAGCGCCCCGGCATCGTAGTCGCTGGCATAAATCCTCGCATCGGGATTCATCTCGACTGCCTGGCGCGCCTGTTCAACGCAGTCTTGCCAGAGCTCCGGATCATGCAGAGACCATTTATTAAATCCGAAATATCGCCGCTCGAGTCCCGGAGCAATGTTGGCAGCCATCATTGCAGCTTCAATCGCAAAGGTGCCCGAACCACACATCGGATCAAGCAGCTGCAACAGGATCGAGCCTGGTTGACACCAACCAGCCTGGACCAACAGCGCCGCCGCCAGATGCTCTTTCAGTGGAGCGCCCGAGTGTTCAAGTCGATAGCCACGTCGGTGCAGGCTTTCACCGGACAAATCGAGGCTAATACTCGCCTGGTTGTGGTGTATATTGACGTGGACCTGGATATCGGGTTGTTTTTTTTCGACCACGGGTCGACTGCCACATTGGTCGCGGAATCGGTCGACGATCGCGTCTTTTGACTTGAGCGCTACGAATTGCCCATGATTGAGCGTCGAGCGTGAGGTGGTCGCCGATACCGCAATGCTGTCGCGCGCATTCAGATGTGATTCCCAGTCAATTTCGTAAATCGCCTGGTACAGTTGCGCTTCGTCTTCGACCCGGGTCCGGCAAAGTTCACAAAACACACGATTAGCAAGCCTTGAATACAGACAAACCTGGTAAACGGTTTCAATTCCCGCGTTGATCTGAACCCCGCCGTACACTTTCGTCAGCACCGCTGCGGACGAACCCGTAATTCGGCGCAACTCGTGAAACAAAAGGGTTTCAAAGCCCTTGTGGCCGGTAACAAATAGCTTGAGATTTTGCATTGAATGTTGTTTTGCGGGTACCACGGGGGGTTAATTTTACGCCTTATGTCACAAATCTGCTGCAAAACGAATAGTAATGAAAATTGAAGCAGGATTTTAGGTATATTATCGCCTATATTAAGGTTTCTAAACCGCTTTGAAATTCAACCCGGATGACAGCTTCAAAACAGCGTCAGAATTGTACCTCGAAATCAGGCGAGGATACCTTTGCAGAGAGCGCCAGCCTCAGTAAGAAGTTAATTACTGCAATGCTGGTACGCATGATCGAAAGTGCCGGGAGTTATCATGGCTGGAGCCTGTCTGATCAGGACGGAACTCGCATGGTCAAACTGATCAAGCACAAGCAACGTATCATCTGTTCGGCCTTCTGGTTCCAGATGAAAAAGCATTTTTCCGAATTCAAGACTTCAACTCAAACTCCGTCAAAAGGAGAAGCCGCGGCTGACTGGCAGCACCTGGGCCTTTCCGGTGCAACTGAAAAGGTTGAGATCGATGAATTGAAGGCAATCACCTCTCGCTATAGTGAGGCTTTCGAAGAATTTGATAATGCAATTTTGAAACGCCTGCAGACCTGCATCAAGAAATCCCGTGCCAACATCCACCAAAATCCACTGCAGGTTAAGAGGTTGTGCGAGTCCTTCCAGTACGCGATCGACAGCCTCAACCTGGAAGTTAACTATAAGATCGCACTGTACCATTTGTTTGCCGATCGTTTCATCGAGGCACTGGGTCCGACTTACCGACGCATCGACCAGTCTTTATTCGATGCTGGCATGCTGCCAAAAATCCCGGTAGCACGAATTCATCTGCGTAGCATCGACGGTTTGAGCGAGTCAAAATCTCCAAAAGGTTTCAAACCGAATCAAAGCGCCTGCCTGCTTGTGTTGCTGCAGCGATTCAAGGAAAAATCTCGCCAGGCTTCGAGCAGTTATAAAAACCTTTTCCCGGAACTGAAACAACGCTTCGCCACCTTTGAACTTAAAGAATATGACAAGCAAATCGAACAACTTAACCAGATGTTCAAATTGATATTCGAAGATGAGGACCTGCCCTCGCCGGTCAAGCAACAGTTAGCGCGCCTGCAAATTTACGTATTCATTACCGCGGTCCAGGAAGACGGATTTCTGCGCCGTTCCAGCAACCCGGCACGACGCCTGCTAGACGGCATAATCGGCAGTGAAGTCGAAATTGCAAAAAGCGGCAATTCCGAATTCTCAGGGATTCGATTCATTCGTGAACATATCGATGGCATGGCAAACCACGGATTTATCACCGTCGACAGTTACTCCGAAATGCTCAAGGGCTACCAGGTCTATGTCAAGGAACACGAGACCTCGATTCGCAAGTCGCGTAAGCTCGAAGCAACGAAAAAGGTTATGCCGCTCGTCACCACCAGTCTTTCCGATCTCACCGCGCCACTCAAGATCCAGGGTACCCGGTTGATTCTGTTCGAAAAAGTCTGGCTGCCGCTGATGGTGCAAATCGCGTTGCGACAGGGAATGGACTCCGATCCCTGGCACAAGGTGATTGCGATGGTAAAGAAACAGGTCTGGTCGCTAATCCCGAAGTCTAACCTGGAAGACCAGGAGAAATTACAGAAGGTATTGCCGCAGGTTGCCCATTCGCTACACCGCGCAATGCGTAGCCTTAAGCTGGCCGAGTCATTGCAGCAATCTTTAAGAGATTATCTCAAGCTCGAGCAGCAAAAAGTGGTCGAGGAAACGGCACGCAACATCATCGAGGCTAAGCGCAAGACCCGTTCGCTGTCCGCCCAGTCATTCGCACCGGTGGAAGAAGATACCACCGAGTTTGACGAAATGATGCAGACCGGTATTTTCCAGATCCCGGCAGAAATGGCCGACGCCTTTAAAACGGTTAAACCCGACAAACCCAAAAAGATCAGCCAGGTCGACGCGCTCTCGACCGGCGAATGGGTAAATATGAGACTGGACGGGACCAAGATGCTGGCCAAGGTGGCCTGGAAGGCAGAGGATTCCAGCCTTTTTATTTTCGTTGACCGCGACGGCAAACGAATTTGCGAACTCGATGCAACCAAACTGGCACAGCAGTTTGAATCCGGTGATATTTCGCTAATGGACTCGGGATCGGCTGACTCGGATAAAACCCAGTTCAGCTTTATGAAATCCCTGTAGACCGACGCAGGGTTTATACGCCGAGCAGCAACCTGGCCGGATCTTCCAATACGTTCTTGATAGTCACCAGAAACTGAACTGCTTCCTTGCCATCGATGATGCGATGGTCATAGGTCAGCGCGAGGTACATCATCGGGCGCACCACGATTTCCCCATCGACCACCACGGGGCGCTGCTGGATTGAATGCATCCCGAGAATTGCCGACTGCGGCGGATTCAGGATTGGCGTCGATAGCATCGAGCCGAATATGCCGCCATTGGTGATGCTGAACGTGCCGCCGGTTAATTCTTCAATACCCAGCTTGCCATCGCGCGCGCGCATTCCCATGTCCCTGATTGAATTTTCGATCTCGGCATAACTCATTTGATCGGCATCACGCAGGATTGGAACCACCAGTCCACGATCCGAGCTTACTGCGATCCCGATATCAAAATAATCATGGTAGACAATATCGTCACCGTCGATGGAGGCGTTAACTGCTGGAAAGCGCTTTAATGCCTCGACCGCTGCACTGGTAAAAAAGGACATCATGCCAAGTTTGACACCATGCGCCTTTTCAAAGGCATCGCGGTACTGGGCGCGGGAATCCATCATCGGCTTCAAATTCACTTCGTTGAAAGTGGTTAGCAGTGCCGCGGTGTTTTGCGCTTGCTTGAGGCGTTCAGCAATCTTTGCACGCAAACGGCTCATCGGCACCCGGCGATCGTTACGCCCAGCTGACGGAACCGACACCGCCGGCGCTGTTACAGCGGCGGGAACATCAGCCTTGGTGGCAGTTTGCTGTTGTTGCAGATAGCGCTCGACGTCTGCTTTTAGTAATGCACCTTTTTTACCAGTCGCCGGAATATTGTCAGCGGACAAATTATTTTCGCTGAGCAGTTTGCGTACTGCCGGGCTAGCCCTGCTTGCAGCGGTACTTTCTTCCGCTGCGGTTGTGGCATCATCGACCTCACTTGTTTCGACGGTTTCGGGTTGCGCTGTCGCTGCAGCTGGAGCTGACGCCGCGGCCTCGGTATCGATCACGCCAAGAACATCACCATTCTTTACCGTGGCACCCGATTCATATGCAATCGATTCAATCACACCGGCTTTGCTGGCAACGATTTCAAGCACAACCTTGTCGGTTTCAAGGTCAACGATGTTCTCATCGACCGCGACGCTATCCCCTACCTTTTTGTGCCAATCACCCAGAGTCCCCTCGGCTACCGATTCGGGTAGTACCGGTACTTTGATTTCAACCTGCATTGCTTACTCCAGTTTTATTCTTTGTTGTTGCGTTAATCGAGTTTATCCGAGTAATCGGCTTCGAATGCATCTTTCACCAAATGGGCTTCCTGACTCTGGTGCAACGCCATGTAACCGACCGCGGGTGATGCAGCCGAGATGCGGCCCGCGTATTGTACCTGTATCGGCGTAAAAATCTCGTTCAGTCGACTCTTGAACTCGCGGAACATCCCCTGGTTGCGCGGCTCATCCTGACACCAGACAACATTTTCCAGTGCCGGGTAGCGCTCGTGCATCGCATTCAGATCCATCTTGGGGAACGGATACAGCTGTTCGATCCTGGCGATTGCTGTGCTGTGATCATATTGCTGTTCGCGTGACTCGTATAGCTTGTAGAATATCTTGCCGCTGCACAGGATCAGGCGTTTGACCTTTTTGTCATCGATTTCATCAATTTCCGGAATGACCTTCATGAATTCGCCGTCACTATAGGCACTCAGTGGCGATACCGCCCGCTCGTGACGTAACAGGCTCTTGGGACTCATGACGATTAATGGCTTGCGGAAGCCACAGACCATCTGGCTGCGCAGCAAGTGGAAGATCTGCGCAGGCAAAGTGGGTTGCACCACACGCATATTATGTTGCGCGCACAACTCCAGGTAGCGCTCTATGCGCGCCGAGGAATGTTCCGGGCCCTGGCCTTCGTACCCGTGGGGCAGCAGCATCACCAGGCCGTTGAGCCGTCCCCATTTCATTTCACCCGAACTGATAAACTGATCGATGACGACCTGGGCACCGTTGGCAAAGTCACCGAACTGGGCTTCCCAGATTACCAGTGAGTGGGGATCAGTCGACGCATATCCATATTCGAAACCAAGTACCGCTTCTTCGGATAAAAACGAGTTGATGACTTCGAAGCGCGGCTGACCTTCGGCGATATGCTTCAGCGGCTTGTAAATCTCCCCGGTGTTCTGTTCGTGTAGCGCTGCGTGACGATGAAAGAATGTGCCACGCTCACTATCCTGTCCCGAAAGCCTTACGCGATAACCATCATTGAGCAGGGTGGCATAGGCAAGGTTCTCCGCGAAACCCCAGTCGCCGGGGATTTCACCGTCAAGCATTTTCTGTCGATTCTCCATGATTTTGGCGACCCGTGGATGGAGCTTGAAGTCCTCCGGCAGGGTCAGAATGCTTTTACCCAGCTGCTGAATCTTGTCAGCCTCGACCGCCGTATTCGGGGTGTTATTGACATCGCCCTCGTTCAGGCCGGCCCAATCACGCGCCGCTGTCGGTTCGAGCCCCGAAATGACATTCAAAGCAACCGCACCACCTTCGTCCAGCGCACGGCGGTAGTCGGCAATCATCTGGTCGACTTTTTCACGCGTTGTAAATCCTTCCTCGATGAGGCGCTCGGCGTGCAGCTCGGCTAGACGTGGGTGCTTTCGAATCGCCTGGTACATCAGTGGCTGGGTTACCGCTGGTTCGTCAGCTTCATTGTGACCGTAACGACGATAACAAACCATGTCGATGACGACGTCCTTCTGGAAAGTTTCGCGATACTTGACCGCGATCTCGGCAATAAACACGCAGGCTTCAGGATCGTCACCGTTAACATGAAAAATCGGCGCCTGTACGATGCGAGCCACCTCGGTGCAGTAAAACGAGGAACGCATATCACGCGGATTACTGGTGGTGAACCCGATCTGGTTGTTGACGATGATATGAATCGTGCCACCGGTTTTGTAACCCCGGGTTTCACACATGTTAAAGGTCTCCATCACCACTCCCTGGCCGGCGAAGGCCGAATCGCCATGAATCAATACCGGCAATACGTCGTTGGTGGTTCGGTCATCGAGTCGGCGTTGACGGGCACGAACCGAACCCTCGACCACGGGGTCCACGATCTCAAGATGTGATGGATTGAATGCCAGGGCCAGGTGCATTGGTCCCGAATCGGTGTAAATATCCGAAGAAAAACCCTGGTGATATTTAACATCGTAGTTATAACGTTCATCAAGATCGATATTGCCCTCGAATTCATCAAACAGGTCGCTGGGCATTTTACCGAAAATATTGGTGAGCACGTTCAGGCGCCCGCGATGCGCCATCCCGATCACGACCTCGTGCGTACTGGTGACACCGGCCTGTTGCACCACCCGATCCAGGATCGGGATCAGCGATTCCCCACCTTCCAGGGAAAAGCGTTTCTGCCCGATATAGCGGGTATGCAGGTATTTTTCGAGATTCTCCGCGGCAATAATACGGTCAAAAATCCGGTTACGGCGCCCTTCCCTGAAATTTGGCTTCGCCAGCGTGGTCTCGATCTGTACCTGGATCCAGCGCTTTTCCGCGCGGTCCTCGATATGCATGTACTCCAGGCCGATTGTCCCGCAATAAATACTTTCCAGGCGCTCGATAATCTGCCGCAGCGGTGCATCCTCGATGCCGAATAAAGAGCCGGAACTAAAAACCGCGTCGAGGTCCGCCTCGGATAAATCGTTTCCGGCAAGCGTCATATCCTTGATTTCAGGGATCCTGGCGAGCCCCAATGGATCAAGGCGCGCTTTCTGATGACCCTTGACGCGGTATACGTTGATTAACTGGAACACCCTGAGCTGCTTGTCATCGTGTGGATGCAGCTCGGTTGAGCTAACGCCATTGCCGCGCCGCTTGTTGAGTACCGCAGATCTCATTTGCGCCTGGATTTCGAGGTGATCCTGATCGGGCGCCAGCTCACCGTTCTTTAGTTCCGCGAACCAGTCGCGCCAATTTTCATCGACTGCGTTCTCGTCTTTCAGGTACCTCGAGTAGAGTTCCTCGATAAATGCAGCGTTAATCCCGTGAAGATAACTCTGTTGCTGCATCTTTTTCATGCTCATGACGGCTTACCTGTAGGCTGATTTGTTGGTCAGTAGTGCGGGTTTCATGTGCTACATAATAACTTAACTCGGGACATTAATAAGCTAAAAATTACGCATCGTTGCAAGGCGAAGAAACAGGCAATTTGTCAATATCATTAGATGCGTCAATTCAATATGCCAATCAAGCTGTTTTTAATTATCCAAGCGCTGTTAGAATACGCCAATTCTCAAGCTGGGCTGACCGCATGGCGCAATACATATATACCATGAGCGGAGTAGGCAAAGTGGTGCCTCCGCAAAACGAAATCCTGAAAAATATTTCGCTCAATTTTTTCCCGGGCGCCAAGATTGGCGTACTGGGTTATAACGGCGCAGGTAAATCAACACTGCTGCGAATCATGGCCGGCGTCGATACCGAGCATAGCGGGGAAGCACGACCACAAACCGGAATCAAGATCGGTTACCTGCCTCAGGAACCCGAGCTCGATAACAACCTGGACGTGCGCGGCAACGTTGAACTGGGGGTAGCAGAGACCAAAACCCTGCTCGACCAGTTCAACGAAGTCAACATGAAATTTGCCGAACCCATGTCAGAAGACGAAATGAATGACTTGATAGCGAAGCAGGCTGAATTACAGGAAAAAATAGAATCCGCGGGGGCCTGGGACCTCGATCGCAAGCTGGATGTTGCCGCTGATGCGCTGCGCCTGCCACCCTGGGATGCCGCCGTAGAACACTTGTCTGGCGGCGAAAAAAGGCGCGTAGCACTATGTCGTTTGTTACTGTCGAATCCCGATATGTTGATCCTGGACGAACCCACTAACCACCTGGACGCCGAATCGGTCGCCTGGCTCGAACGTTTTCTCAAGGACTACCCCGGAACCGTGGTCGCGGTAACTCATGATCGCTACTTTCTTGATAATGTTGCCGGCTGGATTCTCGAACTCGATCGCGGGCACGGGATTCCCTGGGAAGGGAACTATTCTTCCTGGCTCGAACAAAAGCAGAAGCGACTGGAACACGAGGAACGCTCCGAGAAAGCCCGCCTGAAATCAATGCAGGCCGAACTCGAGTGGGTACATGCTAATCCGAAAGGTCGCCAGTCAAAAAGCAAGGCCCGGCTGAAACGCTTCGAAGAAATGTCTTCGCAGGAATACCAGAAGCGTTCTGAAACACGGGAGCTCTATATACCCCCTGGACCAAGACTCGGTGACGTCGTGGTCGAAATCGATGGCGGCAAAAAATCCTATGGCGACAAGCTGCTGTACCAGGACCTGGAATTCAAACTGCCTCGCGGTGGTATCGTCGGCATCATAGGCCCCAATGGTGCCGGTAAAACCACGCTGTTTCGCATTATCGTGGATCAGGACACGCTCGATGAAGGCAGCATCAAGATCGGTGACACGGTAAAAGTCGCATATGTCGATCAATCCCGGGATGATCTCGATGGCAGCAAGACGGTCTGGGAAGAACTGTCCGACGGGCTCGATAATATCGTGGTCGGCAGTTACGAAGTTCCCTCACGTGCCTATGTCTCGCGCTTCAACTTTCGTGGCGCCGCACAGCAGAAGTTTGTCAAGGATCTCTCCGGCGGTGAACGTAATCGGCTGCACCTGGCCAAGCTCCTCAAAAGTGGCGGCAACCTGCTGTTGCTGGATGAACCTACCAACGATCTCGATGTCGAGACCCTGCGTGCACTTGAAGAAGCAATTCTGGATTTTCCGGGTTGCGTGGTGGTGATTTCTCACGATCGCTGGTTTCTTGATCGAATCGCAACCCACATTATTGCGTTTGAAGGTAATAGCGAAGTCTATACTTACGAGGGCAACTATACCGAGTATGAATCCCATCGCAAGCAACGCCTGGGCCAGGATGCTGATCAACCGCACCGAATTAAATACAAAAAGCTTGATGCCTGATACCGACAAACTTTTCAAACGCCTTGGTTTACTGCTCGACCGAATCGAGAAAATTGTTCCCGGTCAAACCGAAATCAGGACCGAGCCGGGTTATTCTGCCTATCGCTGGTCAGCTGGTGGCCTGGACGGAATAGCACAGTTCGACCAGGTCGATAAAAATGAGCTATTGCATCTTGAGCGGCAACAAAACCTGCTGTTTCGGAACACTGCCCAGTTCCTGGACGACAAGATCGCCAACAACGCTTTGTTGTGGGGCGCGCGCGGTACCGGCAAGTCTTCGTTGATCAAGGCACAGTTGACCGAATTTCAGGACCGCGGGTTGTGCATCGTCGAAATTCCAAAAGCAGCGACGAGTGAACTTTTCGAGGTAATCCGTCACCTGGCCAGTGATGGACGCAAGTTCATCGTCTACCTTGACGATCTATCATTTGAGGCCAATGACGATTCCTACAAGGCGCTCAAGGCCTGTCTCGAGGGCTCGCTGCAACCACAGCCCGACAATGTCATTATTTACGCAACTTCGAACCGACGCCACCTGATGCCTGAATCGATGCAGGATAATCTCGACAGCACCATGGTCGATGGTCAGTTACATCCGAGTGACAGCATCGAGGAGAAAATTTCCTTGTCCGACCGTTTCGGATTATGGCTTTCGTTCCATCCTTTCACCCAGGATCAATACCTGGCGGTAGTCGAGCAAACCCTGAAAGCCAGATCTTTGGAAATGAATGATGATGCGCGCATTGAAGCGCTGCGGTTTGCGACGCAACGCGGATCACGCAGCGGTCGTATTGCGGTGCAGTTCGTCGCCTACTGGGAAAGCATCAACTAGTTAGCCCCACTTTCGCGGCGGTCCGACGTATCGGGATAATGGAACTATTCAGAACGCTGTTAACGCATGGTGAACGGATTTGCCATCGGTTCACTGGAGATATTAATCCACACTGTCTTGGTACGCGTGTAATCATAAATCGTGTCGATCCCGCTTTCACGACCGGGGCCGCTGTTTTTGAATCCACCAAACGGGGCAATCGGTGAAATCACGCGATAGGTGTTGACCCAGACGATCCCGGAATGAATCGCATCGGATACGCGTAACGCACGCGCGACATTGGAAGTAAAGACACCCGAGCCAAGACCAAAATCGGAGTTGTTGGCCATCTCGATTGCCTCTTCCTCGGTGTCGAAACTCAGTGCCGAAAGAATGGGGCCGAACATTTCCTCGCGCACCGTACGGATATCCTGGTGCGGGCAATCAAGTATGGTGGGGCTATAGTACCAACCACTATCGAATCCTTCGGGCCGTTTACCGCCGATTAACAGGTTTGCCCCTTCCCTGACCGCATCGTCGACCGATTCACTGATATGCTCGAGTTGTTCCCGCGTGCACAGGGGTCCAACCTGGGTATCATCAGCGAGCGGGTCGCCGATGCAAATCTGGCCGGCGCGCTCGACCAGCTTTTCAAGCACCTGCTCGCGAATGCCAGACTGAATAAACACCCTCGAACCTGCCACACAACTCTGTCCTGTGGCGCCGAAATTGCCGGCGATTATGCCGTTAACGGCACCTTCGATGTCGGCGTCATCAAAAACCAGGATCGGTGACTTGCCACCCAGTTCGAGCGATACCACGGCAAAGTTTTCAGCCGTATTTCGCACGATATGACGCGCGGTTTCCGGTCCCCCGGTAAACGCAACCCGGGCAACATCCGGGTGGCTGGTCAGCATACGTCCACAGGGCTCGCCATAACCGGTAATGACGTTAACCACCCCCGCAGGAAATCCTGCTTCTTCGACGATCCTGGCAAACTCGAACATCGGTGCAGGTGCCATCTCGGATGCTTTTAACACAACCGTATTGCCCGCGGCCAATGCTGGCCCCAGCTTGGTCGCGGTTAGAAACATTTGCGCATTCCACGGCACTACGGCAGCAACTACGCCGATCGGAACACGCTTGGTGTAGACGTGCATATCAGGTTTGTCGATCGGCAACGTTGCACCCTGAATTTTGTCAGCGAGGCCAGCAAAGTAGTAGTAGTAATCAGAAACATAGCCGGTCTGGGCGCGGGTTTCCCTGGCCAGTTTACCGCTATCGATGGTCTCGATCTCACCCAGCATCTGCGAGTTCTGGGCGATCAAGTCACCCAGGCGGTGCAGTAATTTTCCACGCTGGGTCGCGTTCATCTCCGCCCAGGGGCCCTTATTCAATGCACGGCTGGCGGCTGCAACTGCCCGGTTTACTTCAGTTTCACCGGCAATAGCGGCAGTTGCCCATACCTCGCCAGTGGCAGGATTTACCGAGTCGAGTTTTGCTCCGTCCGCCGCATCACACCATTCACCATCGATGTACATTTGGTAGTGCTTCATAGTTATATTCCGGATATCTCGCTGGCGCCAAGACTAGCGTTAAATTCCGTCAGATTAAAGCGAAATTCGGTAACAAGGGTTAAAATACGCATCATCAATCGCGACCAGCATCGTTATGAACGATAAATCCTCACCAAACGAATCTAATCCGACTGCAGAAGCCGCCATGGTGCGCCACGTCGAAGCCATTCGGCGGGTCAAAGTTGACCACGAATATGCTTACGACAGCGATGGCCTGATGAATAAGAAACTGGAATTTTTGGCCAGTCATTGCAGCATGGTACTGGACATAGGCCAATCAACTCGCGATAAGGTCAAACTCTTCGAGCAGCGACAGATAGAAAGCATGAACATTAACCTCGAGGATCCACCGGCTGATATTATCGACGACATCTGCGCCCCAAGCAGACTGCAATACGAGCGCTATGACGGCATTGTTTGTCTTTCGGTGCTGGAGCACGTCTATGACCCGTTCGCAGCAACCCGGGAAATTTTCCGTTTGCTACAACCCGGGGGCTACCTATTTCTGCATCTGCCTTTCCTGTTTCGCTACCATGCCCCCCAGGATCTCGGCTTCACCGATAGTTACCGGTTTAGCCGGGATGGCATGGCCTGGTTGCTGCGTGATTTTTCGGAAGTCACGCTGTACTCGATACGCGGTCCCTATTCGTCTATTTTCAACCTGCATCGGAGTTGGAAGAAAAGTGTCGAAAAGCGCCTCGGTATGGCGCCTGCTCGCTGGTTAGATCGAATCGGAATTCGATTTTTCGGCCGTCCAACCAGCGCACTGCAGGTCTCCGGTTACTATGCCTGGGCTAAAAAATAGCAGCTTTGCTGCCAGGAAATACCTGTATGCGAGCAAGATTGGCGGCCTGATGGTTACTGAAGCGCTTGAAATGTAGGCAATCACGTGCCAATCTTTAGTCATTAACTCAAAAAAAACGCGTGGGTAGCGTTTGGAGCACGTAACTTGGACCTCGCAGAAGAAACCGATTTACTCCGCAAGATTCCGATGTTT
>Ga0265303_10000999_pt1 | contig 16965 bp, 16 predicted proteins | sample Helome_2_FD_192494 | JGI IMG/M metagenome (GOLD analysis project Ga0265303, IMG submission 192494) | Marine sediment microbial communities from subtidal zone of North Sea - Hel_20160317 (Illumina Assembly) | ecosystem: Environmental > Aquatic > Marine > Subtidal zone > Sediment ... | reverse complement strand
ACCATCACCGAGGTTGCCGTGCTCGGTCCGCCATTACTCACCCCAAGGGTGTACTGGACGCTCTGGCCCACCGTGTACGGTCCCGCCGTGTCCAGCACCTTGGTCAGCGCGACATCGGCCCCATTGATATTGGTAAAAGTACACAGGATACCCTCTGATGCATCAAAATCGATCGCGACCTGGCGCTGGCCAAGATCGACGACCGATCCGCTGTCGTCATCTCCCTGGCAAACGATGCTGTCAAGAGCGAACGGCGGCGTGGCCGCCTCGGTCACGGTGTAGGTTCCGGAAGCCGGAGAGTCAAAACTGATGGTGTCGCTGAGGGTTGGCGTTGTATCGACATCGAGCGAGAAATTGCCAAGGTCGCCGCTGAAGGAAAAATCGGTGCCATCGGCCGGATTTGCTGATTTTGCTATCGTAATCGAGCCTGATCGCAAATTGGTAAACTGGCAGTGCGTGGTGCTGCTCGCGGCGACATTGACCCCGGTAACGGTCGATCCTGACACGGTTCCGTTGTCGCACACTGCGTCTGTAACCGTCCACCCGGCCTGACCCGCTTCAGCCACGGTGTAGGGTCCGCCTTGCGGCAAACTGACCGCATTAATACTGTTGCCGTTGACGATCACCGTTTCGTTGACCGTGACGGGAGATCCCTGTTCGGTGCCGGTACCCGAGACCGAAAAACTGAAGGACGCCGCCGCCGAGGCGGCATCGTCCGGAAATGCCCTCTTCGAGATTTCGATGAAGCCACCGCCAATGTAACCTACACAGTCTTTCGGATTGGAATTGGGTTGAGACGAAGGAAACGAGCAGAAGTTGGTGCGCACCCAACCCGCCGGGATATCGGCCGTATCCACAGTACAACTCACAACCGTGTCCTCAGGGAAGTCGTCACCATCGCTGAAAGGATCGGTATTCTGTGTCGCTCCGGAACACGTGGTGGTCCCGCCCCCGCCGCCCTCTAACGTCGGATTTCCGCAGCGATCAGGCTGCCCCGAACAGGAATAGAATGTTGGGCCAGCAACCAGGCTACCCGGGTTGCCGCCAACGCTGGCACACAGCGCGTAATCGATACTGCCCGCAGCGTCTCCATCCAGATCGAAGAGAACGCACGCATCACCCGTGTTGGCGCCGGAAAACGAATTATCGTCCCAGGAGAACTCAACTTCGAATGTGTCCGGGAGGCCGGACTCGTCGAGACATAGCTGAGTAACATCAGACTGGCCATCACCAGAAGGGTCGTTCGGCCCGTTTACATCGACGGTGCATACCAGCTGTGCATGTGACGAAGCGGACAGGAAAAGAGCAAACAGCAAGTAGTAACCCACTGTTCGAACGCAAAAACGCGGTGCGTTCGAAATCGAGGTCATATTATTCTCTCTCCCTGAGCAAGCTCGTTTTGTGCCTCAGGGTGCATTATACGCATTTTTCTTTGTAAAGAGTTAGAGGACGGAAACGATTTAGTGCACAAAACTCCCAGCCATTGAATGGTTGTTAATGATGAATCCGGGACATTTTTCGCGATCCCGCGAAAAGTCTTTATTTCAGTACAGGAGACTTGAAATTAATTGCAGACTCATCTCACCAGCATTTATCGGCGCTTGAAGTACCACCGGAAATTCCTCTTGCGCCGAGGTGGTTCAGGGTGAGATCACCGCACTGGCTGTCTTTTGTCTGAGATCCGACCCGCGTCGCAGTGAGCGTATAAGTCGTGGCTGTCGCGGCTATGGAAAGTGTGTAATGGCCTTCCATGCTGGCGGTGGACATGTCCAGTCCACCACTACCGGCGGTTGAAGTGAACGCATTGTTGGAGGTGAAAAATTGTTGTTCCCTTTGAGCTGCCTGGTATAACAGGGCTTTTCCATCCGCCCTGTGCGACTTGATGAGGTGGCTGCTGTAAGACGGGTAAGCGATTGCTGTCAGTATCGCCAGCACCAGAAGGGTGATCATCAATTCAAGCAAGGTCCAGCCGCGGCAATTGATCGATTGGTTTGTTGCGTACATCCGCATAATTATGCACCGTCAGGTAAGGTTTATCAGTTTCTGACTTCGATCGTGGTCTGGAATTCCTGCCGCACCAGGCGGTCGGCGTCGAAGGTGCCGGCGAAAACGCGACAGCCCAGGCAGTTCGTATCATCCGTCGTCAGAACGCTGCCAATGGAATTGACCAGCAGTGCGACCCGCAAACTGACCACTTGACTCCAGTCGCCTACAGCTGTGGAGCGAACATAGCGATTGACGTCGCCAGTCTCGTCGATATCGAGGCCGTAAAGCACTCTCATATCCTCCACGCCCTCCGCCAGTGCTGTGGCATTACTGACCAGGGCGCTGTTATTTGTGTAGGTAGCGCAGACGAGGTTGTTTTCGGTGCTGACCGCAAACATGATGGTCACCCAGTCGTCGGCGGCAACAGCCTGGCCCTGGCAGTCACGAATTCCGGCGCCGCCTTCGTAACGGATACTTATGGTGTGGCTATCCGGCTTCAGTCCGGTCTGACTGATCTGCGCGCCGCTGGCGTTAATCGAGCCTTCGATCAACGGCGTACTGACTTCTGTCGTCGTCATGGGGTCGTCGTACCCTGCCATGCGCGCCGTGCGGCCTATGGCATCGGCGGCGAAGCGGCCGTTTTCCTGTACCATCAGCACCGCATTATGAAAGCGTGCGGTCTGGCTATTGCTTTGGTAAATCCCGAGCAATACGGCCATGGCTACAATTGCGATGACCAGGGAAATCATCAGTTCGATCAGCGAAAAGCCGCTGCACTTCAGTGTCCGTTGCAGCTTTCGCATGGTCATTTGTCAAGCCCCTTCAGTTTGAATGTAAATGCTTGCGAGACCGCAGCGTTGCGGCCTCTGCTATCATCCCACTGCATCGTGACGGTGATGTCTACCGGGTCGATACCGTTGTCGGCGCTGGTGCTGATTGTCGCGCTGCCACTAGGCAACAGCGCTGCCACCCTGTCACTCCAGACCCTCAGGTCGTGTTCTTTCAGTTCCGATGTGCTGCAGTCTTTAGCTGGGCCTATGCAAGTCGTTGTCAGAGTGGGCAGCACAGAGATATCGTAGTTACCAGCCTTGGCCTCTGTCATGTTCACGCGCATGCGTTCCACGATTTCAATGGCCAAAGCCGCAGCCTGGCCGCGGTGCACGCTGGATTCGGTCATTACGCTGGATGTGGTCTGTAAAGCAGCAATGCCAAGCACGCCAACGCCTATGATCACGACTGCAATCATTACCTCGAGCAGCGAGAAGCCGGCCTGTTGCTGTTTGTGTAACATGTTCCTGACTAGCTCGCGTCGCAGTCTGTCCTGGCGCGTTTAACAGAATTGACGCGTCCGGAAACCGATATGCTGACGGCCCTGGAAGAAGCGTTTGAATCTGCATGGCACAGCCTGAATTCTCCGGAGTTTCCGCCGTTACCAACTGCGACACCGGTGGGTTGGAATTGTACATATTCGGATAGCGCTGTGGACACTTGCATGTTGATGTCGCCGTCAAAACCATCGACAAGCTGGATGATTTCGGCCGCGTCCGGCGCGTTGTTTGTGTTCGCATCCTCAAAAATCAACCAACCGTCACTCCAGTCTCCGTCATTGCGGCATGAAGTGCTGTTGGCGGAAGGGCAGATCCGCACGGCGCTGCGTCTTTTCAAGGCTTCGCCGCGGGCTGCGTACAGGCTCATGTACAGCTGATTGCTGGCCGCGCTGATACGGTTTTTGTGCACCACAGCCGAAAAAGCGGGGCCTGTCGCTACCAGCAGGATGGCGCACACTGCCAAGGCAATCATCAGTTCCACCACGCTGAAACCTGATTCCCGTTTGCGCGCGTTGATTTTGCTCATTATAGAGTTCATGTTTTCAGTTCCCTTTTTCATTTATCGATGGCTGCTGCATTGGCAGCTTATTAATGTACGAGTTCTCGCCATGCGAGAGCAGTTAATTGCTTGACTGCACCCAGGCCGGTTCCCGTCCCGTTGATCGTCAGGTTCCCAGAGAAGTCGTTTCCGGAGGCTATGTCACGGTATGCATGACCAGTCGTTACTTCCTGGCCCAGGCCATTTTCCGCCAATATGGAGCCATTAATTTGGACGTTGCCTGACATGGAGACTTCCATGTGTGCAGCCACAATCCCAGAAAGCACCATGGATGCAGTACCCCTCATATTGATATCGTTGCCCGCCAGGAACAAGATTTCGTTGGCCTCGGCATCACCCGTATCATTGGGTGACACCTTACCCCAGGGTGCCAAAACAGGGTTGCCTGAAACATCGATATAACCTTCTGCCACGATAGTTACAGCCCATAAGGGGTCGGGACTGGCTCCCAGCTCGACATTGCCTTCTATATAGTAAAACCCATGATAGTGACCATCCGCCGGATTGTTGGACGACATTTCCCAATAGGAATCGGGTTTGCACTTCCAACCGCGCCAAAATTGGTCCTCGCCTGGTATATTTGCCCACTCCACTCCGCTTGGCGACGTCACTCTGCAGTCTGCGGTGAGTATGACGGTCGCATACTGCAGATAGTCAGGCGGATAAACATGCGGGATTTCCACCGCCGCAGCCCCGTTGACCGTCCCGCCTGTGACCTGATCGACGTCGTGAGCGACGACGGTACCCGAAGCCGACACGGTTCCATCAATCCCCCCCGAAATGTTTCCAATGTCTACATCTGAGTTGCTGTGGACATCCGCATGCGGGCCGGTGACGTGGGCGGAGCCATCAATTGAGTAGATGTCATCGCTGGTAAGGATCGCGTACGCATCCCTGCCGGGCTTGCGCATACCCATCACGATCTCTATTTCCCTGACACCGCCGTTGAAGTTGCCGACCGAATTGAGTGTAGCCTTACCATCGTTTGGGATGCCGTCTATCACCGTGACCAGGTAGCTTCCCGCCGAGACTGAGTCCTGGCTCAGGACGTTGCCAGGCAACTCGTAAAGCTCATCGGTCATTTCCTGACCGTAGATATAATTTTCCTTCACCAGGGCAAAACCGGCTTCAATGCCGCTTTCAGAAATCGTCATCGCATTGAGCGCGTCACGCCGATTGGCGGCCATTTTTTCATCCACCGTGTTGCGTTGGGCAACGGTGAGGGCGACGAGCGTCAGCGCTACCAGGATAATCAGCACACTTGCAAGTACGATGCCGTGATTTTTGTTGTGCATTGCCATGTTCATTTTTTAACCCCTTTTTCCTGTTTCCGGGACAGTCACGCACGGCAAATGCCTCCGTGACTGCCCCAATGCGTCCTTGCTCGAGCGCATCCGTGCACTTCCGGCATCCTTGCTTTTCTGGCTGCTGTCTTCCCTGACGAGAAATCATTAGGACCTCGTCGCTGCCAGCTTGCATTTTCTTCAGAGATGGACCGACCGTTTTCGAATCCTTGAAAGCATGGCAATTTCATCTTGCCAGCATGCGGTCAGTCTATCCTGCTTTAAGTAATGCAATAGATGTGCCAAGAATATTATTCGTTATAAAAACAACAGGATGCTGCTTTTAAAGCCAGTTATCAGCTCGTTTTAGACGGTAATTATTACGGTATTGCGACAATTACTGACAATTTTTGTCATTTTTTAATTTTTAAACGTGAGTTGAGGAGTCAATCGCCATCAATGACAGAAACGGTGACATCAAGCCTGGTCCAAATCGAAGTCATGCTCATTGATCAGCTTCTGCATGAGAGTCAATGCAGGTTTCATCTCTCTTCTCTGTATGGCAAGTTTGCTGTTTTCAAATGCTCTGGATAGGGCAATTTTGATGTACAACGGCTCCACCGGCTTGGGTATGCAGTAGGCGTTCATTGTCATTGCAAGAATGGCGGTTTCATCATCCAGAATCGCGGTCACGAATATGATTTGAGTTTCAGGATTGAATTTCAGGACCTTTCGTCCCAGCTCGATTCCGTTCAGCCGTGGCATTGATATATCCGACAGGATCACGGGAAACCCACTTTCCTTTTGAAAGACTTGCCACCCTTCCATGCCATCTTTGGCGAGGGTCATGTCGTATTTCTTGGAAAACATGTTTAAATAGATTGCCTGCAATACCGGATCGTCTTCGACCACCAGGAGTCTTTGCAAAGGTTTCATGATCTGCTCCCTTATTGAAACATTTTATCTTTCGCGATACTCAGGCCCGGTCCGGCGTGTATGCGTAACATGGGGCCGTTTTTCCTGTGCGACCGCGTCCATCAGTACTTTGCGCTCTTTTCGCTGCTAAAGGAACTGCACATTTAGACAGTCTTTTCGGTTCTGGCTTCAGTCCAGAGTCGATGTGAAGCCGTACAGTCTAATGTGATATTTCCTCGTTAAGCGTAATCGCAGCCTGGTAGCCGGGCGAGACGAACACCGGAACGTAAAAGTGAAATTTGTGAGGCCCCCTGAGGGCTTACGGCCGTCTGTTTTGTTGGAAGGTATGTTATTCAGTTCCTCATCTTCGCGCTTGTCCCGGAAGGACGTTCGATTGACCGCCGTGGCCAATCGTGCGAAAAATCGATACTTGTCGGAATACCTGCGACACCCCTAAAGTCCAAACAGAGACAGAAAGAACCGGGTACAGTCTGCAATGCCGACCTCCGTACTCTTGATATTCCATATCTGAATGATTCCGTAGAACGTCCAGACACCGGCAATACGCCTCAACTTGACCAACCTGGAGGCTTCAGTTGCGGACTGGCGTAGTTTCTGTTGCCTGACCATCGATACCCCCACACCAAGCGCCAGCAAAAAGCAGTAAACAAACCTCGGGCCCCAGACTGACCAGAACAAACCCGGGTCCCATGCGGTCAAGGTGTCCGGCCGGTTCAAAATGTGATGGTACATATTCCCCAGAAACGCGGCCGTGAAAATGGCTGTGAACATACGTGCCGAAGGGCTCATGTTTCGGAGCCTCAGGTATGTCGGGTAGAAGAAAAAATCGACCATCAATTCCTTGAAGTAGTAGTAAAAGCGATTCCAGAATTCCAGGATCGACTGGGCGAGCAAGGGTTTGTACGTATTTCTCCACACGTTGAAGCCCAGCAGGCGCAGACAACCGATGATGATATGTCCCTTGGCCGCCAGCGAGAGTGTCGCTCGAATCAGCTCAAGATAGATAAGCGCCCAGCCCTGGATTCCGCCTGCATACAACCCTTCGCTCAGGACCTGTTTTACCGGGTGCAAGCCCAGTGTCCAGGTTTCTGGCCACATAGTGAGGTAATGGACAGAAACACCGAAGAATACGAGGTCCAACAAGTCGAGGGAAAAAACCCACACTGCAGAAAGCACCAACAACTTGATGCCTGCTAATTGGGAACGAGCGAATGAAGTTGCATCGAGAGCCTCGTGCCTGGACAGGTATTCCATGCCCTTTCCATACGGAGTGCCAGTGCCACCATAGACGGGAATCAAGTAGAACAGATGATCCCTGAAATGCGTTCCCGCCAGCTTCCCACGGCTTCCCTGCATGACCATGTAACTCAGCCGCCAGGCCATGAAAGGCACCAGGCTCAATACGCCGAACCAGGGATTTGTACTCAACACCAGTGCAATCCAGATTCCAACATGCAGCAGTATCAGGGGATGACGCCTGGCTATTGCGGGCCATCGTTCAAATTGCTGTACAAATCTGAAGAACAGGTAGAGGCACACTATTCCTGCCGCAACTCCGACGGCAATGTACATCCAGCCCATGCCCGGCACACCCATGAATTTTTCTGCCAGAACCGCCACCGCAACGATGGAGAGCAGCAGGCGCCGTTGTTGCGGCAAAATCATCACAAGCGCGAGGGCCGAAGGCATCAATGGGGTTACTTCTTGCCACAGCAGCATCACACTCGCTACTGACCACAGCAGAATGCGTCCCGCTACCGTTTCAGTCCGGGCGATCACCCCGGCGTGTTCATGCAGGTTTACAAGAGTTGCCGGTAACATCAATCCGTTAATCGTTGGCGCGCTGTATCGCGGCCAGGATTCCCTTGATGGAGCCAAGATCGGCAGGGTCGATACCCAGCGCGGCCAGGTCACAACCATGGTTCTGTTCCAGGAAGAATATTACCTGGATCAATGCAAATGAATCGATGACCCCTGCATCGATCAGGTTAATGCTGTCCTCGATGTCGTCAAGACTGCAGCCAGGAGTGGCTACCGTTCGAAGAAACTCCACCAGGCCTGATCGCACTCCCTGCTGATCCATTGTTTAATTGTCTCCTTTGCCTGTACTGCGCGCCAACAGTTGCCTGAGATCAAAGGGATCCGTGGCCATGCAAGCCTGCCTGACCGATTCGCGGTTGATCTTGCCTCTGCTGGTGCGGGGAATCTCATCAGGAAAGTACCATTGGGCAGGGTGTTTGTGCTTTGCCAGATGATGACCGATCCACTCATGCAGGCCTATAACAGCCTGGTCACTGGAATTTTTCAGTACGACGGCCAGACCCACGTTTTCGCCGTAAAAAGCGTCTTCGAACCCAAAACTGCATACATCGAGGGTTTCTGCATACTGCTCAATGACTTCATCAATATCGGCAGGAAACACTTTCATGCCGCCTTTGTTGATTTCGTCCCGTTCTCTGCCTTTCAGGAACAACCGTCCTCTGTCATCGAACATCCCGATGTCACCTGTCATAAACCAGCCGCCCTGAACAGCCGCATCCGTCAGGTCCTGACGCTGAAAATAGCCCTTCATCAGAGCGGGGGTGTGCAGCCAGACCATGCCGGTCTCGCCCGGCGCACACGGCCGGTCATCTTCTATAATCCTGATTGTCGCGCCCCATGGTTCACCGATCAAACCGCTTTCTGGTACGACTGGACCGCCAGTGGTGCCAGCCACCCAGCTCCCTGTTTCGGTGATTCCATAGGCATTAAAAACCTCGTTCGTTCCAGTCCACTGCTGAATCTGGGCCCATGTGTTTTCAGACAGTGGAGCCGACCCCACATGCACCCGTTCCAGCGTTTGCATCTTGGGAGCAGATGCGGTCTTCAGCGCCAGGTTCCACACTGATGGCACCGAAGACATGAAGCTGATGCGGTGCTCATCGATAATCTCTCCCAGGTGCATGATGAGATCAGCCTTGAATGGCGGCGCGATGAACAGATCGCAACCGGCCAGCCAGGGGAAAAGACAGTTGCAAATCAACCCGTGTCCGAAATGCGTTGGCAATACGCACAGGCTGCGATGATAACGTTCGGTACCCAGGCACTGTTCAAGGGTCGTCCATCGCGCCAGCAGTGATCGATGCGTGTGTACCACACCTTTGGGCTGACCGGTGGAACCCGATGTAAAAAGAATCAGGGCATCGTCATCGAGGCGGGGAAATACTGAAGGAGTCAGCTCCGCGGCTCCTGCTGACGCCGGATTCTCAACGTCAAGCGTATGCCTCACGATGCTGTCAGATACTATCTGGAGGGTCGAATTTGCAGTGTTATCATCCACGACATTGAATTTTGCCCTGGCTGCAGACGCCAGCTTCTGGACCTCAAATGGCGTCAGCCTGGCATCCACCGGAATGGCGCAAGCACCTGTTTGCCAAATGGCCAGCAGTTCCGCAAAAAACTCGAGGTTGTTGCCGAAATGGATCAGGACACGATCGCCCGGCTCGATCCCACCTGCAATCAATGCCTTCACGCGCACGGTGATTTGCTGATGAATTTCTTCGGTATTCCAGTGACGACCGCTGACAGGTTCAGTCAGGTTGCCTGGATTCCACATGCCTCCGGGGATATTCACTTCTTTTTTCTCTCAAAGTTGTCGAGGGTGCCCCTCGGTTGCCAATCGGGCTGTCGCCCAAACCGGCCTGTCACAGGTCCGGAAATGAAGCCCAGTGGCTCGTCGATAGGTTCCAGAAGACTCTGGTAGTAACGTTTTTCTACAGATTTCGGATCATAACCGAAAAGGTTCAGCAAGGTAGGAAAGATCTCGAAATGCGAAGCCAGGTTATGATTTTTCACGGCGGCTCTTGAAAATGCCGCATTCAGGTTTTCGTCCTTTGTCATGACCAGCAGGGGAATCAGGGCTTCGGCGATGGTCTCCTGGTTGCGCCGGCAATGCGTAACCGGGTTTCCGTCGTCCAGAAGATTCTGGCCATGATCAGATGTATATATGAGTACCGTCTCTGAAAGATCGATACCTGGCAGCAACGAGCTGAAAAATTTGTCAACGCTCCATCTCACCGCGTTCTTGTAAGCATTTACAAGGCGCAGCCTGTCGGTAATCGACTCGTAAGCCTGCATGGCCGGACTGAATATTTCCCTGCTTTCAGGATACGAGAGGTGATAAGGAAAATGGGCGCCAAACTTGTTGATGTAGACAAATTGAGGACCTGGTCGCCTGAGTATCCCAGTCAATTTATTGGCAACCTCAACATCCCGTTCATACTCATTGTCATCGGATATGGTCAGGATGTTATCGACCAAAGCCAATTCGTTATCGTTCATGAAGTGCTGGCGGCGGGCCGAAATGTGTTGCGCCTCGATAAAGGTGGTTTCAAGCCCGGCCAGCCGGGCGTATTTCCAAACCGACGGGTGGGCCAAAATGTTGTATCCCGGCTCGCCTATTCTTCGCGGGTCGGCTCCGAGACGCAAAATAGCATTACTTGAGTAACTGCAATTCGTGGCTGATACGGCCAGGCCAAAATTTGCAATGATATCTGCTTCTGACAGCAGAAAAGGCGTTGTTCCTCTCATTCGGTTCAGATCGATAAAATCTCCGCTGACGCTCTCGTCAACAATCAGCACGACGTTTTTCACACGCGGTCCGGCATTGATGTCCAATTCGACTTCAGATTTTTCGAGTGATTTCGGGCCGCTGATCGCAAAGATGGGAAAAAGGCCCAGGTTCAGAAACTGGCTCGGCATGCCGCGAGTTTCGTGTACGGCGGACGCTCCAATGTAGTACACCAGGCCTCCAAGCAGCAGGCAGGGTACAACCGGAGTCAACATCGTGATTCTCGGTCGGAGAATCTTAATTGCCGGAGAAGGAATGAACAGACCAAGCAGCAACAGCAGGGTAAAGATTGTTGCCTGCAGAAAATAGGTTCCATAAAAACCCACCACGTCCAGGCGGATCAGGCTTGGGTCCCACATTCCATCCAGCGCCTGGATGGTGATTGGTTCGCCGGTGATCAGGTAGTAAGCCTCGGCTAAAAGCATTGAAACGCCAATCAGCAACGCCCAGATGACTCGTTCGATTCGACGCGGTGTAAAGGCAACGTATAACAGGGCTGCCAGGGCTGAAAACCAGATTCCGAGGAACACCGTCAGCGGAAAATACTTCTCGAATTCCAGAAAATGGTCAAGTCGGGCGACCACGGAGTGATTGGTCAGACTCAGACCTGTGAACAGTAGAATCAGCTTGATTGCATTCCGTGCCTTCGACGCTCTCGTGGTATTGATCACCGTTCTTCCAGAGTTCCTTTGACAGGTTTTCCACGCTTATACGCTAACCCGCTTTTTTCGACCCCTTTTTTTCTAGCCCGAATGGGGGTAGTCCTGCAGCAATTCGAGCAATATCGCATTGATTTCGTCCTGCGACTTGTGCGGTTCTTCCGGGGTGGCACGGTGCCTGGCCTGGAGGCGCCAAACGTCACAATTGGTCCGCTTATCTATAATATTTATAATCAGGGTGATCTGCTGGTCCGAGTCCGGAGCCAGTTCTGACATCTGATCACTTTCGTTATCGATCGGTTCCAGCGCCAGGCCCTGAATGTCCTCGATACCATAACTGTACTGCACTTCAATTGATGCCTCCTCGGGGGAATGTCTCAGTCCTTTGTTTTCAAAACCCTCAATGAGGGCGTTCTTCAGCACCACGTCCGCATCCGATCTTCTTTTATTGCTGATCTGTAAGGGTTTCAGACAAAACGATTCATAATGTTCGAAAGGTGCATTCCGGTTAAACGAGAGTTCTTTATCCATCGGGTATTGGTCAACGGAAACACGGCGATTTGACCGGATCTGCAGGGAAAGATTGTTTCTGCTGTCAGCTTGTCGCAAGGCTTCGTCTTCCGAGATTTTGCCTTGCTCATATAACTCGAACAGAGCCTGGTCGAATGTTTTGTGCACCATGGCCTTGCTGCGGGCCATCGCTTCCTTGATCTCGCTGAGCTTGCCCGACCCAATCAGGGAAACGTGGCCTGTATTGAACATCATTTCCATGACGGCGACCCTTTTCTGGTCAACGCCGATACACAGCCGCTGGGAGATAATTGCATTCAGGTGCAGTGAGAGATCCATCAGGATCTGTTTGTGGGCAGCTTCTGGAAAAAAGTTGATGATTCTCTCCAAACCCTCGTTTGCGTTGTTTGCGTGCAGTGTCGCAACGCACAAGTGACCGGTTTCTGCGTAAGCCAGTGCGTGTCGCATGGTGTCCTGGTCCCTGATTTCTCCGATCATGATCACATCAGGTGCCTCGCGCAGGGCGTTTTTCAACGCATCGGCATAGGTGTGCGTGTCAATTCCGACTTCACGCTGGTTGACCAGCGCTTTGTCATGATCATGGACAAACTCAATCGGGTCCTCGATGGACAGAATATGACCCTCCCGGTTCTGCGCACGGTGGTTGATCATCGCTGCGAGTGTGGTTGATTTCCCGGTGCCGGTGCCGCCCACAACCAATACCAGGCCTCTTTCACCCATGATGATTTCGTTCAGTTTCTGCGGCAGGCCTAACTGGGAGACGGAAGGGATCTGGTCCTTGATATGCCGGCACACGGCCGCCGGTGCACCGCGTTGATAAAACAGGTTCACCCTGAACCGGCCGGCGTTGGGCACCTGCAGGGCCATGTTCAGCTCGAGGTCGTTTTGGAAAGTCTTGCGCTGTTCATCGTTCAAAACAGAATGAACAAGTGCTCGTGCGGACTCCTCGTCAACCACGTTGTTGTCCAGGGCAGACATTTTACCCTCTACATTGACCATTGGTGGAGCGCCAACCGAGATAAACAGGTCGGAAGCCTGCTTTTCCACCATTGCTTCGAGATATTCAGATAATTCCATGTCACTACCCCGCAGTCTGCACCAGGCCATAGATTAACAAGAAAAATGAGGATGGAGCAGATTAAGCCGCCTCAAGCGCGTCTTCGCCATCGACACCTGGAAATTACGGGAAAAGCTTGAACGAATGCTTAGCATGTATTGATAGTACGATTATTGTGGGTTTTAGTGGGCTATAGGTGCCCCGAATATTCCGCCTGAGGTTTCGATCAGTTCATCGAACACCAATTGAGTTCCACTAATCAAGTAACATACCTCATCACCCACTTTGGGCCTCCCTCACAGCCAGTCAGCGGGCAGGTCGGCCTGACCTGGAGTAATGAAGATGATGACTCGATGAAAGCATTGATTTACAGGAAGTTTGGCGATCCGGATGTTCTGGAGTGGGTCGAGAACTGGCCGAAACCCGTTGTTTCTCCAGATAGGGTTCTGATTAGATGTATAGCTGGGGGCGTCAATCCGAAGGACATATTGCTAAGGCAAGGTAAATTCAGCTGCACCTTAGCGCGGGATCCACTGCCCCGAGTGTCGGGCCTGGATGTTGCCGGCGAAATTGTCGAAGTTGGAATTGATGTAACTAACTTCAAAGTTGGCGACATCGTTTTTGGAATGACAAATAAATTTTCTGGTGGCGTACATTCCGAATGGGCAACGCTTGGGGCGAACGAGATCGCCTGTGTACCTTCAAACATTACTGCAGAGGAGGCGTCATCAATCCCGCTGGCTGCTCAAACCGCTCTGCAGGCACTGCGTGATTACTGCCAGGTTGTCGCTGGTCACAGGGTGCTCATCAATGGAGCGAGCGGTGGAGTTGGGCACTTTGCGGTTCAAATTGCCAAGGCAATGGGCGCTGAAGTTCATGCGGTGTGCGGCTCGGACCACCTGGACTTTGTGACTTCACTGGGTGCAGACGTGGTGCATGACTACATGGTAGATCCAGGACCAGCAATCAATTCGTCGTTCCATTCGGTTTTCGATGTTTTTGGCCGTTATTCAATGAGTGATTTTGCCAAACAGCTTGGCGCCAATGGTATTTTTGTCAGCACAGTACCCAAGCCTGCGACCCTGTTTGGGGAAGGTCTGGCGCTCGCTGGTTTCAACAAGCGCAGCAGGCTTGTTTTGGTGGGGTCAAACACGGTAGATTTGAATCAGATTGCTGAGTGGGTCGAAGCAAACCAACTGCGGCCACACGTAGAGAAAGTTTACCAGGCGGCAAGCGCCTACGAAGCCCATGGTCATATTGAAGGCAAACATACAACCGGCAAGGTGGTTATCGCACTCCGGTAAGAAGTCGACGGACCCGCTAAACTGCTACGTACGTTCATTCCGTCCAGGTTGAACGCTATCAACTTGAAGGATCAAACAAATGCTCAGGGCCAGTGAAGTAAAAAAAGGTGAAATCGTCCGCCACAGGGAGCGGGTGTGCGCCGTGCGCAAGATCGAAATAAGAACGCCTTCGTCCCGCGGCAGCAACACTTTGTATAAAATGAAACTTCAGGACGTGCAGACCCAGCAGAATTACGACGAAACCTTCAAGGGCGAAGACATGTTCGAGGACGTGGATTTCGTGCGTCGACAGGCAAGTTATTCGTATTTCGACGGCGAACTGTACGTTTTCATGGACGATGAGGACTTCACCCAGTACTCGTTCAATGAAGCGGACCTGGAAGACCAGCTCGGCTATCTCAGTGAAGGGCTTGGTGGCATTGTCGTCATGGTTATTGATGGCACTGCGGCTGGCATTCAGCTGCCAGCCTCAGTAGACCTGGAAATTGTGGAAACGGCGCCGGCGCTCAAGGGTGGTACGGTCACCAAGCGCACCAAGCGGGCCACCCTGGCGACAGGGCTCGAGGTGCAGATTCCTGAGTATCTCGCCCAGGGCGAAGTAATTAAAGTCAACACCGAAACCGGCGATTACATGTCCCGCACCTGATGAGCGGCAGGCGCTTAATTCTTCTTTCCCGCAGCCTGAAATGAACAGTCAACAGGCATGGTGGGAGACGTGCACATTTACAAAAAAAGAAAATAAGGGGTCAAAAAGAGCTCTGGCCTCTTTGTTCCTCAATAAACAACTATTACCTACTGCCCTAACTCCGAATATCCGAATGCGTCAAGTGTGATCGTTTCTCCTGCTGGCAGCGTCACCTGTTGGCAGGTTTTGGTCGTAGGAACACGACCACCGCAAACATAATCAAGGTCGACTCTTACGAAGTAGGTGCCAGCATGCAGGTTTTTGAAACTGAAATTACCTTCGGTATTGGTCTTTATGGTTTGCAGTGCATTTCCACCACATTGGTCTCTGAATATCTTAATACCGATATTCTTCAAGCCACCTTCCTCGCAATCGCAAATACCATTCTTGTCCTGGTCGCAATAAACATTTCCAACAATGGAGCCGGATTCGGCTGCGTAAAGTTGGGTGTGGCAAGCCATCAGTATCAAGGGGAACAAAAGAGCGGTTTTTTGTGAGAGTTTCATGAGTAATAACCCTCTGTCTGGAAAATGTCTTTACATCTATAAAGTACAACTATAGTATGCTAATGTCAATTATATTTGTACATAATCGTGAAACGTCTGCTAATTGAAAGCAGAGTTCATATGAACCTGGAACAGCATATGAGTGAGAAACTACTGGCAGGCAATCGTCTAAAAGAAATCCGATTGAACAGGGGGCTGTCATTGCGGGCGCTGGCCGATTTGAGCGGTCTTTCAACCAATGCTATCAGCCTGATTGAACGTGGTCGCAATTCGCCTACAGTTTCTTCACTTCACAGCCTTGCCTCTGCACTGGCGGTGCCAATAACGGCATTCTTTGAGCAGCAGAATACCGCACAGGTTATCCATCTGAAAAACAAACAACGGCCGGTTTCTAAAACAGCCGGGGTTAGCATGGAAAACCTGGGTAGTGGCCTACCCAACCAGCAGTTGGAACCATTTTTAATGAACATCGAACCCGGAAGCAGCAGCACCAGCGGTCCGATTACCCATTCAGGCGAGGAATTTATCTACGTATTAGCCGGCTCACTAAAATGCACGATCAATGAGCAGCATTATCAGCTTGAAAAGGGCGACAGCCTGTTATTCCTGGCTTCCCAGCCGCATAACTACCAGAACGATAAAGCCTCGACCGCAAGGATACTGATCATATTTCAGCCGCTGCTAGGCCAGTTGATGGCGCACAGACACTAGTTGCATATTGTGAGAATAAGAGCGCTGCAGCACCTGAAATCTCAGTAGTCAAGCTGAGTCACATAAATTTTGTCATACGAACCAAAAGCTACCAGAGCTCCAACCTTTCTAAAACCGGCCACCCATCGCCGGAATCGAAATCAAGGTGTTCAGAGGACTGTTTAAGGCCCCTAACCTCAACGGTGATACTGGCTTAAATCAAACAACAGCCGCTTAATTCTTCCTGTCCGCGTTCAGAGTAAATTTGTAGACGATCAGTCCTTTAAAATCCCTTTGTTCATCAAGAGAGAGTTTCGGTGAACTGGAAAATGATTCCCATACCGTCTTCCAGCAACCACTCCAGGTCTTATTGCGCACTAAATAAACCACTTGCCAATTTCTGCGGCTTATTTCCTGCAGCATTTTCTCGGGCTCAACGTTACAGATCATAGTGTAAAAAGGCAGCTGGTTCGGACCAGCGGGTGCTTTGGTCTGCAAATTAACAGCGCGGGAAATCAGTCCTTACGAAGAGGCCAAATTTGACCGCATCCGAAGCGTGTCGTTGAGAGAACTACCGGAGCGGACAATACGGTGTCAGCCCCCCGGCGGCACAAATAAAAAGGGCCCCGAAAGGGGCCCATTTTATTTGGTGGTGATGGGTGGACTTGAACCCGGATGCGCAGGAAATCAGTCCTTACGAAGGGGCCAAATTTGACCGCATCCGAAGCGTGTCGTTGAGAGAACTACCGGAGCGGACAATACGGTGTCAGCCCCCCGGCGCCACAAATAAAGAGGGCCCCGAAAGGGACCCATTTTATTTGGTGGTGATGGG
>Ga0265303_10000997_pt1 | contig 16974 bp, 18 predicted proteins | sample Helome_2_FD_192494 | JGI IMG/M metagenome (GOLD analysis project Ga0265303, IMG submission 192494) | Marine sediment microbial communities from subtidal zone of North Sea - Hel_20160317 (Illumina Assembly) | ecosystem: Environmental > Aquatic > Marine > Subtidal zone > Sediment ... | reverse complement strand
CAGCGACAGGGCGTAAAGACTGCCGGAAAAAAGCACGACGACAACGAGAAATCCCCAACCGGCAAGCTTGAGCCCGATACTCATCCTTCTGTTTACGGGAGCAGTATCTGGCATGCCGCGCGACCAGAGCAGGTAGACGGCAATCAGCGCAAGGGCGTGAATCATCTGATAGTCGACGGCCGTTTGCCAGGTGTCGAGAGCTTGAGCGGACACCAGGGCCGTCAGAGCATGGGCGCCAAACGCGCCGAGGGCCACGCCGGCGCCAGCAAACAGCACTCCGGCGAGGCCAAAGAAGCGTGCCACCGTCAGGCAGCGACGGACAGTTTCAGTTTCTTGAGGGCGTTCTTCTCGATCTGCCGGATGCGCTCCGCAGAAACCTGATACTCCTCGGCAAGATCTTGCAGCGTGACCTTGTCTTCGCTGAGCCAACGTCGCTGCACGATATCTCGACTGCGATCGTCCAGCTCATGAAGGGCAGCCCCAAGCCTCTGACTGAGATCTCTTTCCAGATCTTCCTCGGCAACCAGCTCCGCCGGATCAGCGTTATCCAGTGCCAGATACTGCGCTGGCGCAATCGCCGTGTCATCGTCATCCGCGTCCGCAAAGCCATCAAATGCCATATCGCTTGACGCCAGACGGCCTTCCATTCGCGTGACTTCCTGTTCACTCACGCCCAGGTCCGCGGCAATCGCCCGGGTTTCTTCTCCCGTGAGCCAGGACAGGCGCTTTTTATTACTGCGCAGATTGAAGAACAGCTTGCGCTGGGCTTTGGTGGTCGCCACCTTGACGATACGCCAGTTGCGCAGAATGTATTCGTGCATTTCCGCTTTGATCCAGTGCACGGCAAACGACACCAGGCGCACGCCAACCTCTGGATTGAACCGTTTGACGGCCTTCATCAGACCAACGTTTCCCTCCTGGATCAGGTCCGCCTGGGGCAGACCATAACCACTGTAGGAGCGGGCGAGGTGCACGACGAAGCGCAGCTGACTCATGACCAGCTGACGGGCCGCGTCGAGGTCGTTGTCGTAGTAGAACTGTTCCGCCAGTTCGCGCTCTTCCTCCGCGCTCAACACCGGGATCGAGCTGATGGTCTGAACGTATGCATCCAGATTCTGACCCGGCGAGAGATTACTCAGTGCCAGTACGCTCGTTGTCATAGGTTCCTCCTTCCCAGTAAATTCTTTCGAATGCACGTCTCTACCAGCGTGCCCTTTTCAGGGCGCCTATCCTGAGGCTGATACCTCAGGGCTGTTACCTTAAGTAACACATACAATTTTAGCACTCTCTTAGTAAGACTGCTAACTGCTCTACAAGTTCCGTATCTTTTTGAATTTAAAGGATTTCCAGGTCACGTAAGCGCTGTGCGGCGGCGACCAGGGAGCCTACTACACCGAGCGCACCACCCACAACCAGCAGCGCCAGCAGAAATGCCGGATTGAAACCAGCAGTCTCGAGCTGCTGGCCGTAGCTGCCAAGCAGCGCGGTCAGCGGAGACTCGATGGCGACCAGACACAGACTGAGCAGCATCGCGGCAATCAGGCCACCGCCGACGCCATAGAATGCCCCGAAATAGAGAAAAGGCCGGCGGATCTGCCGGTCAGTGGCGCCCACTAGTTTCTGCACTCGAAGTTCATCGAGTCGAGCTTCGATTGCCAGGCGTACCGATGTAGCGGTCACCAGCACAGCACCGATGCCAAACAGCACGCCCAGGATAATGCCCAGCCGGGTGACGACCCGGGAGATGTCGTTAACCCGCTCCAGCCAGGTTTTTTCCACCACGACTTCCTGCACACCCGGGCGACTCTGCGCCAGCGTCACCAGTTCCGTGAGCGCCGCCTCTGCGACGCCTGTCTCGAGCGTCGCGTTCAAAGATGCCGGAAGCGGATTGTCGCCGAGCATATCCAGCGCGTCTGTCAGGTTGGTAAATGCCCGGAACTCCTCCAGCGCCTGCTCACGGCTGGTCACTGCAACCTGCTCGACACTGGCGTCAGCTTCGAGCACCTTCGCAGCCGCGGCAACCTGCTCCGAGCTCGAGTCCAGCTTGAAATACACGGTGAGCCCGGGACGGCCTTCCCACCCAGCGGTCAATTCAGCCAGATTGACCTGGAGCAGCAACAGTCCGGAAGGCAGCGCGAGCGCAATTCCGACGAGCAGCCAGACCACCAGACTTGTGCCGAGACGGGCGCTGACAAAGTGCATCGTCTCACGGGCGATGCGCAAATGATCCCGCCACCAGGCGCCAAGTCCTGGCCGCAGGGGTGGCCAGGGATCACGCAGACGGCGCCGCGACGACGCGCCTGCCTCAGCCACCAGACACTCCGGCGTCCGCCATATCAGTTTCCTCGAGCGTGTTGAGCCCGTCTCGGACGATCACGCCCTTATCGAGTTCGATGATGCGCCGCCCCATCGCCTCGATCAAAGCACGGTCGTGACTGGCAACGATGACGGTGGTTCCGACCTGATTGAACTGTTCGAACAGCTTCATGATGTCCCTCGACAGCTCCGGATCGAGATTGCCTGTCGGTTCATCGGCCAGCAGAATTTTCGGACGGGTCACGACCGCCCGAGCGATGCCCACTCGCTGCTGCTCACCGGTGGACAGATATCGTGGGTACAGGCGTTCTTTTTCCAGCAGCCCGACCCGTGACAACGCCGCACGCACACGGCGGGCAACCTCTTTCTCCCTCATCCCACTGATCCGCAACGGCAACGCAACGTTATCGTAGATGGTCCGGTGACTCAGCAGATGATGATCCTGGAACACCGCGCCGAGGTGCTGGCGGTAGCTGGCCAGCCGATGTGCATTCATCTGTGTCACATTGACACCATTCACCAGAATCTGCCCACGCGTCGGCAGATCCAGACACAGCAGCAGCTTCAGAAAGGTGCTCTTGCCCGCGCCGGAGTGCCCGGTCAGGAACGTCATTGATCCTTCGGCAAATTCAGCAGTCAGGTCAACGAGCGCTTCCTGGCCATTATCGAATCGCTTACTGACGTGATGAAACTCGATCTGTGCCACTAAGCACCCGCTCCCACATTGCCATCGTCATCGAGACTCGGCAGCAACGCATCAACAAACTCATCCGGCTGGAACGGTCGCAGATCGTCTATGCCTTCTCCCACCCCGATGAAATAGACAGGTTTTACAGACTCCCGAGCTGCTTTTCCCTGCTTTGCCTGCTGCGCTTTTTCCTGTTGTGCAATGGCAAACAGTACTCCCGCCTTGGCGGTACCATCAAGCTTGGTTAAAACAAGTCCAGTCACGCCGACCGCCGCGTCGAATTCACGAACCTGGCTCAGTGCGTTCTGACCAACCCCGGCATCCAGCACGAGCAATACCTCATGCGGAGCTTCGGGATCCAGTCGGGCGACTACCCTTTTGATCTTCTCGAGCTCCTGCATCAGATTGGTTTTCGCTTGAAGGCGACCAGCCGTATCCGCCAGCACAACGTCTATGCCACGCGCCTGAGCAGCCTGAACCGCGTCGTAAACAACCGACGCGCTGTCGGAGCCCTGCTGCTGCGCCACCACGGTCACGTCATTGCGTTCCCCCCAGCGCTGAAGCTGCTCCACCGCCGCCGCTCGAAACGTGTCTCCCGCTGCCAGCATCACGCGCTGACCTTCAGACTGAAGATATTTGGCAAGCTTGCCGATCGTCGTCGTCTTGCCAACACCATTGACACCAACAAAGAAAACTACGAACGGCTTTTTCTCCGCGTCAACGTGCCAGGGTCTGGCCAGGGGTTGCAGCAGCTCTTTCAGCAATCCGCCAAGTGCATCATAGAGCGCCCGGGTGTTATTCAGTTCTTTGCGCCGCACCCGGGAGCGCAGCTTGTCCATGATTTCCCGGGTGGTATCTATGCCTACATCGGTGAGCAACAGGGACGTTTCCAGTTCATCAAGAACCTCTTCATCAATCTCCCTCTCACCCAGGAGCAGATTGCCTACGCCTTCGGCCAACTTGCCCCGAGTTTTCCCGAGACCATTTTTCAACTTATTCCAGAAACCGCCGCTGGCGCTTTGCTCGCCTGCCGAATCACTCATCGATGTTGCCTGTTGTACTGCTTAAGGCTCACCATGTCGCTCGAGATGGCAAGCAATGAAGTTCGTATTATCAGCGGTCTGTGGAAGGGACGAAAGCTCCGCTTCAGCGCCGCGAAAGATCTGCGGCCGAGCCTCGGACGGGTCCGGGAGACGCTGTTCAATTGGCTGGTCGCCGATATCGAAGGTGCGCATTGTCTGGATCTGTTCGCCGGCAGTGGCGCGCTTGGTTTCGAGGCACTGTCACGCGGCGCCGCCAGCGCAGTCCTGGTGGAGAAAGATCGCCGGGTTGCGCAATCACTACGGGAAAACTGCCAACTGCTCGCCGCGGACAACGCCAGCGTCGTGAACGCACCAGCAGAGCGATTTCTCCGCCAGCCACCTGCCGAGCCATGGGACATCGTGTTCTTCGACCCACCATTCAGCGATCCAGAACCCCTGAAGCTGCTCAAAACGCTGCAACAGGAAGGCTATCTAACCGACGGCGGCCTGATTTACATCGAGCAACCGCGCCACCGGCCGCTGCCCGACGGCATGCGCCTCCTGAAGCAGGCCAAAGCCGGAGACTGCCACTTCGCGCTTCTGCGCGGCGGCTAAAACACCCCGTTCACCTTGAAAGGCCTGTGCGGGGTAGCTACCATCCGCCGCTATCCTTGGGGGGAAGAACAATAATGAAGCGAGTGGTATATCCGGGGTCATTCAACCCGATAACCAACGGCCACACCGATCTGGTGGAGCGCGCGCTCAGCCTTTTCGATCACGTCATTCTGGCAATCGGCACATCGGCGCAGAAAGACCCGGCGGTCGATCTGGCAGATCGGATTGCGCTGTGCGAAGAGGTGTTGAAGGAATTTGGCACGAAAGTCTCAGTGGAGGGCTTCAACACCCTGCTCGTGGACTATGCGCGCAGCCGCGACACACGCTTTATTCTACGCGGCCTGCGGACGGTAACGGACTTTGACTACGAATTTCAGATGGCGGAAATGAATCAGTCACTCGACAGCGACATCGAATATGTCTTTCTGCCCACGGCCAAAGAAACATCCTACATTTCTTCGACTCTGGTCAGAGAAATCGCCTCACTCGGGGGCGACATCTCTCAGTTCGTTCATCCGGCGATAGTCAAGGCTTACGCCAGAACCATCGACTGATCCGGCTAGCGGATATCGGTTGACGAGCTCTTCTGCTCCGGTGACGTGCAGCCGAGGCAGCGGGTAAACGTCTCGCGTGCCGGGTTCACCACCAGAGTTTCAGCAGCTTCGTCAATGTTGCCGCCAAGCGCCGAGAACGGGAGGCTGACGGCGAAGAGCACTGCACCAATACCCGTCACGATGATACCGATCGGACGTGCGACGATGAGATCCAGCGCCGTCGCCTGAGTTCTGCGGCTTTCATTGTATTGCTGGGCGGCGAAGGCCTGCGCCGATATGGATATCGTGGCTGCCACCGTCAAAACCATCACTGCTCTTTTCCAGAAGCTCATATCCGGGTTTCCTTGTCGGTTAGTGCTGTTCTTTAAAACTGTCGATACAGCTGTCGATTCAACTGTCGATCCCGCAAGCGGGCACCGTTTTTCAACGATTTCATGACTTTAGCACCGTGTGCTTGGCAAAACCTTGGGTCTTTTGGCAATTTTTGCAATAAACCGTTGCTCTATTTCCCAGGCGCGAACCGGTGAGTTCCCTGCCACACACCCGACATGGCAGTCCTTCACGGCCATAAACGTTAAGAGACTGCTTAAAATAGCCCGGATTGCCATCCTGTTTGACAAAATCCCGCAGGGTGGTGCCGCCCATGTCGAGCGCCCGCTGCAGGACGCCTTTGATCTCCTGGGCGATCCGCTGATAGGCGTCCCGGGTTACACGATCGGCCCGCACGGAAGGCCGAACCCCTGCCAGAAACAGCGCCTCATTTGCGTAGATATTGCCAACCCCGACAACAACGTGACTGTCCATCAGCAGGGATTTCACGGCCACCCGACGCTTACGCGCCTGCCGCTTGAGGTAGCCACCATCGAATTCTTCTGAGAGTGGCTCCGGGCCAAGCTTATCCAGCAGCCAGTGGGAATCTGCGCTGGCCGGCTGCCAGAGAACGCTGCCGAAACGCCGCGGATCATTCAACCGTAATGCCCTGTCACCGTCGAACAGCCACTCGACGTGGTCATGTTTGAGATAGGGCGCCTCCGCAGAAACGACCCTGAGATTTCCTGACATACCAAGATGCACCAGCAGTGTGCCGGTGGAGAAGTGCAGCTTCAGGTACTTTGCGCGCCGGCTGATGCCGGATAGCGTCTGACCGGCGAGGTCATCGGGGATTTCTACCGGCCAACGCAGCCGGGCGTCGCGAACGATGAAACGTTCGAGCCGCCGACCCGTGATAAGGGGCCCCACTCCGCGGCGGGTAGTTTCTACTTCGGGAAGTTCTGGCATTCGACCGACCCGGATGTCAGGCCAGCCGGGCTCGCGGGACGGTTATTTGATCTTGGCTTCGGTATACAGAACGTGCTTGCGGACTACCGGATCGTATTTTTTCATTTCCAGCTTATCAGGCGTCGTCCGCTTGTTTTTGTCGGTAGTGTAGTAGTGTCCGGTCCCCGCGCTGGATACCAGTTTGATTTTGTCGCGCATCATGCTGCTCCTTGATCAGGCGATAGACGGGTTGTTAAACCTTCTGGCCACGCTTGCGCATGTCGGCGAGAACAGCGTCGATACCGTTCTTGTCGATCAGCCGCATACCTTTGGCGGACAGCTTCAAGCGGACGAAGCGGTTTTCGCTCTCCACCCAGAAGCGGTGCGTGTGAAGATTCGGCGAGAATCTGCGCCGCGTCTTGTTGTTCGCATGACTGACGTTGTTGCCCGCCATCGGCCGCTTTCCAGTCACCTGGCATACCTGCGACATCTCGAGAACCCCGTAAAAAAGGACGCGCTTTATACCAGACGCTCACATCCCCCGCAAGCGAACGCAGCCCCTACATCAGACCGCGTTCTGCCAGGGAGACTTCTCTGCCGGAACCAACCACCAGATGATCAAGCAGCCGGACATCGAGTTGTGAAAGCAGGCCGCCGAGCGAACTGGTCAGGGCAATGTCCGCCGGGCTTGGCTCTGCGACCCCGGAAGGGTGGTTGTGGGCGATTATCACCGCTGCCGCGTTAAGCTCCAGGCAGCGCCGCAGCACCTCCCGCGGGTGCACGCTGGCTCTGTCCACAGTGCCCTGAAACAGGACTTCGAACTCGATCAGATGGTGCCGACTGTCGAGAAACAGGCACGCAAACAGCTCTCGTTTTCTCGGCGCCAGCTGGGCGCGCAGGAAGCCCCGCACCGCAAGCGAACTGGACAGCAGAGGCCCGTTGGCAAGCCTTTGCCGATGAAATCGCTCGACCAGGCCACGCAGCCCCTGGAGCAGGGCGACCCTGGCTGGTCCGATACCGGCTTCATCGAGCAGCCGGGCGGCGGGTGCTTCCAGCAACTCGGGCAATCCACCAAAGCGTTCAATCAGACGATGCGCCAGCTCCAGAACCGGCAGGCCGGCAACTCCGGTGCCGAGACAGATCGCCAGCAGTTCAGCATCGGTTACTGCTTCCACCCCCCGCTGCAGCAACCGCTCCCGCGGCAATAGCCCGTCTCGCGGCGCTAGGGCACGTTGGCCGCACTCCGGACGATCAACGTCTGCAGGCTTCAGGGTGCGAGGCCTCGGGTGGCCCGGACCGAGTCGTTTCCAGCCAACCAGCCGTCCGGATCACGCGTGCTATGATCCCGCCAGCATTGGAGCCTGGCCCCAAGGCGGCAACGACACTGCCGGGGGCCGGACCAGGGCAGGCACCTGAAAGAACCTGAAAAATGGTGATCGCGTGGCAACAGCAAAAACCGAAAACCTGAAAGACCGACACATCCTACTTGGCATTACCGGGGGCATTGCCGCCTATAAAACGCCAGAGCTTGTGCGCCTTTTCCGCCAGCAGGGTGCGGACGTTCAGATCGTCATGACGGCCAATGCCGGGAATTTTGTCACCGCCACCAGCCTACAGGCGGTTTCCGGCCAGCCGGTGCGCGATGACTTGTGGGATCCGACGGCGGAGGCCTCCATGGGGCATATCGAACTCGCGCGCTGGGCGGACGTCATTCTGATCGCGCCTGCCAGTGCCGATTGCCTAAGTCGCCTGGCTCACGGTCGTAGCGACGATCTGCTGGGAGCCGTATGCCTGGCCAGCCGGGCGCCCATCGTCGTTGCGCCGGCGATGAACACGGTGATGTGGGAATCGGCGGCCACTCGGCGCAACGTCAGTATCCTGGAGGGCGACGGTGTCACGCTGCTCGGGCCGGATAGCGGTGAGCAGGCCTGCGGCGAATTCGGGCCAGGAAGAATGCAGGAGCCTGGCGACCTGGTGGGCGCTATCAGCGAACGGCTGTCTTCGACCAGACTCTCCACGCACGCTCGCACCCTCGCAGGACGACGTGTCGTCATCACCGCAGGACCAACACGGGAAGCCGTCGACCCGGTCCGCTTCATCAGTAATCACAGCTCAGGCAAACAGGGTTACGCGTTCGCCGAAGCCGCCCGCGACGCCGGTGCTGATGTGACATTGATCTCGGGACCGGTCTCGTTACCGGCACCCGCTGGGGTAAATGTCATCAACGTCACATCCGCCGTCGAGATGCACCAGGCCAGCGTTGCAGCGGCAGCGGGTTGCGACCTCTTCGTGGCGGTCGCCGCGGTGGCCGATTACCGGCCGGAATCCCAGGCGGATCAGAAGATCAAAAAAAGCGTCAACGGCGGCGACGGACTTACGCTGAAGCTGGTGGAAAACCCGGATATTGTCGCCAGCGTGGCGAGCATGTCCGACCGACCGACCATCGTCGTCGGCTTTGCGGCTGAAACCCAGCATGCCGTTGATCACGCTCGCGACAAACTCGTGCGCAAAAAGCTGGACGCTATAGTCGTCAATGACGTGTCGCAACCAGACATCGGTTTCAATAGCGCAGACAACTCCGCCACGCTGATCTGCCCAGACGATGAGACACAGCTGGCAAAACAGAGCAAATACTCGCTGGCTGCATCCGTGATTGGTCTGGTGTCCTCGCGTTTTGCGGCACAGTTAGCGCACGCAAACCCCACAGACGTGTCAATCTAGCGCATCGGGCTGGCAAGCCCGCGAGCAGCAAACTACCATAGCCGCCACGCCGGCATGGACTGGCAGCGGATCAACATCTGAGCAACACCCCAACGCTTATTGAAGACGCGATAGGAACAAGACGTGCCCAAGGATAGTCCAGAGAAAGCTGAAGCGGTCACCACACCAAGACGCAAATCCCGAAGATCGGGCAGTGACGGCGTCTGGAATCACGCCGCACTCGCCGTCGTCGTCAGCACGCTCGGTCTCGCCGCAGCTGCCCTGATTCTGCTGTGGCAGCTGGTGATCAGCGCCAATGAGGCACATCAGCAACAGCAGGCGAGCGTGTTGAACGACGTTTACGTTGCCTTCTACAACACAAAAATCGATGAAATGAAGGCGCTGGTGAACGCCGCCGCCACGGCAAAGGCAACTGTTGACGCGCTGACCAGCGCCAACCGCGCAACCATCCGTCAGCGCTCAGCGATGATGACGGACCAGATCAGCTATGCCGAACGAGTGGATATCATTCGGCTCGGCGAAGCCCAGGTCGACCTGGATGATGAGACGCCTATCTCCTACGCGATGCTGGACCTGATCAAGCGCGCGGAAGCCCAGGAATTTGCTGGCCCGGAGATCGCCAAAGCACATAGCACGGTCGTTTATGCCGCCCAGCCCATCCTGCACAACGGCGTACCGGAAGGCGTGCTGTTCGTCGCTTTCGATGCCAACGAGTTTCTCCGGGACGCTGCCGCCCGCAGCATCGACGTGACAATTGGTGAAGGGGCGATTCTGCAGACGCTCGACTCCGGCACCCAGGATCCACGGGTGTTTTCACTTGGCAGCGGCACAAGCGGAGGCGGAAGCGCCCGCGGCGGAGAAAGAGTCATCACCACCCCGCTCAATGCCAGCAACTGGGAGCTGCAGTTCACCGTCAATCCAGCCATAATTCGCCAGATTGCCAGCTCCTACGACCTGCTGACCGCGTTCGGCGTCGCCCTGGGCCTCGTGCTCGCCGGTATCTCCCTCGCGTTCTCAGGGCTCAGCCGCAAACTACGCAAAGACTCTGATCAGCTGGCCAGCTATGCCAGCAGCCTGATTCGAGGCAGAAGCGCTCAGCTGGAGCGCTACACCCTGCCGCTGTTCCAACAGCTTGCCGCCGGTCTTGCCCCGCTGGCCAGAGGCGGCTCTAAAGATGCCGCCTCCTCAAAGGCCGACAGACCCTCGGCCCCAGCCGCAAATGCCAGCCCGAAAAAAGCACCGGCCGTTGCCACACCTGAAGATCTTCTGGACGACACCGAAGAGTTTCTCGACGTAAACGTCTCCGAAGATGCGAATGAAAACTTCGGTATCGAGGTCAGCGAAGAAGTTACACCAGCCGATCTTGGTCTGAATCTGGATGAAACCATCTTCCGCGCCTATGACATTCGGGGCATCACCACCCGCAATCTCACGGAAGACGTGGTCTACTGGATCGGTCGGGCATTTGCAGCTGAGTCTTCAGAACTGAAGCAGACCCGGGTCGCCGTCGGTCGGGATGGCAGACATTCTTCGATCAAACTGCGCGATGCGCTGATTCGGGGTCTGACCGAAGGCGGCGTCGATGTGATTGACGTTGGCCAGGTACCGACCCCGCTGCTGTATTTCGCGACCCACGCGCTCGATACCGGTACCGGCATCATGATTACCGGCAGCCATAATCCGCCCGACTACAACGGCCTGAAAATGATGATCGGCGGGGTAACGCTAGCCGAAGACCGTATTCAGGCGCTGAAGTTGCGTCTCCAGGAAAACCGGCTCAGCGAAGGTCAGGGGGATGTCGAGGAAATAGATCTGAACGACCACTATCTCGACCGAGTGCTGGAAGATGTTGTGGTCGCACAACCGCTGAAGGTTGTCGTCGACTGCGGTAACGGCGTAGCCGGAGACCTGGCTCCCCGACTGCTCGAGGAGCTCGGCTGCGAGGTCGTGCCGCTGTACTGCGATATCGACGGAGACTTCCCGAACCATCACCCGGACCCCGCGGAGCCGGAAAATCTCGAAGATCTGATTACCGTGGTGGCAGACGAAAAAGCCGACCTGGGACTGGCCTTTGACGGCGACGGTGACCGTGTCGGCGTGGTAACCGGAAGCGGGGAAATCATCTGGCCGGACAAACTTCTGATGCTGTTCGCTCAGGACATCGTTGGCCGGAATCCCGGAGCAGACATCATCTACGACGTGAAGTGTTCCAGACACCTCAACAATCTGATCAGCGACTATGGCGGCCGCCCGATCATGTGGCGCACCGGACACTCACACATGAAAGCCAAGCTGAAAGAAACCGGCGCGCTTCTGGCGGGCGAATTCAGCGGCCACATCTGCTTCGGCGAACGCTGGTACGGATTCGATGATGCGCTCTATTCGGCGGCACGGCTGCTGGAAATTCTCGGCAGCCAGAGCCAGAGTGCCGACGAGGTATTCAGCCAGTTCCCGGTGACGTACGCGACGCCGGAATTGAAAATCGAGACCACCGAGTCCCGCAAGTTCGAAGTCGTCGACCAGCTGGCCCGCGACGGCGAGTTCGGCGACGGCACGATCACCAGTATTGACGGTGTACGTGTCGACTTCAGCGATGGCTTCGGCCTGCTGCGCGCTTCCAACACGAGCCCAGTGCTTTCCCTGCGATTCGAAGCAGACGGCCAATCCGCGCTGGATCGAATTCAGACAGTCTTTCAGGATCAGCTGCGGAAAATCGATCCTGAACTGAAATTCCGCTGAACCCATAGCGCGTTAGATGACCATGACCATGTCTGATTCGGAATCGAGAAACGTCGCCAGCGTTCTGACGGAAGCGCTGCCGTATATACAGCGCTTTCACGGCTCCACGCTGGTCGTGAAGTACGGCGGCAACGCCATGGTGGACGAAACACTCAAAAACAATTTCGCGCGGGACATAGTGCTGTTGAAGCTGGTTGGTCTGAATCCAATCGTCGTGCATGGCGGTGGACCACAGATTGGCGATCTGCTGGATCGTCTTAAGATTCCCACCCGCTTTGTCGACGGCATGCGGGTGACCGACGCCGAGACGATGGACGTAGTCGAGATGGTGCTGGGGGGCCTGGTTAACCAGGACATCGTTTCAATCATCAACAGGAACGGCGGTCGCGCCGTCGGAATTACCGGCAAAGACGGTGATCTGATACGCGCGCGGAAAATGACGCTCAGCAAAGGCGCTCCGGAGTTGAACGCCCCCGAGATCATCGACATTGGCCACGTTGGCGAAGTCGAACGAGTCAACGCCGGAATTCTCAACACCCTGATCCAGGAAAACTTCATTCCGGTCATCGCACCGATTGGAGTGGGCAACAACGGCGACTCGTACAACATCAACGCCGACCTGGTAGCCGGTCATCTGGCCAGAACGCTCAACGCGGAAAAGCTCATTCTCCTGACCAACACGCCAGGCATTCTCGACCAAAACGGCAACACGTTGACTGGCTTGTCAGCCGGCGATGTGAATGCTCTGATCGCAGACGGCACGATAAACGAAGGCATGCTGCCGAAAACGCAATGCGCGCTGGATGCGCTTGCCGACGGAGTTGCCAGCGTGCAGATTATCGACGGGACGGTGCCGCACGCTCTGCTGCTGGAGATATTCACCGACGCCGGCTGCGGCACCAAGATCATCTCATGAGCAAACCCAATCGTCGCGAGGAGATACTCAAGGCCCTGGCGCTCATGCTCGAAACCCATCCGGGTTCCCGCATCACCACCGCTGCGCTGGCGAAACAGGTTGGGGTGTCGGAGGCCGCGCTGTATCGACATTTCCCCAGCAAGGCGAAGATGCTCGACGGGCTGATCGAGTTCGTGGAAGAGAGTCTGTTCAGCCGGATCAGTCGGATCATGACAGAAGAGCCAACGGCACAGCAGCGCTGCGGCAAACTCCTGGCCCTGTTACTGACTTTCACCGAGCGCAATCCGGGAATGGCCCGACTACTCGCCGGTGACGCGCTGCAGGGGGAAACGGAGCGGCTGCGCGCGCGCGTTCGCCAGGTATTCGATCGTCTCGAAACTCAGCTACGGTTGATTCTGCGGGAATGGGCTATAACCCGCGTGCCCGGGCCGGAGCTCGGCACCGGAGTTGCCGCCAATCTGTTGCTGTCTGCGGCAGAAGGGAGAATCAATCAGTTCGTGCGCAGTGAGTTCCGCAATCTGCCCACGACTAACTGGGACCAGCAGTGGCGGGCGCTTGAGCGGGTGGTATTCCGCTAACGCCGGGCAACTTCCTCGCTGTTGCAGCCACCAACATTGAACATCCGCCGTTCTTCCGCGTAGTCGATCTTCATCTTTTCTTTTTCGAGCTCGCGCTGGTTGATCTCCCGCTGCAGCGTGGCGATCTGACTGTTGGCCTTGGCGATTTTTGCCAGATGGCCTTTCGAGACAGTTGAGCCCTGGCGTTCCCGCCGGGCCGCCTGCGATTCCAGGTCAGACAGATTGCGGCGCGCCTGGGTCAGGTTCTGCTGGGCGTTCTGCACTCTCACTTCCAGGGATCGTATTGCAGCCGCTTCAGCTTCATCGATATCGCTGGGACGTTCGTAAAGGAAATTCACCCGATCGAGTGCCGCTTCGCATGCGGCCATGGCCTGTTCGCGTTCCTGCTTGCGCTGCCACTCCTCATCGCTCATCTGTGCCGGTACTCGTTCCAGCACGCGCATGCTGTTGCCGTCCAGGATCTCATAGCCCTGATGCACGACGCCGGCCGGAATTGAATGCGAGACTTCGGGTCGCCCATCCGCGTTCTTCCACCGATAGAGGACCTGGGCCTGAGCCGAGACATTCAGCAGGCATGCTACAAGTAAGCTGCCTAGAATCACAAAGCTTCGCTGCGCACCGTGCATCCTTCCACCGGTCCTTCGCGTTATCTGCTGCCCGGTCTGGCTGTATCCCATCATTGCCGTTTCCTCTACTTTTCTCGAGCTCTGTCGGATTTTGTGGTCCATCAAAGCTGACAGTACTTGGCCTGGTAAGCCTTTACCTCGGCCAGAATCGCAGGAGAATGGTTGTCTCCGGGTCCCGCCAAGTCAAGGTACTCGATCACGTCCCGGAGGGTGAGAAGACTGACCACAGGCACCCCGAGTTCCGCCTCGAGCGCGGCAACAGCCGTGGTTCCATCAGCCAGTTCCTGCCGGTCCAGGGCTATCACCACACCGACGAGTTCACCACCATTGCCGGTGATCAAGCCGGCGGCTTCCCGAAGGGCCGTCCCTGCGGTGAGGACATCGTCCACCAGCAATACCCGCTGGCGCACCGAGGCGCCGACAAACTGTCCGCCCTCGCCATGGCCTTTCGCTTCTTTGCGGTTGAACGCCCAGCCAATGTCGTGGCCCGCTCGCGCGAGCGCTTCAGCCGCCGCGACCGCTATGGGTATGCCTTTATAGGCTGGGCCAAACAGCGTATCGGCGCCCAGGTCCAGCTCCCTGATCCGTTCTGCATACGCTTCACCCAGCCTGGAGATGGCCGCTCCGGAGTTGATTGCCCCAAGATTGAAAAAGTACGGGCTCTTCCGCCCTGACTTGAGCGTGAAATCGCCGAATTTCAATACCCGTTCGCTGATCAGCAGCTCAAGCAGGCGATAGTTTCTGGAACTCACTGAATCTCCTCTTCCTTCAATTCCTTCAATCCCGTCAACACTCTTTACTTATCAGGCCAGCGCCGCTTGCTGCAGCGCAAACAACTCCTGCGTACCTTTTCTGGCCAGCGCGAGCATGCTCGTCAGCTCTGCATCACTGAATGCCTGCTGCTCGGCAGTGCCCTGGACCTCTACAAAACCACCGGAAGCCACGGCAACCACGTTCATATCGGTTTCGGCGTTTGAATCTTCCGGGTAGTCGAGGTCCAGGACCGGCATACCACGCCAGATACCGACTGATATAGATGCCACATGCTCCCTGAATGCACTCTGAACGCCAATATTCACGAGTGCATCCGCCAGCGCAACGGACGCACCGGTAATTGACGCGGTCCTGGTGCCACCGTCTGCCTGTATGACGTCGCAGTCGATTCGCACCGTGCGCTCACCGAGCGCTTCGAGGTCCACGGCCGCTCGCAGGGATCTGCCGATCAGACGCTGAATCTCCACGGTCCGGCCGCCCTGCTTGCCGCGCGCCGCCTCCCGATCGACGCGGGTATTGGTGGATCCTGGCAGCATGCCGTATTCGGCCGTCAACCAGCCCTGGCCTTTGCCCCGCAGAAATCCGGGCACCGACCCCTCAACGCAAGCGGTGCAGATGACTTTAGTATCACCAAACTCGACCAGAACAGACCCTGCCGCATGGCGCGTAAATCCTCGGGTGAAACGAATTTCCCTGAGCTGGTCCGGTTGACGGCCGCTGGGGCGTTGGGTCATGGCGATATCCTTGTGAATGAAACGAACGGAAAAAATGTTGCAACCGACGCCAGGTGCCCGCGAGGCATCAGCCGCTCGCCGCTGCAGGTGTAATTGCGGCCGCTATTATAGGGACTATCGACGTCAGGTCATCCGTACCCGTGGTCTGGTATCAGCCTTCCCGGACAGCAGGCTACAATGAGCCTTTTGCAGGCAAACCTTCCTGATGGTCAACAGCATGACCGCGTTTGCGCGGGCCCAGTCCAACCTGTCCGGCTTGCAACTCACCTGGGAGCTGAAGTCGGTCAATCATCGATTCCTGGAGACCCAGTTCCGCCTGCCGGAGCCGCTGCGCGCCATCGAGCACGGTCTCCGAGAGACGCTGCGCAAACATCTGAAGCGCGGCAAGGTCGATTGCTCGCTGCGTCTCGACCGGCAGAGCACCGACACCGCTGTGGAGCTCAATCGCCCGCTACTGCTGCAGATTCTCGGTGTTCTGGAACAGATCAAGCGCGACGCGCCCGAAGCCGGCGCACCATCGACGATGGACCTGTTGCGCTGGCCGGGGGTGATTGGCGAGCAGACGCCGTTTGACGACGATAGCAGCAGCGAGGCCGTCGAGGATCTGTTCGAAGAAGCCCTGACAATGCTGATTGACCACCGTAACCGGGAAGGCACCCAGCTGTCCCTGGCGGTAACCAGTCGCCTCGACGAGATCGACAGCCTGGTGGCCCAGGTGAAGTCGCTGACCGCTTCCATCGGCCACGAAGTTCAGATGAAGCTCAAAGCGCGCCTGCATGATCTCACGCTGCAGGTCGACCAGAGCAGGCTGGAGCAGGAAATTGCGCTCCTGGCGCAGCGGGCGGACGTGGCTGAAGAACTCGACCGCCTGTCCATCCACGTCGAGGAAGCGCGCTCCATTCTGCGCGGTCCCGGTCCCCACGGGCGACGCCTGGACTTCCTCACTCAGGAACTGAACCGCGAAGCCAATACCCTCGGCGCCAAATCAGTCCTGCCCGCAACCTCCCAGAAATCAGTGGACCTGAAAGTCATCATCGAGCAGATCCGGGAGCAGGTGCAGAACATAGAATGAACGAAACTGCCGATACGCCTGAAGCACGCATTGTGTTTATTGTCTCCGCACCCTCAGGTGCGGGGAAAACGAGCCTGATCAAAGCGCTGTTGGAGCGCGAAAGTGCACTTAAAGTCTGTGTCTCCCACACAACGCGTCCGAAGCGGGCGACCGAGACGCAAGGCGTCAACTATCACTTCGTCACGCCTGACGTCTTCAGGGAACAGCTTGCAGAAGGAGAGTTTCTCGAACACGCGGACGTTTTCGGCCACCTCTATGGCACCGCCCGCAGCTCGGTTGCAGCGTGTTTCGCCTCCGGCGCCGATGTGATCCTGGAAATTGACTGGCAGGGAGCCGCCCAGGTGCGCGAGCACTATCCCGAC
>Ga0265303_10000995_pt1 | contig 17003 bp, 17 predicted proteins | sample Helome_2_FD_192494 | JGI IMG/M metagenome (GOLD analysis project Ga0265303, IMG submission 192494) | Marine sediment microbial communities from subtidal zone of North Sea - Hel_20160317 (Illumina Assembly) | ecosystem: Environmental > Aquatic > Marine > Subtidal zone > Sediment ... | reverse complement strand
CGGAGTGTTACGTCTGGAGCAGATGTGGTCCCAAAGGCCACTCTTTTGTTTGCGCCAAGTTCGTATGCAGTGATAACGGTGGGCTTCTCCGGCCATGTGTCAACGAAGTCGCCGATCTGTTCGTGCGCCCAACTGCCGATTCCAACGGAAGAGAAACGCCCGGGGCTGCCCAGAACAAGTCGCACGCCTGGTTTGAGGAGGCCGGGACCGAGGCCGTGGCGCGCCCATCGGCCAAGTCCACGGAGGGGACCGTTGGTGTACAGGTTGGCCTGAATCCGTGAAGCAACATCCACCCGAGAATCATCGTGTTTGACCATTCGGTCCAGCGAGAGACGCCCGGATCGAATAACGCCCGAAACGAAGGAGCCCGCGGATGTCCCCACGACGACAGTTGCATCGTCGGGGTTCCAGCCCGTAGCCAGCTCGATAGCCATGAGAGCTGCCATTTCATAGGCGGCGCCGGTTACCCCACCGCCTCCGAGTACCAGTCCAACTCTGCTCACAAGCAACCAGGATATACGCCTCGCTCGCTATGTGTAGCTTTATCGGTCTTCAATAGCGAAGGGAGATTCGGGTCATCTAACGTGGAGGTATGCGTATGAGACCTGTCGATCGGCCCGGTGACCTTCCTCGGCTCGAAAACCTTTTTCAAATTTGTCATGATGCCGATGGCCACTGGCCGTTGGGAGAGCACAAGTACCTCAGTCTTGTGCGTGGCGACGATTCTGCGTCAATCGGCATCGTGGCTGAAGCCGACGATGACCCCGGAACCATCATTGGCTATGCCCACCTTTCTCCGAACCGAGATGACGACGGGTGGGGTCTCGAGTTGGCGTTCCACCCGTTGTGGAGATCAGAGTCGTTTCTCGAAGAACTCGTTCATGCTGCCGTCGAGGCGGTTCGCCATCAGGGTGGTACCTCGCTCCGCTTGTGGGTCTTCCGCCCATCCGTGGCGGGCGCACTGACCGACCTCGGGTTCAACGCGGAACGAGAGCTCCGGCAGTTGCGCTGCCATCTTCCGTTGGATCAACAATCGAAAGAGCTTGAGAGCTTCGACGTTCGCCCATTTGAACCGGGCGTAGACGATGTGGAGTGGATTGCCGTCAACAACCGAGCATTTGAAGGACACCCTGAGAATGGGGCGTGGACCACTGAGGTTCTGGCAGATCGTATCGAACAACCATGGTTCCGCTCAGAGGGGTTTCTCATGGCTTGGCACGGCGATGAACTCGTAGGTTTCTGCTGGACCAAGGTTCATGACGCTGGCGTTGGAGAGATCTACATTATTGCGGCTGACCCGAAATGGCAGGGAAGGGGACTTGGTAAGGCTCTTGTTGTGGAGGGTCTACGTCACTTGACAGAGCAAGAAGACTGCACAATTGGGATGCTATACGTTGACGCAGCCAATCGAAAAGCGCTGCAGCTTTATGAGCGCCTGGGTTTCTGGGTTGACCACATAGATCGTTCGTTCATTCGTTTTCTAGAAACATGATAGAAAGCCGGGATGGCCGCCCCGAAGAACCGGACCTTACAAGCTGAGGTTTAGCGAGCCGAAAGACCGATGGCAGCTGGGACAGATTTGATCGCGCTCCGTAGTGTGCGAGCCGCACCAGGGGCAAGGAAGGTCATCAGAATTGTCGTCAAGTTCGCTTGATTCGACCAGTCGCAACTTTGGCGACGACACTTCACCTGTCTTGCTGAACACACCCAGCACGATGATTCTCCTTCTCTCCGTGTAGCTGGGTCAAAGGTTAAAGGCGCGAGTCAGATTATTGGTGGATTTCGCGACCTTTTTTGGGCGAGGGCTTGGGCTTCGCCCTGCGCCGACCCGAGACTCGAGCTTGCTCGAGCCCTATCCAAGTACCGCGGTGAGTTCGTTCACCATGCCTTCCAGTTCTTCGAAATGGCCGCTCGAGGATTCGGCTTTCTGCAAGAGGTTGGTGCCGAGGTGGAAGACCACCCATGGCTGCAAGATGTCATCCGTCAGGGCTGCCCCATACCCGTCGCCCATCGCGGTCGCGGCCGCCGGACCCGCGTTGGTCATCAACGACCACCATGCCAAGGAGTAATCCCATTCAGGTGGGCTAACAGTGGCCCATCCCCAATCCATCAGGGTAACTTCTCCTTCCGAATCGACATAGAACTTGCTGGCAATAGGCTGGGTATGCGAGCTGACTGGTTTGCTCGAGCGTGGGTAGTCTCCACTCAGAGCCTTTTCGATGGTGGAGCGGGGGAGTAGCAGGCGCCGCCGGTAGCGCTCCAACCGTTCGAACACGAGTGTGTATTCAGAGGAGACCGTTTCGGCGGTCATGCCACCGCTAAGGTTGGTCATCGCCGCGGATTCGCTGCTGTGGAGAGCACGCAGGATCTGCCCAGCTTTGTGAGCTGCGCCAGTGTTTTCAGGAAGAGTCGCCAAGGTCCATGACCCGGGATCGACCATACGAAGCCAGGCCAGCTCATTCGTCGTACCTCGATCAATCACGTGTGGGGCACCCACCAGATCCTTTGCCGCGTTCAGGGCGCGCTCTTCGCGCCTCGACCAACTTTCGGAGTTGTACACCTTGAGTAGGGTGCTGCCTTCTGGCCGCATAATTCGGAATAGGCGGTAATTGTGACCGGCCAGCTCCTGAACTCGGCCGCCGTCCGCTACGTTCTTAGCGAGATCTAAAGGATTCAAGTCTGGTCCTTCCCCTTCTCCATGTTCCCTGTCTGCAGGATCATATCGCGAAAGTGGCCTCGGGTCAGCTTCCCGCAATATTCGGATTGCATCCACTGTCAGCAGGATTAGCCTACGTGACAACAGACCAGAAAGACCGAAATGCCCATCGAACTCACCTACCCCGACGGCTCGACCCACAGTTATGAAGACGGCACAACGGGCTTCGACGTTGCTAGCTCGATTGGCAGCCGGCTTGCCAAAGCGGCTCTGGCGGTGAAAGTTGACGGGCACCTGTTTGATCTACACCGGCCCTTGTCGGGAGGCGGAGAACTAGAGGTAGTGACTGATAGCTCGGAAGACGGTCGTCACATTCTCCGGCATTCGTCGGCGCACGTGCTGGCTCAAGCTGTGCTGGGTCTGTTCACCGATGCCACGTTCGCGATTGGGCCGGCCATCACCGACGGGTTCTATTACGACTTCTCGCTCTCTCGGCCCTTTACGCCGGAGGACTTAGAAGCGATCGAGAAGCGCATGGCCGAGATCATTGCCCAAGACCAGCCGTTTGAACGAGTCGAGATGACCCAGGAAGAGGCGCTGGTCGTCTTCGCCGATCATCCATTCAAAACCGAGATTATTGAAGCTGTCGACCCGAGCGAGATGGACGCTGAGAGTCTGGCGAACGGGCTCGGCGAGGTTTCGGCATACAAGAACCACGAGTTTGTGGATCTTTGTCGCGGTCCGCATGTTCCTTCGACTGGTCGGTTGAAGGCCGTTAAGTTGCTGAGAAGCGCGGGCGCGTATTGGCGCGGCGACGAAAACAAGGCTCAGCTGCAACGTATCTACGGAACCGCCTGGGAGTCGAAGAAAGAGCTCGACGCGTACATCGAGAGACTAGAAGAGGCGGAAAAGCGCGATCACCGCAGGCTCGGTCCGGAGCTAGATCTCTTCTCGTTTCCCCGCGAACTGGGAACCGGTCTGGTGGTTTGGCACGCCGAGGGTGGCATGGTGCGCAAACTCATGGAGGATCACAGCCGGCGTTTGCACGAGGCGTATGGCTTTGACCATGTGTTCTCTCCCCATCTCGCCAAGGAGGATCTGTGGGAGACTTCCGGTCACCTCGACTACTACGCGGATGGAATGTATCCGGCGATGGAAATGGACGGGCACCAGAACTACCGAGTCAAGCCCATGTCGTGTCCGTTCCACGTGCTCATCTATCGGTCGAACAACCGCTCGTATCGTGAGTTACCGATCCGTCTGGCAGAGTTGGCCGCCGTCTACCGAAACGAGCGAAGCGGCGTAGTGCACGGTCTGCTGCGAGCGCGCGGCTTCACCCAGGATGACAGCCATACGTTCTGTCGCCGAGATCAGATTGCCGAAGAGCTGGCGATGCATCTCGACTTCGTTCTCACCTGGCTCCGCGATTTTGGTTTTGAAGATTTTGAGGCAGATCTATCGACTCGTCCGGACAAATTTGTTGGCGAGGTCGATCTGTGGGGCGAGGCCGAAAGCACATTGGAGGCGGCGTTGGTGGCTGCCGAGATTCCGTACGAAGTAGCGGAAGGCGAAGGGGCGTTTTATGGTCCCAAGATTGACGTTCATGTCCGCGACGCGATTGGGCGTCGCTGGCAGATGTCCACCATCCAAGTTGACTTCGCGCTTCCGGAGAAATTCGACATTGATTACGTGACCGCAGGTGATGGTCGCGAGCGCCCCGTCATGATTCACAGCGCTAAGGCTGGTTCGATTGAGCGTTTCTTTGGTGTCTTGGTTGAGCACTACGCGGGAGCCTTCCCGATGTGGCTCGCTCCGGTCCAGGCTACGGTCGTGCCCGTTGCTGACCGGCACGACGAATACGCCCAAGAACTCGCCACAGAGCTGCGAGCGGCGGGCTTGCGGGTCGCCACTGACCTTGCTGACGCCACCGTCGGCGAGAAGATCCGTAAGGCGTTGTTGCACAAACGACCAGCAGTGTTGGTCGTCGGAGACGATGATGTCGAGAATCGTACGGTCGGCCTTCGCCTGAGGGGCGAGGACACCGACGAGCGCGGCGTGACCGTCGCAGACGTTCGGGGTCGACTTACAGAGGCAGCGAGGTTGCCGCGCTAATGGATATTGAGATACCCCAGGAACTTGCAGAAGCCGAAGCCGTCCCGGAAGATTTAGACGCCAACGTCGTTGGCCCTTTCCTGTTTCCAAACCCGGTGCGTCGGCGTCTGGGCGCGTGGGTGTATGCAGCCACTGGTCTGTTCGCGATTATTGCTGCGCAGACTTTCCTCACGCCAGGCATGACCATCGTTGGGTTGGCGTTTCTCGCTCTGGCCGGTTATCAGATATTTGTCGCCACTGAAACAAAATTGGACGAGACGGACGCGCTGGCGGCGGCCGGCGCCCATGCTGGATTCGCGGTTGGTCATGCATCGGCCGCTCTCCGCTTCGTTGGGTTTCGTTCGTATCCGGTCTGGAACGTTCTCATGTACGACGCCGGGGACCCGCCAACGAGGCGTGCCCTTGTGTTGATCGATGCGGTCACGGGCGACGTGCGCGGCGAACCCTATACGGAAGCCGTTAGTCCGGAAGTCGACTGATTATCCGCCCTAGCTGGACGGATAATCGCGGCTGTTGGCGCCGGTATATACCTGCCGAGGTCGACCGATCCGCGTGGTTGGGTCGGCATGCATCTCTCGCCATTGGGCGATCCACCCGGGCATACGACCGATCGCGAACAAGACGGTGAACATATCGGTTGGGAATCCGAGCGCTCGATAAATGATGCCCGAATAGAAATCGACGTTCGGATAGAGCTTGCGGCTCACGAAGTAGTCGTCTTCCAAAACCAGCGATTCAAGATCCATCGCCATTTCAAGCAACGGATCGTTACGACCTAGTTTCTCGAGCACATCTTGAGCAACTTGTTTGATGATCCGAGCTCGAGGATCAAAGTTTCGATACACGCGATGTCCGAATCCCATGAGGCGGAAGCCGTCTTCTTTGTCCTTGGCTCGGGCGATCCATTGGTGGACGTCACCTGGCTGTTCAACCATCTTCGCCAGCATTTCGACAACCGATTGGTTGGCGCCACCATGCAGCGGGCCGGACAGCGCGTTGATACCTGAAGATACGCTCGAGAAAAGGTTGGCGTGCCCGGATCCCACGATACGAACAGTCGACGCTGAACAATTCTGCTCGTGGTCGGCGTGCAGGATGAACAAGGTATTCATTGCCTGCGCTACAACGGGATCGGGTTCGTACTCTTCGGCGGGGACTGAGAACATCATGTGCAGGAATCGCGACGAATAGTCGAGATCGTTTCGCGGGTACACATATGGCTGATGGATTCGATACTTGTAGGACCACGCCGCCATGGTGATCACCTTGGAGATCAGTCGTGTGGTCGAGATGCGAACTGACTCCGGGTCAAAGGGGTCGAGAGCGTCTGGGTAGTACGACGCCATGGCCGACACTTCCGACGCCAGAATCTGCATGGGATGAGCCGTGTGCGGGAATGCCTCGAACAGGTGCTTCATGTCTTCGCGCACCAAGGAATGAGAAGTTACATCGTTCGTGAATGTGGCGAGTTCGTCCGCATTGGGAAGTTCTCCGTTCGAGAGAAGCCAGGCGACTTCGAGAAAATCGGCCTGTGTGGCGAGCTGCTCGATTGGATACCCGCGATATCGGAGTATGCCTTCCTCTCCGTTAATGAACGTAATGGCAGACTGAGTTTCAGCGGTGTTGCCGAAGCCTCTATCGAATGTTGTGATCCCTGTTTGTTTCCGAAGCGCGGAAATATCGATCGCCATTTCACCCTCGGTACCAACAATCATCGGTAGCGAGATCTCTTCGCCGTTGACTCGAAGTACTGCGTCGTCCATAGTGAGGTCCTTCTTGCGGTAGATTCTTCTTATCGGTCTCGGCTCATCCTACTCTTGTGAATGATTGAGACTTATGAGTTGAAACCGTCGATTTAGGAACATCATTGATTGAACTTCGAGTACGTGGTCACATTGAACGGTTCATCGATCCTTTGGGGCGGTCCCTCGCCAAACTAGGTCTCACACCCACGTGGCTTACGATGATGGGGCTCTCGCTCACACTTGCTGGGGCGATTCTCGTCGCGAATCAGCGCTACGTCCTTGGGGCTCTTATCGCGTTGGGGGGATCGTCGTTGGACGGTCTCGATGGTTCGGTTGCGCGAGCGAGAGGAACCGCATCGGCAAGTGGCGCGTTACTGGATTCCGTGGCTGATCGTATGGGCGAAACCGCCATGTGGGCCGGTTTGGCTTTTGCGTTGTCAGATCGGCCCCGGCTCTCTTTGTTGTGCGTCGTCTCCTTGGGCGCAGCTCTGCTGGTGTCGTACGTGAGAGCGAAAGCCGAGAGCATGGGGGCCGATGGGCGCGGTGGGATTATGGGTCGATTCGAGCGAGTAGTGCTGTTGTCGGTCGGCTTGTTCTTCATCGAGATCATCGAACCTGTGCTCTGGATCATGGCCGTCACAACATGGATAACAGTCTTTCAACGTTTCTACAGGTCATGGAAGCAGCTCGACGTTGTCCCGTAAATCAAGCGACACACGTGAGTACCTGACCTACAAAACGCTCGCCTACATCCTGGGAATGTTGCCTGAACCAGTCATTCGTCGGCTCGGAATCGGGGCCGGTTGGATGGCCTGGATCTGGGCTGACCGGCGGAAGACCCTGGCCATTCGAAACATGGCCCGGGCGTTAGGAGACAACGTCGACCAGCCCTCTTCGCAAACGGTGCGCAGCGCTCGGCGTATGTTTATGGCATACGGTCGGTATTGGGCCGAGGCGTTTTGGGTCAGTGAACGTCGGATTCCGTCCATCGACAAACATCTCCAAGCGGACGGGCTTGAGCATTATGAGAAAGCGTTGGCGGATGGCAGGGGAGCGATTTTTGTGCTTCCCCACGTGGGTAACTGGGAGGTGGCGGGCAGAGCTGTGGCATTTGGAGATCATCGGCTAATGGCGGTTGCAGAAAAGCTCGGGAATGCGAAAGTCGCCGAGTGGTTCATTGAGCTTCGGCGCTCACTCGGCATCGAGATCGTGTTGGCCGACCGATCTGCCGCCTCATGGCGGCCCCTCGAAGAGGTACTTTCGGGCAACGGCCTGGTTGCGCTCGTGACCGATCGCGACATCAACCGATCGGGCGTTCCGACGAAGTTCCTCGACGAAGAGACCCGCTTGCCCTCGGGCGCCGTGCGACTTTCGCTGCGTACCGGAGCGCCGGTGATCCCGGTGGGAAGCTACTTCTTGGCCGGCCGGGGTCATCGGGTGGTTATGCACCCCCCGCTCGACTTGGATGAGGACGTCGAGGCAGGCGTACAAAAGATGGCCGATGCCTTGGGGGTCATTATCCGAGCAGATCCCGAGCAGTGGCACATGGTCCAAGCCAATTGGCCGACTGACCGAAGAGGCACGGTCTGATATGAAGGTGGCGGTAGTCAGCCCCTACGACCTGGAAACCTCCGGCGGGGTGCAAGCCCAGGTCCTCGGGATTTCGGCAGGGTTGAGGGCGCGCGACCATGACGTTGTGGCGATCGGCCCGGCTGGGCATGTCAGCCGCATTCCGTCGAACGGATCCGTCGCGCCCATTTCGCTCGATCCCCGTGATTGGAGCAGGGTCCGAGAACAGCTCGCCACCTATGACGTCCTGCATATTCATGAGCCCCTGATGCCCCTGGTGTCCTGGTCTGCTCTTACCTCTCGTCTGCCTTCAGTTGTTACATTCCACGCTGATGCCTCCCGAGCCGTGCGGCGCCTTTATTCGGTGGCGGCACGTCCCTTGAAACGTCTCCTGGGGGACGTCGTCGTAACCGCAGTGAGTCCAGTCGCCGCTTCTGCAATATCTCCCTTCGCCAAGCCGAGAATCATCCCTAACGGGATCCGCATCCCGAAGCAGCACCCACAAAAAACCCCAAACTCTCTTGTTGTCCTCGGCAGAGACGACCCTCGGAAAGGTCTCGACGTCCTTCTTCAAGCGTGGCCAGCAGTGTTCCAGGCTCACCCGCATGCTCACCTAACCGTTGTGGGGCGAGTCGAAAGGCCAGCAATGGACGGCGTCACATTCGCAGGGTTTGTCAACGAAGACGAGAAGGACCGGATTCTCGGCACAAGCCGCATCATGGTGGCTCCCCAAGTTTCGGGTGAAAGTTTTGGTATAACCCTCGCAGAGGGTATGGCCGCGGGATGCCTGGTCGTCGCTTCCGACTTGCCAGCCTTTCGGTTTGTAACGAATGGGCGCGGAATCCTGTTTGAGGCTGGTGACGCCCTGCAGCTCGCGAAAAAACTCAACGAGGCGATGGAGGTCGACGTTTCGTCCGAGCTTTCGGAAGACGAAATCCGCACGTCAGCCGGACGCTTCTCCTGGGATTTGGTGCTGAACGACTACATAGACGCCTACGAGGCCGCCCTCAAGAACTCGCTGTAGCGCGACCGATCTACTACCTTTCGCGTCGCATCCCCCCCTATAAGGCAGAGATCATGTTGAGACCAACTGTGATGTTCGTAGCGCTCGTGCTCGCTCTCGCGGCTTGTGGTGGTGAAGATGAGGCGACCACCACCACGACCTTGGTCGACACGGAACCTACGACCGCAACCACCGTGGCGATTGACGAGACAACCACAACAACAGACCCCGAGGTAGATGCTGATGTCTGGCCCCTGACTGGCCGCGACAGCGGTGGGGCTGACACCGAGAAGCCCATATTGATCGCCAAGATTGACAACACTGCCAACTCTCGCCCGCAAGTTGGACTGGACCACGCCGACATGGTTATCGAGGTGCTCGTGGAAGGCGGTGTGCCTCGGCTTCTGGCCTTTTTCCAGTCGAACATGCCCGCCGAAGTCGGCCCCGTGCGTTCTGCCAGAGAAGTGGACCCCAAGCTGGTGGCCCCCTTTGGAGCACTGATGGCTCACTCAGGAGGCCAAGACCCCGTGGTCGTTGGTCTGCGCCAAGTCACAGGCGACGTTAGCCATCCGACGATGGGAGCCAACGCTTACTTCCGGGATCCGAGCCGCCCAGGTACCTACGATCTGGTCTTGAGGACAGCCGACGTGCTTGGTCTCGATTCTCCCGAGGCCCCCGGTTTCGGATGGATGACCTTCGGCGAAGCACCTGGAAAAGACGACAATATTTCGCTGGCGTTGAGTGTGACGGTCTCGCAGTCGTCCGCCCATACCCTGAACTATCGGTATTCAGAGAGCAATGGCGGCTACCTCCGATTCATCGGAGATACCCCGCATCTCGTCTTGGGAGCCGAGGAAACCTACGCGAATCGAAACAACGCAGTTGAGGGAGCGAATCCCCAACTGGTAGCTGCCAACGTGATCGTGGTGTACGTGCCTGTGATCGACACGGGTCGAAAGGACGCCGCAGGCAGCGTGGTGCCCGACTACGACGTCCTCGGGTCGGGCGTGGCGGTCATCTTCCGAGACGGTGTCGCGATCGAAGGTCGCTGGGAGCGATCAGCAGCCAACGAATTCTTCCGTTTCGTTGACGCTGATGGGAATGACATTCCCCTGGCCGAGGGTTCGACCTGGATCCAGCTAACGCCACTCGGAAGATCATTGAACTGGGAGTAGACTGGCTATGCACGCTAAGGAGTCATACACGTGGAGTCGAACATGAATGAAGGCGCGGAGCCCAAGAAACAGCAAGGTACGCAACGAGTGAAGCGTGGTCTGGCTGAGATGCTCAAGGGCGGCGTCATCATGGACGTGGTGACCGCAGAGCAAGCCAAGATTGCGGAAGACGCCGGAGCTGTGGCCGTTATGGCTCTGGAGCGGGTACCCGCAGATATCCGTGCAGACGGAGGCGTCGCCCGGATGTCAGATCCCGTGATGATTGAAGAGATCATTGAATCCGTGTCCATTCCCGTCATGGCGAAGGCAAGGATCGGTCATTTTGTCGAGGCTCAGGTTCTCCAAGCGCTGGGCGTTGACTACGTTGACGAGAGTGAGGTCCTGACCCCAGCGGATGAGACCAATCACATCGACAAGTGGGCGTTTACGACGCCGTTTGTGTGCGGCGCACGGAACTTGGGCGAAGCGTTGCGCAGGATTGGCGAGGGCGCCGCCATGATCCGAACCAAAGGCGAGGCCGGAACGGGCAACGTCGTTGAGGCTGTCCGGCACATGCGCGACATCACATCGGAGATCCGGTCGCTAGCCAGCGCTTCCGAAGCGGAGTTGATGCGGATGGCACGCGATCTGGGAGCCCCCTTTGATCTGGTGCAAGAAGTCGCCAACACCGGAGCTCTTCCGGTTGTCAACTTCGCGGCTGGAGGTCTAGCCACACCAGCCGATGCAGCACTCATGATGCAGCTGGGCTGCGATGGGGTTTTCGTCGGGTCCGGAATCTTCAAGAGTGAGAACCCGGCTGTCCGAGCGCGTGCCATCGTCGAAGCGACAACCTTCTATGACGACCCGGCCAAGATCGCCAAGGTTTCTCGCAACCTGGGTGGGCCCATGACGGGTATTGAGATTGATGAACTGATTCCTTCTCAGCGGTACGCGCAGCGCGGTAACTGATCCATGGCAACTGTTGGCGTTTTGGCGCTGCAGGGCGACGTACGGGAACACCGTCTGGTTCTCGAGGCTTTGGGAGCTGAGACCACGCGGGTGCGAACGCCGGAAGATCTTGAGCGGATAGATGGGCTCGTGATACCCGGTGGTGAATCGACCACAATTGGCAAGCTCGCCACGCTGTACGGAATGATGGATCCGTTGAGAAAAGTTATTGGGGATGGGCTGCCGACCTTCGGAACGTGCGCGGGTTTGATCTTCATGTCGCGGGCGCTCGACGACGGAGACCAGCCGCTTCTCGGCGTGCTTGATGTCGTCACGCGGCGCAATGCCTTTGGGAACCAGAATCACTCGTTCGAAGCAGACTTGAGCATCACAGGGCTTCATGATCCGTTCCGCGCAGTGTTTATTCGAGCTCCTTGGGTCGCGGAGGTCGGAAACGACGTTGAGGTGCTTTGTGCGTGGAATGGACACCCGGTGATGGTGCGGGCTGACAATATAGTGGCTTCGGCATTTCACCCGGAGCTGACGGAAGATCATCGCGTGCACGCGTTGTTCGTTGACATGATCGAGGAGGGCTAATGGCTGGACACTCAAAATGGGCCAACATCAAACACCGAAAAGGACGCCAAGACGCTCTCCGTGGCAAGCTATTCGCCAAATTGGTCAAGGGCATCGAGGCCGCGGCTCGGGCCGGAGGCGGTGATCCAGCCGCCAATGCGGCTCTCACCACGGCGATTGATAAGGCGAAAGCAAGCTCGCTGCCGGCCGACAATATCGAGCGCGCCATCAAGCGGGGTATCGGTGAGGTAGAAGGTGCCAACTACGAGGAGTTCTATTACGAGGGATACGGGCCAGGAGGTGTTGCTGTATACGTGCATGTTCTGACGGACAACCGAAATCGCGCCAGCTCCGACGTACGATCTGCCTTCAGCCGAAATGGCGGCAACCTTGGAGAACCAGGGTCTGTGGCGTACATCTTTGACCAAAAGGGGTATTTTCTTGTTGAGGGAGACGAAGACACGGTCATGCTGGCGGCCCTGGACGCTGGAGCAGAAGACATAAAGGCTTCGGAGACTCTGTTGGAAGTGACCTGCGAACCAGGAGACTTCGCGGCTGTGAAGACCAGTCTTGAAGAGGCGGGAGTCAGGATAGAGACTGGAGAGGTAACGCAGCTTCCCAATCTCTCGGTGCCGGTCGACGAAGCCACAGCGCCGAAGGTTCTGCGCTTGATTGATGCTATTGATGATCTTGACGATGTGCAAGAAGTATTCGGCAACTTCGATATCAGCGACGAAGTCATGTCGAGCCTGGACGTCTAAAGATAGAAATCTCGACGCGAGTCGCCTAGAGTAGAACGTATGTTCGTTTTAGGAATCGATCCTGGACTCACAACAACCGGCTTCGGGGTCATTGATGCGTCTGGCCCCTCGATGGTTACGGTTGGAGTCATCCGTACCCACAAAGACAAGCCACTCGGCGCCAGGTTGGCTGAGCTGTACGCCGATCTGAGCGCGATCGTCGACGAGTTTGCCCCTACCGCAGTTGCCATCGAGCGGGTGTTTGTGAACAAGAATTTGCAGACGGCCATGTCTGTCGCACGTGCGTCGGGAGTTGCGATCCTGGTGGCAGCTCAGGCGGGACTAGAGGTTGCGGAAATCACGCCGACCCAGGTGAAGAGCGCGGTGTGTGGGAACGGGGCGGCGGACAAGGTTCAGGTGCAGAAGATGGTCGCTAGCCGGTTGAACCTGACGGGTATCCCCAAACCTGCTGATGCGGCTGACGCTCTGGCGGTTGCGTTGAGTTTTCTTCAAACCTCTCGGTATCACCTGGCGTCCGGCGGACTCAGCGCATGATCGGCCGGTTGCGAGGGCTCTTGGTTGCCAAGCGACCAGACGGCGTGGTTGTTGACGTCGGCGGTGTCGGTTACGAGGCCAACGTGACGACGAGGACGCTCGCGGCGTTGCCGTCGATCGGCGAAGAGATCGTCCTGCACACGCATTTGTATGTGCGAGAAGACGCTCTAACCCTCTTCGGGTTCTCCGATGAACGCGACCAAGAGATTTTTCGTATTCTGCTTTCGGGCAGCGGCATTGGTCCCAAAGTTGCGCTCGCCATGCTTTCGTCGATGACTGCTGACGAGCTACACACAGTCATCGTCGCCGAGGATGTGGACGGTTTGTGTGTTGTTCCAGGAATCGGGAAACGCAGCGCCCAAAAAATCGTGTTGGAACTCAAGCCCAAGCTGTCTGGTCTATCTGTAGTCGGATCAGTCTCGAGTCCGACTCGGCAACAAGTCAGGGAGGCGCTCGAAGGCCTCGGATACGGAGCCGCAGAGATTGGGAGTGTCATCGGAGAAGTGGATGGTGAGCTGTCGGTAGCTGAACAGATCAGAACGGCTCTGCAGGCGCTTGGCGTGAAGAGGAACGGCTAGATGCGAGAAGAGAGCGTTGTGTCGCCCACCGAAGTGCCAGAAGATCTGAGCACAGAGGTCTCGTTGCGCCCGAAAAGCCTTGACGAATTTATCGGCCAGGAACCTCTGAAAGAACGGCTGGGTATATCGCTGGACGCGGCTAGAAAACGCGACCTCCCGCTTGACCATGTGCTGCTGTCTGGGCCGCCGGGATTGGGAAAGACCACGCTGGCGGCCATCGTGGCTCACGAGATGGGTGGCCGGCTGCGCATCACCACTGGTCCCGCCATCGAACGGCCCGGCGACTTAGCGGCCATCATCACCAACCTGGACATGGGCGATGTGTTCTTCATTGATGAAATCCATAGGTTGCCACGCGCTGTGGAAGAGGTTCTGTATCCGGCGATGGAGGATTTCCAGCTCGATATCGTGCTGGGCAAAGGCCCGGCCGCTCAATCGATACGGCTTGACCTCCCAAGATTCACGCTCGTGGCGGCCACTACCCGGAAGGGAAAGGTCGCCGCTCCACTGCGCGATCGTTTTGGGATCGTCGACAAGCTCGATTACTACCGCGATGAAGAGTTGCAGCAGATCGTTGTGAGATCGGCTGAGATTCTCGACACGGAAGTCACTGTGGATGGGGCCGCAGTAATTGCGGGACGAAGCCGTGGTACCCCTCGGATCGCCAACCGCCTGCTGGCGAGAACCCGCGATTATGCGGAAGCGCGAGCAAACGGTGTCGTCGACGAGTCGACCGCGGAAGCGGCTCTCCGGGTGTTCGAAGTGGACGATTTGGGTCTCGACAAAGTAGATCGCGCCATTTTGGAGGCTCTGATTCTCAAGTTTGGTGGTGGCCCCGTTGGTTTGTCCACGCTCGCCGTTGTGGTGGGAGAGGAGCCGGAGACGGTGGAGGACGCATATGAGCCGTTCTTATTGCAGATGGGCCTGCTCGCCAGGACGCCCCGCGGTCGGGTGGCGACGAGCTCCGCATACGCTCACTTGGGTGTCACGATGCCTGCTTCAATTTCGGAAGTTCAAGCCTCTCTGCTTGATTAGCGGGCGTGCTTCGCTCACTATTTGAATACCACCTGCCGCCTGAGGCTATTGCGCAAGATCCAATCCTGCCCCGAGACGCGGCTCGTCTGCTCGACACCCGAACTATGTCTAACCGGACATTTGCCGACCTTCCCGCCTTGCTCAGGGAGGGAGACCTGGTGGTTGTGAACAACACCCGCGTGCGCTCCGCTCGATTGTTCGGGATAAAAGAGACGGGTGGCGAGGTGGAGGTGCTGTTGCTTGACAAGAGTTTGGGGGAGTGGACTGCATTGATCCGCCCGGCCCGACGGATCAGAACGGGACAAGTCCTCACGTTCGGCGAGGACTCGGCGACCGTGACGTCTGATCCCGCTGATGGCGTCGTGTCTCTGAAATTCGAAGGAGACGGTGAGGAGGTGGCAGCTCGTCAGGGACATGTACCGCTGCCGCCGTATATCCATGGTTCGCTGGCCGATCCAGAGCGGTACCAGACGGTGTACGCGGGCCCTATTGGGTCGGCGGCTGCTCCCACGGCTGGGCTTCACATGACCGCCAACGTGCTGGCGTCGCTTGCCGCCCGTGGGATCTCGGTTGTAGAGACCGAGCTTCGGGTGGGCCTAGATACGTTTCGCCCTATTTCCACAGAAGAGATAGAGGATCATGCGATGCACACGGAGTGGAGGATCGTGTCAGCAGCCACGGTGCAGGCAATCCGCCAAACCAAGGCTCGTGGTGGACGGGTAGTCGCGGTCGGCACGACCGTGGTGCGCACTCTGGAGAGCGCCGTGGTGGATCAAGAACTTGTTGAAGTCGATGGCCCAACCGACATCTATATTCGGCCAGGCCACCAATTCCAGGTGGTGGATTGCCTCGTGACGAACTTCCACGTGCCAGGGTCTACCCTGCTTGTGATGATCTCAGCCATGCTGCCCGAATGGAAACAAGCGTATAGCTATGCCCTTGAGCAGGGTTACCGGTTTCTGTCCTTTGGGGATGCCATGTTCATCGAGTTGTCGACATGAATCCCGTCACTTGGACTCCGGAGGCTACCGACGGCGCTGCCCGAGCAGGCTCCCTACAAACGCCACACGGGACGTTACCCACCCCGGGGTTCATGCCCGTTGGTACGCGCGCCACCGTTCGGGCGCTAACCAGTGCGGATCTGGTGGAGTGTGGCGCTCACATGATGCTGTCCAACACGTATCACCTTATGCTGCGGCCGGGCGCCGAGCTGGTGGCTGCGCATGGAGGACTCCACGATTTTATGGCGTGGAAGGGTCCGATATTGACCGACTCTGGCGGATATCAAATCTTTTCGCTCGAGCCAAAGATCACCGAAGAGGGCGCAGCTTTTCGCTCCACATACGACGGCTCGCATGTGGCCCTAAGCCCCGAACGCGCCGTAGCGGTCCAGGAGGTTCTTGGGCCCGATGTGGCGATGGTGTTGGATGTTTGTGTTGGGTTGCCCAGTTCTCGAGAGGTTGTGAAGGCTGGCATGGATCGTACGCTGCGCTGGGCTGAGCGCAGTCTGGCGGCTCACACGCGGCCGGATCAAGCCCTGTTTGGCATTGTGCAGGGCGGGATCGATCCGGAGTTGCGGGCGGAGAGCGCCCACAAGACAGCTGCGTTGGGGTTTGCCGGGTTTGGCATTGGTGGGTTATCGGTGGGCGAACCTGCCAACGAACGCAACGTGGCCCTCGACGCGGCCATCGCCGAACTTCCGCCAAACAAGGTTCGGTATGTTATGGGGCTTGGGGACACGGAGGGAATGCTCGACGCAGTAGCCCGGGGCGCCGATATGTTTGATTGCGTGCTCCCAACGCGGCTCGCCCGGCACGGTAAGGTCTTGGCACCCGACGGCGACTTCAATCTCAAGAACGCCACACACAAGCAATCCCTCATTCCGCTCCAGGTCGGTTGTGCATGCTTTACGTGCGCTAATTACACGCGAGCGTATTTGCGCCATTTGCTCACCACTGGCGAGTTGTCGGTAATGCGCTTGCTATCGATTCACAACCTCCACTACACCCTTAATCTGATGGAACTCGCACGCCTGGCCGTGATCGAGGAGCGGTTCGATGGCTTTCGTCGTGACCATCATCAGCGGAGGGGTTTCGTGGCAGACGAATAGGTCTGTATGATGCCGTGTTCGTCGAACGATCCGTCCGGCGATTCAACTGAGTCTTGGGAGAACCGTGCGCAAGCATGTCATTCGGGTGTTGTTTATTCTGGCCGTTGCCTGGGGAGGTATCGCGTATGCCGTTGGCAGCGATCTATCGCCGAAACTTGGTCTCGACTTGCAGGGCGGGATCTCTGTCATTCTGACAGCGCCCGAGGGCACCGAAGTTGATCT
>Ga0265303_10000994_pt1 | contig 17003 bp, 19 predicted proteins | sample Helome_2_FD_192494 | JGI IMG/M metagenome (GOLD analysis project Ga0265303, IMG submission 192494) | Marine sediment microbial communities from subtidal zone of North Sea - Hel_20160317 (Illumina Assembly) | ecosystem: Environmental > Aquatic > Marine > Subtidal zone > Sediment ... | reverse complement strand
TTTCAGATTCATTAGTCTACAGTCCACCGCGTTGGAATGATAATCAGTGGCTTGGAAAAGCAGAATTTCTGGAGGGGATAAAGGCAACACATGAAAATGCTGAAAATCTGAAATTCACACCTGGAATTGTGCTACCAGATACCACGGCTGGAGCCTATTTTGCGGGAAGAAATCATCCGATACAACAAACGGAACCAACAGGCGTAGGGATTATCCGTGCATATGGTTCTTGGAGTTCCACGAATGCAGCGACTGGGGATTCTGGCAGTGTGAAATGGTATGGTTTGTTTGTTGTAAATGATGATGGCAAAATTACACTCATATCAGGATACTTTGACGCCCTTGATTCAGGAGGGCAGACCGGAGAAGAATAAACTTTACATTTGAACGAAATATAATGGCCCGCCTAGACGGGCCATTTTACTTTGCCTAATTCATAGCCTTTCAAGCGTCATTTAGGAATGTTTCTATTGTATTAAAAAGACCATACATATGTTAAATTTTGTATATTAACACACTTCCCTCGCAGTAATAACCTTAAAACATTTAATAATGAAAGTAAAATTATTAAGCTTGGCCTTATTGGCTGTAGCAACCCTCTTTGGGTGTAAAGAAACAGCAGAAGCAGAATCTGAAGTGGCGGTGGAAGAAGCGGAAGGACCTGATTATGCTGATTTTGATCGGAAAGTAGCAGTGATCGCCGCTTTTTACGAAGCACATGGTAACGAAGATCTTGCGGCTGTAACCGAAATGCTTTCGGACACCATGCAATGGAGTCCACCAGCTTATAACGGCAATGAAATGCTAGGGAAGGAAGATCTTGTTGCCGCCTTAAAGGCTTATCAAGACGGCTTTGAGGATATTAAATATACGTCCGGGATTGTTGACGGAGATGAAATGGTAACTGGGTATTGGTCAGGTTCTGTTTTTCCTGAAACGGATGCCGTAAATATTGCTGATGTTATTCGGGTATATGGGACATGGCATGCAACATATACAGAGACCGGGAATGAAATAGCATTAAAATTCTTTAGCCTGGTGGGGGTTAATGAAGATGGAAAAATTGTATCCGCTTCTGATTATTTTGACGTTGGAGGCCTTATGGAACAGGCCATGGCAGAATAATAAATAATAATACGCAAACTAAAACCGGGATCATTCCCGGTTTTTTTGTTTAAATTCCAAGGTGCGTACACAAATTCTATGGACTATGTAGGGAATTTATTATATTTAATTTCCCTTTCTTACCTTTTTAAAAATTGATCCATATTCATGCCCGTAAAAGCACGTTGGGAATATCACGGAATATATTATACCACAATAGGTGTGGTAACCGCTGATGAAGTTAGCAAGGCTCAAAATTTAGCCCTTTCCCCTCCTGAAGGTATTAGACCACAATACCAAATTATCGATGCCCGTAATATGGAAATATTTGATTTTGATCAAATGGAGATTTTTAATGTATCGGCAGATGATGTAACCTTAGGTCGGAAATTTCCAGATCTCAAAATAGCTTTTGTTACGACTCTTGAAATTGTGGAAGCTACTTTTATGGATCATCTCAAGATCTCCTGGTCCTTGAATACGGATGCTGAAATTCGCATGTTCAAAACCCTGGAAGCTGCCAGGCAATGGATCAACCTGCCATATCCCAAAAGTGATGAGGGTCCCGATTCAACAAAAGGCGACTCAGGAACTAAATTATCACTACCCTAAAATTTCCCCGTCTCATGCCAATTTCTTTAGTACTAGAACCTTATGGGCAGCATTGGATATGTAGTGGACATGTGACCACCGCTGAAATCCACTCAACCAATAAAGCTGCTATGGAAGCTTTGGAAGAATATGATCATTGGTATCAGCTAATTGATCTTTTGGACGTTGAAGTATTTGAAATTAATGATCTTGAAATTGTAGATGTCTCAATAGACGATGCTTCCTTCAGCCGAAAACATCAGAATTTAAAAATGGCCTTGGTGGTCAACAACCCAAAAATTAAGGAGCAATTGATGAAATACCTTATGGTATCGTGGGCGCTGAATTCAAATTGGGAGTTTCGGGTGTATGATACTGTTGAAGCAGCCCGGGATTGGTTCAATGTAGAAGATTCCTGAAAATTAAACTATTGAATATCAGGGTACATCGAATAAACCTGATATGAATTTAATTCTTGGCCGACTAACTATGAACCAAGAACTAAGAACCAAGAACCATCAACCTTCATCTTAATTCCTTATCTTAAAAGCTACTTTTTAAACAACATTTAACATATACTATCATGAGAACACTTTTTACATTGCTTTTTGGATTTCTGCTTTTTAGCGGAACGGCCCAAAACAGCATTATCGATGCCCTTGTAGTTGATTTTGAACGAGGTAAAACACTTTCCCTGGCCTATATTGAGGCGATGCCGGAAGATAAATTTGATTTTAGTCCGGATGATGAAGCCCAGTCCTTCGCAACTCAGATGCTGCATATGGCACAGGGTACGGTCGGACTCAGCGCAAACGGTACGGGTGGCGAATCCCCTTTCGGGCAGACAAACCTGGCGGAGGATACAGCGAATCATACCAAAGCACGCATCACAGAGATCACCACAGAAGCCTTTGATTTTGTGATCAGTAGTGTTAAGGAAATGGACTCTGCCACTTTTGACGAAGTCGTAGAGCGCGGACCTTTTAAAGTAACCCGACTGGGATGGGTAAACAAAGCGAAAGAGCATCTGAACCACCATAGGGGACAGACAGCAGTCTACCTAAGGCTCAACGGCGTAAAACCACCGCAGTATAATCTGTTCTGATCTGCGGACAGTTTCGCATTTAAATGACTTATTTCTTTTGGCTGTCTTTGAACAGCACGAGTTATACGAAACATTCCTTTGGAAAAGTCGTACTGATTCCGGCTTGCCTGTAACGATCTGGTATGGATCAAATCACTGAAGGGAGGAAAAATTGAAAGGTGGTGCCTTCATCGGGCCGACTTAAGACTCGAATTGTAGAATCATGGATTTCCATGATCTTTTTGGCAATGGCCAATCCCAATCCAGCACCCTCATTTGAAGATTTGGCTGTGTTGGAGGCCTTTTTATATCGTTCAAATATCTGTGACAAGTCCTGTTCTGCTATACCGATCCCGGTATCATGAATACTGACAAAGACTTGTTTCTTATCTGAATGCATTTTTAAACCAACCTTACCTCCTTCAGGCGTAAATTTCAGCGCGTTATCCATTAAGTTTTGGATCACACGTTCAACCAAACTGATGTCGGCAAATACCAATGGAAGTTTCTCTTCAATATCCAATTTCAGATCAATATTTCGATTAAGTGCTATTGACTCATATTTTTCAAATACATCATAAGCCAAATCGACAATCGAAAACGCTTCTTTTTGAGGTTCAATTTGATGCGCTTCGAGCTTTGAATATTCAAAGAGCTGATCGATCAATCCGGATAATTTGTCCACACTCTTTGCGATAACGGATATATACTGATCACGCTCCTCTTCAGAAAGCGTTTCTTTCTTGATCTGTAAAGTTTCAATATAGCCTTGTGTAATTGCCAGTGGCGTACGAAGATCGTGAGAGACATTGGCGATCAATTCCCTGCGTAATGCTTCAACAGATTTCAATTCGTCAATATTTGATACAATGGTGTTGGCCATATTATTATAAGTCTCGGTAAGTACGGACAAGTCCTTGCTTTTGGGGTTTTCAATCCGTGCATTAAGATCTCCCTCTTTAAACCTACGCACGGTTTCTATGATCTCACGCAAATTCTTGGTCAAAGACCATATAACTAACAACCCTATCAAACCGGCAAAAAGCACTGTGGCGATAGAAGCTCCAAGGCCTAACCTTAAGAAGTAACTGCCTAGCAAACTTTGGGTTACTTCTTCGAACTCCTTACCAGCAAGTATAATGTAGATAAAGCCCTCCTGTCCCTGGACATTAAAAGGGGCGGCAGAAAAAATCTTTTTCTTTCCTGGATTTCTGGGATCATCTCCAAGGATATAATCATTGCCTTCAGAGGTAATAAAGCCGTTTACCGGCGCCAGATCGATCCGGGATGCAGGTTTATCTGCATCGCTATGATCCAATACCACGCTGTACTGAATTGACCCTTTTGCATCGAGAAGGTAGACTTCAATACCCCGATTTACGGCCATCATATCGTGCATGATGTCTCCAAACAATGGTTTATTTACAGAACCATCTTCCAAAAAGGGAGTAGCCTGCTGAAATTTTTCTTCGATTAAATGATTGGCTAATTCTGCATTTAATTTCTGCGAAGTCTCAGCAAAATATTTGTTCGTAAAATAAAATGTGATAGAAACATAGCCTACTCCAACAAGTAGAATTAGCAGGAGAAAAGCAATCATGATCTTGCGGATCAAACGGACAGATAAGGCTCGATTTTTCATGACCGGCTGAGTTCTTCGTTAAACTTATATCCTACTCCCCAAGTAGTAAGAATGTATTTTAGATTATCCATATCCGGTTCGATCTTCGCCCGAAGTCGGTTGATATGCGAATTTACTGTATGTTCATATCCTTCGAAATCATAGCCCCAAACCAAGTTAAGTAGCTGAGACCTGTTATAATTTTTACCGGGATTTGCAGCCATCAATACCAAAAGATCGAATTCCTTGGGTGACAAATCCACCCGATTCGTACCACGCATCACCTTTCTTTTTTCTATATCGATGGATAGATCATCATAACCCAAAAAAGTAGCATTATCCTGCTGCTCAATTTCTTCGCGAATGATCCGGGACCTTCGGAAAATAGCTTTTACACGTGCAATAAACTCACGAACACTAAAGGGTTTCGTCATATAATCATCAGCCCCTACTTCTAGACCTAATACCCTGTCGATCTCCTCGGTACGGGCTGTGAGCATAATAATTGGAAGGTTCTGCTCCTGTGCTCTTAATCTTTGACATATCTCAATACCATCCATTGTGGGCAAACGTATATCAAGGATTAAAAGATCATATTCCCCGGAGAGTACATGATCATATCCGGATTTACCATCCAGGTATGTTGAAACGGCACATCCCAGATCATTCAAGTGAATTTTTAAAAGATCGCAGATCTCAGGATCGTCTTCGATTATAGCAACATGCTTCTGTTCCATTGGTGGCAAGTACGTGATAAACAATCACAAAATGTTCACATTTTCTTGAATTCTCTAATGGTATTAGTGAACACAACTATCGATTCCTTACAGTTGTACATATCAAGATCTCGTGAACTCTTGTGATAAAATATTGAAATCGCCGTGATGCCTGCGCAATTCTATAAGAAGTTATTTGCTGTGTAAAACTCTAAAATCTGAAAAATGAAAGCGTATCGAATTATAATAGCTTTAAGTATACTGCTCCTCGGTTTCACATCTTGCGAAAACGATGATGATGTTGCCATGATTGTACCAGAAGCTGGGACCTTGGTCGGAGGACCCTTTAATTTTGTAGTAGACGGCACAGCTGACAACGTTAGCGGAGTCAGCATTCAAGGTACAACTTCAGGAACTAATTCCAGCTATGTCATCACCGATGAAGCGGGAAGTATTCTAGGTCTGCCTGCTACCCTCTTAGATCTTGAAGGCGTTGATTTCGATGCAGCCGGTCCAGGTGTTTGTCTTATCTGGTATATCCGATATGAAGACAACTTGACCGGACTGAGCATGGGAGAAAATGCAAACAGTCTTAACGGTGACTATGATCTATCAAATTCTTTAACCGTGACCCGAAGTTCCCTATTTGGTGCAAGCCTTAGTGGAGGCCCTTTCACATTTATAGTAGACAGTACAGCAGATCAAGTTAGTGGTATTAGTCTGGACGACTCTATGGTCAACGGGATGAACACCACTTTTGTCATTACGGATGAAGAAAACAATATTCTTGGTTTACCACCAACACTTACCGATGTCGAAGGGGTAGATTTCAATGGTGCCGGAGCCGGTGTCTGCCTTATTTGGCATCTTACCTATGGCGATGGACTTACAGGGCTTACAGTAGGCAATAATGTCAATGATTTTGTAGGAACCTATGCCCTATCCAACTCTGTATCCGTAACCAGGGCCAGCGCAGGAACCCTCGCTGGTGGTCCATTTCTATTTACCATTGATGATATGCCTGATATGGTAGAGGGCATTTCGGTTAGTGGTAATCAGGACTTGATGGAAACAGGTTACGTCATTACGGACGATGCCAATAATATTCTTGGTCTACCTCCAAGTCTAATGGATGTAGAAGGAGTGGACTTTAATGGTGCCGGTGCAGGCGTATGTTTGATCTGGAGGATCACATATGAAGCTGGTCTTACCGGGCTAGGAGTCGGTGAGAACGTAAGTGGATTAAATGGTACATATAGCTTGTCAAATAGCATCGAGGTCACTCGCGCCAGCGCTGGAACCTTGTCAGGAGGACCATTTGATTTCACCGTAGATGGTACGCCAGATATGGTTAGCGGAATTACTGTGGAGGAGAATCTCGATCTGATGAATACTGGCTGGGTAATAACAGATGATGCCAATAATATCCTTGGACTACCCCCAACCCTTACAGATGTAGAAGGAGTTGATTTTGATGCCGCCGGTGCCGGAATATGCCTGATATGGAGAATCACCTATGAAGATGGCCTTACCGGATTGATGGCAGGGTCGAATGTGAGTGGATTAAATGGAACCTACGACCTTTCAAATGCGATTACAGTTACGCGGAATTAAATTGCTTGAGAAAGATTGGTTGTTAATTAGAGTCCCGCTTTGGCGGGACTTTTTTCTTTATTTACATTGAGCTGTGTTATATTTAATATACTTCTTATCAAGATCGATAAAGGTAAACCATAATCAGGCATGGCAGTTTTCGAAAAATTGAAACGTTGGGAACCCTACCTAAGTGAATTCGTATATGGCGGCATTGATGGTTGCGTAACGACTTTTGCTGTTGTAGCCGGATCTGTAGGAGCCGGCCTGGACAGCGCTGTGATCATAATACTTGGCTTTGCTAATCTCCTGGCAGATGGCTTTGCCATGTCGGTTGGTGCCTACCTGTCTACTAAAACCGAAAAAGACAATTACAGTAAATACAAAAACCGGGAACTTGAATCGGACAAGCAGGATCCGAATTACAAGAAAGAGCGAATCACCCAGGTCTTTAAATCTCTTGGCTATAAAGAACAGGCCCTCAACGTAGTTGTAGACCAGGTCACTAAAGACTCCCATCGATGGATTGATATAGTCCTGAAAGAAGAAATGAAAATTATTCCAGAGAATAAGTCGCCCCTAAAAATTGGCGGAGTAACGTACTTCTCTTTTATACTGATTGGGATCATTCCACTCTTAATCTATGTACTAGATTTTATATTGCCGATAAAAGGAGACCTCTTTATTATTGCCTCTGTATTAACTGGTCTTGGATTTTTGATCATCGGATGGCTAAAGGCCTATGTCAACAATACCCGCATCCCGAAGGGAATAATAGAAACGTTGGCCCTGGGGGCTATTGCCGCGATTGTAGCTTATTTTATAGGGGATTTTCTTGCATCTATAATTGTATAAGAAAGTTAGAATTCTGCATTATATTTAGTGTAATGCTAAAGAATCGAATTATACTTGGAGTCCTTGAAATGATTGTTGCGCTAGGCGCCATTCCAACAGGCATATCAATGATCATACGCCCTGACGGTTCTGGCATGGGCCTGGAACTGGCCCGGCTTGAAAGCTCTCCTTTTGAGTCCTTCCTAATACCGGGTATCTTTCTTGTATTCTTTAACGGGATCTTGCAACTAACAGGCGCATAGCTGACCTTCCGCAAAAGTACCGTTGCTGGTCATTTTGGAATGGCCGTAGGTATGATCCTTATTTTTTGGCTCCTCGCCCAGATCTACTACCTGGAGCTCACCCATTTCCTTCAAGTAGTGTTTTTTGTAATCGGATTATTTGAGGTTTACTTGGGTAGAATGTTGCCCTAACTGTCCACATTAGAGTAAAATTAGAACGATAACAGAAATAAAAAAACCCCGGTATTGAACCGGGGCCTGCTTTGTTTCCTACTATTTAAGATTATACTTCCAATACGGCGTTTTCCGTACCCGCATAATCATTCCACTGGAACCTGTCGGCTTCAGTATCATTCAAGTAGTAGTCATCTACCAAATACCGGAATTCGAATGTATTCTCAGTAGGTAGATCAAGAGTTCCTTTAAATGTTCCGTTCTTAAGCTTTTTCAATGAACCTTTTTTAGGGTTCCAATTATTGAAATCGCCAACGACAGCAACTTTGTTTGCTTCTTCGGCCGGCAGACTGAAAGTCACCTTGCAGACCGGCTTGCTTTTGAGGTATTGTTTCTTAATAGCCATTATAGGTCATTTTAAATTCTTGACAAAATTCCGTCAAAAGTCCCTATTAGACAATGAGTTAACGCATTTTTATCGATTTGGTAAAATGTAGTTACTCCTGTTATCAGCTTGTGAATTCTCAGGCATAAAAAATACCATTTTTACATTGCAGTAGCCTTGATTTTCCCACATCAGCACATGTACATTTGCGTTATCTTTGTGCAAAAGATCGCCTAAAGATGTCCACAAAGAAGTCTGCTCCCTTAAATGAAGCGCAACACGAGCAAATGGAGTATGCCCAAAAACGTATCAATCAGAAGAAAAAATTGTACTACCATTTTGTCCTCTTCCTAGTTGGTAGTGTCTTCCTTATTTTACTGAATAAGGTATTCAAGTATGGGGCCGATTACAATTGGTTTAAATGGGCCATTCTGTTCTGGGCTTTCCTGTTCGCAATACACATATTCAATGTCTTTGTAACCTATAAGTTTATGGGCCGTGATTGGGAACGCAGCCAACGCGATAAACTCGTGCAAAAACAACAAGATAGGATCGCTGAAATATCCAAAGAAGTTCAGCAGGAGGAAGCATTGGATGGTGCCATTAAAAAAAAAAGCACATGGGAGAATTGATCATGATCGCAGCAGCAGGCGAAAAGAATGAGCTGGGAAAAGACAATTCTCTACTATGGCATCTCCCGGACGATTTTAAGCGATTTAAGAAGCTTACAGTAGGCCACAAGATCATCATGGGGAGAAAGACGTTTGAAAGTTTTCCAAAACCCCTGGTAGACCGTAAACACATAGTGATAAGTCGAAATCCTGAATTTACAATAGATCATTCAGACTGTGTCGTTGTCACCTCGCTGGAAGAAGCTTTTGGTTTTGTCCATGAAGAAGAGACCGCCTTTGTAATAGGAGGCGGACAGATATACAAACAGGCACTCCCTTTTTGCGACAAGGTAGAACTTACCCGGGTGCATGCGCAATTTGATGCCGATGCCTTTTTTCCTGCACTCGCGTCTAGTGAATGGGAACTTATTGCAGAGGAATACCATTCTTTTGATGAAAAACACGATTTCCCATTTACCTATCTCACCTATAGGAAAATCCCTCTTAAAAATCCAGATAAGCCAGATCGAAATTAGGCCTCCTGTGTGGTAAGAATTTAGCTAAAAGGTCTATATCCCCGTTAGTGTAGAACTGGTGTTGCGGCTGGTTATCTGATGTATTCTCAAGTCCGCTTTGAAGTAAGATGGCCGCCGTTTGCCGGGCTATTGCCGGGCTGCAGTCTACTATATGCACTGTCTGGGGCAGAATTCTTTCCAGGCAAGGGATCAGGAAAGGATAATGCGTACAACCCAGGACCAGTTGATCAATACCTTGGTCTACCATGGGTTGCACCAATTCCTTCAAATGGGCCTCCATTTCCGGGCCTTCTAATTCTCCGGACTCTACTCGTTCTACAAGGCCTGTTCCTTCCCGTTCGAAGATCTCCACCCCTGCCGTATGCAGGTTGGTTGTACTGTAAAATAATGAACTGGCCAAAGTTCCTTTGGTTGCTAATACCCCGACTTTCTTGGTTTTTGTATTGAGAGCCGCCGGTTTGATCGCAGGTTCGATGCCAATAAAGGGGACACCGTAGGTATTGCGTAAGTGTGAAATAGCCTGTGTAGTAGCTGTATTACAGGCCACAACGATCAGTTTACAGTTTTTAGCAAGAAGGTATTCCGTGTTTTTCTCTGCCAGGCTTATGATCTCACTCCTTGTCTTTTCCCCATAGGGTGCATGTTTACTGTCTGCCAGATACAACGTGCTTTCACGAGGGAGCATGGCGTGAATTGCCTGCCAAATACTAATGCCGCCTAAACCGGAGTCAAATAATCCAATGGGGTTCAATGAAGATGTCAAAGTGTATATGATCTTATAATACAAAAATAAAAAAACCGCCCTGACAATATATGCCAGAGCGGTCTAAACGTATTGTTATTGTGTTTAGAATCCAAGTTCTTGCTTCACTTCAGGAAGCAAGTCCTTTCCTTTTGCAACGATAACCCCTAATCCCGGGCTGGCGTCAACCACATAGTCAAATCCCTGTGCGGCCGCGACTTTTTCGATCGCTGCTTTTGCCTTTATTGAAATGGGCTCGAATAACTCAGCCTGTTTTTTAGAAAGTTCTTGTTGAGCTGCCTGTTGGGCATCTGAAATATTTTTCTCAAATCCTTGTAATTCCTGAGCACGTTTTTGGTTCTCTTCTTCAGATTTGGATTCAGCTTCATTGGAATATTGCTGGTACTTATTTTTAAGCTCCGTCATAGAACTTTCAATGTCGGCCCGATAGGTCTCCTGCAATTTCTTCAATTCTGCCTGCGCGGACTTCATATCCGGCATTTCCGCCAACAACTCGGTCACATTAATATGTGCCAATTTACTTTGTGCCTGTGTAAACTGTGTCAGTGCAAAGACAAACACTAGGGCCATGGCAACTTTTTTCACTTGTTTCATGATGTAATAATTATTTGAGTGATAAGGTTATCAATTACTATTTAGTTTATGGTATCTTTTTCTTTCTCTGTTATATTCTTACGATCTTCTTCTTTGGCTTTTTTGCGGGCTTCCCTTTCTTCCAGGAGTTTCTTTCTCCGCTCTTCATAAGCCTTCTTTCTTTCTTCTCTCAGTTTTAACTGTTCTGCTCTTTTCTCATCTGCTGATTTTGCTCTCGCATCTGCAGCTTCTGCTGCTCTGTCTTGTCGCTCCTGCAATTCATCGCTAATGGGCTCAACTGTTTCTCCTTCGAACTCCTCTAGCTTACTTCGCTGGATTTCCTTCTTTTTCGGCTTGCTGATCTTTCGGGTTCTTCCGATCTCCCGTAGTACCAGTTCACTGATATCGTGTCTTTTTTCGGAGTACAACATTACGACATCCGCAGATTTATCAAAAATGAAATCATACTTGCGGTTCGCACCTATCTTCTGCACTTCGTTGAACACCTGATCTTGAATAGGCTGGATCAACTGTCGTTTTTGAAGCACCAGGTCTCCCTGAGGCCCAAATCTATCTTGCTGATATTGCAGCATTTCCTTTTCCAGGATATCGATCTCCTCTTCGCGTTCTTCGATCAATTCATCTGTCAACAATACTTTTTCTGCAAGGAGGTCGTCGCGCATTTGATCAACAGCGCTTTTTTTCTGTTCTACCTCAATCTTCCATTTTTGCACCTTGCTATCCAGCTGCTCACTGGCTACCCGGTACTCCTCTACATTCTCGAGGATATATTCCATGTCAACATATGCAATCCGAACGCCTCGCTGGCCTAAGACCGTTGTGCTAAGGCAGATCGTCAATATAAGTAAAAGAACGTTGGTCTTCATTTTAAAATCCGTTTGATTCATAGAAAATATCGTGCCAAAATTACTAAAACTTTTAAAATGAGTGGTTTATCAATTGGCGTTTCAGGAAAGTAAGTGTGCGATTAGAACTGTTGTCCGATGATAAAATGTGTTTGCCATCCGCTTGGGCCATTGCCGGCCGACTGCGGTCTTAGATCCTCATCAAACCCATAACCGAAATCTATTCCCAAAAGACCAAACGCAGGCATAAATATGCGAAGCCCCACTCCGGCTGATCTTTTTATTTGAAACGGATTAAACTCCTGAAAATTGTTGAACGAATTCCCTGCCTCTGCAAATACAAGTGCATAAATAGAGGCTGAAGGCTTCAAAGTCAATGGATATCGAAGCTCCATGGAATATTTATTATATACGACCCCACCTTCTTGTTGTCCAGTAATTGGATCTACCGGGGTTAATGAATTATTTTCATATACCCGTAATTGAATCGTTTCCCTGCCGTCCAGTGTGAAATTCCTTCCGAGACCGTCACCACCTAGGAAAAAGCGTTCAAATGGTACTTTACCCACATCCTGGTTATAACTACCCAGGAAACCAAATTCCAGGTTGGTACGCAAGACTAGTTTGTCTACCAGGCGTGTATACCAATCGCCTTTGAATTTTATCTTATAGTATTCTAACCAGCGAAAACGCTCCTGATCTACTTCTTCAAGTCGCATTTGCTCTGCTTCTGTCAGGGATTGCCCAATCAAGGCCCTGTCTGCACGTAACTGGTTTAATTCTTCACTTTCTGCTTTCAACCCTACATGGTCAATATCATTGAAAATAGAGTAAGGAGGTGTAAATTTCCCGGAAACTTCGAAAATGGATCCCGATAAAGGGAATATTCTACCCGGACCAGCTGAACTTCTTGAGAGTCCGATCGTATACGCCAGGGAATTAGACTGGCCGTTTCCAAAATTAAAGAGTCCCGTTCGGTAATTCTGAAAATCATATAACTGATAACTAGCCGCATGTGAGATCGTAAAGAAATCATCGGGCCATTGAACCCGTTTTGCTAATCCTGCAGAGATCCCACTGATGGCAAATTGTTGATTCTTATTTACCTGGACCCGACCACTGGTATCAAAAGAGGCCAGGAATTGTTGTGTTCGTGATAATGAGAGATTAAAACGGACAGGTTTCTTTCCACCTAGCCAGGGTTCTGAAAAATTCAGACTATACACCCTAAACGTTCTACTTGCCTGTAACCGTAGCGAAAAAACCTGACCATCTCCCATTGGAACCGGTTTGTACGCTTCGCCATTAAAAAGGTTTTGAATGGAAAAGTTGCTAAAGGACAGCCCTAACGTTCCAATAAATCCGCCACCGCCATAGCCCCCCTGAAGTTCTATCTGGCTCGACCCCGATTCTACCAGGCTGTATTGAAGATCCACAGTTCCTGCATTAGGGTCCGGATTTAGAATATCCGGCTTGATCTGTTCGGCATCGAAAAAGCCCAATTGGCCTAATTCCCTGACACTCCTTACAATATTTTCTTTGCTGTATCGCTGACCAGGCCGGGTGCGCAATTCCCGGAAGATCACATGGTCGTTGGTCTTATCATTACCAACAACTTCTACATGATCCAGGAAAGTTTCCTTGCCTTCAATGATCCTAATCTCAAAATTGATCGTATCGTTAACTGCAGAAACCTCAACAGGGTTTATCTGCGAGAATAAATAGCCATTGTTTTGATATAAGTTGGTGAGATCATCTGCATCCGGCTTAGAGTTGTCGGCGATCCGCTCACGTAGTAATACACCATTATAGGTGGACCCATTTCTGATCCCTAGTTTTTGTTGTAATTGCCTGTCTGTATACACAGAATTCCCGACAAAATTAATATCTCCAAAATAATATTTCCGGCCTTCCTCTACGGCAATTCGAACATTGACCCTGTTATCATCAATTCGCTCTATCGTATCGGATAATACCCTGGCATCCCGATAACCGCGTTCTGCATATTTATCGATCAGATTATCAAGATCCTCTTCAAAATCTTCCCTGATGTATTTAGATTTTTTCCAAAACCTTCCAGGTCTTTTGACCTTGGTGTTTTTGAGCGCTTTTCTGAGCTTACCATCTGCTATTTGCTCATTCCCATCAAATAAAATATTCTTGATCTTAACCTTATCCCCCTTATCTACATTGATCACCATCCTTTCGGTATTGGTGCCCACAGTATCCTTTGAGGTCGCAATGGCCACTTTCGTATTCAGAAAGCCTTGCTTCTTGTATTTATTCTGGAGGTAGTTCTTTGTATTGGCAATTAAGCTTTCGGTGATCTTTTTCCCTTTTTTCAGGTCTGTATCATTGACAATATCCTGAACCTTGCGTTTCTTCACACCATTAATAGTTACCTCAGATAAGGAGGCGCGCTCTTTAATGGCTAATTCCAGGTAGATCTCCTCCCCTTCTATCCGAGTAATATAAAAGGCGATATCGCTAAAAAGTTCGAGGCCCCACAGTTTTTTTAAGATCTCACTTATCTCATCCCCGGGAATCGTTACCGGTTGCCCTACCCTTAGGCCAGTATAAGTTTTTACAGTTTGCTCATTGTAACTCTGAAGCCCGGAAACTTCAATTCCTGCCAAGATATATTTCTTACCGTTCTGATAAGACACATCCTGTGCAAAGCCCGGGGAACTTAGTAGGAATAAGCTGAGGAGTAGGAAGACGTATAAAGTAGGGTACTTTTTTATGCCCCTAGTTGAGTTGTTCACTAGTTTTTCCAAATCTACGTTCTCTGTTTTGGTAATTTATTAAGGCCTCTACCAAATGATGCGCTCTAAAATCCGGCCAAAGTACATCAGTAAAATATAATTCGGCATATGCTATTTGCCAAAGTAAAAAATTGCTGATCCTGTGTTCACCACTGGTTCGGATCAGCAAGTCCACATCGGGCAAATTTTGCGTGTAAAGATGACTATTTATAACGGTATCATCAATATCATCGGGTGAAATTATGTTATTTTTAACTTTGGCTGCAATACTCTTAACAGCTTGCTTAAGTTCTTCTCTTGAACCGTAGGAAAGTGCTAATGTTAAGGTAATTCGCTTATTATTTTTGGTGGCATCCATCACCTCCATCAATTCTGCGTGTGCCTTCTTTGGTAGGGTGTCTATGCGACCAATGGCATTAAGACGAATATCGTTTTTTTGCATAGTTCCCAATTCCTTCTTTAAAACGGCAACTAATAACTTCATCAAACTATCTACCTCAAGTTTTGGGCGGTTCCAATTTTCTGTGGAAAAGGTATACAAGGTTAGGTATGGGATACCTAATTTTGCACAGGATTCTACAGTATCCCTGACCGCTTCTATGGCATTTTCATGTCCAAAGATGCGTAATTTGTTCCTTTTACGGGCCCAACGGCCGTTGCCATCCATGATAACAGCTAAATGGTTGGGTAATCTCCCGTCCTTAATATCTTCAAGAGTATGCATATCGCTACTTATTCAAAGCAATCATCACACGGTTTTCTACCAAACGTATAAGTTAAGGTAAAACCGGAGAAGACGTACCAGTCATCGCTAAAAACATTCCCGAACTGAAATTGTTCGAAGTTGGATCCCTCCGGATTACTCGCATCCAGGTTATCCGTAAAGGTGTAGCGGGCACCTATTTCGGCGCCAAAAATAAGAAATTGATTTAAACGAAGTTTCATTCCCACTGTCATTGGTATGGCAAATGCACCTTCTCTTTGTCCGGTGACCCGTACAGCCCCGGCATCGAAGTAGTTGTAGTCGAATCTAAAATAAGTAAGACCTGTGTACAAATAAGGGGTAAAAGCAGGACCCAACTTGTGCAGATTGTAGTCGGTAAAATTTAACTCCAGCCCTGCAGAAGTTTCCAGAATAGTATTATCCATAGTGAAACCACGTTGCCTTCTGGCCCTTATATCCGAATTGGAATCATCAAGGGTGAACTGTCCATAGATCATTGAGGCACGCCAGGCATAGCGTTTACTCTTATTCCATTTAAATATGGCTCCACCCGCTAAGCCCGTAGGCATAATGTAATTCATCTTGCCCACATCTCCTATGGCATTGGTACCCCCTCCAAACAAGCCTATTTCGTACATTTGTCCGCGTGCACTACTCACCATGCCTAGCGTTAAAACCAGAATGGCCGTATATGTTATAATGCTATATTTTGAAGGCTTACCCATACCTCAAATCTCTATCTAATGGAATGAACTCTCTGAGTTCTCCATAGTTTAACAACTTTTGACCCTATTTATTGCGTGAAATGCTAATTCCTGCGGTCCTGCCCCCACAGTAATTTTTTGCGTATCGTTTTAAAGAAGCTTCCTTTTGGAAAGGCCACCATTTTAATAACAAAATCGGCCTTTGTAATTATAATTTCCTGGCCATGCTTGAGGGTAGCTACTCTGGAGTCCAGGGATACAAGGTGAAAGTCTTCCCTTCCTGAGACTTTGAGGCGGATCTCAGTATCATCGGAGATAACCAGGGGTCTTGCATTAAGATTATGGGGTGCAATCGGTGTGATCACCAAAGATTTTACTGTAGGCATCAAGACCGGACCCCCGCAACTCAGGCTATATCCTGTTGAACCGGTCGGTGTGGCTATTATGAGTCCGTCCGACCAATACGAAGTTAGATACTCCCCATTGAGATGGGTTTCAACGGTGATCATGGATGTGGTGTCTTTACGGCTAACAGTCACTTCATTCAAGGCGTAATATCTTCCATCAAACTCAAGGAGTTCACCTTCCGTTCGTAACTGAACCAGGCTTCTTTCCACAATAGAATAATTCCCGGAAATAAAATCTTGGACAAGGTCCTTGACTTCATTTTTTTTTATGATCGAGAGAAAACCTAGTCTTCCAGTGTTTACCCCAACTACCGGTATACCTAACTTCCCTATATAGGTAACAGCTCTAAGAATGGTTCCGTCGCCTCCGATACTAATGAAAAGGTCAAAACTGGGATCCAATCCTTCTTTATGCGTAAATATTGCATACTCTTTGCAATTCTCCTGATTTTGAAGGGTTTCTAAGAAAGAGCGTTCTACTGCGATCTGGACCTGGTTCTTTTCCAGTTCATGAAGCAGTTCCATTATGTTAGACCCCGCCTCCTGGGGGTACTGCTGGCCATAGATGGCTACTTTCATCGCGTACTAAACGTTAAGGTATTTGTTCAGATAATCCGAACGCTGTTTTAAGTCTTTGAGGAACTGATCGTCTTTGCTTCCAAAGAGAATGCTGTAATCATATCTGCGGAATGTCTGAACAACTTCGTTCA
>Ga0265303_10000992_pt1 | contig 17010 bp, 14 predicted proteins | sample Helome_2_FD_192494 | JGI IMG/M metagenome (GOLD analysis project Ga0265303, IMG submission 192494) | Marine sediment microbial communities from subtidal zone of North Sea - Hel_20160317 (Illumina Assembly) | ecosystem: Environmental > Aquatic > Marine > Subtidal zone > Sediment ... | reverse complement strand
GGAATGAAGTCGCAACGCGTGCGAAGCACGCCCGAGGTGACTTCGAAGAACTCCCGAGAGCATTCGATGCCGTCGTGGCTGACCGCTTCGATTGGCCAGCCGGTGTCCGCATGGACCCAGCCGATCGGTGAACCCGCCGGCAGGCGCTCGAAGTTGTGTCGATCGATGTCTGCCGAAACGGTGAACGGTGCGTCCGAATCCTCTATGTCAGCGAAGACCAACTCGACGTTGGGGCGAACGCAGACCCGAACCGGCTCTTCGAGATGGATCAGGCGTCGAAGCGGCTGCGTCAGGTCGTGTTCGTTGGGCGCGAGGTAACGCTGCAACCCCTCCCAGGCTGCTTCGTCAGCGGCCGGGTCGCCGGCGCGTCCGCATTCGACGGTTACGCTCGGGAAGAGCGGAACGGTCGCTTCCACGAGCGTCCCGAGTTCGATCGGTGTGTGCACGATTCGATCAGCGAAGAGCGACACGAGGCTTTGTTCCGCGAGCCCGACGCGAAAGGCGACGCCATAGGCGGGGTTGTGACCCGTGTTGTTATGCAGGTCGACGAGGCATTCGGGAGACGCATCGACGATGCGAGCGAGTGCTTGCCTCGCGACTTCACCTTGAGGCGTGTCCCCGTGCAGCGTCCAGCACCGGTTCGCGTCCATCTCTCCCGGAAGTGATCGATGACTGAAACGCGGTTCGGTGAGCGCAGTGTGGACAGATCCGATGAAGAAGATCACGTCCGTCGCGGGCACCTCCCCGCTGCGCAGATAGCGGATGACCGCGCGCAAGCCGGAGGGCTCGTTTCCATGCAGAAGAGTACTCAGCACGCGAACCCGGGACGAATCGCGGCCCTCGAGTCGCAGCAGAGCGGGCCCGCCAAGGCTCTCCAGAAAGGCCGATTCGTCTTCCGGGATCAGGCGATTCCTGGCGTCGGCCCCGATCGAAATCTCACGCAGCGGCGGCTTCATGACGGGCCCCAGCGATGCACGGGTTCACCCGCGTTGCTTCGCGACAGGTAGCCCTCGAACATGACGGCAAGCGCTTCGCGGCTCGGCTTGTTCGCCCCGAGCGCCGCCAGCCTCCGTCTCTGCCAAATCGAACCCGTCTGTCCGCGGGCCACGCGTTCCAGCACGCAATCGATCAGCGGATCCGACTCTCTCGAATCTACGCCGCCAGCCAGGAGTCCCTCGCGTGCGGTCACTCCAAGCTTTTCGACGTGCGTTCGCAAGGGCGCTGTGCCCTTCGTGCCGACGAGCGCGGCCGGCCATTCGAGCATCGCATCGAGTCCCGACTGTGCGGCGCGATAGAAGTTGTGTTGTGCGGATGCGAAGTCGAAGCTCGATTTGATCTCGTCGATTCGAGGAGCGATCCCGAGCGTCAAGCCGATCAGGAATGCAGCATTTGCCAGCATGTCTTCGGTGGTCGGTCCCGATGGCAGTCCACGCAACTCGATGCGGACGTGACCTTCGTCGTGCGGGTCGTAGACCGGGCGATTCCAATGCCAGACGGTTCCCTGATGTAGACGGATCTCTTTGAGGCTCGGCACCAGGCCTGCGCTCAGCGCCTTCTCCGGATCCTCGTCGTAGAGGACCGGCAGGAGCACGGGGTAGTCGTGCAGCGCCTGGCGAAACAGTTCGATCGGACCTCCTTCGAGCCAGCCGCTGCCAAAGCTGACGCGCGCCTGGCGGCGGGCGTTCTTCTGATGGTCGTTGCGATCGTCGACCGCCTGCTTGAAGAGCGCGATCCGCGTCTCTTCCCAGAGTCGATGTCCCACGAAGGTCGGTGAGTTCCCGGATGCCGCAAGGACCGGAGAAGTCGCGATCTGGGCAGCGTTGAACACGCGCGTGAACTCGCTGGGTGCGACGCGCAGATGAATCTGGAACGAAGTCGCGGCCCCCTCATAGGTCACGTCCTCGCAAGCGAGCTCCAGGGGATCCTCGCCGCCGATGTTCACATGGAAGGGACCATCACGTTTCTCGCGCAGCGATCGGGAAAGAGCGCGGTACCGGATGGCATCGGTCATCGCCTCGGAGTGCAGATCCGAATCGACGAGGGTCGGCAAGATTCCGATCATCGCGATCCTCCCGCCGTGGAGCGCCGCCGCTCGGGCCAGCTCATCGCGAGCCGACTCGATCTCCTTTCGCAGATGGCTGAAAGGGCGCCCCGAGAGATTGGTGTGGAGCAGATTGCATTCGAGATTGAATCGGTTGAGTTCGACCGTCATTCGCTCGTCGAGCGTCTCGCGCAGCACCTCTTCATTGAAGGGCAGCGGCCGCGAGCCGGCGTCGACGAGTGAGACTTCGAGTTCGGCACCGAGCGAGGAGGCTCCGACCCCGAAACCCGGCTGCGCGAGCAAACGCTCGAGTACGGCGATGCATCGATCCAAACGATCGGAGAAGAGGTCATAGTCTTCGGGAGCAAACTCTTCCCGATCGATCTCGAGGCCCATAGTGGTCCGAATCCTGCCTTCCGCTGATGTGGCGAGTGGATGCACATGTACGTTCCACGACGCGGGCCGTCAACCTCGCGTGCGACATTCGCGAGGTTGCTACTGCAAGATCGGCGACGAGTCGTGTTCGGTGCTCAGAGTTGGGAACTCTCCTGCGCATTGCGCGGCTCCGCGGTGGGTTCACTCTCGGCTTCACGCAAGCAATCATCGACGAACGCGCGAAGCCTGTACATCTCCGAAATACTCAAGCCCTGGCCGACCAGCGCGGACAGGTAGAGCAGCAAAGCGATCATCACCGCGACGACGGGAATCAAGAGTGCGACCGGAGCATGGCCTAATGCTATCTGGGCGATTCCATAGACCACCGAAAAGATGCTGAGAATGACGAGCGTACCGATCGAAAAAACGAAACCGGTCCATATCTCGGCGCGCGGCGAGAACGTACCCCAGAGCTTCGATTGCTTGGCTTGCGGCGCGGGCTCCTGCGTTTCGCTGTCCCCCGTGTCGCGATCCTCGACCGTCAAGTCGAGACACGGGGTCCACAAGCGACTCTTCGTATCGGGGATGCGGAGCACGCCATGACGCGTCGAGAATTCTCCCTCCACGTCCTCCGCGTCGACGACGAGTCGACGACGAAATGCAGTCATGAGTTGTTCACGCGTGCAAGCGGCATCCACGGCGAATGTCGGCCTCATGCGCGGTCGCGACATCGATGGCTCCTCAGCTGGCGGACAGCAGATCCTTGATCCCGGCTTCGATGCCAGCACCCAGAATGTCGATATCCGATGCGCTTTCGTAGTCCCCGGTGACTCCAAAAGTGAGCTGTCCGGCATAAGAGAAGATCGCCACACCGATCCGAACCGAACCCGCCAAGGGGACATAGAGATAAGCTTCGAGCATTCGGCGCTTGGCTGCGAAGAGCGGTTGACGTGGACCTGGGACATTCGTCGTGACCGTCTGCACGGTATGCTGTTCGAGGCCCGCAAAGAGTCGTGCGCCCAAGGCCAGGAGCGCCGGGGGCGAGAAGTCCGACATGGAGTTCAGCGTTTCCGAAGCGTCGGCTTGATGATGCTCCTTCAGGTTCCCCATCTCTTCGCGAATCGCCGCGAGACGTTCGACCGGATCCGCGATCTCCATCGGCAGGTCCGCAAACATCGCCGCGACCCGGTTGTTGAGCGTGCCGCGCTCTTCGTCGCTCCGCACGGAGACCGGGACCAGGGTCCGAACGAAGAGGCCGTCGACGGGCTCGCCGCGCGCGAGCAGCAGTGAACGGAATCCCTGCGTAATGGCGGAAAGCGCGACATCGTTCACCGTTCCGCCATGGGCGTTTCGAATCTTCTTGACCTCAGCGATCGTGGTGCTCGCGTGGCACCAGCGCCGATGGGGCCCGATCGGGCCATTCAGTGAGGATTCGAGTTCGGTTTTCGTGAAGCCCCGGAAAGTCGAGAGCGCGTCCGTCAGATCGGCCAACTCACGGAACGCTCTAGCGGGCGTAGCGACCAGCTTGCGAAGGTTCCCCAATCCCTCGCTCGGTCTTCGGAATCCTTGTGCGATGGAATCCGCGAGCAGAGAGAGTCCGGAAGGCTGTCGTTCGGGTTCCCAATCCGCGCCTGGGGGATGATCGAGATCGGGCGCCGAATCGAGGAGTACGGTCAGCAGATCACTTCCGGACACGCCGTCGACCATGCAATGATGCGTCTTCGAGAGCATCGCCCAACGTCCATCGGTGAGCCCCTCGACCACCCACATCTCCCAGAGTGGCTTCGCACGGTCGAGTTTTTGCGACATCACGCGACCCACGAGCGTGTGGAGTTGCTCGTCCGAGCCGGGCGAGGGGAGCGCGGTACGTCGAACGTGATAGTGCAGGTCGAAATGATGATCGTCGGACCATACGGGTGGGCCCACGTCGAAGGGGACGAAGCGGACCTTCTGGCGGTAGCGAGGGACGCGGTCGAGCTTCGACGCGATCATCTGCTCGACCTCGTGGCCTTGCGGTGGCGGCCCCTCGAAGATCGCCACGAACGCGATGTGCATATGGTTGAACTCGTTCTCGATATACAGAAACGAGGCGTCGAGAGGACTCATGGGTTCCAATGAGATTGCTCCCTGCTATCCGACTCTGAGGATCGGCTCGTCGACTCGAAGAACCATCTCGGGAAGCCCCAGAACTATCCTGGACGATGGGCCGGATTGCGTGCGAATGATTCCCTTCGACCTCTGGGACTGCGGCGCCGACTCCGTCTGTCATCCGGAATCGAAGCCAGCGCGGCGCCGCTGATGCGTGCGGTTCGCGTGTCGCCGAAGGGGGTTCCGATCCCGCAGTTGACGATCAGCGCGACGGCTAGCTCACGGTTCGGGTCCGCCCAGGCTCCGGATCCGCCGAACCCGAAGTGTCCGAACGCGTCACGCGGAGAGCCACGAGTCGTCGCAACTCCGTGATAGCCGAGCCGCCAGCGCATATCGAAGGGAATGACCGAAAGCGAGCCCGTCGGTTCCTGGCGCTCCGTCGCTCTGTCCAGAGCTCGTCTCGAAAGAATTCGAACGCCGTCGAGTTCACCTCCACCGGCCAGGGCAGCGTACATGCGAGCCAGGGAACGCGCCGTAAAGAGGCCGTTTCCGGCGGGAATAGAGACGCGCATGGTGTCGCCCGAATCGAATTCGAAGCCGGTGATGCCGCGTGGCGCCAGAGCATCCAGGAGGCTTCCGAGATCGAAATCGATTCCTGCTACGCCCAGCAGTTTATGTACCAGGTTGGTACCCATTTTCGCGAGGGATCCAACCCACTGATTGTTCTCCCCGGACGGCACTCGGCGTAGCGCATCCGCGGCTCGCGAATACATCAGGTCGGCGGCACGATCATGCACTTCGTCGGGCGCGCCAACGAAGAATCCATCGAGGCCGAGGGGTGTCGCGAGCTCGCTTTCGACCAACTCCGCGAACTTCTTGCCCGTCACGCGCTGCAGGACCTCCCCGACGAGGAAGCCATAGGTAAGGCCGTGGTATCCGGTGCGTTCACCCGGTGGGTGAATCGGTTCCGCTTGCTCGATCGCCTCGATCATGTGCTCCCAATCGAGCATCCGATCGGCGTGATCGATCATCTGCCGGATGTGGTAGAGCCCGGACTGGTGAGCCATCACCTGTCGCAACGTAATGTCTTGTTTTCCGGCTTGTGCGAACTCTGGCCAATACTCTGCTATGCGCGCGTCGTAGTCGAGCAGTCCACGATCGACCATGATGTGGACGAGAGTCGAGGCGACACCCTTCGTGGTCGAGAAGCTGGGCGCCATCGTATCTTGTCGCCACGGTGAACCATCGCGATTGCGAACTCCACCCCAGAGGTCCGCGACGCATTGGCCCCGGTGATAGACACAGACAGCGGCGCCACCGTCGTATCGCTCAACCATCGACTGCAGGGACTTGGCCACCCGGATGAAGTCGGGATGAAGCCAGCCATCGATTCTGCGGTGCGCCGCGCCCGGCTCGTCACGAGAATCGTCGAACCGATCAGCGTCTGCGTGCATTTCGTTCCCCCTCTATCTCGAGTACCTCGAGTGCAGTTCGCCCGGACCTCGAGTCCACTTCAAGGCACGCGAGACGAAAGGCAGGGAAGCGACTAATAGACTAATGGACTAATAGAGGTCCCGCAGATAACGGATCAAGTCCGTCGAGGTCACGAGGCCTTCGAGATTGCCCCCTGCATCGACGACTGGAACCGCGTGGAAGGTACCGGCAGAAAGAATCCGGGCCGCGTCGGCGATGGTCGATTTCGGCGGCAGCGTTTCGAGATCGCTCTTCATGATGCCTTCGATCGTGAACTGGTGATCGAGGTAGGCATCCATCGATCGTTCGTCGGCCGGGATGCCCTCGACGCTGATGCCCAGAATGTCCGAGGCAGAAATGATCCCGAGGAGCTTCTTGCCGGAAACGACGGGCATGTGATGAAAGCCCTCCTTCGCAAAGACCTTTCTCACCTCACTCAACTTCTGTCCGTGGTGGGCAGTCATGACGTCTCGCGTCAGCACCTTTTCGATCGTTTCGTTCTTCTTCATGCTCTCCTCTTCCCGGTCGTTTGGATGCTTCTGCTCATGTTACGCTTCGCCCAGATACTCGCATCACTCGATGGGCGAAACGAATGCGAAACGCCCCCTTCACACCGTGAAGGCTGGGCGCAGCCGGATTCCCAATGACACGGGACCCCGCTCTCAACAAGTAGAGCATGATGCGTGCCAAAGGTGGCCGCGCCAGAGGCCATCTGGTATCAGCGACGCGCGTCAATTCTTCGCAGGGTGAGGCGATTTGCCACTCGGCTGGAGCCGGTTCATGATCGATCACGCCATGGATTGGGCCTCGGCGCTTGTTTTCTGGCTCATCGCGGATGGCACTATAGTCAAAGGGCTCGAATCTGGAGGTGATCGGTAGATGAAAGGGCAGGCGGTCGTCGTGGGCGTGGGCGAGTCCGAGTACTACAAGCGCGGTGGGTCTCCCGAGACCGAGTTCCAGCTCGCTCTCAAGGCGATCGGACGTGCCGCGGAGGACGCCGGGCTCGAACTCTCGAAGATCGATGGATTGATCTCGTACATGGATGATCGCAACGACCCTCTGCGACTTTCGGCCGCCCTCGGTGTCGATGACCTGCGCTGGTCGGTGACGCCGTGGGCGGGTGGCGGCAACAACTCTTCGGCGGCGGTTCAGCTCGCCGATGCGGCCGTCTGCGGTGGCTATGCCGACTACGTCGTTGCCTTTCGGTCCCTGGCCCAGGGGCAATTCTATCGGCTCGGCTCGGCCTTTTCGGGATTCACGGGGGCCGCCGGCGACTACAGCTACCGGATGCCTTATGGGTTGATTTCGCCCGCGCAGGAATGTGCGCTGCATACGAAGCGCTTCATGCATGATCACGGTATCTCGCAGGAAGCGCTCTGCGACGTTTCTCTCGCTTGCTACGCCAACGCCCAGCTCAATCCGAGAGCGGTGCGATACGGAAGTCCACTGACGCGCGAGACCTATCATGAATCGCGCTGGATCGTCGAACCCTTTCATCTCTTCGATTGCTGTCCCGAGAACGACGGAGCCGCCGCGATCATCTTGACGACGCCGGAACGGGCACGCGATCTGAAGGGCACACCCGTCCCGATCGTCGCAACCGCTCAGGGTCTGGGTCCGAACATCGGGACGCCTTCATTCCAGGGACCCTGGTTCCCGGGCATGTTCTACGAGAACGTGGGAGAGACGCTCTGGAATCGGGCAGGCGTTCGGCCAAAGGATGTCGATGTCTTGCAGCTCTATGAGAACTTCACGGGTCCGGTCGTGATGGCACTCTGTGAGATGGGATACTGCAAGCCTGATGAGGTCGAAGCGTTCGTGTCGAACGGTGCTCTGGTTGGTCCCGATGCGCGCGTTCCCTTCAATACGAGCGGGGGGAATATTGGCGAGGCCTATATCCACGGCTTCGAAATGATCAATGAAGCCGTGCGTCAGGTGCGGGGAGATTCGACGTGTCAGGTCGACAACGTCGAGCTGTCGCTCGCCGTGGGTGGTCCCGGCTATTCGCCCGGCAGTGCCGTTCTCTTCGGTCGCGCCTGATTGGGATCGCCGATTCACGGATCGACCAGAGATCGATCAGAAGCTCAGGAGCACGTCATGGCAAGGTATCTCGGCGACGACTTCGTGTTGCCCATCCTCGATCCGAACAACACTCCCTGGTTCGCATCAGGTGAGCTCCAGATCCAATTCTGCGCTGAATGCGATGTCGCCCAGCATCCGCCGGAGGATGTCTGCGTGCGGTGCCGTGGGACGCATCTCGAGTTTCGGGCGTTGCCCGGAGAGGGAACGGTCGAGAGCGCCGTCGAAGTGCATTTCCCGGTGCACCCGCTGCTAGCGGAGAGAGTGCCCTACAACGTGGCCGTGATTTCGCTCGATGGGGCCGCGGGATGCAATGCCATCGGGAATGTCGTCAACCTCGGTTCCGGGGAGGTCGAAATCGGACAGCGTGTACGCGCGATCTTCGAGGAAGCGACGGATCCGAATACCGGCCAGCAGCTCCTGATTCCGCAATGGGAAGCGATCTAATCCGGTCGATCGGCCCGAGGCAGGCGAAACGCTCGAGCTGCCGCGTCGAGATGAAAAGCGAAGTACCCGGAGGTGGTATGGCGCAACGCGGGCTCGAGATGCCGATGGAGTGCCGGCAGCGCATGGTAGGGAACGCCCGGATACGCGTGATGCTCGGCGTGATAGGGCATGTTCCACATCATCCAGCGGAGCAGATCATTGCTCGGTAGCGTCCGTGTTCGTTCGATCTGGTCACCTTCGTGCGGGAGGCCGGTATGTTCGGCCATCAGGTAGAAGCCCAGAAAGAGGTGCGCCAGGGGCCACGCGAGCAACAGCATCCAGAATTCCGGCACGAATCTCGACCCCAAACCGGCGACGGTGGCGAACACGCCCAACGCGAGACGGCTCTCCCAGGCGACGCGACGTCGTCTTGCGGGCCGAATGAACGGAAAGAAGGGCGACCAGATCGATTTCGGCAAGAGCGCACAGGCGATCGTGAAGCCGAGTTTGCCGACTAGCAGATACTGCCCGCTGACGAGGAACAGATACGTGAATGGATTCGTTGGCCACCCATCGAGGAGGCGGGGTGCCGACGCGATCTCGGGATCGAGGTCCAGCTGCTGAGTCGAGCGATGATGCTCCCAGTGGAACTCTCTGAAGAAGCTGGGCGCCTGAAGCATGATCAACGCGCCTAGCCAGACGCCCGTTTCGTTCCAGATGCGTGACTCGAAGGCGGTCTGATGTCCGGTTTCGTGGAGGAGCGGGAAGAACGTTACGACGCTGGCGCCGAGTGCGACGAGCGCGATCCACTGCATCGGATGCCCGGTGCTCGCGAGGTCGAGGGTTGCGGCGGCAGAGCCGATCAATGCTGCCATCTGGAGGGCGAGATGGAGGAGAGCGGGGCCGTCGCGGCGTCTCGCCAGTGCATGCAGGGTTTCTCGAGCGACGAGTTCGGCCATGCGATGATGCTATGGCTACGCGTTCGGCCTGACAAGGAATCGAATCGTTGCTCTCGCGAGCGACCATTCACATGTGACGAGTGCGCGCGTCCGTTCATGGGGTGTACGATCTCAGGATCCGATACCCACCGACGGCCGGAAGGAACTCCACTTGGAAGACAACCCCCCATCTCTCGTCGATTCGCGACGGAAATCGGACACAGATCCCAAACCCCTATTTGCCGCAGGGCGATCAACCGGCATCTTTTCGCGTCCTGCCTCTAGGCGGAGCGGGGTTGAAGAAGTCGGGGCAGGATCGAGATGAACGATCAGGAGTCGGGCACGAAGATCCTTCTCGTGATGTCTGGAGATGTCGCGAGCGGAAAGAGTACGGTGGCACGAGGACTGGCTGACAGACTCGGCGTTGCACGCATCGAAGCAGATCGCGTTCGTCGCGATCTCATCGAAGGCGTCTCCGAGGGTGTCGACGTGGCGGCGCATCCGTCGCGGTCGGGTGAATGGGTCGAACACGAAGGGCACGAGGCGTCCTGGGAGCAGAACTTCGCACGAGGGTTCGAGGATCGCGTGTACGCGGAACTCATTCGCCAGAGCGAGGCCATCCTGAAGTCCGGACGTGGGCTCGTCCTCGATGCGTGCTTCCCGTCCCGTTGGTGGCGGGGCGTCGCGCATGCCCTGGCCAGACGCCATGGTTTCCCCTTTCTGCTGGTCGAATGTCGAATCGACGCCGAAGTCCAGCGAAGACGCCTGGCAGAGCGAGACGGGCCGGATGGCGAGTCGGGCTGGCAGGTCATTGGAACCCTCATGAAGCCTCGCTACGAAGCGGTCGAGGAGTTTGCTCCCACTGAGCACATCGCGCTGGACACATCGCAATCGATCGAAACGGTCCTACGCCAGGTCGAGCCTCGCCTCCGCATCATCGCCGGTGAGTTGGAGAGGCCAGCGAACGAAGCTCCTTCCCTGCCTTCTCCACTCGAAGTCGTCACTTTCGATTGTTGGAACACACTTCTCTACGAGGGGGACTGGCCGGTGGCTCATGCCCGCCGAGTGGAAGCCGTGGTCGATGCGCTGGGAGGCGCCGGCCGGTCCATCGTCCGAGAGGATGCGGCGAAGGCCTTCGATTCCGCATGGTCACGGCACATGGATCAGTGGCGCGTAGGGATCGCCACCGGTGCGCGCGATGTCGCCTACGATGTGCTCGTTGCGCTGGGCGTCGAGGCCGAGACCGGAATCCTCGAGAACCTGGTCCATCACTTCCAGAACGCATCGCATAGCGGTCGTGTTCGGGCTCTCGATGGCGCGGTCGAGACCCTGGGATCATTGGTTCGAAGGGGGGTGCGTTGTGCGCTCATCTGCGACACGGGTCTTACGCCGGGCCACGTCGTACGTCTTCATCTAGCACGCCTCGGACTGTTGGAGTTCCTCGAGGTGCAGAGCTTCTCGGACGAGGTCGGTGTTCCCAAGCCCGACCCCCGCATCTTTCGGGCGGCAATCGAGGGCCTCGGCGCTACGCCGGGTCGCGCCATCCATGTCGGAGACCTGCGTCGGACCGACGTGGCGGGTGCGCGCGCGGTCGGAATGGGAACCATCCGGATTCGGGGCTCGCACGACGATCGGACGTCACTACCGGACGCCGATGCGGTCGTGGATGATCACGCTGCGTTGCAGATCATGCTCGGACAGGCTGGGCGTTAGGCTCTTCCCGGACCACCCACGTGATCTCCCTGGTGGGTGTCTCCCTCTTCTAGGGAGACACTTCGAAGCGTGCTGGCTAGCCTTTCCGCTCAAGAGCTGGCCGCAGGCATCGATCTCGATGCCCGGGAGTATCGACACGATGGCAAGAAAAAGGGCCCCCGATACGGGTCGAAATCCGACCGACAAGGAGCTCCGCGAGGCGGATCGCGTGGACGCGCTCCCCCCCATGCAACAGAAGGGTCATCCCTCCGCATTGGCCGCCGATGTCAGCAAGCTGAGTCACATCAATACGTATGGCGAGCTGCCCGAGTACTACATCGACCGGCCCTTCATCTGTCGTACCTGCGGCAAGCGGGAGATATGGCGCGCCCGCGATCAGAAATGGTATTACGAGGACGCCAAGGGCCATATCGATGCACAGGCGGTTCACTGCCATGATTGTCGCCGGGTCAGGAAGGGCGCGAGCGAGTCGTCGAATTCATGAGTGGGACACGATCGGCCAGACGGAGTCAGCTCGATAAAGGCCTCGAGCTCCTGGACGAAAGGGAAGGCGAGGGCACGGCGGCCGCCAAGGGTGACTCCGTCGTCTACAACCTTCGGATCTTCCTCCGCCGCGGAGAAGAGGTTCTCTTCGATGCCCGATCGATCGAGGCCTATCGATCGAGCCTGAGAATACGTCGCGTCGAGGGGGCCGAGCTCATCGATCACACGACGACCTTGGGCAAGCGACACCCCATCGCAGCGGTCGAGAAGTCTCTCTACGGAATGCGAATCGGCGGTTATCGAGAAGTGCTGGCGAGTCCGCATCTCTGTTATGGCGATGCGGGCGTTCAGGGCCTCATCCCATCGAACGCGATGCTTCGACTTCAGATCTGGCTGCGTGAATCGAGTGGCGCGAGTCGCGTCGAAATTTGACATCTCCGTCTGCCCCCGCGCCACCCTCGGAGAGCTCGGCGTGATCGAGGATCGAGGCCGACGTCGCCGACTGCTTCGGTCGCCTTCGCGCTCGTTCTGATGGCCTCCATCTTGCGTTCGATCCGCTTCGAAGCGCGAGACGGCTGTAGCTCGCGCAGGACTGTCGCTCGGCGTCGCGATTCAGATCAGCGACGAGAGACGAGCCGCGGGAGACCGGCGCAACCGAGCGACTCTGATCTTCATCAGCCTGCTCGACTTTCCTGACACATCCATCCCGAAGTCACCACGGAATACCTGGCGGAATGAACCGGCCAGCTCGAGAGCCTTCGATGGCCGGGCGGCTTGGCTGCGATCCGGTGGCCCCACGGGGTCGTCGGTGTACTGCAGGTCCATTGGGGCGAGACGGGGGAGGCGGATAGGGAGAATGGGGATGACGACTCGAAAACGAATGGGATTCATTGCGTTCTTCGGCGTGGCCCTTTTGTGGGTCTCGACGGCCGCCCAGGCAGCCACCATCGACTGGATGAACCTCGCCCCGGGCTGGGACGATCTCGATTCTTCGGGCCAGCAGGTCTTCCTCGATGTCGACGGTTCGCGTGTCGACGTCGCCGTGTCCTACACCGACAACATGTTCGACCGAAACAGCGTGCCGGACATCTACACCGCAGATACCGCGCCGAGCCCCGAGATCATCGGTTCGCTCCGCTTCACGAACGATCGAGACACGCTGCTCGGAACGCAGATTACGATCACGTTCAGTGAAGACGTGTTCATCACCGACCTCGGGGCCGTCAGCCTGTCCACCATTGCGGGAAGGCAGGAAAACCTCGTCGTCGAGGGTTTCGACGTGTTCGGCAATGCGGTTCTCGCCACGACCTACGGCACGAGTACGCTGGGTCTGGTCGAACTCGATGCGGACGGTGATGCGGCGTATCGAAGCCGCGGTCTCGGAGCCCAGGAGAACGGTCTGTATGGCGATACGTTCTACACCTATACGGACTCGGCCGTGCGCGAGTTGCGATTCACCAACTTCGTCACGTTGATCGGCGGGGACGACATCGTGCTGGGGTGGAGTTCACAGGGGATCAAGAACATCGAGTTTCGGCAGGACATCCAAGCCGTGCCCGAGCCCTCGACTGCGATCTTCCTGGGTCTGGGGCTACTCGTTCTGGGTCGCCGTTCGAGTCGGCACGGATAGAAGTCGACCGATCCGAAGCGGAGGCCCGATCAAGTCTGCATCGACAGGGACATCCCATGGACCCAGGTGTAGGACTCGTTCTCGATTCGCTGGAGTGACGCGAGATCGAGTCCCCAGCGTTCGAGCTCGGGTTCGAACTTCTCTACATGCCCTCGCTCGATCGACTCCGCCATCGAAAGCAGTTCCCCGAGTTCACCCTCGCGACGAGTGAGTGCGCGCGCGATGTCCGGGCCCAGCCGAAGCTCGATGACGAGATCCTCGATGGGTCGCCCCAGCAGAGCGTCGGCCATCGACAGCATCCCGACCAGGAAGGCCTGCTCGCTCAGAGAGCCGGCATGCACCCCATTCGATCCCGCAGCAGTCGCAAGCTCCATGAGTCGGCCGCGATGCGCTGCGCTGGTCAGGAGCGGGCTTCGCATGTGGCTCTCGTTGCCCTGTGCGTAGAGCAGGATCGTGATCCAGCGGCCTAGCTGGCGAAGGCCGAGGTGTCGGACGGCGTCCTCGATGGTCTCGAGCCGCATTCGCGCTGCCGTCCCGGCCGTGTTCACGAGCCTCAACAAGTTCAGCCCGAGTTCGGCGTCGTGCTTGAAACTTTGGACGATGTGTTCGGTCTCGGCGTCGGTGTTGATTTGTTGTAGCAACTCGATCAGGGTCTTCTTCTTGGCGTCGAGATCCGCGCCTTCGAGCACGACCGGTTTCGCGAAGTAGAAGCCCTGGAATAGGTCGAAACCGAGGGCATGGCAGGCGCCGAACTCTTCGGCCGTCTCGACCTTCTCGGCGAGTAGCGTCACCCCACTCTGGCGCAGCGTGCGCACCAGTCTGGGCAAGTCCTTCTTGGGAATCGCTGGGAGATCCACCTTCACGAGGTCGGCCCAACGCAGCAGCGGTTTGCGGCGGTCGTCGATTACCCAATCGTCGAGGGCGATCTGAAAGCCCGCTTCGTGGAGTTCCTGGCAACGATCGATGATCTCGATGTCCGGCTCGATGTCCTCGAGGACTTCGATCACGACACGGTCCATCGGAAGGACTTCGAGCGCGTCCGAAAGCAGGATTCCGCGGGTTACGTTGAAGAACCCGAGGGAGCTCCCGAGTACCGCCTCGGTACCGAGCGACGCAAAGGTGTTGACCATGACCCGAAAGCCTGCCGTTGCAGCGTCATCGAAATCGGCGGCCTCGGCCATGCGCGAGCTGCGAAACAACAACTCATAGGCCACGACGCGTTCCTTGCGATCGACGATCGGCTGGCGTCCGACAAAAGTTTTCTGGCCCAACACATCCCCCTGTTCGTCCGATCTCTATCGGTCGAATAAGGCCGTGATTGAGCCCAGAGCGAAGAACGCTATCGGTGGAGGACCGAAGTAGCTGAAAGACCCGATCTCGCGCCAGGCTTTCTGCCGAGTCGCGCGCGTCCAGGTCGTCGGGCGCGTCGGACGACGGCCACGCGGCAGGTCGTCGCGTCGAACGTCAACGAACGCGAAGCATCGTGATCCCGTCGCTGATCGCGACCATGACTCGATCGAAGCGCTCGTCCCGGGCAACGGAGTCATTGAAGTCGCGAATCGCAACGGTGTCGTCGCTCTGCTGGTCGACGACGACGACCTGGCCCATCCAGAGCACGTTGTCGACGAGGATCAGCCCACCCGGTCGGACGAGGCCCGTGAGCCGTTCGAGGTAGTCCTTGTACTCCGACTTCTTGGCATCGATGAAAGCGAGATCGAAGGATCGATCGGGGGGCAGGGCGGCGAGGGTTTCGAGGGCGGGTGCGATCCGTAGATCGATCTTGTCTGCGACGCCCGCGCGTTCCCAGTAGGGTCGGCCGATGTCGGTCCATTCCCGGCTGACGTCGCAACAGATCAGTTCGCCATCCTCGGGGAGTCCGCGAGCGATGCAGAGGGCGGAGTAGCCTGTGAAGGTTCCCACCTCGATCGCGCGGCGCGCGCCGATCAACTTCGCCATGAAGGTTAGAAATGCACCCTGCTCCGGAGCGATCTGCATCGCGGCCATGATGCCGACCTTCTCGTGCGTCTCCGCGGTGAGCTCGCGCAGGATTGCGTCGGGTGGCGTTCCATGGTCGACGAGGTATCGATGGAGAGGTCCGGAGAGCCCCAGGCTCTTGATGGCCGCCGACGTTCCCGACGTTTGGGTGTCGCTCATTGCTAGTATCCGCATTGCCGCACGCGGTCGTAACTGCGAACTGAATCGAGAAGAATCTGAATGATCCGAAGGTTCAGGACGCGAGCGCCTGGCGGACCTTGGCGAGCAGCTGATCGGCGGTGAATGGTTTCTGCAACAGTAGCTGTCTAGAATCGACGATCCCACGATGGACGATTCCTCCCTCCGTGAAGCCGGACATGTAGAGTACCCGCACGCCGATTCGATCTTCGAGTTCCTTGGCGAGTTTCACGCCGTTCGTTCCCGGTAGTACGATGTCCGTCAACAACAGATCGATGCCATCGTTGAGGTCTTCGACGATCGCGATTGCCTCGTCGCGGTCGGCTGCCGTGAGGACGCGGAAGCCGCGGGCTTCGAGCATCCTGCGAATGATTCGCCGCACCATTTCCTGGTCCTCGACGACGAGGACTGTCTCCGATCCGACATCCTCGCTGTCGAGCGAGAGATCGGAACTTTCCGTTGGCGAACCGATCGCTGGATCGACGCGCGGGAGGTATAGGCGAAAGGTCGTTCCTTCACCCGACTTGCTGGACACTTCGATCGTGCCACCGCTCTGCGTCACGATCCCATGGACCGTCGAGAGGCCGAGCCCGTTGCCCACTTCCTTCGTCGTGAAGAAGGGCTCGAAGATCCGTTTCCGGGTCTCCTCGTCCATGCCGATCCCGTTGTCCGAGACTGCGAGCATGACGTACTGGCCCGCCTTGACGTCCAATCGCCGCTCCGCGTACTCCGAATCGAGGTAGACATCGCTCATCTCGATGCTGAGACAACCGCCATCGGGCATCGCCGCCCGGGCATTGACGGCCAGGTTGAGCATGATTTGTTCGAGCTGGTTCGGGTCGACCTCCACGTGTCCGAGGTTCTGGTCACTGATCGTCTCGATCGCGATGTCCTCACCGAGTACGCGGTGCAGGAGGCGTTGCTCCTCTCGAACGGCGCGATTCAGGTCGAGGACCCGGGGCTCGAGGACTTGTTTGCGGCTGAAGGCGAGGAGTTGATGAGTGAGATCCGCGGAGCGTCGAGCTGCATCCTGGATCTCATCCACGAGGGAACGCTTCTCGCCGTCCGATTCGAGCGCCAGTATCTCCGCGTTACCGAGGATGACCGTCAGGTAGTTGTTGAAGTCGTGAGCGATCCCGCCTGCCAGTTGTCCGACCGCCTCCATCTTCTGGGATTGCCGAAACTGACCTTCGAGCTCCTGCTGGCGCGCTTCGGCGAGCTTTCGTTTGCTGATGTCGCGGGTGACGCCGTTCATTCCCAAGAGTTGACCGTCTTCGTCGAACTTTAGTCGTGTACTGAACTCACACCAGATCGGAGTCCCGTCTTTGCGAAGCTGCTGCGCTTCGTAACGCAGGGCGTGACGGCCTTCGTTGATCGCCTCTTCGACGAGTTGCGCAACATCGACCGATCCCGGAACGAGCTCAGCCTGAGAGGCTTGACGACCCAACATTTCCTTCTGGCTGAATCCGAGGATCTCTTCGACGGCGGGGCTCGCATAGATGAACTCGTTGTCCGCGTTGAGACTCCAGATGAAGTCGTCGACACTATCGGCCACCAGACGGTGATCGCGCTCGCTCTGTTGTGCTTCATCG
>Ga0265303_10000991_pt1 | contig 17031 bp, 15 predicted proteins | sample Helome_2_FD_192494 | JGI IMG/M metagenome (GOLD analysis project Ga0265303, IMG submission 192494) | Marine sediment microbial communities from subtidal zone of North Sea - Hel_20160317 (Illumina Assembly) | ecosystem: Environmental > Aquatic > Marine > Subtidal zone > Sediment ... | reverse complement strand
GCACCGGATGGTTTGCGCCATGATGGCCAAACTTCATCTTGACGGTGCCAGCGCCCGAGGCAAGTCCGAGCAACTGGTGCCCCAGGCAGATACCGAAGGTCGGCATCCCCGCGTCGACAATCTCCTGAATCGCCGCGATAGCATAGTCGCACGGCTCAGGGTCGCCGGGGCCATTGGACAGAAATACCCCGTCGGGTGACATGGCCATGACCTCCGATGCCGCGGTCTGTGCCGGCACCACGGTGATACGGCAACCACGGTCGACCAGCATGCGCAGTATGTTGCGCTTGACGCCATAATCGTATGCAACGACGTGAAAACGCGCATCCTCAGCGCTGTGTTGCAGGTGCCCCTGACCCAGTGCCCAGGTCCCCTCGTTCCAGGTGTAGGGCTGGGAGGTGGTCACCTCCCTGGCCAGATCCATCCCTTTCAGTCCGGGGAAGGCACTCGCCGCTTCAAGGGCCTGTTGCACGGCATCCGCTTCGCCCACCAGGATGCAACCGTTCTGCGCGCCTTTTTCGCGCAATATCCGCGTCAGGCGACGGGTATCGATTTCCGCGATCCCTACCACGCCGCGGTCCTGCAGGTAGGTATCCAGGGCATCTTCACTGCGAAAGTTGCTCACCAGCATCGGAAGATTGCGGATCACCAGGCCAGCCGCATGTACCGCAGAAGATTCGGCATCTTCCGCATTTACCCCGGTGTTGCCGATGTGGGGATAAGTCAGGGTCACGATCTGCCGACTGTATGAGGGATCGGTAAGGATCTCCTGATAACCGGTCATGGCGGTATTGAACACCACCTCGCCGACCGCTTGCCCGTCCGCACCAATGGATTGGCCGTGGAATACACTGCCGTCTTCGAGAACTAATATCGCCGGTTTGGTCATTGTGCGCGCGCAAAAAAGCCGGTGGAGATCCGCCCAGGGCAGTCTCGTCCGGTCGTTCGTTCAAGTTGATTCCTGTGGACCTGCAACGCCATGTTGCAGTGCGCAATGTTACGGTAAGGCAAGCCCCGCTGTCCACGCCCGAGAACTTATTCTACCAGCCCCAAGACCGCCTTACCCGGTGTCTCCGTGAGGCCGGTCCGTGTCGCTGCGCAGCCGGGCTTGAGAACGTCCGAATCCCGAATCAGTGCAGATGCTGACGCGCCCAGGCTACGATAGCGGAGCCGTCGAGCGCGCCCGACATCCTTGAAAGTTCCGTTCCCTGCGCAAACAGGATCATCGTGGGGATGCTGCGGATACCGAACTGGGCCGCAATCGCCTGATGCTCTTCGGTATTGACCTTGAGCAGACGTAAAGCCGGTTCCAGCTGTGCCGCGGCCTGCTCGAATGCCGGCGCCATCACCCGGCAGGGACCGCACCAGGGTGCCCAGAAATCGACCAGCAGCGGGATATCGCTGCGCGTCAGCTGGGCCTGAAATTCCGCTGCACCGGCCTCCAGGGGCTTACCGATAAAAAGGGGCGATTTGCAACGCCCGCATTTCCCGCCGCCCCCGAGACGATCGGCGGGGACACGATTGACGCCCGCACAATGCGGACAGACGACATGTTTCGAATCGCTCAACGGGGTCTCCTGCAGTCAAATAACCATCTGAACTGCAGATGGGGCCGGGGAGCTCCCGGTTCAAGTCGCCGACAGGTCTTGTTTTTTTCCCCGGTGCCCGCACCTTCTGGCTTGCGGAATATTCGGAGCCTTTGTTCATGGCAGATTCGCCCTACATTTTCGAGATAGACGAGAACAACTACGAGCAGGTGGTCCTTCAGGGTTCGCACCAGGTCCCGGTGCTGGTGGATTTCTGGGCCAGCTGGTGTCAACCCTGCAAGATCCTCATGCCGTTATTGGCGAAACTGGTAGACGAATACCAGGGGCGCTTCATCCTGGCCAAGATCAACACCGAGGAGCAGCAGGCGATCGCGGCCCAGTTCGGTATCCGCAGCATCCCGACGGTCAAGCTTTTCCGCGACGGGCAGCCGGTCGACGAATTTGCCGGGGCACTGCCGGAACCCGAGGTCCGGGCCTTCCTCGATCGGCATCTTCCGCGCGCCTCGGACCGCATTCTCGTTCAGGCCGGAGAACGGCTGCAGGCAGGTGACACCGAGGGCGCACTCGGCCTGCTTTCGCAGGCAAGAGTCGAGGACCCACATAATCCGCGGCTACTGACAGCAATTGCCCAGATCCAGGCGACTGAAGGTGACTTCGAGGCAGCCGATCAGACGCTGTCCGAGCTGCCCGCCGACGAACAAGACAAACCCGAGGTGAGGCGTCTGCGCGCACAGCTGTTCTTCCGTGAGATCGCCGCCTCGGCGGACACACCCGAGGCCGCGACCCGGCACGTCGCCGATGCACCGGATGACACCGAGTCGCGTTATCGTCTGGCGGCGCAACAGGTCTTGGCCAACGATACCGCGAATGCGATGGAGAACTTGCTGCTGATCGTGCAAAAAGACCGCAAGTTCGGCGATGATGCCGGCCGAATTGCCCTGCTCAAGCTGTTTGACGTGCTGGGCGAAGATCCGGCGGTCAACCGCTATCGCGCCCGCATGTTCAACCTGCTGCACTGATTTCCGCCGTCGCTGGCGTGTCTGTAGTTTGAACAGGCCCTCAAAAATCCGGAACAAAAGCCATGACCCATGACGAGCAAACAGCCATCGAAGCCGCCGCCTGGCGCACCCTGGTAGGACACCTGCAGAAACGCAGCGATGTGCAAAACATCGAACTGATGAATCTGGCCGGTTTCTGCCGCAACTGCATGTCGCGCTGGATGGCCAACGCAGCCAGCAATCAAGGTGTCGGGCTAACCGATCCCAAGGCGCGCGAGATCATCTACGGCATGACCTACGACGAATGGAAATCACGATTCCAGAAAAAGGCCACCGCCGAGCAACTTGAGACATACAAGCAGCTCGGGCCCGACGACACCACGGAATAGTCCGCGGCCGGCTCAACCCGCATGTTGCACGAAGGCGGTTACGCGTGATCAGTTTCGTGGCGTCAATACAGCGATTGGATTGAATCTTCTGGGGAGGTTGCGCAAGGTACAGATTGTCCTGACCGGTCTTCTGAAAAATCTGGCGTTGCATCTTGAACGATCCCCCTCGATCAATAGCTACGGCTATGGCTTTGATTCCGGGCATCCTGCCCTTCACCCTTCCAGGGCCAGTGCTGCTCACTGTTCAAACCCGCTCCCAGCGGATTTGTCGGGCGATAGTCCAATCTGCTTGGCCAGCTTTCCCAGAAATCCCGATTCCTTCATGCAACATGCGGGTCAGGCCGGTGGCACCGACCGGATGCCTAAGACCTCCACGCCCCCATCCGCAACCCGCCAACGGACGTTGAGCCCGGCCAGTTGCATTCCGTAGACACGCCCTGGCTCCGGCCCCTGGCGATAGGCCGGGCGGGGGTCCAGGGCCAGCACCTCCGTCACCAGGCCACGCATCTCGGCCGTGTTCTGCAGCCCCGCAAGATCCTCTTCCGCCTGCTCATTGAAACGGACCACCAGCCTTGCCTCAGGGGCAGCCGATGCAAATCCCCCGGTGGCCTGCGAAATCGCATCCGCATAGGGCAGATAGGGTTTGATATCCAGGATGGGAGTCCCGTCCAGCAGGTCAATTCCGGAAACACGCAGCAGGGTCTCGGGCCGTTGCACCACCTCGACCAGGCGCACCACCGACAAACCGAGGAAATTCGGCCGGAACGGGGAACGACTGGCCCAGACGCCCACCTCCCGATTGCCGCCCAGGCGTGGAGGGCGGACCTTCGGACGCCAACCCTGCCCCACACAGCGATCGAACTGAAACGTAAGCCAGATGTGGGAAAAACCGGCCAGCCCCTGCATCATCGCCGGGGCATCGTATGGCGCGAGCATCCGCACCTCACCGACCGCACTGGGAGCCAGACCGGGTTGGCGCGGAATACCGAATTTCTCCTCGAACGGCGAGCGGACTATGGCCACAGGCTCGAGTTCGACCATGTTTCCTTTTTCGACATCCAAATTTGTGTTCCTCTGCGCAACCGGCAGCATCGGAGCGCGGCATAATCGGCTACCGACAACTCAAAAGGAAATGCCGGAAATTTTTCCTGGTCGAAGGTAAAGCTGCGGTCAATTGGGCCGATAGTTGAACAATTCGGAGGTTACACCATGACCCAGGCAGACGTGCCGATGCCTCGTTCACAAACTCTCTGCTGCCAGCACCCGTCTTGATGCCGTCGGCCTTCCGCAATCCGCTGACCCTCTTCTTGCTCGTCCTGTTCGGCCAGCTGGGTATCCTGCTTGGCAGCCTGGGTATGGGCGGCCTGACGCCGACCCACCTGCTTTTGGCCATGGGCATTTCCGCCAGCATCGCCCTCCTCTGGGACTTCGCATTCCATCGCCCGATACGCCAGGGCATGACGCGTGTGGAGCACCGGATAGGCAGGCTTTCGGCAGTTCCGCGCAAGGTCGCTGATCCAGTGTTGTCTACCGGCGACGACCACAGCCGCAGGCTCGAATACCGCCTCGTCGCCCGACAGGACCGCATCGCTCGCTACGCGCGGCAGCTGCGCCGGGAGCTTGCGAGATTCCGTTCGATCTACAGTCACTCACACGACGCGGTAATGATTTTCGAACCGGGCGACGGCAGGCTGGTGGACAGCAACCCAAGGGCCGCGGAATTTCTCCGGGTCGAACCGGACCAGTTGAAAGGCGCACGGCTGTTCGAACTTCATGACGAAGACGAACCCCAGCTTCGCGCTCTGATCGACGATGTCATGGACAGCCGACAGGGCAGGTCGTTACGCATCAACTACCGGGCCGGAGATGGCCGCCTGATTCCGGCCGAGGTTTCGGCATCCCGGATCGAGCTCGATACCGGCGGCTTGCTGCTGTGCATTGCGCGTGACGTCAGCGAACGCGAAGATGCGGAGCAACGCATTCAGCATCTCGCCTATCACGACACCCTGACCAATCTCCCCAACCGCACCCTTTTGACCGACCGGATGAATCGCGCGCTCGCACGGGCACGCCGCACCGGGCAGATGGGGGCCTTGCTGTTTTTGGACCTGGACAAGTTCAAACGCATCAATGACTCGCTCGGGCACTCCGTCGGTGACGAGTTGCTCAAGGAACTGGCAAACCGGCTGCGCAAGACCCTGCGCGAGGCAGACACCGTAGCGCGCCTTGGAGGCGATGAGTTCGTCGTACTCCTCGAGGGCCTCGGACAACAACAGGACAGCGTGGTGGAAAAGGCGAGCGAGATTGCAGAAAAACTGCGTGGCCTGTTCAGTGACGAATACCATCTGGACGGACACGAGCTATACGTCACCGCGAGTATCGGGATCGTCACCTTCCCTCAGGATGGCGACAGTGTCGACACCCTGCTGCGGCATGCCGACACGGCCATGTATCACGCCAAGGGCGCCGGGCGCGACGGTGCGCGCCTGTTCGAACGACGCATGGACGAAGCGGCCATCTCGCGCCTGCGCCTCGAAAACGAGCTCCGCACGGGCCTGCGCGAAGGACAGTTCGAACTGTATTTCCAGCCCGTACTCGCCATAAAGAACGGACGGGCCATCGGTGCCGAGGTCCTGCTGCGCTGGAATCATCCCACCGCCGGGCTGATCGCTCCGACCGAGTTCCTGCCATACATCGAAAACTCTGCTCTGATGCTGAAGCTGGACGATTGGGTGCTGGTCGAATCCTGCCACCTACTGGGCGAGATTCAGAATGAACCCGGTCTGCAGGTACCCGAGTGCCTCGCGATCAATATCAGCCATCAACAGTTCCACCAGGCGGATTTCGTCCAACGGGTACGACAGATCATCGCCGAAACGGGCGCTGATCCGGTACGTCTCCAGTTCGAGATCACCGAGACCATACTGATCAAGGACACCAGGGACTCCGTAGACCGCATGAATGCACTGAAGCAGCTCGGCATCCGTTTTGCAATCGATGACTTTGGCACCGGTTACTCATCATTGACCGACCTGCGGCGACTGCCGATAGATACTTTGAAGATAGACCGTGCATTTATCCGCGACATCGGCACGGACGTCAACGATGCGGCCATCGTCAGAGCCATCCTTTCGATGGCACAGCATATCGGTCTCCAGGTGATCGCCGAAGGAGTGGAAACACGCGAGCAGTTGCAATTTCTGCGCGAAGCCGATTGCAGCTACTACCAGGGGTATCTCGGCCGGCCACCTTTTACGCAAACCATCTTTCGCGAGGATCTCGCGTTCAGCGCCGAGCTGTATGGAGCCACGGACATGACTCCACCGCTCCCGCTGGCCATCAGGTCGTCAAGCGGCTCGCGAGTCAGTTCCCCGGCCGGTAAATGATTAGTCCCTGCGCAATGCATCGCTGACCGCGATCGGGGTCGGGAAACGCAATACGACCAGATAGGACGAAATCAGGAAAGTCACCAGGGTCGACAACTGGATCAGGTAGGACGCCTCGGCACCGATCACACCCTGTTCGAAGGCCAGTACCGCAAGCAACAGCGAAAACTCGCTCATCTGGCCCAGGCGATACCCGACCTCGTGCGAACGTTTCTCAGATTCACCGGTACGCAACAGCAGCCAACGAAACACCGGCGGCTTCAACAGCATCAGGACGCCGGCAAGGACCAGGGCAGGCAGGATCACCTCGTCGATCGCGCCGATATCGAAGCCGGCCCCAAGTGAAAAGAAAAACAGCACCAGGAAGAAATCACGCAAGGGCTTGAGGCTTTCAGCGATGAACATGGCGATCGGGCTGGATGCCAGCACCACGCCCGCGATAAAGGCTCCGATCTCGGCCGACAGCCCGAGCAGACCGGCGAGTTCCGCCATGCCCAGACACCAGCCGATGGTCATGAGAAAGATATATTCCTGTATCTTGTCAAAACGGCGAATCAGGCGGATCAAAACATATCGCTCGATCATCCAGGCAAAACCGATCAGCGCCGGCAGGGCGATCAGGAGTTTCAGTATGTCGCCCAGCTGCATGCCGCCTTGCGAGCTACCCTGGACAACCAGCAGTAAAACGATAGCCAGGAGATCCTGCAGAAGCAGGATACTGATGATCACCTCGCCCGTGCGCTGGTGATGCAGCATCGTAGTGGGTAAAAGCTTCAGGCCGACGATGGTGCTCGAGAAAGTCGCAGCCCCACCCACCAGCAAGGCCTCCATCGAGCTGAAACCGAACACCAGGGATACCGCATAACCGGCGGCAAAAAACGCCAGCGAACTGAACAAGGTGACCTGCGTGGTCTTGCGCACCATGCGGATCAGCTCCTGCGGCTGCAGGTTCAATCCAAGCAGGAACAACAGGAACATGATGCCGAACTCGGAAATGCTTCTGATCAGATCGGGATCGGTCACCAGCCCCAAGGCAGAGGGTCCCAACAATGCGCCCAGCAAAATGTAGGCAACCAGCAGCGACTGGCGCGCGAACAAGGCCACGGTGGCAAAGATCGCCGCGCCGGTGAACACGAGAAAGACAGTAAAAACAATCGGGTCTTGCTGCATCGCTCGCTTTGACCACGGGGGAGAAACCGCACAATATTAACCCCCAATTGACGAAAAAACACCCGCCAGGCGGCGGGTGTTCCAGTCTCAGCAGAAAATAACTTCGGCGCCGGTTCGGGCTAATTCGCCCGACTCAGTTTCACCGCACCCGATGAAGCCTGATCCGGGGATTTCCTGCGTGCCTTGGTCTTGCAGTGACTGGCCACCGAGCGACCATCCTTGCGCACATAGCCGTTGACCCAGGTGCACTCAGTCATGGAGGCACAGGCATCCTGCTGCGTGCCTGCGCACTGACTGGCGGCTGACACCGAGGCGGACGTCAGTGCCACGCCCGTGAGCAAAGCCACCTGAACGCAACGAAGGGAAGTGTTGATGAAATGCATGATGTTCTCTCCTTTGAACATGAACGACACCGATCCTGGTGCCTGGTTGCAGTCTAACCTTGTCGCGCCCGATGACTCAAGGGGGGCCTTTGATCACCTCGGACAATCCGCAGCCCCACAGCTTTTACCGTCAGTCCAGATCGCGCCTTCCAGCCTCGCTCCCTTGAACGAAGCCCCGCCTAACCGGGCGCCGCCAAGGTCGGCGAAACTGAGATCGGCGCCGTCCAAAAGTGCATTGGTCAGATCGGCGAGCGTCAGGTTTGCCCCTTTGAGGTCGACGGCGTTGAGTTTGGCATACGACAGGTCCGCACCACTCAGATCCGCATAGCGCAGGTCTGCTTCGGTGAGATCAGATTCGGAGAGATTTGCCCCGCTCAATGAGGTATTGGCCATATGCGCACCGACCAGGGATGCGCCCGTCATCTGCGCAGCTGCCAGCTTGCAACCTTCGAGGAACACTCCGGGGACCGGGGCAGACGCGCAGTCACGCGCTATGTCGGCAGGCTGTCGACCGAAAAAAGAAACGCTGGCGGTAAGGCTGATGACCACCAGCAGGGTCACCAAAATTGCGCGCGTTGCCCGGGCGCGCTCTCCCCTGCGCTCCGCGTCCTGCTCGGCCGCGACGACGCTGTCATCGGTGCGCATCTGCAGGGGGACCACTTCCGGGACACTGCCCAGGCTCCGCCATTGCCGTCGATCTGCGCTCACCTCATCGTCCAGGTCGAGTGTTTCTTCGAGCACGAAGTGCCGGACCTTACTGCTGCTGAAAGGCCCACGCACGGCGGTCCCTCGGCGTACAAACCACTCCAGCCCACTGCCCTTGGTCCTGCCTGACGACATCTGTATTCCTGAATCGCGTGATACTGGATTTATCGGCGCCCGAGCCGATAACTTGTGCAGCACCAGGTCCCCACGGGTGAATAGTGAAGATTCCCGCCACACTGCAGCCACTGATCGACACCAGCCGAAATCCGCTTCCATCACTGCTGAAGCAGTTGCAGGTCGGGCAGACGCTCGAGGCCAAGGTATTGCAGCAGATACAGCCGGGCCTGCTGCGCCTGCAGATCGCGACCACCGAATTGCTCGCACGAAGCCAGGTGATGCTCTCGAACGGTACACGTCTCCAACTCCAGGTCATCAAGGGCCAGCCCCTGCCCGAGCTTCAAGTCCTGCGTGAATCAACCGCCCTCGAAAGGCAGCAGAGCGCCGTGCGTTCGGCCATGTCAAGGCAACTTCCACCAAACGAGGTGCGCGAAAAGGTCAGCGAACTGCTTGCGCAGACCCAGACTTCCCGGCAGGCGGGTGGCGTGCGCCAGCTGAACCACATCCTTCAGAACGCGGGGGTCAAACCGAATCAGGTTAATCCCGCACAGCTCCAGCGCGCAATCGAGCAAAGTGGGCTGTTTCACGAAGCCCGCCTGGGTGCCGGCCTGCCATTCAATCCGGCGGATACCAAGACCCTCCTTCTGCAGCTGCTGGCGCAGCTGAGAACCGACGGCCTGACGCATCAAAAGAACGTGCGCCCGCCGCCGGGTGGTCATGAAGCAGCGGCTGCCGGGCGGGATGCCGGGGGCGACTCACTGCTCGCCCGCCTGACGCGACTGATCGAGGCCTCGGTCTCCCGGATCCAGCTGCAACAGGCCGCCGCCCTGCCGGCGGAAGAAAGTCCACGCCAGGCCTGGCAGATAGACCTGCCGATACAGCTGCCGGACAAAACCCACGATACGATGCTGCGCATAGAACGCGAAGCTGGGTCAGAGGATACCGATGGCGCATCGACCTGGGCGGTCAATCTGGCCTTCCAGTTCGACAGTATCGGGACCCTGCAGACCCGCGTTGCGCTTGCTGGTGAGCGCGTATCGGTGACCTTCTGGAGCGAGCAAGACAACACGCATCAGAGAATCGAACAACGCCTGCCAAATCTGAAAGAGGCCTTCGAGGCCCAGGGACTGGAGGTGGTCCACCTCGCCGGGGTGTTGGGTACGCCATCGGAACCCTTGATCAAGGTACCCATGCCGGAAAGCCTGCTGGACGAGCGCGCCTGACATGAGTGATCGCTACCAGAACGTCAGCGGTCACACCGACGTCGCAATCGCCCTCAGTTACGATGGCAAAAACACCCCACGCGTCACCGCAAAAGGTGAGCAACAACTCGCCGAGAAAATCATAGCGGCCGCCGAACAGGCCGGCGTCCCACTCTACCCGGATCCTGAACTGGCGATGGTCCTTTCACAGATTCCACTGGGCGAAGAGATCCCCGACAACCTGTACAAGGCGATCGCCGAGGTGATTGCCTTCGCCTATATCCTGGCTGGGAAATTTCCGGAAAACTTCATACCGCCGGATGGCTCCGATGCCATGTCAGGCAGCGGGTAGTACCCGAAAGGATCAGTGCTCCAGGATCTGGCTGAGGAACAGCTTGGTCCGATCCGACTGGGGATTGTTGAAGAACTCTTCGGGCTCGTTCTCCTCGATGATCTCACCGCCGTCCATGAAGATAACCCGATTGGCGACAGTCTTGGCAAAGCCCATCTCGTGGGTAACACACAACATTGTCATGCCACTCTCGGCCAGCTCGACCATGGTGTCGAGCACCTCTTTGATCATCTCCGGGTCGAGCGCCGACGTCGGTTCGTCGAACAACATGATGCTGGGATTCATGCACAGACTGCGAGCGATCGCCACGCGCTGCTGCTGACCCCCTGAAAGCTGGCCCGGATACTTCTTGGCCTGCTCCGGGATCTTCACCTTTTCGAGATACCCCATCCCAATCTCCTCGGCCTCTCTGCGCGGCATCTTGCGCACCCATATAGGAGCCAGGCAGCAGTTTTCCAGCACCGTCAGGTGTGGAAACAGATTGAAGTGCTGGAATACCATGCCTACCTCGCGGCGGATCTGGTCGACATTCTTCACATCGTCCGTCAACTCCGTACCGTCGACGATGATCTGGCCACGCTGATGCTCTTCGAGGCGATTTATGCAACGGATCATGGTGGACTTGCCAGACCCGGAAGGTCCGCAGATAACGATGCGCTCGCCCTTTTGCACGCTCAGGTTGATGTCTTTGAGTACGTGAAACTGGCCGTACCATTTGTGCACCTGGTGCAGCTCAATCATCGGCTTGTCAGAGACGGCAGCATCGGGATTGGAGTCGGACATCAGAGAGCCTCTGTTCTAATTGGTTAGCGGGAATGGCCGGTGTGCAGCTTGCGTTCCAGGGCCATGCTGTAACGTGACATGCTGAAACAGAACACCCAGTAGACGAACGCCGCGAAAGTCAGGCCTTCAATCGCATACCCGAGCCAGTTCGGGTCGGCCAGGGCGGCCTCGATCATCGCCAGCATATCGAACAGGCCGATGATCAATACCAGGGTCGTATCTTTGAACAGCGCGATGAAGGTATTCACGATCCCGGGGATGACCAGCTTGAGCGCCTGCGGCAGGATGATCAGACCCATCGACTTCCAGAAACTCAGGCCGAGTGCCTGCGCGGCCTCGTACTGCCCCTTGGGAATCGCCTGCAGCCCACCGCGCACCACCTCGGCCATATAGGCTGACTGGAAAAGGGCGATTCCGATCATGGCCCGCAGCAGCTTGTCGAAATGCGTCCCTTCCGGCAGGAACAGTGGCAACATCACGGACGACATGAAAAGCACCGTGATCAACGGCACGCCGCGCCAAAATTCGATAAACACCACGGAGACCGATTTCACGATCGGCATGGTCGAGCGCCGGCCGAGCGCCAGTAGAACGCCCAGTGGAAAAGACGCGGCCATGCCGACCGAGGCCAGGACCAGGGTCAGTGTCAGCCCGCCCCAGCGGCTCGTCTCGACGTATTCCAGCCCGAACACACCGCCGGAGAACAGGAAGAACGCGATGATCGGGTAACCGAACAGATTAAACAGGCCCAGCTGGAGCTTCCAGCGAAAGCGTTCGATGAACAGCGGGATCATCAGTACAACGATCAATACCGCGGCCAGATTGATCCGCCAGTACTCCGCCTCGGGATATAGTCCGTACATGAACTGGTTGAAGCGGACGCCGACAAATACCCAGCAGGCACCGCCACTGGTGCAGGCGTCACGGGAATCACCGACCCAGTCGGCCTTGACGAAGGCCCATTCGATCAGCGGCGGAATCGTAGCGAAGATAACGAAGGCCGCAGCGATGGTCAGTATGGCGTTCGGCCACGAAGAAAAGAGATTTGTGCGCAACCAACCGATTACACCAACATTAGTGATTGGCGGTGACAGATCAGGGTGTGGTGTGTGTGTGCTCATTCAGGGCCTGCTCACACTACAAACACGGTAGCGACGGCCGCCATTTTTCTGCAGGGCAAGGCGCGGTGAGCGCTTTGTACTCCCAGTACATGAGCGAATCGCAACGCAGACCTGCGGGAAAATGGCCCCGTCCCTTCGGGTTGCGGCCCAAATCGGGTCATGCGGTGTTGCTCGTCGTTCGTTTAGCATCACTAAACTTCTCTCCTCGCGCCTTGCCTGACCCGATTTGGGCCAGCAACGCTCGCGTGTTTGTAGTGTGAACAGGCCCTTTACCTTTCCACCAGCATTTTTCGTTTGTTGTACCAGTTCATGAACATCGAGATCAGCAGACTGATCGACAGGTACACACCCATGGTCATGGCGATGACCTCGACCGCCTGACCGGTCTGATTGAGCGTTGTCCCGGCAAATACGTTGACCAGATCGGGATAACCGATCGCGGTCGCCAGCGACGAGTTCTTGGTCAGGTTGAGATATTGGCTGGTCAGCTGCGGAATGATCACTCGCATTGCCTGCGGAATGATGACCAGTTTGAGGGTCACACGTGGTTTGAGGCCCAGTGCATACGCGGCCTCGGTCTGGCCATGGGTGACCGACATGATACCCGAGCGCACCGCCTCGGCAATGAAGGCTCCAGTATAGATACTCAAGGCCAGGACCAGCGCCGCCAGTTCAGGGATGACCTCCATACCACCTTTGAAGTTGAATCCTCCCAGAACCGGGTATTCCAGGTGCATCGGTGAGCCGATCAGCCAGTAAGTCAGCAACGGCAGTCCCAGTATCAAGCCGAGCCCGACGCTTGCGGTCGGGAACTGCTGACCGGTCTCCTCCTGCCTGCGGTGAGCCCACCGCACGACTATGACAACCGCCACTATCGCGACCAGGAGAGCAGCGCCAACCAGCCAGAAACCTTGTTCCGCAACCGGTTGGGGTACGTACAAACCACGGTTGTTGAGAAACACCGCATCGCCCAGATTGATGCTCTGGCGTGGGCGCGGCAGCGGACGCAGCACCGCGAAATACCAGAACATGATCTGCAGCAGCAGCGGTATGTTTCGGAATGTCTCGATATAAACGGTGGCCAGACGTGCCACCAGCCAATTGTGCGACAGGCGCGCGACCCCCACGAAGAAACCGATAAAGGTCGCGAAGAAGATACCCAGACCGGCCACCAGCAGGGTATTCAACAAGCCGACCAGGAAGGTACGACCGTAGGTATGGGTTTCGTCGTACTCGATCAGGCTCTTGAGAATCCCAAAACCGGCCTCGTTGGATAAAAAGCCGAAACCGGTTGTGATCCCCCGCCGCTCCATATTTGTCAGAGTGTTGGTGAGCAGGTAGTAGCCAAAGGCCAGGATGCCCAGGACCAGCAGTATCTGAAACAGGGCCGCCCTGAATGCCGGCTGGCGCCACAGTGGGACCTTGCTTGCGGAGGATTGCGGCATGTTCTGGGGAGCCATGAGGTTCCTTTGATCAGACGTCGTAAACGCGGTGTCTGACCCCGAGGTGCGCGCAACACCCCGGGGCGACTTCAGTCAGAGATGATCAGCGGATCGGCGGTGCGTACTGGATGCCTCCATTGCTCCAAAGCGCGTTGAGACCACGAGAGATACCCAGCGCGCTGCCCTTGCCTACGTTGCGTTCGAACGCCTCGCCATAGTTCCCGACATGTTTGACGATGCTGTAGCCCCAATTGTCGGGAAGCCCCATCCACGCGCCTTTCACGCCCTCGATACCGAGCAGACGACGTACGTTGGGGTCGGTCGACTTGACCTTCATCTCATCGACGTTTTTCGAACTCAAGCCAAGCTCCTCGGCATTGACCATGGCAAACAACGACCATTTCACGATGTTGAACCACTCATCGTCACCCTGGCGAACCACGGGGCCGAGCGGCTCTTTCGAGATAACCTCCGGCAGCACCACGGCGCTCTTCGGATCCTTGAGCTTGATTCGCAGCGCATACAGCTGCGACTGGTCAGAGGTCAGTGCATCACAGCGCCCTGCCTCAAATGCCTTCACGGTCTGATCCGAGGTATCGAAGGTGATCGGCGTATAACTCATCTTGTTTGCACGGAAATAATCGGCCAGGTTCAATTCGGTCGTGGTACCTGCCTGGATACAGAACGAGGCGCCATCCATCTCCAGGGCACTCTTCACACCGAGCCCCTTGGTCACCAGGAAACCCTGGCCGTCGTAGTAATTGACGCCGGCAAAGTTGAGGCCGAGTGAGGTGTCTCGGGTATAGGTCCAGGTGGTGTTGCGCGACAGCATGTCTATCTCACCTGACTGCAGCGCGGTAAAACGTTCCTTGGCCGTCAGGGGACTGTACTTGACCTTGCCGGCATCGCCGAAGATGGCGGCGGCAACTGCGCGACACACGTCGACATCGAGGCCGGTAAACTGGCCTTTCTCATCAGCCGCCGAGAAACCCGGCAGGCCGGTGCTGACGCCACACTGAACGTAGCCCTTCGACTTCACCCCGTCGAGCGTCTTGCCGGCATGTGCCGTCGCCGACAGGGACAGTGCAGCGGCCACACCCAAGCCCAAAACGAGTCTTAAATTCATGATATTCGATCTCCTCCCGTCTACGCCGGGTTCTTGTATTTTGGATTCTTCAACTACTACACGAGACAAGAAATAAAGCGCGCTCGTCGTATAGTTGCCGGCTGAGTGTGTCGTCCCGGGCGGCGAGCGTCAAGGCAGCTGCGGTCTAAAAACAATGTCAGCATTGTGCATTTACATGAAATTTGCCCGGGTATGGCGCGCCATATCGGCTCACGCCCGAACAAATGTCAGCGCGAGGGCGGCGATATCGTCGTTATCAAATCGGCCAGGTCCTGCTCGTCGAGCACCGTCACACCGAGTGCCTGGGCCTTCGCAAGTTTGGAACCTGCTTCCTCGCCGGCAACGACATAATCGGTCTTCTTCGACACGCTGCCGGAAACCTTGGCGCCCAACAGCTGAAGGCGCTCCTTTACCACCCCGCGTGGCTCTGTGAGCGTACCCGTCAGGACGAAGGTCTTGCCCGCGAGGGGCAGATCCATCGCCGAGGGTGCCGGTTCGGTTTCCGGCCACTCGATACCCGCGGCCTGCAGTTTTTCGATGACCTCCCGATTATGCGGCTGACGCAGGAAAGTGAACACATGACGAGCAACCACAGGCCCGACGTCCGGCGTCTCCTGCAAGGCCTCCTCGGCGGCGTCATGAATTCCTTCAAGACTGCCGAACTGCCGCGCGAGCGACTGCGCAGTCGCCTCACCCACTTCGCGTATACCGAGCGCGTAAAGAAAACGGGCGAGTGTCGTGCGGCGTGATCTGTCGAGCGCCTCGACCAGATTGCGTGCGGACTTGGCACCCATGCGCTCAAGCCCGGCGAGGGTCTCCACGGACAGGTCGAACAGATCGGCCGGATCCTTGATCAGGTCCTGCTCGATCAGCTGCTCGATCAGCTTGTCCCCGAGCCCCTCGATATCGAGCGCCCGGCGCGAGGCAAAATGCTTCACCGCCTCCTTGCTTTGTGCGGCACAGTAAAGGCCGCCGGTGCAGCGCGCGACGGACTCGCCCTCTACGCGCTCGATCTCCGACCCGCACACGGGACAGTGCGCCGGCATCTCGACGCGGACGGTTTTTTCCGGCCGACGCCCGGGCAATACCCGCACCACCTCCGGGATGACATCGCCGGCACGCCTGACGTACACGGTATCGCCGACCCTGACATCCTTGCGCTGCACCTCATCCATGTTGTGCAGGGTCGCGTTGCTCACCGTGACACCGCCGACGAACACCGGTGTCAGTCTTGCGACCGGCGTCACTGCACCCGTGCGGCCGACCTGAAACTCGACTGCCGCGACCGTTGTCAGTTCTTCCTCGGCAGGGAACTTCTGCGCGATCGCCCAGCGCGGTGCCCGCGAGACGAAACCAAGCGCCTGCTGGTCAGCGATACTGTCGACCTTGAAAACCACCCCGTCGATGTCATAGGCAAGCGCGGCACGGCGCGCGCCGATCTCTGCATAATAATCCGCGCAGGCGGCAAGACCGGCCACGACCCTGAGTTCCGGCGAGACGGGCAGCCCCCATTTCGCAAGCACCGCCATGTAAGCACTGTGGGTCTGGCTCATTAGCTCACCCGCGACCTCACCCAGGCCGTAACAATACATCGCAAGGGGCCGACTGGCGGTGATCCTGGAATCCAGCTGGCGCAGACTGCCTGCAGCTGCGTTACGCGGGTTCGCGAAGGTCTTTTCGCCCTTCTCACGCTGGCGTCGGTTGAGTTCGTCGAACCCCTTGCGCGGCATGAAGATCTCTCCCCGCACCTCCAGCACCGTCGGCCAGTCATCGCCGAGCAGTCGCAGAGGTATCGAAGCGATGGTGCGTACGTTTTGGGTGACGTTTTCGCCCCGGGTTCCGTCGCCACGCGTCGCCGCCTGCACCAGGCGACCGTCCTCGTAGCGCAGACTGATTGCCAGACCGTCGAGTTTCGGCTCTGCCGCGTAGCTCAAGTCGCCATCGCGCCCGAGCCTTTCGCGCACACGCCGATCGAACTCGACCATTGCCTCGGCGGACAGCGCATTTTCCAAGGACAACATCGGAACTTGATGCTCGACCTGTCCGAAAGCCGCCAAAGGGGCTCCCCCGACACGCTGCGTCGGTGAGTCAGGGCTTACCAGTTCGGGGTATTCGGCCTCCAGTTGCTGCAGACTGCGAAACAAGTGGTCGTATTCGCTATCCGGGACCAGGGGGTTGTCCAGCACGTAATACCGGTAATTGTGCCGCTCGATCTGTTCACGCAGCTGCTGTGCCTTCGCACGCACGCCATCATCGAGCATCAGCGCCTGCTCCGCGCCAGCCTGATCTTGCGTCGGTGTTCGATGATAG
>Ga0265303_10000990_pt1 | contig 17032 bp, 14 predicted proteins | sample Helome_2_FD_192494 | JGI IMG/M metagenome (GOLD analysis project Ga0265303, IMG submission 192494) | Marine sediment microbial communities from subtidal zone of North Sea - Hel_20160317 (Illumina Assembly) | ecosystem: Environmental > Aquatic > Marine > Subtidal zone > Sediment ... | reverse complement strand
CCCGCGTACTGCGTCAGGGCGAAAATGTGGTGGTGCGGATGACCGGGATCAAGTTCGCCGTCGGCAGCGCCTCGATACCGCCCGCCGCGGGCGACCTGATGCATCGTCTCGAGACCGCTCTGCGTCTTTATCCGGACGCGGGCATCACAGTGGCCGGACACACCGACGCATTCGGCGGCGACACCTACAATTTCGATTTATCACGAAAAAGGGCCGAGTCGGTGCGCGGCCAGCTGCTGCAGAGTCTGCGTGTTCCGGCGTCGCGCATCGCCGCGGTGGGGTATGGCGAGACCGAACCCGTAGCCAGCAACGATACACCGGAAGGCCGCGCCGCCAACCGCCGTATCGACGTGGTGATAAAGCCGGCGCCGTAACCGGGTTAGCCGGGGTCGTCGTCGATGATGCTGACCTCGGCGCTGGTTCGGGATCCGAGCGCGGCGCCGCCCTCCGCATCAGCGATCTCCAGGAAAAAGGTCTCGCCGGGTTCGGCGCGCCCATCATTGACCAACGGCACGAACAAACGTGTCACGGCCTGACCATCAGCCAGTTCTACCCGCTGCCAGTCGGTGCCGATGTAGTCCTGATCGGCGCTGGCTGATCCCGGCAGCGTGCGCCAGCGGAACGCGACATTGCCGCCGCTGCCGCCGGTGCGTATCACTCTGGCAATCAGGACCGCGCTGGACTCATCAACCCGATAATTTGCAGCGTCCAGCTGCAGACGACCGGGTCCCTGGGGTGGTGGCGCCACCGCCTCCGGCTGTTCTGTGAGGACCGGCGCCGGCGGTACTTTCGCTGTCTGCGACGATTGCGACGTCGGCGTCGCCTCAGCGTCCGCCGATGTTGCGGGCGACATCTCCGCTGGCATAGCGGTGCCGGAATCTGCACCCCGGCCTGCCGCATCGACAGCGCGCCCGGGTGTCGACTCAGAACGCGATGATTCGCTACCCGCGGCATCGGCCTGCGGGATGTCGGTTCCCCTGCCGCCCGGCTCGCCGGTGACCCCCGGTGAAAACGTGCCGCCTGGAGACAATGCGTCTGGCCGCTGACTGCGGATGTCGCTGCTTGCGGCGGCGACCGGCGGCGTCGCGGGAGCGGTCGCTGGCGGCTCGTGCTGTTCCGCAGCGGGCATCCGGGCGAGAAGGCGGTACAGCGGACCGTCAGGATCTATAACCGCGATCGTGACCAGGATGCCGGCCAGTGCACCGGCCAGTGCGCCCGGCAGAAAACCCGCCAGGCGACCGCCCCGGGGGCGATCACCAAGGCCCATGGCGCTCAAAAACGCGCTGGCGTCGGCGAAACGGCGCGTAGGCACAAAGCTCAATGCCCGTTTGATCGCGCGTCGCTGATGGGCCGCAATACCCTTGATCCGTCCTGGCCTGACCTTGCGGGCCATGGCATCGTCCGCCGCCAATCGGTTGAAAGGATGCCGACCGGTCACCAGCTCGAAGGCGACACAACCCAGGGAAAAAACGTCATCGCTGCTTTCAGGCGGCTCGCCGGCGAGCACCTGCGGACTGGCATAGGCTGGCGTCCTGGATGGTAATCCGGCGCCGTCGAGTACCGGCTCCATGGCCCGTCCCGGACGCCGGGTCAATCCGAAATCCAGCAGCTTGGGCTCGTCGCCGCGACACAGGTAGAGGTTGCCTGGCTTGAGGTCACTGTGCACATAGCCGGACTGGTGAAGATAAGCCAGCCCCGAGGCGACGCCGCTGATAATGGCCAGCGCCTCGGCCGGCGGAAAACCCACCGGGGTGCGTCGCGTGATGGCGCTGCGCAAGGACTCTCCATCCAGCAGCTCCATCGTCACATAGGGCATACCGTCGGCTTCACCAAAGTCGAAGATGCGCACCAGATTGGGGTGCATCAACGCCTGGCCCTGCAGCGCCTCGAGCAGCAATCGTCGCTCAGCGTCTTCATGGCGCCGGAGCTCGGGCTTCAACAGCTTCAGAGCCAGATCGACATCGTCGGCAGCAGCACCCTCGCGGTAGCGATCGCGGGCCCGGAACACGATGCCCATGCCACCGCGGCCGAGGATCGACTGGATGACATAACGGCCACCGATGACATCGCCGGCCTCGGGCAGGGGTGAATCATCCTGTTGCGCCTGACCCCCGCCACCCGGTTTCTCCTTTGGCCCGGGTGAGGACGCCGAGTCGGCCTCGCCGTTCTCCTCATCAGACATCGCCCAACCGGGCTGTGCCAGCCAGCGCCCGGACGGGAGCGGCGTCGGCTCCGCGGCCGACTCCGCGCCGGATGCATCACCGGCTTCCGCCGCATCCTCGTCCCGTTCTGCCAAGGTTGGATCGACCGGCTCCGGACCGGCTGCCGTGACTTCCGGAAGATCGTCCTCGAGTAGCGCCTCAGGCTCGGTAAACATCTGCGGTAGTTCGTCTGCGCGCCTGTTTCCGGCTTCGGCGGCATCGATATCGGGCTCGTCGTCAGGTCCCCCGGTGTCCGTCTCGTTTGACCCAAGCAGGGACGCCGCCCCGGAGCCGGCGAATGGCGACGTGTCTTCCCCATCGGCCACCCGCGTGATCGCCCGATACAGCACGTTGTAGAGACCGATCGAGAGCCCGCCCGCGTCGCGGATCGTATCCAGATCGGTCACGGCGGCGTCGGTGCTCAGACCCGCCGCTAGCGCGGCATTGAGCCTGCGGTGCAACTCCGCATAATCGAGTTCGCCGGCGGCGAAGGCCTCCAGCGTGGCCCTGACATCAGACATTCCTGCTCCCGTTGGGCGTGGATTCATCAGATAATAAGCCATCCGGCGCGGCGAGCGCGTGATCAGGACCATAAATTGAACCTCTACGCAGACCTTGCAAAACCCGCATCCGCCCTGCTCAGCGAATTGCCTTGGCAGCCAGCACCGGACGGCAGCGTGCAGCGGCGCATGCTGGATCGAGACGGTGGCGAGGTAGCCCGGGCCACCAGCGTCGTGCGCTATCCGAAAAACAGCCGCTTCCCGGCCCACCGCCATGATCGCGGAGAGGAATTCCTGGTTCTGGAGGGCGTGTTCTCCGATGAGCATGGGGACTATCCGGCCGGCACCTACGTGCGCAATCCACCCGGCAGCGTCCACACCCCTTACAGCACCGCTGGCTGCGTTCTTTTCGTCAAGCTCCGTCAGTTCGCCAGCGATGACCTCGAGCGAGTTGTCATCGATACGCGCAGCGCCACCTGGTCGGATCTGGATGCGGCAGGCAGCTGGCTGCACTTACATCAGCACGGCGACGAGGCCGTGGCGCTGATGCGCCTGGCGGCCGGCGCGGCACTGCCCGATGAATCGTGGCCCGGCGGCGTGGAGATCCTGGTGATCGAGGGCGCCATCGAAGACGCAGCGCGCCAACATCCCGAAAACAGCTGGCTGCGTCTGCCACCCGGCAGCCAGCAGCGTTTCAGCAGCGCGTCCGGCGCCCTGTTCTATCTCAAACGTGGCCACCTTAAAACGGTGGCAGCTTAGTAGCGTTCGGTCTCGATGCGGCGAATCTTGCCGCCCTGACCGAGGCGATAAAAGCGCCGCAATTCAGGCATCATCGATGCTCGGTCGCCTCGCTTGAGATATCGCTTCGCCAGACCTAAGCAGTAGCGGCCGGCGTATCGATTGGCTGCCGCGTAGCGTTCGGCCGCTTCCTCTGCCAGCGCGGGATCGATCCCCGGCAGATCGAACAGCCATCGATGCAGCTCCACCGGAACCCTGCCACCGCGCTGGGCCGCGACCAGGCTGGCGGTCAACACGAACTTATCCACCTCGGCCTGCAGCTCCAGCTCCAGCCGGGTGACCTGACGGCCCATGCGTGCGCTCCACACCAGATAGACGAAGTGGCTGACGCCTTCCAGCGCGGTCCAGAAGTGATCGAGATTGCCGTCATGCAGCTCGCGCATCGGGTTTTGTGCGCGCAGCTTGTCGAGCATATCGCCATCGAGAAACACGGTCAGATCGACCTCGTCCTGATCACCCGACACCAGCACTTGTTCGCCGCTGGCGACTGCGGCCGGACTCAGCCCGAGGGATGCCGCCAGTTGTGGACAGGTCACCAGGAAGTCGGTGACGCGATGCGGATTGGCGACGTCATAGGTGCGTTCGACCAGGCCCTGCAGACGATGCAGCAGCCGCATCCGTGCCACTCCTAGTGCTGCCGGCTGCTGGAAAGCCCGGGACTGACCTGTACGCCCAGCGCATCGAGCCGCTCGCGGGCGCGGCGGCTGCCGGTAGCGATCCACAACTCGTAGAGACGCATGATGTCGCGCGAGGTGTACTGTCGCCCGAGATCGGCGATGTGCCCGAGGACTTCGACAAACGCCGCGAACTTGTCGGCCAGCTCGGCGAAGATGTCGGTCAGGCCGCTGGCATGGCTGGTGGTGCGTGAACGATCGGCGAGCGTGCCATAGGCAGATCCGCCCATGCGGATGTAGTAATCCACGTCAACCGGACGGCGCGCCAGATAGTCGGGAAAGAAGCCGGCCATAAACAGCGCCACATCACCTAGACGCTGCAAGGCGCGATCCGAATCACGCGTCGACGGCGCTTCGACTGCTTCGGCCAGCATCGCTGCCAGCGGCGGCAGGCGACGCTCCGGACCGCTGCCGTAGAGTTCTTCCGCGCGGGTGAACAGGGTCAGCATATTGACCACGTAATGGACCGTATGGTCCTCAGCTTCGAGCCGCTGACGTTCGATCGCCTCATCGACCGACTCGCGGAAGAACTCGCGCACATTGGCGCTGGCGACCACCCGGGCGTGTGTCCTGTCCTCGCTCATGCCGCATCACCTCTGCAGGGCCTTAAAACCCGATGACGCAGATCCGCCCGGCCTCGTGTGTCGACACCGTGCAGCATCCACGGCTTGTTGTTATCGCGCTTTAAGGGTCAGAGTCAAGGTACTGAATTACAGATTAGAAATCCGGCGCCAGCGGCGGCGCGGCCGCTATGTTCATGGCCGGGGCGATCCGTTATGGTTGTCGGGCTGTGTTCGCCCGATCCTCCAAGCCCTTCCGACTCGCCCGGGTCTTGCTTCCTTTTTTTGCGCTGCTCGCCTCCCCCGTGGCCGCCTATGGCCCTGATCTGTTGCTGCGGGAGGGCCGTCTGTGTGACGAGGATCGGGGGTTTTGCCTGCGCGGCACGATCCTCTATTACCCCAACTCCAGATTGATCGAGATCCGCGCACGCGTGGCGCGTGCGCCGGGACCCGGCTGGGTCAGCATCCTGTTCCGCGGCTCCGACCGCAACAACCAGCCCAACACCACGGTGATGGAATTTCCGGTCCGCGGCGCGTCCTCCGAGATCATCGACCGCTCCTTTATCACCGACTATCCCCAGGTGAATCAGTGGCGCATCATCGGCATGATCTTCGAACCCGATCCTGAGGCCCGCGACGCCGCCAGGGATCAATAGCCCTGACGGGTCGGGTAACATCGAAGGCAGCGTCCGGAGCATGGACCCCAGACGTCGCGGACATCTGACAGCGAATCGAGCGAGACAAGATCTATGCCGAAGGATATAGCCCTGTTGATCGAGAACGCGGTGGGGATGATCGGTGACAACCGCTATCTGCAGGCAGTGCTGGCGGTCGCCGTCGGCATCGTGCTGGCCTGGACCGCGTCCTTGGCCATCGCCCTGATCAAGCGTTGGGCGACCCATACCAAGACCCGGCTCGACGATCTGTTCCTCACCAACGTAAAACGACCGGTGACCGTGACGCTGTTGCTGGCCGGTCTTGGCGCGGCGACCCTGCTGCTACAGATGCACGAGATGGCCGAGTTCGCGACCATCGGCGTGCTGCGCACGATCCTGGTGTTTGTGTGGATACAATTCGTGATCCGGGTGCTGCGCTTTGTCTGTCGCCTGCTCGCCAATCAGCCCGAGGGCGCGCGGCTAATCCAGCCGGCGACGCTGCCGCTGTTCGACAATCTCACGCTGCTGGTGATGCTCGCGCTGGGCGCGTATATGGTGCTGCAGATCTGGGAAGTTGATATCACCGCCTGGGTGGCGTCAGCGGGCATCATCGGTCTGGCCTTGAGTTTCGCCGCCAAGGACACGCTGGCAAACCTGTTCGCCGGCGTATTTATCATCGCCGACGCGCCCTACCGGATCGGCGATTATGTGGTGCTCGACTCCGGCGAACGCGGACGGATCACGCAAATCGGTATCCGCTCGACACGTCTGCTGACCCGTGACGATATCGAGGTCACCGTGCCGAACTCGGTGATGGGCAATTCCAAGATCGTCAACGAAAGCGGTGGCCCGCACCCGAAATACCGCATCCGTATCCCGATCGGGGTCTGTTACGGAGAGGACCTGGACAAGGTGCGAGAAGTCCTGATGAAACTCGCCGTTGCCCATCCGCGGGTGGCTGCAACGCCGGAGGCACGGGTCCGCTATCGCCGTTTTGGCGACTGGAGCATCGATCTCGAGCTGTTGTGCTGGGTCAGCGCACCCGTACTGCGCGGCTTGGTGACCGATGAACTCATCGTCTCGATCTACAAGGCCTTCAACGAATCCGGCATCGATTTCCCCTATCCGCGGCAGGAGCACTACATCCGCTCGATGGTGGCACCGGGCACCACGGACAGCTGACCGGGAGGCCCGGGGCCATGATCCCGCAACGCATTTGTCACAACCGCGCTTCAGACTGCGCCGCATCCAGACAAGCCTGCGCGCTGATCAGCAAGCTGTTATGCTGCACCGCAATCAAGGATTGGAACCGACCATGAACCACCTGCAACGCTTCAGTATCGATCTGGCCCGACGCAAATCCTCGCGCCGCGCCGATGCGACCGACAAATCAGAAACCCGCCAGCCCGGGACCGATGCAAGTTCTACTGGCGAGACAAAGTCCGGCGCCGGAACACTGCCACCGACCCGTCGGAAAACCCGCAAGGCCGCGTAACAAGGTCACCGGGTGTATGCCCCGGGGTCCGACCCCGCACGCCACCTGAATCTCTGCCGAATCACAGCCTGCGCCCTGCAATGGATCGAGAGGCCGGGCACGGCTGAGATCGTGTCCCCGAGTGCCTCTCCGCGCCATCTTGGTCCGCGCCGATCCAGCCGCTAGACTTCGTGTTTTGACCACCCCCCACCGGGCACGGAGCCACCATGAGCGGAAGATGGGTGACGGCGGTAGCGCTGCTAATGCTGGCGACCGCCTGCGGACAGGACACTGAGAACATGAATACGGAGACCCCGGAAACCGCTGCCGCGGGGACCGAATCCATGCACTATCCGGTCGCCCGACGCAGCGACCATAGCGACGACTATTTTGGCACCGAGGTGCCGGACCCCTACCGCTGGATGGAGGATCTGGATTCGCCGGAGGTGGCGAACTGGGTGACGGCGCAGAACGCGATCGCCCGGCCGTATCTGGAATCGCTGCCGGAGCGTGAACAGATCCGCGAGCGAGCCGAGACCCTGTGGAGCTACAAATCCTGGGGCGTGCCGATGAAACGTGGCGGCCGCTATTTCTTCGAAGTCAGCGATGGCGTCGCCAACCACCCGGTGCTATATGTCGCCAAGGACCTTGGCGGCGAAGCCGAGATCGCCATCGATCCCAACGGCTTTAGCGAGGACGGCACCATCGCCATGGCCAGTTTTGCCGTCAGCCCGGACGGCCGCAAGATCGCCTACGCCCGTTCCGATGGCGGCACCGACTGGATCACGATCCACGTACGCGATCTGACCACCGGCCAGGACCTGGACGAAGTGCTCCGCGATGCCAAATTCGGCGGCGGGATTTCGTGGCTGGCGGACAGCGCCGGATTTGTCTACAACCGCTATCCGCTGGACGAAAACGGACGGGCCGATGACGGCCAGCAGGCACGGGTATTTTATCACCGCGTCGGCGACCCCCAGACCCGCGATGTGCTGGTCTATGCAGTCACCGATCATCCCCGCCGACAGCCGAGCGGCGAAGTCACCGAGGACGGCGCCTATCTGCTGCTCACGATCACCGAGGGCTATTTCGAGAACGGGGTCTATTACATGGATCTGCGTCAGCCGGAACGCCCGGTGGTCAGGTTGATCGATTTGTGGGACGGGCGCTACGAATTCCTCGGTAGCAACGGTCAGCGCTTTTATTTCAAGACCAACGCCGGCGCACCCAACGGCCGGGTGATCGCGATCGATCTCGATCGACCCACACCGGACCAGTGGCGTGTCGTGGTGCCCGAGAAGGAGACCCCGATCTATGCGGCCAGCCTCGGCGCCGATCATGTTGTGCTGCACTATCTGACCGACGCCCACAGCACGGTGAACCTGGTGCGGCTCGACGGCACGCCGGACGGTGAGATTGCCTTGCCCGGTCTCGGCACGGTCTACGGCATCAACGCCATCAAGCCATCGTCCGGCGATGAAGACAAACTGTCCTCGCGGCTCGGGGATGAGGAAATCTTTTTTGGCTTTACCAGCTATGTGGATCCCGCCTCCACTTACCGATTTGAAATGTCGAGGCGGGCCGTCGAGCCGCTGGAAGCCGCGGCTACGCCATTCGATGGTGAGGCCTACCTCACCCGTCAGGTTTTCTACGCCAGCAAGGACGGCACCCGGATACCGATGTTCCTGACCCACCGCAAGGATCTGGAACCCGACGGCCAGCAGCCGACGCTGCTGTACGGATACGGCGGCTTCAACCAGGCCCTGACCCCGGGCTACAGTTCGCGCTGGGCCATCTGGCTGGAGATGGGCGGCATACTCGCCATCCCCAATCTGCGTGGCGGTGGCGAATACGGCAAACGCTGGCACGAGGCCGGTACCAAGCTGCAGAAGCAGAACGTGTTTGATGACTTTATCGCCGCCGCCGAATGGCTGATCGACGAGGGCTATACGCGCCCGGACAAACTGGCCATCTTCGGCGGCAGCAACGGCGGCCTGCTGGTGGCAGCCTGCATGTTGCAGCGGCCCGAGTTGTTCGGGGCCGTGGTCCCGGCGGTCGGCGTACTGGACATGTTGCGGTATCACACCGCCAGCGCCAATGCGCGGATGTGGGCCACCGACTACGGCACGTCCGAGAACGAGGACGAATTTCGCGCCCAATACGCGTATTCCCCGTTACACAATGTCGTCCCGGAAACCTGCTATCCGCCCACGCTGGTGCAGACCGGCGATCATGACGACCGCGTCGTCTCCTGGCACAGCTTCAAGTTCGGCGCCGAGCTTCAACAGGCCCAGAGCTGCGCCAACCCGGTCGTGGTGCGGATCGAGACCCGTGGTGGCCACGGTGCCGGCAAGCCCAAATGGATGCGGATCGAGGAAGAGGCCGACCGCTTTGCCTTTGTCCGTCAGGCCCTGGGCATGAGTCGCTAGGCTGACTGTTGTAAAAATGTGACAAAAAAGCGCCCATTAGTGGTTTTCCCTATGGCCGGAGCTCGATAATGAGCTAGAATATGTCTCATCCTTACGACTCCCCCACCGACTAATCTGGAGAAACCGATGAAGTTACTGATTCGCATGATTGCGCTCCTGGTCATTGCCGGGCTGGCAGTGCCGGCCGTAGCCGAGGAATTCTCGGCACCCGCCGGCAAACGCCCCTGGAACCTCGGCGCCGGCGCCGTCTATCGTGAGAAAGCCTACGACGGCTTCAAGGACAGCAAGAAAACCACGCCCATCCCCATCATCCTGTTTGAGGGAGAGCGTTTCTTTGTCCGGGGCAGCAACCTCGGCTGGAAGTTCATCAACACAAATCCCTGGGAGGTCTCCATACTGGCCGAATGGTGGGCCGACGGCTATGAGGACGGCGACGCCAGCATCCTGCGTGGCATGAGTGACCGGGATCCGTCGCTGGCCGTGGGTGGCCAGGTCAGATGGCAGCCCCAGCGCTTTGGTCTGGAGCTCACTGCGACCACCGACGCGATGAGCAACAGCGACGGCACCCAGGTACGAGCGATGGCAAAGTTCGACGATCGCTCGGGCCCGTGGTTCTATTCCCTGTCCGGTGGCATCGTCTACAGCGACTCTGACTTCAACGACTATTATTACGGCGTCAGCACCCGCGAGGTAGACCTGACCCGCGGCCGCACGTCCTACAGCGCCGACGACGAGACCGGAGTCCGCCTCGGCGGGTTGCTTGGCTACAATGCCTCGGGCTCCAAATGGACGTTCCTCGGTGGCGCTCGTTATGACTATCTGGGCGATGAAGTCGACAACAGCTCGATCACCGAAAACGACTATCAGTACGCGCTGTTCGGCGGCTTTACCTACGCGTTTGGCAAGTAGCCGCACGACAGAGTTACAACTCGAGACGACAAGGGCCGCCCGACAAGGCGGCCCTTTTTTTCGGCTCAAATCCGAGCCGGGCTAGACGGCCTTTATCCTTACAGCTTCCAGCGCGGCGCCGACGATGCCCGCTTCGTTACGCAGCGCGGCCGGTACTATCTGCGTGCGGGTCCTGATCAGCGGTAAAAACGCGTGATGGTGTTTGCTGACGCCGCCGCCGATGATAAACAGGTCCGGCCACAACAGATCTTCCATGGTGCGGAGATACTCCTCCAGCCGGGCGGCCCACTTGTCCCAGCTCAGCCCCTTGTCTTTCCGTACCCGATCCGACGCCCGGCGCTCGGCGGCCTTGCCACGGATTTCCAGATGACCGAATTCAGTGTTCGGCAACAACCGGCCATCGCCAAAGATGGCGCTGCCGATGCCGGTGCCCAGGGTCAGCATGATCACCACACCTGAGACACCGCGACCGGCGCCGTAGCGCATTTCCGCCAGACCCGCCGCATCCGCGTCGTTGAGCAGGTGTACCGGCCTTGCGGTAATGCCTTCCAACAGCGCATCGGCGTCGAGTTCGATCCAGCCATCGTCGACATTGGCCGCCGTCATCGTCACGCCCCGGCGCACCACCGCCGGAAATGTGCAGCCCACGGATGCCCGCCAGCTGAAGTGATCCAGGATCTGTTTTGCCACCCTTGCTATCGCTTTCGGGGTCGCGGGCTGCGGCGTGTCGATCCGCAACCGGTCTGCGGCCAATTGACCGGTCTCCAGGTCCACCGGCGCGCCCTTGATCCCGGATCCCCCGATATCGATACCGAACCCCTGTCCGACGCTCATCCCGACCCCTCCCCGATCACCACATCTCCCGCATCCGCGCAGCCACATCGACGACCGTATCCGGGTGCGCCGCGACCGCGTCTGCCTGTCGCTCCGCCTGCCCATGAAAACACTGTTCAAAGCGCTGCATCAGATCATCGTCAAGAAAGCGGCTGCGGGCGCCGTAGACATGACGGTCGCCATGACGACGCTGTTGGGGCACATAGTATTTGAGCGGTGCCAGCAGATGCAGATCCTCGCGGGCACGCGTCATCGCCACGTACAACAGACGCCGCTCCTCTTCGACCGTCTCGGGCTTGCCGGTGGCGAACTCCGACGGGAAGTTGCCGTCGGCCACGTTGAGCAGGTACACAGAATCCCATTCCTGACCTTTGGCCGAGTGCACCGTGGACAGCACCAAAAAATCCTCGTCCAACAGCGGCGGGCCGGCCAGATCGCCGCTGGCCTGGGTCGGATCCAGCGACAACTCGCTCAGGAATCGCTCCCGGGAGCGGTAGCCCGACGCGATTTGCTCCAGCGCATCGATATCCCCCTCGCGCACCTGCCAGTCATCAAAGATCCGCTGCAGATGCGGCCGGTACCAGTCTCTGACCTGGCCGACCTGGGTATGCCAGTCGCCCTCGCCAGCACCCATCAACGATAACAGCTCGACCAGACCGGGCCAGTCCTGCCGGGCGGCTGGAGGTGGTCGGTAATCGGCCAGCACGCCCAGTCGGTGACCGCCCGCAACCAGGCGATCCCAGGCGCCCTGGGCAGTCGCCGGACCTGCACCGGGCAGCAACTGGACGACGCGGAAGGCGGCCATCTGATCACGCGGATTCTCCGCCAGACGGAGCACCGCCAGCAGATCTTTGACATGCGCCGCCTCGAGGAACTTGAGACCGCCATATTTGACGTAGGGGATATTGCGGCGGGTCAGTTCCAGCTCCAGCCGGTCGCTGTGATGGGCGCTGCGGAACAATACCGCCTGGTCCTGCAGACGCTGGCCGGTCTCGCGGGCCCCCAGCACACCATTGATCACATAATCCGCCTGGGACTCGTCGTCTTCGACCGTGACATAGCGCGGCTTCTGCGCCGACGGGCGCTCGGAGAACAGACGTTTCTGATACTGGCGCGCGCCGCGTGCGATCAGATCATTGGCGGCATCCAGGATCGGCTGGGTGGAACGGTAGTTCTGCTCCAGGGTCACCACCCGGGCGCGCGGCCGAAATTGATCCGGGAACCCGAGGATATTCTCGACCTCTGCCGCGCGGAACGAATAGATCGATTGTGCGTCGTCGCCGACCACGGTAACCCCGTCGCCGTCGGGTCGCATGCCGGTAAGGATCTCCGACTGCAGCAGATTCGTGTCCTGATACTCGTCGACCAGCACCTGCTCGAAACGGGCAGAGACCGAAGCCGCCAGAGCCGGCTCCGACATCAGGTGACTCCAGTAGAGCAACATGTCGTCGTAATCCAGACACGCGGTCTCCTGTTTCGCTTCGACATAGGCGCGGAACAAGGTCTTGAGCTCCGCCTCCCATGCCTCGCACCAGGGCCAAGCATCTTGCAGACACGCCTCGAGTTCACGACGGCCGTTGACACAGCGTGAATAGATGGCGAGACAGGTGTCCTTGCGCGGGAAACGCCGCGACTCGCGCGAAAGACCCAGACGGTGACGCACCAGATCCATCAGATCGGCTGCGTCACCGCGATCCAGCACAGAAAACGCCGGATCCAGACCCAGGTTGGGCGCATATTCGCGCAGCAGACGATTGGCGACCGAGTGAAAGGTCCCCGCCCAGGGCAGACGCACATCGGCACCACCGCCCAGCGCCCGGGTCACGATGCGCCGGGCGCGCTGGCCCATCTCCCGAGCCGCACGGCGGGTAAACGTCAACAGCAGGATCCGTTCCGGCGCCACACCCTGCATCACAAGGTGGGCCACCCGATGCGCCAGGGTCATGGTCTTGCCGGTGCCGGCCCCGGCGATGATCAGCAGCGGGCCGGCGCGGAACCGCCCATCGTCACTCGCGCCATGCACAGCAGCCTCGCGTTGTGCGGGGTTGAGCGTGTCCAGATAATCGGGCGCGGTGGTGCGTGCGGACATGGCCGGAATATATCAGACCGACCAGACCATCATCCGGCGCTGCGTGCGACGGCGCTAGTTAGCTCCGTGCCGGTCCTCGGGCAGGCTGACCGGACCATCCACATTGGAATAACGGATACCACCGGAGGTGTCGTTCTCGACCAGGAAGCTGCCGCGGACGTTGCGCACCGAAATGCGCCCGGAAGAATCGTTCCCGATCAACACGTCGCCGGCGATGTCTTCCAGCACGATATCGCCGGACGTGTCGTTGGCGATGGTTACCGAAGATGCCTCCTCGATGCGGATTTCGCCTGAGCTATCGACCTGGATGACCACGTCGCCGACCCGGCTCATCATGATCTCGCCTGAGCTGTCGCGAGGGATCACCACCGGACCATCGATGTCTTCCAGTTCGATATCACCAGAGCTGTCAGAGACTTCGGCGCCAGCCACGCGATGGACCCGGAGGTCACCGCTGCTGTCGTGCACGATCACGCTCATGTTTGAAGGCAGCTCGATTTCCAGATCCAGGGTGGCGTATTCGTCCTTCCAGCGTCGTTCGGTCTCGCCACTGATATCCGGCATCTCGGCCAGCACCTGGATACGGTCACCGTCACGCCGCACGGTCACGTCGATCACCGACAGCATGTCCTCACGCGAGGAACAGGCCTCGCCTTCCGCGGTGACCTTCGCATCATCTGCGCCACCACTGATGCGCAGATCGCCGGCGAGTGCAAAAATCTCCACCACCGTGGCGTCCTCCACCGCGACCTCGCCACTCCGATCTGCGGTAAATTTGCAGCTCGAGCCCCAACCCCATGCGGGCGGCGCCGCCAGCGCCAGCAGCGCGGTAAGCAGAAACAATCGGGACCTGATGCCCATATCAATGACTCCCTGAACGAACACGGATTATGACCCGCCGGCCACGCCCCACGCGAGTCTCATACTCCTGTGATGCCAAAAGCGGCCATCGGGTTTAAATCGCCGTGCTCACACATCCGCACCGAAATGCCGCCCCCGGGCCAGCCGGCGCTCGCCAAAGTTGTGTCGGACCAGTGCCTTGAGCAGCCCCAACCGCGGGTCCGCGTCTTTGCCGGCGCCCAGCCGCAGCAACTGCTGATAGAACCAGGCCATCTGGCCCTGAACATTGATCGCCTTGAGCAAAAACGCGGGGCTGGCGGGGCCCAACAGACGTCCGGGCCCCAGACGCAGCACCCGCTCCCAGGCATCCGCTTCGTCGAGGCTGCCATCGAGCAAGCCGGCGGGAAGATCCGGATCCACGCAAAGCGGACGGCCGAGACCGATCACGGCACACTCGCCTTCGCCGACCGCGGTCTCCATCGCGCGGCGCGAGCGGAAGCCTCCGGTGACCATCAGCGGCAGCGACGACCGGGCCTGGATCGCCGCCGCGTATTCGAGGAAATAGGCTTCGCGTCTTTGGGTGCTGGCGGCCACGGGCTCGCTATAGGTGTGTTTGTCTCCCTCCACCCCCAGCAGCCGTGGCTGCTCATAGGTGCCGCCGGAGATCTCGAGCAGATCGATATCCGCGTCTGCAAGCCACGCGGCGACCTGCACGCACTCGTCAAGGGTGAAGCCGCCATGCTGGAAATCGGCCGAGTTCAATTTCACCCCGAGCGGAAAGCCGGCGCCAACCCGCGCGCGCACCGCGGCGACGATTTCGAGCAGGAAGCGCGCGCGATTCTCCAGCTCGCCACCCCATTGATCGCTGCGTCGATTGGTCACCGGCGACAGGAACTGGCTGATCAGATAACCATGGGCGGCGTGGATCTGGACCCCGGTGAAACCGCAATCGCGCGCCGCATGGGCGACGTCCGCATAGCGCCGGATCGCATCCACGATCTCCTCCTCGCTCATCGCCCGCGGCTTCGAGAACATGCCGCCGAGACGGAGCTGGACATCGGATGGCGACAACAACGGCGCGGTGGAGAAATGCGAGGCCTGGCGCCCCGGATGACTGATCTGCATCCACAGATGGTTGCCCGCCTCGGTGCCAGCGCGGGCCCAGGCCCGCAGCGCCTCACGCCCGCCGTTGCCGTCGATCACCACATTTCCAGGACGTTCCAGATAACGCCGGTCCACCATCACATTGCCGGTGATCAGCAGGCCCGCGCCACCAGCAGACCAGCGCCGGTAGAGCCGTTGATGCGCTTCGGTCGCGCGATCATCAGCATCCGCCAGTCCCTCGGTCATCGCCGCCTTGGCGATGCGGTTGGGCAGATTTACGCCGCACGGCAGGATAAGGGGCTGTTGTAAGGGGCTGCTCATGGCGAACGGGCTCTGCTGGCTGGGTCTGCCGCATCATAGGCCAGGGAGCGGGCCCGGCGCGATCCGGTTTCGTCAGCTCAAGTACAATGCCGCGAGTTTTCTCCGCGGAGAGTCGGATGCCCCACGAGCCAGCGCTGGTCACCAATGATGCTGTCGTCCTCGGCCTGTTGAGCCTGATCCTCGGCTTTGTGTTCTACACCGAACGCAGCAAACATCCGTTCTGGCAGCGCTTTTACCGGTATGTCCCGGGGCTGTTGTTGTGTTACTTCCTGCCGTCTTTGCTCAACACCTTCAATATCGTCGACCCGGAACAATCGAAGCTGTATTTCGTTTCTTCGCGGTATCTACTGCCCACGTGTCTGGTGTTATTGACGCTGTCGGTCGATCTGCCGGCGATCGGTCGTCTTGGCTACAAGGCCATCACCATGTTCCTGACCGGCACCGTCGGCATCGTCCTCGGCGGCCCGCTGGCCTTGTTGATCGTCGGCTGGATCAGCCCGGAGACGATCGGCGGTCAGGGTCCGGACGCCATCTGGCGGGGCATGACCACGATCGCCGGCAGCTGGATAGGCGGCGGCGCCAACCAGGCGGCGATGAAGGAAGTGTTCGACGTCGGTGATGCGCTGTTCTCGCAGATGGTGGCGGTCGATGTGCTGTGCGCCAGCGTGTGGATGGCGGTGCTGTTGTTCATGGCCGGTCGGGCCAAAGAAATCGACGCGCGCATGGGCGCGGACACCTCGGCGATCGACGACCTGAAGCGCCGGGTCGAGCGTTTCCAGGCTGAACATGGGCGCCTGCTTACGCTGCCAGATCTGATCTTTATCCTCGCGGTGGGTTTTGGCGCCACCGGCGCTGCCCATGCCGTGGCCGGCGCGGTGGCACCATGGATCGAATCCAACGCGCCGGGGCTGGCGCGTCTGAGCCTGACCAGCAGTTTCTTCTGGATCGTGGTGACCGCGACCACCATCGGTCTGATCCTGTCGTTTACCCCGGCGAAAAAATTGGAGGGTGCCGGCGCTTCCCGGGTCGGATCCGCCATGCTCTATGTGTTGGTCGCCTCGATCGGTATGGGGATGGACGTCAGCGCGGTGTTTTCAAACCCTGGGTTGTTCCTGATCGGTGGTATCTGGATCGGCTTCCACGCCTTGCTGTTGATCGTGATGGCGCGGATCCTGCGTGCGCCACTGTTTTATCTGGCGGTCGGCAGCCAGGCCAATGTCGGCGGCGCTGCCTCGGCGCCGGTGGTGGCCTCGGCTTTCCATCCGAGCCTGGCCCCGGCCGGTGTACTGCTGGCGGTGCTCGGTTACGCCCTTGGCACCTATGCGGCCTGGATCTGCGGTCTGCTGATGCAGGGTATCGCCGGCTGAACCGGCGGCGCAGCGTTGAGACCCGGACCCGGCCGGCGTAGGCTGGAGCTCGGAGTCGAGACCTTGAATCTGATCCAAGAAACGCTGCTGGAATCGCTGCAGGCGGCACATCCGCAGACGCTGCTGTGTATCGCCCCGGCGTCGTTGTCGGCGGTGGAGTCATATCTCCATCATCATCCGCAATGCCAGATCGAGACAGTGTCACCGGATGATGTGCCCGCCGCCGTAGCACGACTCGGTCGCTTCGACTACGGGCTGGTGCATCAGACGCTCGAG
>Ga0265303_10000988_pt1 | contig 17041 bp, 14 predicted proteins | sample Helome_2_FD_192494 | JGI IMG/M metagenome (GOLD analysis project Ga0265303, IMG submission 192494) | Marine sediment microbial communities from subtidal zone of North Sea - Hel_20160317 (Illumina Assembly) | ecosystem: Environmental > Aquatic > Marine > Subtidal zone > Sediment ... | reverse complement strand
CTGAGACGTACGGCGAAAAGGAGTCGGGCCGCTGGTGGATGCGCTGGCGCATGTTCTTCATGGCTTGCGAGGAGCTGTTCCGTTACAACGGCGGCAACGAGTGGTTCGTCAGCCATTACCGGTTCATAAAGGCGGGCAGCTGACATGAACGTGCTCATCAATTTCGCAGCCTTCCAGATTGGCTGGTTCTCTTCGGTGATCGGTGCCGCCCAGCAAATGCCGTGGCTCGGCCCGCTGGCCTTCCTCGTGGTCCTTGCTATCCATCTGCGGCGGGCGCACCGGCCGCAGTCCGAACTCGCACTGGTCCTTACCTGCGGCGTCATCGGTGTGTTTTTTGACAGCCTGCTCGTCGCCTTTGGCTGGGTTACCTACCCGTCGGGTCTGTTCAACGACCTCATGGCACCTTACTGGATCGTGACCATGTGGATGCTGTTCGGCACGACGTTGAATCTCTCGATGGCCTGGCTCAAGGGCAGGCCGCTGCTGGCGGCGTTCTTTGGGGCCATCGGTGGTCCCGCGTCGTACCTGGCTGGGCAAAAGCTCGGAGGCATACAGTTCATCGAGCTCTACCCTGCAATGATCGCACTCGCGATCGGCTGGGGACTGTTCATGCCCGTGCTGATGAAGCTCGCGGAGCGGCTGGACGGCGTGACTGAGCCCCTGCAATACGCGGAGCTACGCAAATGAATACGTACCTGCTGGCACTTGCGGTCATTCTCGGCATCGGCGTGGCTGGCTGGCTTCTCAGCGTCGTTATCCGGAATGTCAGCTTCGTCGATAGCCTCTGGTCGCTATTTTTCCTCGTAGCTGCTGTCGTGTTTGCACTCGACGTCGAGACGATGTCGGCGCGAGCTCTGGTCGTTCTGGGCCTGGTCGCGATCTGGTCGATCCGGCTGTCTGCCTACATCACTATTCGCAACTGGGGCGAGGGCGAGGACTACCGATACCAGACGATCAGGGCGAACAACGAACCCGGCTTTGCATTCAAGAGCCTGTACATCGTGTTCGGTTTGCAGGGCGTGCTGGCATGGATCATTTCCGCGCCGCTGCTGCCGGCCGTTACGTCCATGGCGCCGCTGGGTCTTCTCGATGCGGCGGCGGCACTGCTGTGGCTCGCGGGCTTTGTTTTCGAGGCTGGTGGTGACTTCCAGCTGCAGCAGTTCAAGAGCAACCCCGACAACAAGGGCAAGGTCCTGGACTCCGGCCTGTGGCGCCTGACGCGGCACCCCAACTACTTCGGCGATTTCTGCATCTGGTGGTCGTTCTGGCTGTTTGCCGTAGCGGCCGGCGGCTGGTGGACGATCTTCGCGCCATTACTGATGTCGTTCCTGCTGCTCAAGGTGTCCGGTGTCGCCATGCTTGAAAAGACCATCGGCAAACGGCGTCCGGAATACGACGACTACATTCGTCGCACCAATGCGTTCTTCCCGGGTCCACGGAAGTCGCTCGACGCGTCCAATGAGGTGCAGCAATCATGATCATGGCACGGCACATCGCAATTCTAATCGGTATGGTCGCAGCCTCGAACGCGCTTGCGAGCCCGGCGGAAAAAAGCTGGGACTTTTTGGTGCTTCTCGATGGCTCGAAAATCGGCTACCACCGGTTCCAGCTGACCGAAGACGATGGGCAGCGACGGCTGACAAGCGAAGCGAAATTCGATGTTCGTTTCCTGTTCATCAATGCATTTCGCTACCGGCACACCAACACCGAAATCTGGGCCGACGGCTGCCTCGAGAGAATTGAGGCGAACACCCGTTCGAACGGCAAGGAACTCGCTGTCACGGGTCTGCGCGCCGCTGAAGGCTTTGTCGTGGATGATGGCAAGGCGCAAAACTCCCTGGACGACTGCGTAATGACCTTCGCTTACTGGAATCCCGATTTCCTGAGCCAGCCGCGTTTGCTGAATCCGCAGTCCGGGGAGTATCTCGACGTTGAGGTCGAGCGTGTCGGGCAGGAGCCCATCGTCGTCCGGGGTGAGGAGGTTCCTGCGTCCGTGTATCGCATCACGGCCAGGAAGATGGAGCTCAAGTTGTGGTACTCGCAGGACAACGAATGGCTCGCACTCGAATCCGTCGCAAAAGGCGGCCGCATCCTTCGTTATGAGCTGACCTGATATGTCTGCGCCACGCACACTGCTGTTCATCGTATTGCTGGCGGGCCTTTTGAGCGCCTGTGCATCCAAAGGACCTGAAATGGAAACCGTTGATCATGTCGACCTCGAGCGATTCATGGGGAGCTGGTACGTCATTGCAAATATCCCGACGTTTCTCGAAAAGGGCGCCCACAATGCTGTCGAGACCTACGAACTCAATGAAGACGGCAGCATCCAGACAACCTTTACGTTTCTCAAGGACGGTTTCGACGGAGAAGAGAAGGAATACAACCCCAAAGGTTTTGTCCGCGACACGGAATCCAACGCGACATGGGGCATGCGATTCATCTGGCCGATAAAGGCCGACTATCGGATCGTTTACCTGGATGACAATTACACGCAAACAGTGATCGCAAGACAGAAGCGCGACTTCATCTGGATCATGGCGCGTACGCCTTCGATCAGCGATGACGATTACGAGCGCCTGATAGAACTTGCCGAGTCCATCGGCTATGACGTAAGCAAGATAGAGCGAGTGCCGCAACAATGGTGAAGCTCGGTAAGGCACCAGGGAGGGATTGATGCGCATCGCAATCATTGGAACCGGTATCGCCGGCAATGTCGCCGCTTACCAGCTCCGTGACAAGTACGACATCACGGTCTATGAAGCGGCGCACTACGTCGGTGGGCACACGAATACCGTCGACGTCCAGGAAGGCGGACGCAGCCTGGCAATAGACACGGGCTTCATCGTATTCAACGACCGTACCTATCCGAATTTCATCCGGATACTTGAGGAGATCGACCAGCCATCGCAGCCGAGCGAGATGAGCTTCAGCGTGCACGCGGCGGCCGGCCGTCTGGAATACAACGGTTCGTCGATAAACGGTCTGTTCGCGCAGCGGCGCAACCTGCTGCGTCCCTCGTTCCACTCGATGGTCAGGGACGTCCTGCGATTCAATCGTACTGCGCTGACCGAGATCAGCAGGAGCGTTAGCCCGATATCGCTTGGCGACTTTCTCCGCAGTGGCAAGTACGGCGACCGCTTCCGCGATGACTACCTGGTACCGATGGTGGCTGCCATCTGGTCCGCCGAACCGGGTGCGGTGCTCGACATGCCGGCGGAGTTCCTCGTTCGCTTCTTTCAGAATCATGGACTGCTGCAGCTCCAGGACCGCCCGCAGTGGAGAGTGATCAAGGGCGGTTCGCGCGAATACGTGCGGCGGCTCGTGCATGGCCATCGCGACAGTATCCGCCTGAACAGCCCCGTGCAGCAGATCCGTCGCTCGGCGGAGGGCATCGAAATAACCACGCCTGAAGGTGGTCGAGAGTGGTACGACTACGCATTCGTTGCCTGCCACAGTGACCAGGCGCTGAAGATGCTGGCCCAACCCGGCCAGGTCGAGACGGAAGTGCTCGGGGCCATCGACTATCAGCTCAATGAAGCCGTGCTGCACACCGACGTATCGGTACTGCCCGCTCGGCGCAGGGCCTGGGCAGCCTGGAATTACTTTGTGCCGGCTGAATCGCACGGTCATGTCGCCGTTTCGTACAACATGAACATTCTTCAAAGCCTCGATTCAGCAGAGACCTACGTCGTCACGCTAAACGATAATACGAGAATCGATCCGGAGAAGATCCTTCATCGTGTCGAGTACCATCACCCGGTCTTCACGCGCGACACGATCGCGGCACAGGCACGTCACGCAGAAATCAACAGCGATCGGATCTTCTATTGCGGCGCATACTGGCGCAACGGATTCCATGAAGACGGGGTCGTTAGTGCACTGGACGCCGTTAGTCATTTCGAGGAGGCGCTCAAAGATGAAGAGCTGCATCTACGAAGGGCAGGTTAGGCACACAAGGACGCGGCCGGTACTGCACCGCTTTCGCTACCGCGTATTCATGATGTACCTGGACCTCGACGAGTTGCCGCGTGTGTTCTCGAAGCGTTGGTTCTGGTCAGCGACTCGAGCGGCCGTGGCGCGATTTCGGCGAGCCGACCACATCGGTCCCGTCGACCAGCCGCTTGGTGAATCGGTGCGGGACCTGGTCGAGCAGGAAACCGGCGAGCGGCCGGCCGGACCGATAAGGCTCCTGACCAACCTGAGCTATTTCGGGTTTTGCTTCAACCCGGTCAGCTTTTATTACTGCTTCGCCAAAGACGGCAGCACGCTCGAAACGATTGTCGCTGAAGTCAACAACACGCCCTGGGGCGAGCGCGATACCTACGTGCTGCCGGCAACACAGAATATTGGCAAAGAGAACGCCTGGCGTTTTCAGCCACGCAAGAAGATGCACGTATCGCCGTTTATCCCCATGGACATAGACTATGACTGGTGTTTTACGATGCCTTCCGATCGCACGACTGTGCACATGGCGAATTCGAAAGACGGCACGCGCTTCTTTGACGCGGCGATAACGATGCGCCGAACGGAAATCAGCGGCACGTCGCTGGCGCGCGTATTGCTGACGTTTCCGTTCATGACGTTCAAGGTCATTTTCGCAATCTACTGGCAGGCCTTGCGGCTTTGGCTCAAGCGAGTGCCGTTGTTCGTTCACCCTGACAAGAAAAAGACCATGGTGGTGCAGTGAATACCAAGACAGTATCGATAAACAGTAGCGAGATTCTGCAGCGGGACGCCAGGAGCACCTGGCTCGACAGGCTGGCGCGACGCATTGTCCGGGAACGACTCGCCAATCTGAAGTACGGAGAGGTAACGATCATCGAAGACAGCGACAGCGAGACTTTCGGCGACGCCGTCGATGATTTCGGTGTATCTGCGACGATTCGCGTCCACTCTCCGTCATTCTACAGTGATATCGCGTTCGGCGGCGCGGTCGGTGCCGGTGAGGCCTACATGAGTGGCTCCTGGGAGTGCAATGAACTCGAGTCTCTCGTGCGGATCCTGCTGCACAATCGCGGCGTACTGGACAACATGGAATCCGGAACAGCCGGGCTGGCGTTGCCGCTGCGTAAATTGTTCCACTGGATGAACAGGAATACGCGGCGCGGCAGCCGCCGCAATATTGCCGCGCACTACGACCTCGGCAACGACTTTTACAAGCTGTGGCTGGACCCGGAGATGATGTACTCGGCGGCCTGGTATCCAACTGAGGATGCCGGCCTCGAGGAAGCATCGGTCGCGAAGCTCGACCGAATCTGCCGGAAACTGAACCTGTCACAGCACGACACCGTCATTGAAATCGGCACGGGTTGGGGCGGCTTTGCGATTCACGCGGCAAGGAATTACGGCTGTCACGTGACGACCACGACGATATCGGAGCAGCAGCACGGCTACGCACGCGCCCGTATCGAGGCCGAGGGGCTGTCTGACAGGATAACGTTGCTAAAACGGGACTATCGCGATCTCGATGGCCACTTCGACAAGCTCGTTTCGATCGAGATGATCGAGGCCGTCGGCCACGAGTTCCTCGATACGTTCTTTAAAAAATGCGCTTCGCTGTTGAAGCCCGACGGGGAAATGCTGATCCAGGCAATAACGATTGCCGACCAACGCTACGAGAAAGCGAAAACGACGGTTGATTTCATCAAGCGCTACATTTTCCCCGGAGGATTTCTACCTTCGGTTACCGCGATGGCGCGTTCGATGACGCGCGTCAGTAACCTCAGGATGATCGGTCTCGAGGATATCGGCCTGCATTACGCCCGGACGCTCGCTGACTGGCGCGGCCGCTTTTTCGAGAAGCTCGACGATGTCAGGGCGCAGGGATTTTCCGATGAGTTCATTCGCATGTGGGAGTTCTACCTGTGCTACTGCGAGGGCGCTTTCATGGAGCGCGCGATCGGCAACGTTCACCTGCACGCTATCGCGGAGGATGCAAGGCCACCGATGCATGGCATGGGCTAGTTTCGGCCTCCGCAAAGCTTCATAATGGAGCCATGCAGGGCCTCGTAATTCGAATGCTTATTGCGATGCTGGGTCTGTTCCTGGCGTCCAGGTTGCTTCCCGGTGTGTCGATTGAGGGCACCGGGACATTCATACTTGCCGCCATTTTGCTCGGCGTTGTCAATGCCATCGTGCGGCCCATCGCGTTTATCCTGACCTTGCCGCTGACGATTGTCACGCTCGGCCTTTTCCTATTCGTCCTCAACGCGGCAATGTTCGGTCTCGTGGCGGCCTTTCTGGATAATTTTGCGATCGCCGGATTCTGGTCTGCCCTGTTCGGCGCCGTTATTGTCAGCATTACGAGTACGATTTCGTCCTGGTACATCGGGCCGGACGGGCGCTACGAGGTATTCGTCATTCGTCGCGACTAATCAGCGACTATGTGAGGTTGAGAAGTGACTATTCAAAATCGACTTGTGGACTATCACGACGGGGGTGTTGTGCTCGAGGGCCTGTTGGCCTGGGACGATGCGATGGACGGATCGAGACCCGGCGTCCTCGTTTCTCATGCCTGGGCTGGCCGCAGCGATTTCGAGGACGACAAGGCGAACACGCTTGCCGGGATGGGCTATGCGGCCTTTTCTCTGGATCTTTACGGCAAGGGCGTGCGCGGATCGGGACCCGAGGAGAATGCGGCACTGATGCAGCCTTTTCTTGACGATCGCGCGATGCTGCAGCAACGCCTGCTTGTATCGCTGGACACGATGCGCCAGCAGGATCCTGTGGACGCGGGCAAGGTCGCGGCCATCGGTTTTTGTTTCGGCGGACTCTGTGTGCTCGATATGGCACGCACCGGCGTCGATCTGGCCGGGGTGGTCAGCTTCCACGGCCTGTTCGCCGCACCGGGCAATACGGAAGGAAACACCATCCGGGCCAAAGTGCTCGCGCTGCATGGCTGGGACGACCCCATGTCGACGCCCGACAATGTCCTGGCGCTATCAGAGGAACTGACGGCGATGGGTGCGGACTGGCAGTTACATGCCTACGGCAACACGATGCACGCCTTCACGAACCCGGACGCCAATGACAGGCAGATGGGTACGGTCTATGATGCGGCCGCAGACCGACGATCCTTCAGGTCGATGCAGAATTTTCTGGAGGAAGTTTTCAACGGGTAATCTACCCGGGAGTAAATCACGAGTGAACAGACTGAATATTCTTGCACTGGCTCTTCTTGCCAGTGCGATGGCCGCTTGCGGCAACAAGGATGAGACGCCCGAATCCGACGAGGCTGCCGTTACATCGCCCGTCGCCGTCGAGGCGAGCGGCGGTAACCCGGCCGCGGAGCAGGCCGCTCTTGAGATCCAGGGCGACTACATGCGTGCGATCGTCGAAGAAATTTCGGATGACCGCTATGAAGGTCGTGGTCCGGGCAGCCATGGCGACGAAGCCGCGAGAAAGTACCTCGCAGAGCAACTGGCTGCGCTCGGTCTCGAGCCCGGTGCTGCGGACGGCAGCTGGGAGCAGGCTTTCGATCTCGTCGGCGTCAACGCGACGCAACCGGATTCGTGGACGTTCAACGGTCATGATCGTTCGTTGACACTGCAACAGTGGGACCAGTTCATCGTGGGTAGCGGCGTGCAGCAGGAGATTGCCGAAATTGCAGATGCCGAAGTGGTTTTCGTGGGCTATGGCATCCAGGCGCCCGAGTATGACTGGGACGACTACAAGGGCGTGGATCTGAAAGGCAAGATCCTCCTGATGATGAACAACGACCCGGATTGGGATCCCGAATTGTTCGCGGGTGAGACGCGGCTCTGGTATGGCCGTTGGGACTATAAATACCTGAGTGCCGCGCGCCAGGGCGCTGCCGGGGCGATCATCATCCATACGACGCCGTCAGCCGGGTATCCGTTCCAGGTCGTGCAGACGTCGTGGACGGGCGTTCAGTTCGAGCTCCCGGCCGGCGACGAACCGCGCGGCCAGGTGAGCGCCTGGGTAACCGAGGGCTCGGCGCGTGAGCTGGTCGCGATGGCGGGGCTCGACCTCGACGAATTGCGTGAGCGGGCTTTCAACCGCGATTTCGAGCCCGTGCCGCTCGGCATCACGACGTCAATCGCCATGGACGTCGACATCGAACGCGTGCAGTCGGCGAACTTGCTGGGTCTTATCCGTGGCAGCGATCCCCAACTGCAGGAAGAAGTCGTCATCTACACGGCGCACCATGATCATCTCGGCATAGGAACGCCTAACGACGACGGCGACGCGATTTACAACGGCGCCATGGACAACGCTACGGGTGTGGCCCAGATCATGGCGATCGCCAAGGCGATCAAGGCGTTGCCTGAGGCGCCGCGCCGCTCCGTACTGATCAACCTGGTCGGCGCCGAGGAGCAGGGCCTGCTCGGTTCCGAGTACTACGCGGCTAACCCGACTTTTGCCCCGGGGAAGATCGCGGCGAATCTCAATTACGATGGCGGCAACATTTGGGGCCACACGCACGATGTGACGTTCGTCGGCCTGGGCAAGTCCTCGATCGACAGCATCGTTACGCTGATTGCCGAGGAGCAGGGACGGGTCGTCAAGCCCGACCAGTTCGCCGACAAAGGCTATTACTATCGCTCCGACCAGTTCAGCTTCGCGAAGATCGGCGTGCCGGCCATGTACCTCGATACAGGTACCGATTTCGTCGACCGGCCGCCCGAGTGGGGCCGTCAGCAGCTGGATCACTTTACCGAGGTCAACTACCATCAGCCGACGGACGAATACGATTCCTCGTGGAGCTTCGACGGCATGGTCGATGACGCGCTGCTGGGCTTCTGGACCGGACTCGCGATTGCCAATGCCGATGAAGTGCCTGCATGGAATCCCGGCGACGAGTTCGAGGCTGCACGCCTGCAGGCGCTGGAGGCTGTCGCAGACTAGCTGGAGAGGCTCGTCGAATTGCGCCCGGCGTCCTTGGCGCGGTAAAGCGCCTCGTCGGCCCTGTGCAGCCAGTCGTTCGGGATCTCGCCGGCTTTGAGTTCCGCGACGCCCAGCGAGATCGTCACGGACTGGTCCGGCACCAGTTCGTTGGCGTAGACCAGCGTTCTGAGCTGCTCGGCGAGATGTGCCGCCCGGTGCAGGTCCTGGCCGTCGAGAACGACGACGAACTCCTCGCCACCGATCCGGTACAGGCTGTCTGTAACACGGATCCTAAGGTTGACGATTTCGGTCAGGCTCTTGAGTATCTGGTCACCAGCGGCGTGCCCATGAACATCATTGACACTCTTGAAGTGATCCAGATCGAGCAGAATAATCGACGAAGGCTCATTGTCGCGCTTGAACGAGTTGACCAGGTCTGCAAGTTTCGTGTCGAGCGCGCGGCGGTTGCCGGCGCCCGTAAGCGAGTCTTTGGTCGCAAGATGCAGCAACTGTTCGCGTTGCCGGTTCGTGATCAACGCAAAAGCAAACGCGAAGGCGCTTGTGACGAGTATCGTGATGATGACCGTCGTCGTAATGTGCGTGTCGGTCAATGGCAGCAGCGCCGGCAACAACATCACTACAGTGAACGCAGCCAGGATGATCGCCAAGCGCGGCCGAATCAGGTAGAAGATTGCCATCAGGGCAGGGTAGGCCCAGTAAACCTGGTGCGGGCCAATGAGATATACCGTCGCGATGACACCACCAACGCAGAGCACCGATAACGCGATGCTGGCAACGTGCACTCGACGCGTTCGATACACGTAGATACCGAGGACCAGGAATCCGGAGATGATGGCGGTGTCGATGATTGCCGCAGTCCACTGGCCCTGCATGTAGCGCAGCACTGCAAAGGGCAATACGCCGAGCCCGCCGGTAATGCTGAGCAGCAGCGGCAGGTAGGTTTCCAGTCTCTTGCGTCCGGGATTGGAGCGAACGATGTAGCGCCAGGCATCCAGGCCCGATCTGAGTTCTCGCATGGCAGGCACGGTGCCTGATCCGGACCGGCGTGTCAAAATCTTGACGCGCCAAAATTGTTCAATAGGTCAAGAACTTATGAGCGTTTGAATCGGCCGAAAAAGCCGCTCTTGCCGGATTCTTCCTCCGGGTCCTCGTTGGCCACAGACGGCGGCACCTTGAGTGCTTTGAGCGTCTCGGTGATCGAGGTGTTGATCTGGTCCTCGATCGACTCCGGCGTCTCGCCGGCAACCGAGCTGCCGTTCGCGGCAGAATCGTTCCCGGGCTCGCGCAGTGACGGGTGCAGGTCGGCATTGAGCGCGCGCACGGTCTTGAGACGTTGCGATGCGGACAGGTCCATGCCAGTGCGGGGCGTTGGGGAATGGGTCTCTATTGAGACCTCCTCTGCGGGAGGGAATTCTCGAGCCTCGATGGCCTCGGGAACGGCTTCCGGCGAAGCGGCCGACAGCTCGTCATTGGCAGATTCTTCGACGGGAGGATTGGCGATCACCTGGGCCGCGATCATGCTGATCTCCGAACCGAACAGCGTTTCAGCCATTTTGTCATCGATGTCCTCGAGCGTCTTGGCCTTGGCGAGTTCGGCGGCTATTTTTTCCAGTTCGGCATCGGCTTGCTTGGGCTCCCGTTTGGGCAGCTCGACGGCCGTATCCTCGGCCTGCCGTTCCTCGACTTTCGTTCGGATTGACGCGTCCAGCGTAATTTCGGGGATTTCCTCAATCGGCTCTTCGGCGACGATGGTTGTCGTCTGGTCGTCTGCTTCGTCGTCGGCTGTATTGGCTCCGTGAGCCACCGCCATCGCTTGCTCGAGAGCGGCGAGGTCGGGTTTTAGCTCGGCAAGTGTCGGGTCGCGTTCCCAGTCGGGTACCTCGTCGCTACTCGATTCAGCAGCAGGTTCCGGCGCGATATCGGGTTCGAGCTGGAGCTCGGGCAATGGCTCTGGCTCTGGCTCTGGCTCCGGCATCGGCGCGGGCTCCGGCATCGGCTCAGTCGATGCTTCGGGCTCGAGTTCCGGTATGTCGTCGGCAATCAGCTCTGCCGCGCTGTCCAGCTGGAGTTTGGGAATTTCCGTGATTGTATCGCCCTTTGATTCGTCGAAAGTTGCCGTTGGCTCCTCTTCGGGCGGCGCAGGTTCGGAATCGGCGAGATCAGGCGCGAGGATCGCGAGATCCGGCAGGGTGTCCTGAATCAGCTCCGGAATGTCGTCCTCGGCGTCCTCATCCGCGAAGACAATGACGGGTTCTGCTTCCCTAACATCATTGAGTGCAGAGTCGACTTCGGGCTCTGGCAATGCCTCGGGCTCTGGCAATGCCTCGGGCTCTGGCAATGTCTCGGGCTCCGGCGTAAGTTCTGGCAATGCCTCGGGCTCCGGCGTAAGTTCTGGCAGAGCCTCGGGCTCCGGCGTGAGCTCGGGTGGCGGGTCCAGGAGCGCATCGGGAACGCTTGCCACGACAGGTTCGGGCTCCTCGTCGGCGGAGAAATCGAAATCGCCGGCGTCGAGCTGGAATTCGTCGGCCGCGACCTTGGCGACGAGTTCTGCCGTGACCGGGCGAATGCCCTGTGCGGCAGCCGCGGTCAAAGCGGCTTCGACGATGTTGTTCGTAATACGGGGGACGCCACCACTCAGATGGTGCAGCAACTCACAGGACTTGCTGTCGAAGATCAGGTCGAAATCGCCGGCGGCCAGGCGAAAGCAATGGCGCAGGTAGCCGCGCAGCTCCGGGGGGCTCAGAGGCTCGATGCGGTGACGTTGCCTGACGCGTTGCTGCAGTTGAGCCAGTTCCGGGGATTTCATGAACTCCGCCAGGCGCACGTCGCCCATCAACACGATGCTGGCGCCACTGGATTCTCCGGCGTCGGTCGCTGTCAGCGCTTCTATCTCTGCCAGTGTCTCGACACCCGTTCTGAGGGCGTCCTCGACAATGACGAACACGCGGATACCCGCGTCCTCAAATTCCTTCATCTTCCGGCGCAGGGCCGTAAAGCGTTGAATCGTGCCGGCCGGGTAGTCCTGGACGCCGAGCACGATGAGTAGCGATTCGAGGACGTCGCTTGCTTCCATGCGCACGCGACTGACGCGCACAATCTTCTTTCTGACGTCGAATGCGTCGACCGAGCGCGTGACGAGCGTGGTTTTGCCTGTGCCGGCGATCCCGGAAACCGTGACAACCGCGTCCTGCGCTGTGAGGGCCTTCCTGAAGCCCGCCATCGTTCTCGCCGTCAGGGGCCCGACAAATACGTCCGGCCCGGTCGCTTTGTCGCGAAAGGGGCTCTTCTTGAGGCCGAATAAATCTTCGTACATGGCGTTCCGATCAGCTTTTTATTAGCCAACACCCTTTGGTCGGCACAATAGAGGACCAGTTTGGGTCCAAATCGGCCCAATTTCATGGAGTTATGTCACAAAAATGGCCCACGGCCGGGGCCTGGCAGCGGTCCATCCGTAGCCCTGGCAAACGAACAAATCCCTGAATTTATTGTCGGAAACGTTCAGAATGGTGCTCCTCGTCCAAATATCCCGACAAGAAAAAGAATTCGACCGATGCGTATCCTATTAATCCTGGGAATCCTCGCGCTGGCGCTTGTCGCCGCTGTCGCAATGATGAGCCTCAGGCAAGAGCCGCCAAAGAAAGAAATAGTGGAGCTCGATCCGCTCGTCGAAGTCGTCGAACTCGAAAGAATGACGACGAACTTCGAGGTGCAGAGCCAGGGCACCGTTCGACCACGGACGGAGACCATCCTGAGCGCCGAGGTATCCGGGACCATCACGAGTATTTCGCCGAAATTCCTGGCAGGCGGAGTATTTCGGGCCAATGAGGTCCTGATGCGCATTGATCCCACCAATTACGAGGTTGCTGTTGACCAGGCCAATGCGCTGGTCGTCCAGCGCGAGATTGAATACGAGGGTGCAAAGAAGTTGCGCAGCCAGGGTTACCGCGCGGAATCGGAGTACGCCTCGGCGGCTGCGGCATTGGCCACCGCGAAAGCCGAGCAGGTCCGCGCCAGGCGGAACCTCGAGCGGACCTACATCCGGCTTCCATACGAAGGCATCGTGCGTTCCAAGGAAGCGGACATCGGTCAGTTCGTGAACCCGGGTACCCGTCTTGGCATTACCTTCTCGACCGAGTACGCCGAGGTTCGGCTGCCGCTCACCGATCATGACCTCGCGTTCGTCGATTTGCCGGGTGCCGCGGCTGTGACGGAGACCGGAAGTGCGGCAGGCCCGGCCGTGCTTCTTTCGGCCGTGCAGAGAGGTATGAGTCAGCAATGGCCGGCGACAATTGTGCGCAGCGAGGGCGTCGTCGACGAAAAGAGCCGCGTCACCTACGCCGTCGCAAGAATCGTGGATCCGTATCGCCTGCAAACTGAAGGGCACGCACTGCCGATGGGCACTTTCGTTACGGCATCCATCGAGGGCGCGGCCGTTGCCGACGTTTTCCGCGTGCAGAACACGGCTATTCGCGGCTCCAACAAGTTATTGCTCGTTGACGCCGAAAGCAGGATTCGAATGCGCACCGTGGACGTTATTCGGGCCGATTCGCAATTCACTTACATTACCGGCCTGACCGATGGCGACAGGGTCGTCGTCTCTGCGCTCGAATCGCCGTTTGAAGGAATGGCCGTGCGTACTTCCGCAGACGACGAGGCGACGGAGCCGCGGGTGGCTATCGCCGAAGACAGTGAACAACAATGAGACGACCCGGCATCACCGACTTCAAGGGAATCATCGCGTGGTTTGCGGCGAATCACGTCGCCGCGAACCTGCTCATGTTGTTCATTATCGTCGCGGGCATAATCTCCGCGGCCACCATTCGCAAGCAGACCACCCCTGACTTCGAGCTCAACACGATCCAGGTTCGGGTTGCGTACCTCGGCGCCGCGCCTCAGGAGGTCGAAGAGGGCGTCGTCATCAAGATCGAAGAGGCGATCCAGGACGTCAAGGGTATTGCCAAGATCACGGGAAGGGCCAGGGAAGGCATCGGCAGCGTCACGGCCGAAGTCGAGGCGAGAGCCGATATCAACGAGGTGCTTAACGAAATCAAGACGCGCGTCGATGCGATTTCGACGTTTCCCGGTCTGACCGAAAAACCCGTCATCTACAAGGAAGAAATCCCGATTCATGTCGTCTTCGTAGCCATCTACGGTGCGATCGACGACTTCACGCGCAAGTCGTTCGCGCAGGAAGTACGTGACGAACTGATGCAGTTGCCCGACGTATCGTCGGTCGAATTTCTCGGCGACCGGCCTTACGAAATCAGTATCGAGGTGTCGGAAAACGTGCTACGGCAGTACGGACTGACGATGGATGAGGTCTCTCAGGCAGTAAAAAATTCATCGATAGACCTGCCGGGTGGCACGATCAGGTCGGACAGCGGAGACATCCTGCTGCGAACCGAGGGGCAGGTCTATACGGGACGGGAATACGGTTCGCTGGTATTGCGGACCTTCCCGGACGGCACCCGCCTGACTCTCGGCGATATAGCGACGATTACCGACGGTTTTATCGAGTCGGATTTTTACGGGCGCTTCGATGGAGCGCCCACCGCAACCTTGCGTGTGCTGGCGAGTGGTGAGCAGAACGAGCTCGCAACCGCAGAGGCCGTGCGAAATTACATCGAGAAGAAGTCCGAGTCCTTGCCCGCCAGCGTCAAGATGGATACCTGGGTCGACCGCTCACACTACCTGAAGGGTCGGTTGCAGATGATGACGAAGAACATGTGGCAGGGCGCCTTGCTCGTGTTCATTGTCCTGTCGCTGTTCCTGCGTATGAAGGTCGCCGGTTGGGTCGTCGTCGGCATTCCGATTACGTTCCTGGGCGCGATGTGGCTCATGCCCATCGGCCCCTGGCCTGTCACGATCAACATGATGAGCCTGTTCGGCTTCATTATCGTGCTTGGTATCGTCGTCGACGATGCGATCATCATTGGCGAAAGCATTCATACGAAGATTCGTGCGGACGGCCATTCGCTGGACAACGTCATTCTCGGCGCGCATCGTGTTGCCGTGCCGGCGACATTCGGGGTGCTGACAACCATCGCTGCATTCGCGCCGCTGTTGTTCGTCGGCGGAATCGCCGGCCCGTTTTTCGAAGCAATATCGGTCGTTGTCGTGCTTTGCCTGATGTTCTCGCTGGTCGAGTCCAAGCTGATACTGCCGGCGCACCTGGTGCACACGAAGATCGAAGCCGTCGACGAAGATGATCTGTTCAACCCGCAACGAAAGATCAGGTTGCGGGAGCGCATTCCGCGGTTCTTCCTGAAAATTCAACGTCACGTGCAACACGGCCTCGAGCGCACCATCCACGACTGGTATCGGCCGATGGTCGAGAAAGCCGTCGACAATAGAGGGATTACGACGTCAATCTTCATCGCCGTCCTGATCCTGACGGGCGGCGTGCTCGCCAGCGGCATCGTCAAGTTCGAGCTGTTCCCGGAATCTCCGAGCGACTTTATCCGGGTGCAACTCGATATGGAGGCCGGTTCGGCGTCGAAAGAGCGTGACCGGGTACTCGGCGTTCTCGAGGGGACATTGCTGGACATGAACGCGGAGTACGTTGCCGAGAATCCCGATACCCTGCCCATGATCCAGCATATCGGTGTATTCACGCGTAGCGACACTTCGGCAGTCATGTTCGTTGAAATGCCGCAATCAGAGGATCGGCCCTTCAATGGCGAGGAAATCAGCAACCGTTGGCGCGAGCGCTCGGGCGAGTTTGCCGGGGTAAAGGAGCTGACGTTCGTCGATGCCGACCATCTCGGCGGCGGGGCGCCGTTGAGTTTCCGTCTCAGCGGCAGTAACTACGAAGCATTGGAGGCGGCGGCGGCCGAGCTCGAAAGCAAGCTTGCCGAATTCGAAGGGGTCTTCGACATACGCAATACGTCTACGAGCGGCGGCGAGGAAATTCGCCTGACCATCAAGCCGGAGGCCGAGGCGCTCGGGCTCAGCATGTCGTCGCTGGGACGGCAGGTACGGCAGGCGTTCTATGGCGAAGAGGCGCAGCGTATTCAACGTGGCAAGGATGAACTCAAGGTCATGGTGCGTTACCCGCCCGAGGAAAGGCGCTCGGTTGCAGACCTCAGGAATATGCGAATTCGCACACCCGATGGCGACGAGGTGCCCTTCGACTCAGTGGCCGAGATGTCATTCGGGAAGGGTTATTCGAGCATTGCACGGCTCAATCGCGAGCGAACGATTACGGTATCCGCCGACAGAGACCCCTTGATCGTCGAGTCCGCGGAAATCGTCAAGGAGATTTCCGAAGAGTACATTCCTGAATTACTTGCGAAACACCCGGGCGTCAACTATGGCCTGGAAGGGGCGAGCCAGGAAGAAGTCAACCTGGTACGAAACCTTTCGGTGGCATCCATCGCGGCGTTGTTCCTGATTTACGCGCTGATCGCAATTCCGCTGCATTCCTACAGCCAGCCACTGATCATCATGTCGGTCATTCCTTTCGGCATGATCGGTGCGGTGGTGGGCCATATCTTCATGGGCATGTCGCTCAGTATGTTCTCGTTGTTCGGGCTCGTCGCGCTTGCGGGTGTGGTCGTCAATGACAGCCTGATCATGATCGATTTCATCAACAAGGCACGCCACGAAGGAATCCCGATCAAACAGGCTGTGATTCAGTCGGGAACCCTGCGTTTTCGCGCAATAATTCTGACGTCGTTTACTACGGCCGCTGGCCTCATGCCGATCATGACCGAGCGCAGTCTTCAAGCTCAGTTCGTTATTCCGATGGCGGTCTCGCTCAGTTTCGGCATCATCTTCGCGACGGCCATCACCTTGTTCCTGATCCCTTGCCTGTACATGTTGCAGGAGGACGGGTTTATGAGATCCCGTCGAATCTGGAACTGGGTAAAGGGCGGTCCCACCGAAGGCCTGGAGCAGCAGGGCCAGGCCTATCGCAGCGATCGGTTGTAGCCATTTGCATACTCCTTCCACGGAGACTCGCGACGGTGTCACTGCCGCTCTCGTCGCCTACCTGATTTGGGGCTTCCTGCCCGTTTATTTCAAGACGGTCGGCTCAGTCGAGCCGCTGGAGGTCCTGACGCAGCGCGTGATCTGGGCCGTGCCTTTCGGTGCCCTGATCCTGGCGGCGCGCAGCCAGTGGCCCGAAGTCAGACGGGCGCTGACGCATCGGGCGATGCTCGGGTGGCTGTCC
>Ga0265303_10000987_pt1 | contig 17043 bp, 15 predicted proteins | sample Helome_2_FD_192494 | JGI IMG/M metagenome (GOLD analysis project Ga0265303, IMG submission 192494) | Marine sediment microbial communities from subtidal zone of North Sea - Hel_20160317 (Illumina Assembly) | ecosystem: Environmental > Aquatic > Marine > Subtidal zone > Sediment ... | reverse complement strand
CCTCTCGATCGCCGCATCCCTTTGCCCTGGTGACCTCGCCCGTGCTTATCGTCGCTGCCCTGCTCGCTGTCGGCATTGGCCTCGCCCACTCTTTTCTTGGCGAGAAGTACATCCTGATCCGTCTTTTCCGGCAGCCATTGCCAAAGCTTTTCGGGGATGATCGATTCACCCGACAGACGCTGCGCTTTGCATGGCACCTGACCACCGTCTCCTGGTTCGGGCTGGCTGCGATCATGATCCTGCTACAGATCGAAGACGCATCCAGACTGAACCTTCTGCGCGTGATCGGGGCGACGTTTGCTGTGACCGCGGTGACTGCCCTTGTCGCAAGCCATGGAAAGCATCTGTCCTGGCTCGTGTTCGGGTCGATATCCCTCATATGCTTTTTTGCAGCTCGGGCTTTATGACATAGCCCGGGGTGAAAAAAAGAGGATGCCTAGCTGATTTCAAACCCTCGAGATACCGATGAAAAAGTTGAAAAACGAGAAAGAACTTGTAAAGAAGGCAATCGCCATCGGCGTGGAATACGGTGAAAAACGTGGCGCTGTCGAGTGGGAACCTACGGACTCGGCCACCGAAAAACTCGAATATATTTATCGCCTGCTTGTCCACGATAAATTGCTCACCCCGATCCCGGAAGACCAGGTCTCCCAGCAATCAATCCGTCACAAGCTGGCGATCTGGGCATCGAAACAACCTTGATGACGATGTTCGGGGAAAACTTTTTTTGGCTACCCGAAGTCATCAATTGTGATCACCCAGGGTGAAACGCAATGACCGACCCAGCAGTGACACCCGACAAGAAAGAAAGAGACCTGGTGCTCTGGGGGTACATCCTGCAATGGGTCACGTTTGTGATGCCACTCGCGCTCGTGGCATCCCCGATTTATCTGCTCGCAGTGCGCAGGACAGTCACGACGCCATGGCTGGCCACGCATATAAAATGGCAACTGACTACCTGCGTCATGATCGTCGCCGCGATACCGATCGGCTACCTGGCGTTGTTCGCCGGGCTCTCGGGCATAGGCACCGATGCGCCACTGTCGATCATCGTGACGTTTTTACTGGTCGGCGTGTCGGCCATGTTTCCTGTCTGGCTGATCTATCGCTTCCTGCGCGGCACATTGAGGTACTCGAAAGGCCTGCCGATGGAAGGCCGACTCTGGCTGTAGACTTCGCGACTGGCAGTGGAGCTGGGGTATCCTAAGCTTCTGCTTATCAATAACTTGCGGGAGATTTCTCCCTTGATTTCTTATCCCGACCTACCGGCCGTGGATGGCAAAAACGGACAGCCAACGGGATCGTGAATCTATGAAGACAGCACTGCTTGTCATCGACGTCCAGCAGGGTCTGTGCGAAGGCGAACACAATGCGTTCGAGTCGCAACAGGTCATCGGCCGGATCAACACGGTGACCGAGAAGGCGCGTGCCGCCGCTGCCGTGGTCGTCTTTATCCAGCATGAATCGGAATCCGGATTTATGGCGGTCGGATCCCGGGAGTGGCAAATCGCTGATGGGCTCCACCTCGCGCCGACGGATCTGCGTATCCGCAAGACGACACCCGACGCATTTAACCGCACCGAGTTGCATGAGGTCCTCAAAGAACATGGCATCACCGATCTTGTTATTTGCGGGATGCAGACCGAGTTCTGCGTAGACACCACGACCCGCCGGGCTCTTGCGCTCGGTTACCCCGTGGTGCTGGTCGAGGACGCGCATACCACCGAGGCCAATGCCCAACTGTCCGCCGCGCAGATCATCCAGCACCACAATGACACGCTTACCAACATCGAGAGCTTTGGCGTCAGAGTCCGTGCTGTCTCAACTAAAGACCTGCGCATTGCGCCCTGCCCCGGCTCCGTCAGCTGATCGGCGCCTGTCAGCAACGTAATGCCTATGTCTTCCGACTGGTCCGTCTACATCCTCCGCTGCTCGGATCAGAGCCTGTACACAGGCATCGCAAAGGATGTGGAAGCGCGTCTGCTGCAGCACAATGCCGGCAACGGGGCCCGCTACACGCGGTCCCGACTGCCCGTCGAGCTGGTCTATCGCGAAGCGGCTGACGACCGCAGTGCTGCCTTAAAGAGAGAATATGCGATCAAGCGGATGCGATCGGCCGACAAGCGCAGACTGGTCGGTGGATGACCACTCATAGCCTGCGCAAGGATAAGGCGGTGACCGGGACGGCGACGGCCGGGTCACGACCAGGAGCAAGCGCGTCCGCGGTGGCCATCGACATGATGGCCGGCCCGGTGACACTCCATCATCCCCCCGCACAATGACGGCGCCCCGCTGGGACCGAATATACAGACTGAAACCTTGACTGGGAGGCACGCAACTTTGCACCCTGTCTTCTATTCCCGATTTGCATAGGTTTATCTGACATGCCGCTGACCCAAACTGAGCTGGCGATACTCGACCAGGCGTATACGACGCTCGAGAATCCGTCGTGGTGGGTGCAATTGAGTTCTGCCGCCGGCATGCCGGTGGAGGCGGTTACCCGGCAGTTGAGCAGGAAGGCGCCGGAATCTGTGGTCAATGTGGTGAGCAAATCGAGCCAAATGGCGATCGAACTGGTCATGCAGAGTTCGATATGGAGCATCCAGGGGCAGGAGCAGACCCCGGCCAGCCCCGGGTTGCACAAGGCAGCGGCGCTTACGACCGGGGCCGTTGCCGGTTTTTTTGGCCTGCAGACACTGGTAGTGGAGCTACCGTTGACCACCGGGATAATGTTCCGATCCATCGCTGATATCGCTCGGGCGGAAGGCGAGTCGCCGCAGGACCCCGAAACCGCGATGAATTGTATGCAGGTCTTTGCGATGGGGAGCCGTGTCTCGGGCAAAGATGATGCGGCCGAGACCACATATTATGGTGTGCGTGTGGCCCTCGGTAAGGCCGTCAACGACGCTCTGCAGTATGTCGCGTCGCATGGCCTCGGCAAGGCAAGCGCGCCACCCCTGGTCCGCCTTGTCGCGGCGGTGGCCGCCCGCTTTGGCGTGGTGGTGACACAAAAAGCGATGGCGCAAACCATCCCGGTCTTGGGCGCGGTGGGTGGCGGCCTGGTCAATACGATCTTTATATCCCACTTCCAGGATATGGCTCGCGGACACTTTGCGATCCGCAGGCTCGAGCGCAAATATGGTGCCGATGTGGTTAAGGCCGCCTATCTGAAACTGAGGCGCAGAGAAGTCGTCGCCAGAGGGTCGGATATTGAATGAAGCCCGCATCTGTTGCCAGCATGCTGCAACAGACCGGCCGATAAATATCGAGTGACAGGCTAATCACAGACAGGGGTGCCCGGAGCGACGATGACAGGCCATGAATGGGGGCAGACGCTGCCGACTTTGTCCGCAAGCCGGCTGGATCTGCGCGGGCTCACCCGGGAAGATGCGCCAGCGTTGCTGACGATCTTTGGCGACGACGCGGTGACAAAGTTCTGGAGTTCGCCATCGCTCCCGGATCTGGCCGCCGCGACGGCGCTGCTGGACGACATCCATCGCCTGTTTGCCGCGAGAACCCTGTTTCAATGGGGTATCTGCCCGCGAGAGACAGGCGAGGTGATCGGCACCTGTACGCTGCTCAATATCGACCTGACGCATCGACGGGCCGAACTGGGGATCGCGCTGGCGCGATCCGCATGGGGTTCCGGTTACGCCACACAAGCCCTCGAACTGCTGATCGGGTTCGCATTCGGGGCGCTGGACCTGCACCGGCTCGAAGCCGACATCGACCCGGACAATCAACCGTCATTGCGGCTGTTCGAGCGCCAACGATTTGTCCGGGAAGGCCTGATGAGAGAACGCTGGCATCAGTCGGGTAAGATGCACGATACGATCTTTCTGGGTCTGCTGCGCAGAGAGTGGCCCGGCCCCAGCGCGACATGATCGCGCCCCGGCGCAGGCCTCTCTCGCACTTCGCTTGCGCGCCAGCGCCGGGCGCCGGCAAAGATTGCGTATAATCCTCGCGACCAGTCTGCCGGGGATCCCCATGCCAAAAATAGTGATCGTCCTCACGATCAGCCTGATGCTCCAGGGTTGTATGACCGCAATGGTCGTCGGCACCGTGGTGGGCACCGCCGCGACGGTGGCCGTGGAGGCAGCGAAGGTCCCGGTCAAGGCCGGCGGCGCGGTCGTCGATGCGGTGACGGACGATGAAGACGAAAAGGAAAAGGACTAGAAATCGCCTGCTCCTCCTGGCATTCGTTTACGCCCCGACTGTATTCGCGGACCTCGCTCCGTTTACCTCGGATGGCTGCAGTGCATTTCCGGACGGCACGCCCGGCCAAAACACCTTATGGCTGGACTGTTGCTATCAGCACGACCGCGCTTACTGGCAAGGCGGAACCCGCGAACAACGCGCCAAAGCCGACCAGGCCTTGCGCGCGTGCGTGGCCGCGGTCGGCGAGCCGGAAATTGCCGCGCTGATGCTGGCCGGGGTCCGAGTCGGCGGCACGCCTTATCTGCCGACCCGGTTCCGCTGGGGCTATGGCTGGCCATTTTTCCGTGGGTACAAAGCGCTGAGCGCTGATGAGATCAGACAGGTCGATGCCTTTGTCGGGGCGGAAATCGCGCCGACCCCCGATTAGAGTGGAATCATGGACAGACGGACCACCAATCGCGCAATCGTCAAAGAGATCGTCATCCGGGCGCCCCTCCGACAGGTCTGGCAGGCATGGACAACCGAACCGGGCCTGGAGTCATTCTTCGCGCGACGTGCCCGGATCGAGCTTCAGGTCGACGGTCGCTATGAACTCCTGTTCATGCCCGACAACCCACCGGGCCAACGTGGCGAGGAAGGGGCAAGATTGTTGGCCATCGAAGAATGCCAACGTCTCGCGTTTACATGGACTGCGCCGCCGCGCTGGCCACGGATCCGCGCGATGCGGACCGTGGTCGATCTCACGTTCTCGGTGACCGGCGACGACGCGACCGCGCTTCGACTCCGTCACTCACTGTGGGGGGATGGGCCCGATTGGGACGAGGTCTACGCGTATTTCGACGGTGCATGGGACATCGTTCTGAAACGTCTCGATTATCGTTTCGATCAGGGACCGGTAGACTGGGACAACCTGGCCGACCAGTACCGCTCTGGAGGCTGAGCACAGCAGGCACGTACGCTGCTGTTACGTAATGCAGGAGCAGAGAGCAGTCCGCTCCGATGCACCGAATGCACGGCCCGATCCATCGACAACGAGCGCCCGCCGACCCGACTCTAAGCCAGGCTACCCGGCATCGATAGCTTCGGATTCCCGCGCCGGGTCTCTGCCCAGCAACAGATTCTTGAGCGCCCGCATGCGCTTGCCAAAGTCGATCTGCAGCACATACAGCGCCGGAATCAGGAACAGCGTGATCACCGTCGCAAAGATGATGCCGAAGGATAACGAGATCGCCATCGGGATCACAAACTGTGCCTGCACACTCTTCTCCAGCATGATCGGCATCAGACCGGCAGCCGTAGTCAATGAGGTCAGGATGATGGCGCGGAACCGCTGCGTCCCGGACTCTATGACCGCCTGCCTGACAGGGGCACCGTTGCGTCTCGCCGTATTGATAAAGTCCACCATAACCAGACTGTCATTGACGACCACGCCAGCCAACGCGATCAGGCCGAACAACGAGAACATGCTGATCGCGCTACCCATCACGACATGACCGATCACGGCACCGATCAAACCGAACGGGATAACCGACATGATGATCAGCGGCTGCCAATAGGAATGCAGCGGGATGGCGATCAATGCGTAGATCAGGAACAGCGCAGCGAGCGAAGCAACGCTCAGATTCTGTACCAGCTCGAGCTGTTCCTGGCTCGCGCCCTCGAGGCCATAACTGACACCGGGATAACGTGCCAGCAGCTCCGGGATATATTGTTCGGATATTTCCTCGATGATCGCGCTGGGCTCGACTTCTTCCGCGTCCACGTCGGCCGACACGGTGACCACGCGCTTGCGGTTCTGTCGCTGTATCGATGAATAGGCCTGGCCGAAGCTGACCTCGGCCACCGACGCAAACGGTACCTCGTCACCACTGTCGGTGCGGATCCGCATGTTCTCCAGATCAGCTATCGAACGCCGCTCGTCCACCGGGTAGCGCACCATCACCTTGAGTTCGTCTTTGCCACGCTGGATCCGCTGGGCTTCTTCACCATAGAACGCCTGGCGCACCTGACGACCAAGCGAAGACATGCTGAGTCCAAGGGCTTCGGCGCCGGGCTTGATCGACAGCTTGATCTCCTCGCCACCGCTGGCGATCGAATTGCGGATATCCAGCACACCGTCATATTCGCCGAGCTTTGCCTCGAGTTCTCTGGCGGCCGCTTCCAGCGTCTCATAATTCGAGCCGATCAGATTGAAGCTCAACGGCGCATCACCGCCGATATTGGTGCCGGCAGAGAATGTCAGCTCTTTGACCCCAGCGATCTCGCCGACGCGGTCACGCCACATGATCTCGATGTCCTCGCCATTCAGCGGACGATCTTCGTCCATCGGCATCTCCGCGAAAATCTGCCCACCGGTATCGCCCTGGGTAAAAACGCCAAGATGGTTGATCGGCGGATCAGCGTCCGGGTTCTCGGCCACCCAGGCTTCGTTGAGCTCCAGCGCCGCCTGTTCGAGCCGGTCGAGGGCAGCGTTGCGGATCTGCGGCGCGGTGCCGTTCTGCATTGTCATCTGCACCTGGATAAAGTCTCCAGGGACATCCGGGAACAGCACAGTCCGCACGATTCCGCTGTTCATCAATCCAATCGTCAAAACCAGCACGCCGGCAAACAGGCTAAAGGTCACACTGCGGTTGTCCACGGCCTTTTCGAGCATTGGCCGGTAGCGCTGGTCAATAAAGTTGCGCAGACCGACATGGATGTTCCGGTTCAGGCGCTGAAAAAAACGCGGCGCCCATCGATAAAAAGGCACTTCGCGATAGGGCCGGAAGATCTCCGCATCATCGATCGGCGCAATTTTGGTGTGGACCAGATGGGCCGGGAGGATGAGCTTGGATTCGATCAGCGAGAAGATCAGACACAGGATCACCACCATCGACATGGCTTCGAAAAAAGCGCCCGCGATCCCACCGACAAACAACATCGGTGCAAACGCAGCGATCGTGGTCAGCACACCGAAAGTCGCCGGCACCGCCACCCGGTTTACGCCCTTGATCACGTTATCCAGCGTGTGTCCGTCCTGACGGATCTTCGTATAGATGCTCTCGCCGATGATGATCGCATCGTCGACCACGATACCCAGCACGAGGATAAATCCGAACAAACTGACCATATTGATGGTCACCGGCCACGGGCCCAGCGGCATCAGCCACAGCGTGCCGAGAAAAGCGATCGGGATGCCGACGATCACCCACATCGCGATCTTTAGCCGCAGGAACAGAGACAGGATGATAAACACCAGCGCAGCGCCCTGGAGCATGTTCTTCAACATCATGTCGAGCCGACCCTGCAGGTAGTGGGACCGGTCGATCCACACATCCATGCTGATCCCCTCGGGCAGGCTCGCGGCGCGCTCCTCGATGTATTCGCGGACCGCATGGGCGGTCGTCAGCTCGTTCTGCTGGCCGCCTGCGAGCACCCGAAGCAACGCATTGGGCTGACCGTCGAAACGGCCATAGCCATCGGTTTCGACAAAGCCGTCGTTGATAGTGGCGATATCGCCGAGGGTGAGCCGGGTCCCGTCCGGGAAGGTGCGCAATACCAGCTGCGCGAACTCCAGACCGGTATACACCTGCCCTTCGGTGCGTAACAGGATGTCGCCACCGTCGGTCTTGATAGTGCCGCCGGGCAGATCGACCGAGGAATCCCGGACCGCTTGGGAGACTTCGCTCATGGTCAGCCCGTATTTTCGCAACACATGCTCCGAGACCTCGATGCTGATCTCGTAGTCGCGGTCGCCCAGATACTGCACCTGGTTGACCTCCGGCATGGTCATCAATTCATCCCGGACCTGCTGGGCCAGTGCCTTGCGCGCAAACGCATCCATGTTGCCGTGTATCGAGACAAACACGACATGGATCGGGATCTCTTGTTTGTAGATCACCGGCTTCTCGGTCAGACCCGGGAAGGTCGCGATGGCATCGACCTGGGTCTTGATCTCGCCCAGGATCTCGTTGATGTCTTCGCCGGTGGCGACCTCGGCGGTGACGGTGCCGAGACCCTCAGCGGCGCTGGAGTTGATCTTGACGATACCGTCGATGTCCTGGATCGCCTCCTCGATCTTGATCACCACGCCCTCTTCCACTTCCTGTGGCGCGGCACCGAGATACGGCACCCGGACCTGGACATTGCGCAACTCAAAGTCGGGCGTGGTCTGTTTACGGATGTTAAAGCTCGAGACCACGCCAAAAGCGACGATCAACAGCATCAGCAGATTGGCGGCGACGTGGTTGCTGGCGAACCACGCGATGATGCCCTTGAGGTTGGTCACGCCGCGCGGATTCATCGCGCCTGCTCCGTCTCGGTCTCGGTCTTGGTCTCGGTGGCGACTCGCTGGTCGACCAGGTCGTCCTCGGTGCGCACGCGCATGCCGTTGATCGGATTCTCGATCACCGTGAGGCTGATGCGCTCGCCAGGCTCCACGCCGCCGATCAGATAGGCATACGCCGAATCGGCGCGCAGTTTCCTGACGTTGCGGATCTCCAACCGGTTCTCTGCATCGACGATCACCAGCTGTCCGTTGCCGCGCAATGCGCCGCGCGGCACCCGCACCACCCCGTCCACGGTGGCGCCGTCGATGCTTGCCGCAACGAAGGTACCCATCGGCAGCGGCACCACGCCGCTGTCTCCGGCCTGCAATCGATACGGATCTTCGATCCGGGCAACCGCGAAGGTCACCCGGGTATTTTCATCCACCACGCCCTCGCTGCGCACGATGCGTCCTTCCCAGGTGCGCTCCTGTCCACGCTGGATAGCCGACAGGGTCACCTTCGGCCCGAGCCCATCACCGCCGGCCACATCGGCAGCGGTCGGCAGCTCGACAAAGGCCAGGTCCGAGTCGGTTAGCGGCAGACGTATCTCTGCGTAGTCGGTCGCAAATGCGACACCCAGACGACTACCCACATTGACGTATTCGCCGAGATCGGTCTCCTTGTCCCGGACCATGCCGGCATATGGCAAGCGGATATAGGTCCGTTCGAGATTACGCTGCGCACGCACCAGTTCGGCATCGGCCGAGGCCAGCGCGGCTTTGGCCGAGGCCAGCTCCGCTTCCGCACGATAGCCCTGTTCGCGCAATTTCAGCGCACCGTCGTATTCGATCTGGCGCTGCGCCAGCAGCGCCTTGGCCTGATCGACTGCGACCAGGTAATTGGTCGGATCGATACGCATCAACACCTCGCCCCTGGCGAACACGCCACCCGGGATGAATTTCGGAGAGATGCTGATAATGGCGCCGGAGACCTCCGCACTGAGCACGGTCTCGGTGCGCGGCTGCACGGTCCCCTGGCTCTGCACCTCGAAGCTGATCGTCTCGGTCGTCAACGGCATCACGTCGACCAGCAGGTCGACGCTGGCGGATTCCTTTTTCTCCGGCGGCGGCTTCATCTGGCTCAGCACCACGGCCCCGCCGATGGCCACTGCAAAGATGCCCGCGATCAACAGGTAGCGTTTGAAACTTCGCGTCATCAGGATTTCTCTTGAGAATTCAGATGGGTGTCTGGGCTATTTGATCAGGCCAGACGCGGATGGTTCGGTCAGAACCGAATTATGAGTTCTCGGGCCGGAAGGGCGCAACTTTATGACTTTACAGGGATTGTGAACCGAGGACGGAACCCGGCGTCTGACCAGGCGGGAAAAACCCGTGCCCGGACATCTTTCCTTCAAGGGCAGAAGCGATTTTCCGTCAATCCCGGACGAGATTCCGATCTGACGCGTATTTCGACCCCTCGGCCGAAGGACTAAAGATCACGGCGCGATGGCCGACTTATTGGGTAGAGACTCAGCAAAAAGCCCATCGGGCGGACGTCCATGATCTGGAAGACCGCAGCGTGAGCAACCAGAGGCAGCCGCCAGGATTTCGAGTATGGACAAAGACCACGCATCGACGATGACCGTTATCTGTCGCTTTGCGGCGAACTGCCCACGACCATTTGGGAGGACCGGGTGCATGTGCGCCTGGTGCTTTGCATCCGTGTTGGAGCAACCCGTGGAGAAGGCTCGTGGTCTCCAGGACATCCCGGCAAAACCTGAGTCAGATAGCACGGATCACTGATCCTCGGACAACAATGCGCCGGGATCGCCTCGACCTGGCGTCCACCCGGCCATACTGCTTCCGGTCCCATCGATCCTGACGGCCGGGCTGCGCTCTAACTGCCCATACGCCAGATCTCGCCCTGGTCGACAGACCGATCACGGTGCATCAGCAGCCACTCCGCGTGTTCGTCCAGCGCAGACCCCCCCAGCGCCCGCAGGATCAGTCGTTGCTCTACCGGATCGTCGGTCTTGTCGAGGCGCTGTCGCGCGTTCCGAAAAATACGATGCATAAACTTATATTGCTTGATCAGGTCTTTCTCGGCGGTCGCGTAGCCGTAGCCCTGGCGTATCCCGTATAGCAGCAGCAGCGTTCCCATGGCCACCATCAGCGGGCTGATCCAGGCCTCCGGCATCCCCGAGCCCATCACCACAAAGGACAACACCACCGCGACGCTGGTCAGCAGGCTCAGCTGGCCCAGTCGCTCTGTACGCCGATTACGCGCGATCCTGTCGACAGCTTTCGTCGCGAAGTAACCAAGCTGGCCACTGTCAGCGTCGCCGATCCACTCGCCAAGTACAAAATCGAGACCCGCCTGAGCCGTATTCGGCTCGACATCGCAGCGCGTCCCGGCGACACGCATCACATTGCGTATCCAGCCGAGCTCTGAATCCTGGGTCTGCAAAAAATTGTCATGGGCAAATTTCGAGACGTTCTCGTTCGCGACGCCGGCGACGGCCCAATAGAACTGGACACGAAGCCCCTCCGCGAGCGTACGGTAGTCCAGATACTTGCGGTGCCAGCCACGGCGCTGGCCGAGCGCCTGCAGCCCTGCCGCGACGAGAAAGAAAACCAGAAACGCGACCATGAAGTACGTCCAGGTCTCCATATCCATATACAGGATGAACATGAGGCCCATCAGGAAAGCCAGTATGTGGCTTATGCGCAGCGCGAACAGCGTCTTCTTCTGATACCGTATCGCCAGCCCGTCGGCGACGCAAAACAATCGATTGATGTCATCGACGCCGGGTGGCAGATCCGCGCGCTGCCGTTTATCGAAGAGCGGATAATTGTTGGCTTCGATCTCGTCAGCAAAACGAATCGCATCGCGGCTGAATTCTCCACTACGCTCAAAAATCAATTTGTGTTGCGCTGGTAGCTCTTTGCTGCGCGGCTGGTCGCGGTCGTTGGTGAACCAATAGCTGTCCAGGAGTTGCAGGCCTTCGAGCGGCCCGCCATCCGGTCGGTCCCGCGAGCAGACGATGTGATAGACCAGGTCACTCTCATCGTCCACCAGCATCTGCTGGGTGGCCACGTTCCTCGACGTGTATCCGGGCATGATGTCGTCGTGATGAAACTTGACGACCTGTCCGGTGCCGCCCAGATCGTTGGTCAACTTGCCGTCCCAGACCGCAAGCAGAATGTGACAGTGGGCACAAAGAAAAACCCCGAGCTGGGCATACTGGCGACTCCGCGCAGGACCCGGAGACGCTATCTGCGCTTCGGTCGTGCCGCGGGCCAGCGGCAGCTCGAAGACCTCGCTTGCCCGGGCACAAAGCGCCTCGAATTCTTCGCGTGATTGCGCCGTCTCGAAATCATCGAGATACAGGTCTTTGGCCATCGGCAGCGGCGCAGTCAGATCGATACCCAGATCCAGCGCGCACTCCGCGACAAGACGATCCGCGCCTTCGGCGAGCGGCGACATCACGCGCAGTCGCCGGTGCGGATAGAGCTGCTGCATCATCTGCAGCATCGCGCGGACCTGCTCGCGGATCCCGGGCACCTCCGCTGGCACCAGATCGCGATGTCCGGTGACCGCAATGACCAGAGGGATGGCCTGAGACTCGGACGCGTTCACTGAATACACCATGCGCCACGCAGCTTAGCATTTGCGCCTGGATGGCCGGTCGGGGCAGGAGCCGAAACTGACGTTAAAACATTCATGCTGGACGCTAGATTACCCAAAAAAAGGCCCTTGCGGGCCCTTTGGCAGATCAGGACATCAGGGATGCCGGCTGCGAGCCGCACCGCCGCCGGCCCATAGCTGGACAGGTCACGGCAAGCTGATGAACGGGACGATCTTGTCCGTGTACATAAACACTATATGTGCGCCCCGCACCAGGTGATCGTCACCGAATACTTTTGCCAGGCGCTACAGCCGTCGTCAGCTATTCAGCCGCCTGAATGTTCTCTGCCAAACCGCGTCGCAGATACTCAAGCGCTTCATCGGTACGGCCAGCGTCCTTCAGCGTGTCACCGAGCAGCATAAAGGCGGCGTTGCGGATGGCAGGGTTACTGCTCCGGTCCAGGATCTCGCTCAGGACTTCGACCGAACGGACCTTCTCGCCCCGCTCCTCATAGACTTCCTTGATCTTCTGCATCTGCATGATGGCCGCCTTCTCGGGACTCGAGGCGACATCGTAGGTCGACTCGATAATCTCGAAATAGTCGGTCATGATCGACAGAAAGGTCTGCATCAGACGCAGGTCATCCTGCGTTTGCGCATGGGCGCCGGGAGCGGCGGCCAACAGCAGCGTGGCGGTGATACTGACTGCAATAGTCTTAAACGTGCGCATGGTTCTTCTCCTCCAGGTGGGCATCCTCGATAAAAATACGGGATTGTGGTTTGTCGGTTCTTGGTTGAGATTTCGGTTGAGACTCCGGTTGCCGTTGCAGATTGGGTCTGGCTGACAGCGCCGGCATCGTGACGCCGCGCAGCTGAGACAGACCTGGTGTCTTGACCGACGGTGTAGTGGGTCTTAGCGCCGCCAGCGTTGAAAACGACGGGGTGCTGGCTCCAGGTGATACCGGCGGCTGCCGCTGCGACAGATTCGGCACCAGCCAGACCACCGCGGCGATGGCCGTGGCGGCAGCGGTGACCGGTATCCACCGGCGCGAACGGGCGCCCCGTCCGGCGACCTCAGCGCCGATACGGGTCGCCAGATATGCCGGGGCGCGGAGCTTCCGATAGTCCCGTTTTAGCTGGTCCAACCCTTTAGTCACGCTCGACTCCCGTCTGTTTTATGTTCAGCTTTAGCTGGCTGACTGCCTTGTGCAGCAGCGCTTTGACCGTTCCCTCACGGCAACCCATCGCCTGTGCCGTCTCCCTGACCGAGAGGTCTTCGAAGATTCGCAACATCACGACCTCCTGTTGTCGCTTCGGCAACACCGCCACCAGCTCCCGGACCCGCCGCGCGCGCTGGTCATCCCCGGCGTGGCGCTCCGGCGTCGCACTCGAGTCCACGGGTTCATGATCGAGCGAATCGGGGCGCCGTATGCGATTGAACTCCCGGCAAACATTCCTCGTGGTCCGATAAAGCCAGGTAAACGGGGCTGAACGGAAGCGGAACGAGCGCAGTCCCTTGTAGCCGCGGACGAACACCTCCTGGGCCACGTCGGCCGCCAGCTGCTCGTCGTAGAGCCAGACGCAGGCCAGTCGGAATACGCGGTCCTGAAAGCGCAGCACGATGGCATCAAACGCAGCGGTATCGCCGGATTTGAACAGCCTGACCAGTTCGGCATCGGATTTCTCATCCCAGTTCATTACGAATCGTGTTACCCGTTAGTGCAGCGGGACTCCGATCGGTTTACTCCGATCTCAGCCCCGATCTGATGTGAGACATCTGTGCACAAAATGCAATCTCTCCCGTTACTCTGAGATGATCCCGAGAGCCGGATCCTCAGATGTTAGTGCGGATAAACACAAATCGGTTTACCAGCCCCTGCCCGATTCGAGAATAGACCCGGAGCGGACGCTATCATGGGGGTTCTGGTCGTCTGTGTGACGCTGTCACTGATAGCCGGTCGGAAAAACGAGCCTGAATCGGAGCTTCGTCTGTCACGTGAAAAGACCACTCAGTCGTCGTGGATTGCTAGACGCTGTTGGCGCATTGACCCACCAGGACGAGGATCTGGCAAGGATCACATCGACCTATGGTCCACCGCCGCTATGGGAAAGGGAACGGGGTTTTCACACCCTGGTCCATATCATCCTCGAGCAACAGGTCTCGCTGGCATCCGCGAAAGCAGCCTACGATCGTCTGCTCGCCGCGGTCGATACGCTGACGCCGGCAAATTTTCTCCGCCTGAGCGATACGCAATTGAGACGGATTGGATTCAGCCGGCAGAAGACCCGCTATGGCCGCGAACTGGCCATGGCGGTGACGGAAAACAGGCTCGATCTCGCTGGCCTCGAGCGGCTCGATGATAGAGACGCCCGCGCACAGTTGATGCAGGTGAAGGGGATCGGGACCTGGACCGCCGATATCTACCTGCTGATGGTGTTGCGAAGACCGGATATCTGGCCGCGGGGTGATCTGGCGCTCGAGATCGCGATCCAGCGCGTCAAGGGCTGGACGCGGCGCCCGACCCCGGACGAGGCGCGCCAGATCAGCGAGTCATGGCGTCCGTGGCGCGCGGTGGCTGCAAGACTGCTGTGGCACTTCTATCTGTCCGAGCGGCAGGCGCCGGCCTAGAGAAAACACCGGGCCGGCCGCTTGCAGGCGTCTCAGCGCCCCGTCTTGTTGCCGATAAACGCGCCGACCGCGATCCCGCCATACCAGGCATCGCTGTCATACCAGTCGAAATCGCCGCGGACGAACCAGGGGCTGCGACCGAAGTCGTATTGTGCGCCGGCGCCAAAGGCCACCTGCACCGAGGTCTGTTTGTCGTAGGGGACCGGCCCGCCCTTTGCATCATTCCTGATGTTTGACAGCCCGAGCTTTACGTAGGGCTTCAGGTCCTTCGCTGGCCGCCATTTGTAGCCTCCCATCAACGACGGCACCTTGTAGGTGATGCGCGCGTTGGGATATTGCGCATCGACGGCGGGGTTACGGTTGGAAATACCCGCCTCGCCCAGATCCGCGTACTTCAGTTCGGCAAACCAGTGCGGCGACAACTGGTAGCCGACAAAGAGCTGGATGCCGTAATCATGATTCTTGCTGGAATCATGAAAAAAGCCATTGGCCTCTTTGTCGGGGGATACATAGGAGTAGCCATAACCAAAGCCGCCGTAGAAGCAGCGCTCAAATCCTGCCTGATCGGCCTCGGGGTCGTCGCCTTGATAGAAACGCTCAGACTTCTTGGGGTCAGTATAGTGGCCGCACAGCCGCTCCGCCGCGGCATCCTCGACCGGCATGACCGACAGGGAAACCGCGAACACCATCATCGGCACGACAGCCGATAGCACCCGTCGGCGCCGCGCGAGCGCGACAATGGCGAGGACCAGCAACCACCAGGGACCGGTGCTGCCGCCGCCGAATCCGTCGACCGCGGTCTCCAGATTGCCGTTGTTGTCGATGTAGTCAGGGATGCCGTTGTTGTTGAAGTCGGCCGTGCCCTCCAGCGCGTCGGCGATGCCGTCCCGGTCGCTGTCCAGATCCCGGTAGTCCGGTGTGCCATCGCCATCTGTATCCACAGGATTCTCCGGGTCTGCCCCTGCCTCGACGGCATCGTCGATGCCGTCGTTGTCGCTATCCGTGTCCTGGAAGTCAGGCACGCCGTCACCATCGGTATCGATGTTGCCTTCGACATCGTCCGGGATGCCGTCACGGTCTGCATCGCGACCGGTGCCGAAGCCGATAAATTGATCTATCGGGTCGGCGATGCCGTCGTTATCGCTGTCGCTGACGTTATCGACCACGCCGTCGCCGTCGGCATCAAAGGGCTCGAACTCGGTGCCGACGATGTCGTTGATACCATCGTCGTCGCTGTCGATTTCGCGCCAGTCACCGATGCCATCGAAGTCGCTGTCCGGCGGCACCGGGATACTGCCCTCGTTGGTCGCGGGATCGTCGATGATGCCATCGACATTGGCATCGACGCCGCCCGCCTCGGCCACATCGAGCAACGAGTCGTTATCGCTGTCGAGATCGAGATAATCCGGTGCCGGATCGGCGTCGGTATTAGTCGGGCTGACCGCGTCGTCCACGCCATCGCCGTTGGCATCAGTGCCGAGCGTGGCATCGACATCATAGACGTCGTTGATCTGGTCGCTGTCGCCGTCGGCCAGCACATCAAGATCCGCTTCCGTGGTATCGGGGATACCGTCGTTGTCGCTGTCGATATCCAGGTAGTTCACAGCGCCATCGCCGTCCGTGTCCTGCGGACGGATGGCGTCGTCGACACCGTCATCGTTGACATCTGCACCGCCGGTGCTGTCCACATCGTAGCCGTCGTCGATGCCGTCACCGTCGCTGTCCACGCCCACCGCCACGTTGTCTTCGACCGTATCCGGCAGCCCATCGTCGTCGGCGTCGGGATCGACATAGTCGGCCACGCCGTCCCCATCGCTATCGGTCGCGCCCTCGATGCTGTCCGGGATACCGTCGTTGTCGGAATCCGGATCGATAAAGTCTGGCAGGCCGTCGCCGTCGCTATCCGCCGGCATCGCCGGCATCGGACCGGCTTCCACCGCATCCGGAATGCCGTCGTTATCCGAATCGGGGTCCGCGCCGTCGTTGATCCCGTCGCCGTCCGCATCCATGTTCTCGGAGCCGTCGGGGATACCGTCACCATCGGTGTCCGGGTTGTCGGGATCGGTGCCATTGGCGATCTCGTCACCATTGGTGATGCCGTCATTATCGGTGTCGCAGGCCGCGGCGGTGTCGCTCGGCACGCATGGATCCGTGTCGCCGGCCAGGTCGGGTTCGACCGGTACGCTGGTGGTCGGCGTGCCAAAGTCAGCGGCGCCGTCATTGTCGGTATCGAGACAGGCCGGACTCGGGAAGTTTGGTACGCATGGATCCAACGGATCAGTATCGATCGGATCGCTGACGCCGTCACCATCGGTGTCGATCAGATCATCGCCACCATTACCCGCCGTCGGATTGGTGCCATCGGCCCGGACCTCGGTGCCA
>Ga0265303_10000986_pt1 | contig 17056 bp, 12 predicted proteins | sample Helome_2_FD_192494 | JGI IMG/M metagenome (GOLD analysis project Ga0265303, IMG submission 192494) | Marine sediment microbial communities from subtidal zone of North Sea - Hel_20160317 (Illumina Assembly) | ecosystem: Environmental > Aquatic > Marine > Subtidal zone > Sediment ... | reverse complement strand
ACATTTAAATCGACATCATTGGCATTGAACACCCGCAGCTGGATTTGAAAGGCTGTTTCAAGACCGGTTACCTCCTGGACCTGGATATTGGCCAGCGAAATCCGGGGTGGGTCCAGCTGCTTCCCAACTCCGGCGCAACTGGCTATAATCAGAATAACCAACGGTGTTGCTAATATTTTTTTGATATTAAAAAATTTATTCATCAGCATCGCCCCAGTGTAGGTTAATCGTTATCAGGCAACTCATATATCCCAGATTACAGTTTGATTTATGATTCAGGCCATTGATCCGATCTACATTATTCAGAAACCAAATAACCAATAACGTCTCTCAAATAACTCCAACGGTTAGTTGCCCAGAATTCCCTTGAGAGCGTCTTTCGCTGTCTTCTCGTAGGGTTTAACTTCCTCTTTCTCCAATAGCTTTTTAGCTTCTTTTGATTCGAGAACTTGTTTTTCAATCTTCTGTTTGGTTGCCGCACTTAAATCAGGACGAAATTTGGGGGAAGCAAAGGTACCGGACACCACCACCGGTACCATAACCCCTTTAAGCTGGTTCTCATCACCCTGGCCTTTGATGGAGGCGACCGCTTTTGGTTCCACGCGAAAATCAAGGGTTTCCTTTACCAGGTCCGCCGTTCCGGTTGCGATAACCCGTATAAAAGGCGATTTGAGGGTGCTCTGAGGTGTGTTTACTGCGCCGTTTTTGATCGCATAAGGAAAATCCAGTTCGGTAAAATCAGTTTTCGGTCGCTCACCACCTTTTTTAGCAAGACCGAATGCCGAACCGGCATTGCGCACCATGGCCGCCAGATCAATGCCGACGATGGCACCGTCGTTGAATTTTAAAAATCCTTCACCGTTTAAGGTTTTCTTAATCTGCTCGGGCTCGTCACCGCTCATCGATAAATTGATGTCAGCCCGGGTACTGCCCTGCAGAATTTCTTTTTCCAGCACATCCTTGAGAAGCGGTTGCGCCTGGACATTATTTATTTTCAGATTCAGACTGCTTGTGGGAGTATCCTGGGCGACATTCAGCAATGCCTTGCCGTTGGCATTGCCCTGATACATATTCAGTTTCATCGGATCGAGGTTGAATATGCCGTTTTTGGCTTTGATTTTCAGGTAGACATCCTGAATGTTGGCCTTGCTGATCGTAAGTTGTCCAATTCTTACAAGACCGTCCAGAATCAGTCGGCGCAGCGGTGTGTAATCGGTCTTTTCCTTTTTAGCTGTGGCAGGGCTCCGTGTTTTTTCAGTAGACGGCGGGTCGCTTTTAGGGGGCATATAACGATCCAGGTTTATCTTATCCAGATTTAAGTCAAATTTCAGATCCGGCCGGGAGAATTGTGTCGCGGTCGCCGAAAAGTTTAATTTGGATTGGTCCAGATTCATAACGCCCTTAGACACGGTTGCCTGACTGGCATCTGCTTTTATATGGGCTTTAAAATCTAAACTGCTCAGGGCCTTGGGATCGGTGGTTTGAACCGGAAAGGTTTGCCCCAGAGCGGCCACCAGCTCCCGCGGGGAAAACGTATCCACGGTTATGTCGAGGTCTACGCCGGGTGTGGTAGCCGGATTTTCAAGGTTTCCCTTCAACTTCATGGCGAGCTGCTTGAGGGCTTTGAGCGACAAATCCAACGGTATGGCACCTTTTCCCATACCGCTGCCCACCGGTCCGACGGTTCCCTCAAGGGACAGGGGGTTATTATCAAGTTCAGCCGAAAATTTAAGCTGTACCGGTCGATCCAGTGAAACATCTTTTAAAATCAAGCTGATATCCTTGACTTCCTTGCGGGTATTGGTCGTGTGATCAATCCACAGGGCTGACCCGTTTTGGATGGAAAAATTGCCCACGGTCAGGGCGCTGATGGGCAACCCTCCCATGCCGGCAGGAGAACCAGCAGGAGCGGACTTTTTGGTAGAGGCCCCCTTTTGTTGCTGATTGGGCTGCTCCCAGTTTCCGCGGCCGTTTTTATTTTTTACCAGCACGATCTGCGGTCCGTCCATAACAAATCGCTTAACCTCTATCTCTTTGCTAATGAGCGGAAGAAGTTTTACTCTGACCTCAAAGGATTTGACTTTGACAAATTCCTTTTCAGCGAATCCGGCTGGGTTGCCCAGCTGCAGGTCAGAAAAAGAAACGCCGGCCCATGGGAAAAGCGAAAGTTTAAGATCATTTCCCACTGAAAATGGGCGCCCGGTTGCCTCGACCACTTTGTTTTCAAGAACGGGTTTGTATTTTTGAACATCTACAAACATCGGTATGATCAGCAGGGCGGCGATGATGACCACTGCAAGGCATCCGACAATAATTGCACCCCATTTAAGAAAGCTTTTCATGATAATCTCCTTTTACCTGAATTCGTTTAAGCTAGGTACCAAGGCGCTTGGTGTCAAGCGGGAGAAGTAAATACTGAATTCATTTTTGACGGTGAGTATTGATGGCTTCTACCACAGATGGCGTGATGTTGTCGACAATGACTTGATATCCTTCGGCGGTGGGGTGAATGCCATCCGCCTGATTCAGTTTCTGATTGGCGGCTACGCCGTTTAAGAAAAATGGTGTTAAAATGATGTTCTCCGATCGGGCAATCTCCGGATAGATATTCGCAAAGGCGGTGGTATAGTCTTTTCCAAGATTTCGGACGATTTGCATGGCCCCCAATACGATGATTAAATCTTTATCTTTGAGTTCTTTGACGATTTGGTGAATGTTGGTCTTGATCAAACCCGGATCAATCCCCCGAAACCCGTCGTTGGCACCAATCACGAGAATAACGATATCCGGGTTTAATTTTAATATCCATTTTATTCTCCCCAGGGTCCCGCTGGAAGTTTCCCCACTGATGCCGGCATTTACAACCTGATATGGATACCCGAGGTTTTGCAGTTTTTTCGCAAGCACTGCCGGGTAGGCCAATTCTTCCTCAACTCCCAAACCTTCGGTAAGGCTGTCGCCCACAGCCACAATCGTGCCTTCGTAATCAAGCGTTTGCGGCTCAGGCGGCGGTGGCGCAAGTTCCTCTCCGCATCCGTGAAAGGTCAGCGCTATAAAAAAACTAAACGTAGCAATGGTTATCAGTCTTTTCATTTTTAATGACCGAAAGGCAATAATGCTGTTCAATCCGAAATCCCAAATTCCAAATCTGCAATCCCACTATTCCTGGGTTTGTTCTCTTAAAAAAATCACCGGTTTTTTGCGCAGAATTGAGATTGAAGGCAACAAGCCTACCGTTACCACCAATAATACGGTTACGACAATCAAAATGATACTTTCAAAGACAAACGGGGTATAGGAAATATTCATTACTTTCAAGCAGATCAGCCAGCTGCCTGCCTGGGAGATCAGCAACGCCAGGACAGCGCTGGTCAAGCCCAAAATAAGATTTTCAAGGGCAAACACCTTTACCACGAAATTCCTCCGGGCTCCCAGAATCTTATAGTAAACGGCTTCCTGAATTCTGGCGTAACGGGTGGCCAAAATCGAGCTGAGAATAATTAAAATACCGGCCACTATACTGAAACCGGCGAAGAATCGAATGATTAGAGAGAGTTTTTTGACAACAGCGGTGAAAATGGTCAGTAGTTCCGTCGTATCAATCACACTGATGCTTGGAAATTTTTCAACTATTTTGGTTTGCAAGGCTGAAATTTGCGTTTTGGGTACCCTGACAGCCGTAAATATGGTTTGGGGTGCATCCCGCAGTGTATTTTCAGGAAATACAAAATAGAAGAAAGGGCGCAACGACTCCTTTGTGCGGGTACGGATACTTGAAATTCGGGCTTGCAGGGGCACCCCCTGAATTTTAAAAGTGATGCGATCCCCGATTTTCAGTTCCTTGATCTCGACCACCGTATCCAAAACAGAAACCTGAAGATCACCCCAGTCTGCGCGAAACAGGGTATCGCCCTTTATGATTTCTTCATCTTCCAATAGGTAATTGCGATAGGTGAGGTTAAAGGTCCGGGCCAGATTGTCACCTCGTCGCCGTCGTTCCAGTTTGCGGTCAATTTGCTTGCCGTTCAGGGACAATATCCTGGCCCGGATAATGGGATAATACCTTGTCTCTATACCCAGCGCATCTGAAAATTCCTTCAGCTGTGACGGTTGAATATCGAGAAAGAAGACATTCGGGGTTTCCTCAGGGTATGACTGAATAAAATTGGCATCCAGGTTTTGTTCGATTAAAAAAATAGCAAATATCACCGCCAGCGACGCTGTCAGGGTTATTATGATCGGCCGGGTGGCGTTTTTGGGTCGAAACAAACCTTTGATTGCCTGCCGGATCAACAGGGAACGTGCCCGAACACGCCTGAAAAGGTACAGGGTCGCCCAGGTCAAAACAGTGGCAATAAAAATCAACAATATGACGCCGCCAACAAAATAAAGCGCTGCTTTGAGTTCGTTTACCTGCCAGAACACCAGTAGCAGAAAAAAAGCCAAAATAAATACGACACTCAGATAAACGGGCAATCCCGCTTTGGATTTAATCCGCTCTTTGCGAAATATAATGACCGGTTTGATGTCTTTTAATCGATGCAGCGGAATAAAGGAAAACAGACCGACGACAAAGACCCCCAGGCAAAGTCCCTCCAGGACGGCACGCCAGGAGATTTGCAGGGTTACGTTTTCAGGTACGAAATCATCGAAAAGAACATCTAATACATTTTGCAGAATAAGCCCGGACAGGAGGCCGAGCAGGGTTCCCGCCAGACCCATGATAGTCAGAATAACGATATAATGGCGGGTAACAAAATTACTTTTTGCTCCCACTGTTTTCATGATGGCGATGGTGCTTTCCTTCTCCTTTAAAAAGGCGGTCAGGGCACTTTGGATACCGATGCCGGCCAGCATGAGCGTGAAAATGCAGATAAGACTCAGGTCGAAGAAGAGATTATCAAAAAAGCGCTTGATCCTTGATCGTGCCGTTCGGTAGGTATCGACACTTTCTTGATCTGCAGCGGCTACCTTTCTAATTCGGTCGGCAATCGACCGGATCTTGGCTTCATCCAGGACCTTGAGTAGATAGAGGTGACGGATCCGGCTGCCTTTTTTAACCAAATCCAAACGGTCGATATCTTCGGCTGCTATAAAAATTCGGGGGCCCAGAAAGAATAAATTAAGCGGCTGGTCCGGTTCCTGTAGAACAACATCTTTAATTGTCAAAGTGGTACTGCCAACGTTTAGTGAATCTCCTACCATCAGACCGAGTCGGTCAAGGAGGTGCTGGGCTACGATAATAACACCCGGGGTAAGAACGCTTTCAAATATACGGCCGGACTTCAGCACCACCTGGCCGTAAAATGGATATCCAGGTTGCACAATTTTCAACTTGGCCAGCAACGAGTCCTGGCTTTTCTGACTGCGAACCACCGAATAAAATTCCCATACACGATTGCTGATAATTTGATTTTGATCCTCAAGCTGTCGGATTATGTTCATCGTCGCCGGGCTTATCTCTTGATATGATTGAATAATGATATCGGCGGCCTGCAGGCTTTTCGCGTCCTTGAGCAGGGAAGTATTAACACTGGCGGAAAAACCGTTTAGGGAGATGAGGGTGACAATGGAAAGCGCCACACACAGCACCAACACAATCGCCTGCCGGCGCGAGCGGACGATCTGACGGAGGATGAATTGTGGATGCAGGATTCCTGATTTCATATCGACTTATAGAGGCTTTCAAGCTGCCATCACGCCATATTAAGGTTCCCGGTGTCAGGTTTCAGGTGTCAGGAACGACACGGATCAGTTGGGTTGGCCTGTGTGCCGACCTAATTCTATGCAGCACGATGATCTAAAACCGGCGGGCACAGAAGCCCGCCCTACTGAGTTCATGGTTCAGTTTAGTCCCTGAGACCTGACACCAGCAGGGCGTAATTATGGAGCCTATTAATAACAAGATCATTGACTCTAACTATCATTTCCGGGACGCTTCGGTCTAAATGATTCGCCCGTCTTTTAGAACAATCATTCGATCGGCGATACGGGCGATTTCGGCGCTGTGGGTCACCAGAACCAGCGTGGTCCGGCGTTCTTTTTGAAACTCCAGCAGTAGCTCCAGAACCGCCTTGCCGTTTTCAGAATCCAGATTCCCGGTGGGCTCATCGGCAAAAATGATTTTAGGATCGTTAATAACAGCCCGGCACATGGCCACCCGCTGCATTTCACCCCCTGACAGCTGGTGCGGATAATTGCTACTGCGTTTTTGCATACCGACGCGCTTCAGCAATTCTGCAGCCTTATCATGGGCCCGGGGATCTCTTTTAATCTCGGCCGGGAACATGACATTTTCCAGGGCGGTCAAAGACGGCACCAGATGAAAGGACTGGAAGACGAAACCGATGATTTCATTGCGCAGCGGCGCCAGATCATCCTCGCTGTTATCGGTGATATCCTTTTCTTCCAGCAACACTCTGCCGGACGATGGTTTGTCCAGCCCCGACAACAAACTCAGCAGAGTAGTCTTGCCGCTGCCGCTGCTGCCCTCGACAACTAAAAATTCACCTTCGGCCACCGAAAGTGACACATTGTCCAATACGCGGATTTCCCGGTCAGCGATGGTGTAGGTTTTGGTTATGTTTTTGGCCTCGACTACGGGCATGAATTTATCCTTACAAAAAAGGCAGCGTTAATTGGACCCTGTCCGAGTGAAATTAATAACGCAATGTAAGCACGCAACCCGAGTGAATCAAGCGTGTACTGCAAGGCCTGCTTGAAGTTTTTATTTTTAGCATAGCACTTGTCCTTCAATTTTATAATCGGCTGCTGTTCCTGGTGGGTGGTAGCCCTTAATTTTGCCTGTAATAAATTGGGCAGCAACCGTGTCGCATTGCATGGGAGGAAGAAAGGGTTCCCGGGTGTTGGGTTGATCAGGGCCTGCACTCAAATCAGACGATGGAACGAGGATTGTTTTCGGATTGTCACCTTTAAGCCTATTGGGTGCTCTTTTTTTTATCCAGTGCCAGCTGCAATTTTTCGCCCAGGGCCCCCAGGGAGGTGGCGGAATTGTCTGAAAACGATTGCCAGTTTTGCTCAGCGGCCGTGTCAGCCGGCGTCAGGGTGATTTTTCTTTCACCCGGGTTGATAACTTCGATCGTTATCGCGATGGTCTCACCTTCTTTGAGCTTTTCATATTCGGCTGGTTTGGCGGCTTTGTTGAGGTTCGATTTCGGAAGCAGCCCGGTAATGCCGGGTTCCAGATTTATAAAATAGCCAAATTTTTCTTTTTTTTCCAAAATGCCTTTAACGGCCTGGCCAATTGTATATTTTTCGGTAATGGCGACCCATGGATCGCCCTCGGCGTCCCTGATGCTCAACGATATGCGCCGTTTGTCCAGATCCACTTCTTTGATCATGACCGACACGGTTTCACCGGCGGTGACAAAATCCTCGGGTTTTAACACCCGCTTCTTATAACTTATTTCACTGATGTGGACCAAACCTTCAATTCCAGGGGCCAATTCCACGAAAGCGCCGAAATTTGCACAGCGGGTGACGGTGCCCTGGATTTTATCCCCCTCGTGAAACTGTTCGCCGGCGCTGTTCCAGGGGTCTTCGGTGAGTTGTTTCATAGACAGGCTGATTTTTAGCAGCCCGGGCTTTTGACCCGCTTCAATGCCGATTACCTTCACCCGGACGGTTTCGGCGACTTTGACCAGAGATTCAGGTTTGGCTGCTTTAGACCAGCTCATTTCTGATACATGCACCATCCCTTCCACCCCGGACGACAACTGCACGAAGGCGCCATAGGGCATTATTCGGGTAACTGTGCCGTCCATGGTGGTTTCCACGCCTAAGGTTTTATAAAATTCTTTTCTGTCCTTTTCTTGCTCACGGGCTAAAAGTGCACGTCTTGAAAGGACGATATTTCGGCCGTTTTCTTCTAAAGTGGTAATTAAAAAATTAAAAGTTTGACCGACATAATCGGAGGGGTTCTCAACAAAGTTGATATCTATCTGACTGATGGGGCAAAAAGCTCTGCGCTGAAGGACATCTACGCGCACTCCGCCTTTGCATGTTTCGCTGATTTTACCCTCGACCGGCGCAGCCTTGTCATAGGCCTCTTCTAACATATTTAAACCGCCGATGCCTGACAGCGCCTTGGACAGCTTGATCTCTTCATCAGACAGGGCTACAATATAAAGTTCAACCACGTCACCTTCGGTGAGTGTTATTTCGCGGTTTTCATCGAGTAATTCAGCTTTGTCTACCACCCCGTCAATTTTCGTGCCGGTGTCGACAAAAACAGATTCCTTTCCAATGGATACAATCTTACCGCGGATCTTGTCTCCGACACCAATATCGGCATCCGCGCCGGGACTATAGGCCTCCAGCAGTGCAGCAAAACTTTGTTCTTTTTCTTCATCATTTTCATCATTGAAATGATTGGTCATAGTTATTGCTCCTTTGGTCGTCATTGTGAAACAATCTACTATTCTTGAGACAGCTTCGTGGTGGTCACAAATTTGTGACAGGTTCAGAACTATCAGGGGCATTTATTATTATCAAGGATATAATTCAGCGTCTCGAGATTTCACGATTAGGCCGATAATCAATTGACAAAAATTCAGTCTTATAATAAATATTCAAAATAATTCGAATAGTTATCATTCATTTTGGTTTTATACCGCTTTTCAAAAATACGTTCCGAAATACGGAAGGATTGAATGAAAAACCATCGAAAATATTTGATGGAAGATGACCAGGAAGCACTGCGACTGGACAGGAAGACGGACGGCGCGACGGTTGAAAAACAGGCCCGGTGGGCCGGCATTAGACCCGGTATGCGTGTGGCTGATTTAGGTTGCGGGGCGGGTAAGACCACTTTTCATCTCAACAGGCTGGTGCAACCGGAGGGTCAGACCGTCGGTCTCGATATCGCTGAGCAGCGGGTTGAATATGCCAAAACCCATTATAGCGATGAAAGCATCGAGTATGTTGTCGCTGACATCCGCAATCCGCTCGAAGATCTCGGGCAATTTGATTTTATATGGGTTCGGTTTGTCCTCGAATACTATCTCCACGGCAGCTTCGAAATTGTAAAAAACATTACCAAAAATCTAAAACCCGGCGGCATCATTTGCCTGATCGATTTGGATTGTAATTGCCTGCGTCATTTCGGGTTGCCCGATCGGCTCAGTCGAGCCACTGGCGGCGTTATGGATTGGCTGGAAAAAAAATGCAATTTTGATCCCTATGTGGGGGTAAAACTGTATTCTTTTCTTTATGATCTGGGTTTCGATGAGGTCGATGTGGAAATCAGCGCCCATAATATGTTTTTTGGAGCGCTAAAAGAGAATGAAAAGTTTATTTCCATGCAAAAGGCCTCAATTGGCGGGAGAAATTCGGGTTATCCGTTTGGGGAATACGATGGGAATTTTGATGAATTTCTTGAAGAGGTCAAGATTTTTTCCAACGATTCGCGTGTATTTTACTATACGCCGTTAATTGCCTGCCGGGGGCGCAAGCCTAAATAAATCTCACCAGGCGCTTTAAATACCTGAAATAAGCATCCGAATATTGCAGACTGCAAATCCAGAGGTTATAGTTTTTATCATAGGTGATGCCCCTCTCGTCTGCAAAGGCTGCCGGATAAATTAGAGTGGGGAAGTCCTTTTTCCCTGTTATTTCAGCTATCTTTGAGATAGCGGCCTGCAAAACATCTGCGCTGAACTCCTGGGAGTCCGTTACAAATACTTTGACGCAATTGGTGATATCTGAAAGATTCAAGCCCAGGTCCGATTGATTTACCAAAAAGACAGCTTTGAGTTGGTCGTTGTTTTTCAATGAATACAGATGGCGCAGTCTGGTTAAGCCCAGCTTTTCGTATTCCCGGCTTAGCTCCACGCAGTTAATTTTTTCCGGTCTTAGATCTAAGGCCTCCAGCAGCAGCCCGCCTGACCTTTGTTCATAAAATCCTGATAGTTCTTGAAGATCCTCAGACCGGGCTTCAGCTATCTGCCAGCCTGTCGGCATATCCGACGTTGAGGGAGGCGGATTGTGGAAATAGTGATAAGCAAAGCCGTCAAGTGAGCATCCCTTGGGATCGCCTATGTTTCTGGCGGCTCCTCCGAACACCCGGCTGGGAAATTTGTTTTCGGGCTGGTAGTAGCAGATCATATAATCCATGTGAAGGGAATACAAGCGGTGAGAATCATTGATCATGCGTCCGATTTGATCCAGGACTATCAGCCCTGCTTTATTCAGGGCTGATTTTTTGGCCGCATGGTGATGAATCATCCAGGCGCTTTCATAAAAGCGTATCATGGCCATATGGCCGAATATGGCGCCCTTTTCCTGATAGATAAAATGTCTGGCAATGTGGGGGTTGTGGGTATAAATTTTCGTGTAGGTTTCTTTAATCTGCTTTTTGTATTTCTGTATCGTCGCGTATTTGTCAGGATAAATGAATCCGGTTTCAAAAAAGAAATTCCACAGGGCATCTACATCTACATCGTTGCAAATATACGAATTTTTATTTTTGGTCTGGTGCAGCATCGAGATAAGTTTAAGGTGATCGCGGATATCCATGTCGAGCAGCGCTAAACCGCATTTAATCCATTTTTCCCCGTTGGGGTCGACCATCTCCTTGCGAAAAACTACCTGGGCGCTGCATTTAATTTTGTAGCTGTCGGCAAAACTTAGTTCGAGTTCATGCAAAATCATTCCCGGTAACAGCGTCGTGTTGTAATTGTCTTCCTCGACCGAAAACCCGGAACCGGACAGATCTACCACTTTTAGATCAACCCTCATTGCGGTCAGTGGATGGCGGAAAACCAGATTGGGGGTTGGCGTCAGTACATAGCGCTCGCTGCGAAATTCTTTCTGCTTGAATCGCTGGATTTCCTGCTTCAACGGCTCAAGAATATAGTTTCTGGTCTTCTGGCCCCGGGTGTGTCTGATGATTTTGCATTCGCCGCTATAGATGGTGACCGTTGCGTCCGATACAATAACGTTAACCGGGTGTTCAGGGTTGATCCAGTCAAAAGTCTGCGGAGGCGCAGCCGTGAGTTTAACTCGAAATGAAATGCCGTTGAAATCCATCAGCGGACCTGAAAAAACGGTGCTGTTCTGGATAAGCTGTATGGATATTCCTGCGCAAGAATAGCGTTGCGCCCTGCGTGAACTGATTTCCCGGCATGATTCCGGAAGCAGAACACTGATACCCTCAGCATCGACCCTGATTACTTCAGGTTCTACTTTCAGTAGCTTTTGTCCGTTGGTGATAAGGATATTGTTAAACCGGTAATTTTGAATGATATGGGCAATGTTTTCACCTTCCAGCCATCGGCAGTCAACGAGGCCGCCCATACATGGTTGTGGTTTGGCCTTGAGGGTTATGGTCTTGTTGTATTTGAGGTGGTTGAAGTTGACGAGGACTGCACCGTCCTGGAAATTTATATAGTTCAACTTGTTGGTCAGCTGGATTTTATCAATCTTTCCGGCGGTGTCCGATTTTTTGAATGGAGAATGCCGGCTGGCAGCGGAGTATTGATCGGCTGTTTGCCGCGAAAGTACTCCCTGATTGGTGGAATCTGCGGCGGTACGCATCTCAATTAGCTTAAGATTTTTTTTAGCGCTCTTCATGTTTCAGCCTTACCGTCGCAGTTAACCGTAATCGGCGGCGTGTCCATTCGTTTTGATCGATAGCGTTTTTGAACAAAAGTCGTGGTTCTGAGATGCCGGTCAGGGTGCGGATGTCGATCTGATTTCATACCGATTCGGATGACCATATAACTATTTTTATGTGTTTATGGCTGTAGAATATCGTATAGACATAGTCAACAAATATTTGCTAAAAAACTGAAATAATTTACTAAATTCTATTTAATTAATGAGTTCCCGTGTGTGCTAGGCTCTATTATTTTATGAAATCAATTTATCAGATAAATGATATGTTGATGTATTTTGTGCTTTGTGGCAAGCATTTGCCATCCCAAAACCGGAAGCGGTTTTACCGCCAATTGTTGCCTTTTCAGAAGATCGGATTTATATTTGTTCTCAATCCATAAAAAATACGTTCGTGTAAATTTGTGGTTTACTTTAAATTCAAATTTATTTTGGAATGAGAGCCGCAACTAAGGTATCAAACGGAATGAAACAGACTGCGAAAGGAGTTTGATTCATGGGCAATCACATTAGGACCACTATACTTCTGGCAGTGATGACAGCCCTTATCATCTGGGTTGGGCAGCTTCTGGGCGGTCGACAGGGAATGGTAATCGCGCTGATATTTGCTGCCGGTATGAACTTTTTTAGCTACTGGTATTCGGATAAGCTGGTGTTGAAAATGTACCGTGCCAGCGAAGTAACACCCGGGCAGGCCCCCGAACTCTATGAGAGGGTTCAACGCCTGACTCAGCGCGCCGGGCTTCCCATGCCGAAACTATACGTCATTCCACAGCAGACCCCGAATGCCTTTGCCACCGGTCGAAATCCAGAACATGCTGTCGTTGCAGTTACAGAAGGTCTGTTGAAGATTTTGAGTCACGAGGAAGTCACGGGGGTTCTGGCGCATGAACTGGCTCACGTAAAAAACAGGGATATACTGATCGGCAGCATTGCGGCGACCATGGCCGGGGCCGTAATGATTCTGGCGACGATGGCACGGTGGTCGGCGATTTTCGGCGGCGGCAGCAGCCATGATGATGAAGGCGGCGGTGCCGGTGTTATCGGTTTGATCGCGATGTCCATCATTGCTCCCATGGCCGCCATGATCATTCAAATGGCCATATCTCGTTCCCGGGAATATCTGGCAGATGCCACCGGGGCAAGTTTCGCGGGAAATCCCGAAGGGCTGGCAGGTGCGCTGGAAAAGTTAGGTGCTTATTCAAAAAAATTGCCCATGGATGCCAATCCTTCTACGGCGCATATGTTTATTGTCAATCCCTTATCGGGACGCAGTTTGATGAGCTTATTTTCTACCCATCCGCCCCTGGAAAAACGAATTGCGCGTTTGCGCGGTGCACCACCACCATCTTCACCTGGAAAAGTTGAGTCCGCAGGGGATCAAAGGACCGCCAAGGCTAAAGCGGCCTGGGACCGGTTGTCGGATGACTGAGGTTGGAAGACAGATAACAGAGGACAGATGACAGAAATCAGATAGCAGAAGACAGATGACCCGTCTTCGCCGCGGCAAGCAGAAGGCAGAAGAGATATGAACCAGGGCGGTGGACGGATTCAATTCATGGGTATTTTCAATATCGAATGTCGAACAAGGAATTTCGAATGATGAAGTCTATTGTTCGTCAGATTTCTTACCTCGACATTTATTATTCCTTGTTCGATATTCGATATTGTATCTTTCTTCCAGATTAAATGAAAAAACCGGATTAATGAATGTCAGCAACATTCGGAGCTGCTGCAACTAGCTGCCTCCTTTCCTTTGATCCAGGTCTGGATGATATAGGAAGCGCAGCCGACGCCCGGGGTGACGCGGATGGCGCCGGCTGCACAATTCTGGGCGCATGCGCCACATTCCATGCATCCATCAAGATCATCGATTTCGGCTTTTTTAGCATTCATTCGAAATACAGAATGGGGGCAGACGCTTTCACACACACCGCAGCCAACGCATGCCTCCGAATCAAGTTGCAGCGTTGTAACTCCTGCTAAATATCTAAAGTTTTCCATATTGTTGCCTTTTTCTCTTTTCTGAATAATTTTTAGCGCTGCGTGAGCCTATCCAAAATCTCGAGGCATGATAATGGCATTGGATGCTTGATAAGTCGTGCGTCCGCAAAGCTTTGTGATGAGATCGAATAATCGAGCATCGAGATCGGTATCGGGCGATCTAACCAAAAAATGGGGCACTTACCCACGCCACCAGCGCAATTAAAACCGCGCCAGTCTGCAGGGGGATGGCTCGTCGCATTTCTTTTTCGACCCCCGACGGTGACGTAAACGGGGTGGAACCGGTAAAATTCATTGCCAGATAGGAGCTTATCGCCACGGTTATGAGCAGCAGCGCCATGGTTTCCAACCAGATCAGGCCGCTATTGAAAGGCAGCACCACGGATAGTCCCACAACCACTCCGGTAAGGGCACCCTTCAGCGCAAAGGCCCGTCCCGGAATCCAGGGCAGTAAAATCGGTGCGGCCACCGCGCCGGCCAGAATACCGCCGGCATAGGCCGCCATTGCCATCAGGCCCCGGTACCCGGCAGCATTCAAAGAGAAAACGCTTGTCCCGATTCCCGACAGGAAAAATACAGCCAGCAATACCCAGAATGATGGTTTGGGCAGATGAGAAAGTTCTACCGGTATGAGAACGGTTCGCTCTCGAATTGAAAAGGTCACCTGTCGCATCGATTTTTCGGTACGGTTGTCCGCCGCGATAAAACGTCGAATATCATGGGCCCGGACCGGCCCCCAGATTACTTTAAAGCCACTGGCTTTTTTGACCCGATGAGCGGAGACGCCGGTGGCACCAAGCTGGGGCAAAATAAGTTGACTATGGCTGACTACCTTATTTAGCATGGTCTGCTTTACCCGGTCGACCACTTCCCGGGTTGAAAAAAGCGCTTTGCCGGCTGCACACCAGACATTGATGCCCCGGGTATCCAGCACCAGCAGCCAGGCATCCAAACCAGCCAATTCATGGCGCAGGCTGTCGAAAGTGAGCTTGTAGTTGGCGGTGACCAGAACTGGTGAATCCTGATCGGGATTACCCACACAGTATAGCCCTGGAGCGATTATATAGTGATCTCTCTTTATTCCGAGGCGGGCGAACAGCGTACCCAGATGATCGGAGCCCGTAAGTTTGGTCTTAACCCGCGGAACCGGTCCGCATGCTGAATCTTTAAAGTCCGTTACAAAGTTGAGTAGTTTATAACCCGGTTTTTCGAGCGGGTTGCTCCGGGGCCCCGGTGAAGATCCGCAGCAGACCTCACTTTGAATGGTTTCCTCAAGCGATTGAAGCCCGGTCTTTGTACTGGACAAACCGCTGCAGCTGTCACCGGTGCAGCACGCATTGTTCTGCCGATCTAAATCGTCCATGTTATCTAACCTCTTTCTCCAATATTATGTGGCATAAGATTTAATTTAACGGTCCCCTGAACTTTTTCGGATTCCCTTGCCGCAGGAACATCGTCTCAAACTGAGACACACACCGCAGCGGTCATCACTGCACTGCTGACAGGAAAAGCAATCTTGACACGAATACTTTTTAGAGCCTTTGCAGGATTCTTCGGGGACATACACTTTGCCCTTTAATCCGGGAACTGATTCAAATGGCATGTTGGCTCCTTGGCACCGCACACTCAGGCCTATATCCGGCATGCATCCCCATCATCATGTTTATGCATCATCACCTGTGGGTTGAAATACAGATTACCTTCAGGTTTGGAATAGGGTGTTTTGGCCGACAGCGCACCAACTGAATCGCCGAAAAACACTTTAAGTATCGCGGTGAGTTGATTTCGCAGCACGGAATACAAATCCGATGTTTTCAATCATAATTGTTAAAGCCTGATGAGCGCTTCCTGTTTTAGATTGCGAGTTCTGTTCTGCAAAACCTGTTGCGCCCGTGGTCTGCCGCTCCAGTCAAGGTTTAATAAGCCCAAATATAACTTAAGCCTTCTTCTGAACCGAAACAACCCCTATGCTTAATAAAATGCGGGTCATGTTGTTTTTGGACGTGACCATTGTATTGACAACCACCATATCAGGTCTGGGCCAGGGATTGCTGATTTCAGATTAGGGAGTATTTTTTGGGCTTGGGGTATGGAGAAGTTGTCCGAGCATAGCGCCGATTACCGCGCATTCCAGCCCGAAGGGAAGATACCCGGCGTAACCCAGCAGCGGCATTTCAAAAATTTGGAATCGCTGGACCAGGGAGATACTGTATTCCCATTTAGCCAGGCTGAAATAGTTCCACATTTCCCAGAATCCGCCGCAAACCGTGGCGGCTAACGCCGCTGAAACCACGCCACTCCAATCACCTTCAGCCATTTGCGAGAGAATATGGGATTCCTGCATTAAGGCCTGCAGGCAGGTGATGATCAGAAGGGGTGAAATCCACAGAACGGGGAAGAAATAATTGGGCCAGATACCGATTCCGGTAAGCCCTGCGGCAGACAGGGATAGAACGAATACCGCAGCTTGATAGGGGCGGGGGAACGTTAGCGGCTTAAAGCTTCCGAAAGCCTGCCGAATCCAGTTCAGGGAAAGAAACCACTGCCGGGTGCTCAAAACCGCCGGCAGCACCGTTGAAAAAGGCAGGGTTGCAAACCAGAAATAGGCCCAGGTGCTGAATTCAGGCCCAACATAGTACCAGTTTTGAACAAAGCGGTTCAAATATTCAAAAAACCACCAGAATACAGCACTGACCGGGAAAAGCAGTAGAAAGAACCCAATGCGTTCTGTCATCAAACATTGCCCGGTTCTGCGATAGCACAGGGCGTTCACCACAATGATATAAGAAAACCACAACAGGCTGAAGGTGTGCGGCTGATAGGAGGTGAACCAGGAAAATCGTGTCCAGGCCAGTGTCCAGGAAATAAGTCCGGTGAGCACGCCGAGCCAGCCCCACCATGGAAAGGGGCGTGATATCGATCGGGTTGTTTGGGCGGGTGCTTTATTATAGGACTGGAAGCCCTTGACAGCCAGGGGCAGCACGACCGCCAGGATACTGAAGGCAATAGCGGCAAAGGCAGGCCATGAAAAAGGGTCATGCGCCACGTAGCGGGTTTGGGGGGGAAATTGCAGATATCTACCAATCGGATAGCCGGCCGCCAAAACACCGAGCAGTGGCAAACCCAGCAGCATGACTGCCAGGATCAGGAATTTTATCAAAAAACGGTTGATACCGGACATAGTGGAATGAAGATTGAAGAATTTCTCTTTAGAATGACGATGGACGAATGTCTAATGAAGAATTGAGGAATTCTTTCAATTTTATTCTTTAATATAACACTATTTACCCACAGAAATAAATTAGATCAAATTCCTTAGTTGATGGATTCGTAAAAAGTCAAATTGGCTCGCTGCGGTGCCCCCTTTCGGGGGTTTCGACCCCGGCGGCTAAATTCCAAGAACTCGTCGCAAGCTCCT
>Ga0265303_10000985_pt1 | contig 17060 bp, 10 predicted proteins | sample Helome_2_FD_192494 | JGI IMG/M metagenome (GOLD analysis project Ga0265303, IMG submission 192494) | Marine sediment microbial communities from subtidal zone of North Sea - Hel_20160317 (Illumina Assembly) | ecosystem: Environmental > Aquatic > Marine > Subtidal zone > Sediment ... | reverse complement strand
CGAGTTCATTCGCGAACGCCTGCGCCAGATCGTACTCAGGGCCGGTTGGGCCGTTGGGTCCGATCGTGTACGAGGTCGGGCTGTCGCGCGTTACGACGCGCAGTTCACCGATTTCGAGCACCTGGTCGAGAATCGGCGGTGGTGACGAGCACGTCCCCAGTAACGCTGAAATTATTATGATTATAAGCAGGCGCAAGCGCGGTACTCCGTGTCGCAACCAACTAAGATTATCGCATCTACAGACCCAAAATGCGTACTTGACAATGGCCAGAATGCTCACCAATATCACCGCCCCGACCGGAGAGGTGCCAGAGTGGTCGAATGGGCCTGACTCGAAATCAGGTGTACGGTTCTCCCGTACCGTGGGTTCGAATCCCACCCTCTCCGCCAGAAAATGAAATGGCCCCCTCGCGGGGCCTTTTTGTTTTCTCGCCGAGTGTGGTTGCGGATGAGGATCCTGTTCGACCGACGCAGCGCCGAAGGCGCAAGTCAATCCCACCATGCGAAGCGGCAATCCCACCCTATCGCCAAACTTGACCGATTAGGACCAAACAGCGCGGCTACAAGACAATATTCAAAGTCCGTAGGTCCGTATGTTTAGCTGTACCGATCAACAGTGGAGGGTAGGAGAATGAAGAACCTTGCAGCCGTTCTATTCGCCCTCTTTCCGGCTTTCGTAGCGGTACCGGAAAACACCGATATCGGTAACGCAACAACGAGCATAGGCTCAAATTCTACAGCTGAACTCGTAAGGAAAGGGCGGGTCAGATTATTTGGAGGTTTGCAATGATACGTCAACGGTCTACTGACCGCGGTTCTTACCGTATCGCCGGAATCGCACTGTTATCCTTGCTAGTGCTTGCAGGGCTTTCCAGTTGCGGGGGCGGAGATGGCGAAGGAGGAGGATCCCCGCAACCTGAAATCGTCGTCAATAGCCTGCTGGACGATGCGTCGCCTCCGGTCGGCACGGTTACGCTTCGGTCCGCTCTCGCGACCGCATCATCTGGCCAGAGAATCACCTTCGCCCCAGTCCTCAACGACAGTACGATCAATCTGATTTTCGTCGGTGAAGAACACACTGTTCTCGTCGGTGAGGTTATGGGCTTTGACGACGCGAACAATATCTCCTATCTCGTTGGTTACTACGACCGGGACTACGGAAGATCAGCGCTCTTCGCCGATAAGGACGTTGTCATCGATGCGTCCAATCTCCCCAATGGCATCACCGTGAACTGGGATGGCGCAGAATTCGCAAGAGTTCTTGCGGTGTCCGGAGATCTTACGCTGACAAATGTCGATATCACGGGCGGCAACAGTGTTTTTGATGTGGCAGCGGATATTGGCCAGCACCCGGAAGATAATCAGACTTCTACGCTTGCAAGAGGTGCGGGACTAGCCGTTTGGGGAGTCGCGACTTTAGCAGACTGCGCCATTTACGATAATCATGCGGTTGGTGACGACGCAGATACGTCTCGCGATGGGGGTGCCTACGGCGGTGGTGTCTACGCAGACACTGTTGTAATGGACAATTGTATTGTCAGCGGTAACACAGTTTACGGCGGGGGAGCGGCCGGAGGAGGCGTTTTCTCTGTCGGCGGGCGTGATACCCGAGTCAATGTGTCCTCGATTAGTCGGTCAGCGATCACCGAAAACCGAATTACCGGACTTTTTGCATACGGTGCCGGTGTGTACTCGGATGGCGGCGGTATCGGACTGTCCACGAGAATTCACGTCGAAAACAGCACCATCGCCAGAAATCTTGTCCAACCGCCCGCACTTCCACCTTTCCTGTTTGACCTGTTGAATATTGGGTACTGGCGAGGGGGCGGCCTCTATATGTCCAACGGATACATGCAGGTTCAAAGCAGCACCATTGCTGAAAACCAGGTGTTCGGAAAACCACGGACCACTGAGGTGGACAAACCAAATATGGCGGGCGGTATCGCCGCGACCATCGGCAACGCCCACGCTGTGGAAGATATGGTTATTGGTCACTCGATTGTCGTCGGGAATACCGTTCACGAGATCGACGGTATCGATCCCGGTGGCTACACGATCGGAGACGTTTATCTGCATGATATTTTTACGGGATCCGTCTTCGACTTCCGCAGCATGGGATATAACCGGATCGGGATCATCGATTTCAGCCAGATACTGGTGTCGATTGGTGAGCCAGGTTGGGCTTCGTTGTCGCGCGAGCATTATCCGAAAGTGGATGATGAGGATGGCGTGCTCATTGGTGATGTACTCGGCAATGCGATGTTGTCTGCATTCATCAACTCCTCCGGCGTTGAAGCTGATCCCTTTGCGGTGCTCTATTACGAGCCCATGGGTAACGCTCTGGACCAGCTTCCCAGCGGAAACTACAACGTGACCGAGGTCCTTGGTGAACTGGATGGGCCACAGGGCGAAGGCAGGAACCCCCTCCTTCTTCCATTGATGCTGGATCAAATCCAGGACGTTTACGGTCAACCAGGTTTCGAGAGTGAGTTCAGAACCTATTTTGAAGGCTACTTGTCAGATATTGATCCGGATACCGTGGGATCTCAGCAATATGCCAATTGCAACAACGTCACTATCGACACCTTAGAACAAGCGTATTGGTGTGGTCCCGCACAGACATGGCCTCAAATGGCTTATAACCATGCCTATATCGAGTTTTGGCATCATCTCGATTTGGCGCTTGCGAACGAAATTGCCGGCGTCAATGTGGATCAAATCACCAACTTGGGGCCGGCACTGATGAACGACGATGTTTGGATTTCGCTCTTTGGCCTCGGTTATAGCTATTTTAGTGGAATCACCGTACATCTGTTTGAGACGACTCTCGGCGTTAATCCGCTGGACACTGATCAACTGGGTAATCCCAGGCCTGCGGATCTTCTCGGCGATATCGGGGCAGTTGAAATCGATAATTAGTATTACGGCTGAATGCTGCCTTGGCCAAAGAGCATCGTCCGCCGAGGACTCGCTCCACCGCCAAATATAAAAAGGCCCCTTCATGGGGCCTTTCGTTTTTGGGAGAGGGTATGGGCTTTCGATCCGAGCGCAACATAGTTGCGCGACAGACGCGCGAAGCGCGAGGTGCCGAATGCACCGTTCCACCCTGTTCGAGTGAAGCAGCGGCGCAGCCGCCATTGACGGCGCGTAGCGCCCATCCCACCCTCAGAGTTCGGTGACTGGGCTGGCGCCGGTGAGGAGTACAATTGCAAGACCAAAGCGATATGCGCGGTCGAATGCGCCATTATGACGATCCAGGGATTGCGACCGCGTAACAGGAACGCAACACCCCACACCAGGCCCATGATCGACGTCATCACAATACCGCCAAGTCCCCACTGAAAGTGCATGTGTGCCTTGCTTTGGTTCGGGCATCGACGCATGTAACATGAAACTTGTTGCTGAATGAGAGGCACGATCGAGGCCCCGCCCCGGATACATATCGATGACGTTGAACCGCATTGTCATACTTGTTGCATTTGTCCTGGTTGGCAGCTGTAGCGACGATCGGGACATCGGTTCTCCTCTGAAGTTGCCGGTAACGTCGTTGCCTGGAGTGTATTCGGGGGTGCTTCCTTGCGAAGGCTGTCCCGGGATTCCGACGACGCTATGGCTTCGCTCCGACGGCCGCTTCTTTATCGAGCAAAGATACCCGGCCGTTGAGGAGCAGGAGGCGATGAACATTCACAGTCTTGGCCGCTGGAACTGGGTCGTCGATGAACGCACTATGTTGCTGATAGGGCCCGGCCCGATGCGTCGGTTTGTCCGCCCGGACGCGGACACGCTCATCATGCGGACCGATTCCGATCTTGAGCACAGGCTTACCCGAGACCCTGCGGCGCCGGAATTCTCGGCATCGATAAGCATGGCCGGCATGACGCGTATGCGCGGCGGCAATGCGTGGTTCACGGAATGCTTGACGGGCTTCGAAGTCCCTGTCAATAAAGCGGGTGATTTCGCGCGGTTTCGGCATCAATATCGAAGCGCCAGTGGGCAGGGTGAGGCTGTTGTTGTCGAGCTCGAAGGCCGCTTTACCTGGGCGCGCGACGGCGCGCCGGGATCGCTGACAATCGATCGATTTGTCACCGTCAAAGCCGAAGGGGTCTGTTGACAGAGTATTGCGGCGCCTTGTCGTCGCCACCTATTATCGACCGGCGGGCACGCAAATCCCACAAGCGGAGAACATCCATAGCTGCTTGAACTGGATATTCCTGCTTAGCACGATCAAGCGTAAATGCTGGAGCAGATGATGGATTCAGTATCAACCGATTCTTGATGCTGTAAATCGATGTAAGATCCTTCTCTCGTTGTTGAGTAAAGTCTGTATGCAAGAAGTCCAGAATTCGCGGGACGAAGCGCCTCGCCTAACCATTGTTATCGCTACCTGGCAAGCGGCATTGACTCTTGAGCGCTGTCTCGATTCGATCATCGAACAGGAATTCGAAGGCTGGGAATTATTGATTGCGGACGGCAATTCAACCGACGGAACTGTTGATCTGATTCGCAAGTACGAACCTCACATCGCGTGGTGGCATTCGAAAGACGACGATGGCGTTTACGATGCATGGAACCAGGCATTACTCCAGGCGCGAGGTGAGTACGTCTGTTTTCTCGGTGCCGACGATGCTTGGACCGATAGCGGCGCATTGAGCCGGCTTTTCGACGCGATGGGAAGCCGCAATTTTGATCTGGTAACGTCTCGCGGCCGGTTTCTGGATTCATCCAGTGGAAAGTCGTTTTCTTTCGGATCGGCATGGAATTACCGTCGTATTGGTCGACGCACGGTTGTGTGCCACCCGGGGTTGCTGCACAGGCGCGAGTTGTTCCTCACCTACGGGCTATTCGACACGCGCTACCGAATTGCCGGAGATCTTGATTTCCTCTTGCGCTTGCCCGAAGACCTGAGAACTCTGCACGTCGACACGGATAGCGTCGTCGTCGAAGCCGCCGGGATTAGCAGACAAAATGTCCTCGCGCGCCTGCGTGAGCAACGCGAAGTACTGAAGCGCTGTAAACGCTACGGTCCTTTCCGTGCGTATCTCGTGTGGATAGACAAGCTCGTACGCTTTCCAATTGCCCGACTGCTAAATATTTCGCACTGAATTCAGACACATGAGCAGTTATTGGCCGTGCGTGTCGCAGCGAATTGTTCTGCATGGCCGAATGTGTCTCCTGACCTGACATAAGCTCGTATTTCAACGCAAGATACAGCCATCCGCGTGCTAAATTAGTAATAAGAATAATATGGGAGGACAGGGCATATGTTGATCCGACTGCTCGTGGGATTGGTCGCAGGCTTGCTGTTAGTCGATGCCAACGCCGCTCCTCCAACCGAGCTCACCGAAAGAATCGCCGACCTCAAGGCGCAAAACGTTCGCATAAAGACCCACCCGCGCACGGGCAGGGTCCGCATCATCGGCGCGTGGCCCCAGGCGACCCTGATGGTGCCCTCGGTAAACGAAGTAACCCGCGCGGACGTCGCGGGCATGGCGGCCGTCGAACACTTCGGCCCGATGTTCGGGCTTACGCAGCCGAAACGGGATGTACGGCTGGTGAGCGAAGAAGCCAAACCCCGTGGCGGCACCCGTCATCGCTACCGCCAGCTTCACAAGGGAATACCCGTGCTAACCGGCGAGTTGTTGGTGAACATGGATGAGTACCGCCGGATTATCTCTATGAGTGGTGAGATCGGCATTGACCTCGATGTCGATACACGCCCCAACATACGCCGTGGCCAGGCGCGCCGGTCGGCACAGGAGACGGTCGCGAAGTGGTATGGCGTCCAAAGTCGGCAGCTGCGTGCCAGCGCGCCGGAGCTGTGGATTGTCGATCCCAAAATGCTGAAACCCTGGGATCGCGACGCGAGTCTTGCCTGGCGAATCGAGGTGACGGACACGCAGGAACCTCACAGCATACGCGAGCTACTGTTCGTCGATGCGAAAACCGCTGGCATCACCCTGCACATTAACCTGATCGAGCGGGCGAAAAATCGCCGAACATACACTGCCAACGAGACCAGCTTTCTGCCTGGCACGCTGGTCTGTGATGAAGGCGACCCCAATTGCGTGGCCGGCGATGTCGAGGCACGCAATGCTCACCTGTTTGCTGGTGACACCTACGATTTCTATTTTGAAGAACACGGCCGCGACAGTCTGGATGGAGCGGGGCAGACCCTGACGTCTACCGTGCACTACAGTGATTTCCTCTGCCCCAATGCTTTCTGGAACGGTTCACAGATGGTCTACTGCACAGGGCTCGCAGTGGATGACGTGGTGGGACATGAGCTCACCCACGGCATTACAGAGAATACGTCGAAACTGCTGTACTACTACCAATCCGGCGCCATTAGCGAATCTTTGTCAGACATCTGGGGCGAATTCGTTGATCTCAGTAACGGGGCCGGCGACGATTCCCAGTCCGCGCGGTGGCTGATCGGCGAAGACCTGCCGAGCAGTATCGGCGTCATTCGCGACATGGCCGATCCGACCGCGTACGGCGATCCCGACACGATGTCGAGTTCCTTCTATTACACTTTCGCCGGCGACAACGGCGGGGTGCACTTCAACAGCGGCATCAACAACAAAGCCGCCTACCTCATGACCGATGGCGACACATTCAATGGCTACACGGTCAACGGCCTGGGAACAGGCAAAGTCGCGGATATTTACTATGAGGCACAGACCAATCTCCTCACGTCCGGCTCGGACTACTCAGATCTCCACGCGGCGTTGCTCCAGGCCTGCCAGAACCTCACGGGCATTGACGGCATCACCAGTGTTGATTGCCTGAACGTCCAGGCCGCCATAGACGCGGTAGAAATGGCCACCGACCCGCTTAACTTCAATCCGGATGCTCCTATCTGTATTGGTGGCGATCCTCCCGACGATATCTTCTTTGATGATTTCGAAGATGGTGCCAGCGACTGGAACTTCGTCAATGTCTCAGGCAGCCCGGTCGCCGCCTGGCTCCACGACTTCGGTTATGCAGCTTCCGGTGAGTTCATGCTCTGGGGTCGCGACAGTTTCACGAGTACTGACGGTACGGCCGAGATGAACGTCGACGTACCCTTGCCCGAGAGCAACAAGCCCTACCTTCACTTCAAGCACTCCTTCGCCTTCGAGTCGTCACTGGACTTCGAGACCTTCGAACTGGTCTATTGGGATGGTGGTTTCCTCGAATACAGTACGGATGGGGGGGCGACCTGGAGTGACGCCGGGCCACTGATTGAAAGCGGCCAGGCCTATAACGCAGTCATTCAGGATAACCCGGCAAATCCCAATGCCAACCACCCGGCATTCGGTGATGAAAGCCACGGTTATGTCTCCACGCGCCTGGATCTCAGTATCCTGGCGGGCCAAAGCGTGCGCTTCCGCTGGCATACCAGCACCGATGGCTCGGTCAGCGGGCCGTTCGGCTGGGTACTGGATGATGTCAGGGTGTACACCTGTTCAAACGAGCCGCCGCCGCCTGCGTACGTGGCGTTCAGTGATGTCACGTACAGTGCCAGCGAAACCGATGTAGCAGCGCTGATTACGGTCAACCGTACGGGAGGCTCCAGTACCAGCTTCACGATCGATTATTCGACCGCCGATCTAAGCGCGACGGCGGGCGCCGACTACATTGCCACGAGCGGCACCCTGTATTTCGCCGACGGCGAGGCCAGCCAGAGCTTCAGCGTTGCCATCCTCGAGGATGGACTGGCCGAAGGCAATGAAGCGATTTTGCTGACGCTGAGCGGGGCCAGCGGCGCGGAGCTGGGCGAAGTGCCTGAGGCCATGCTGACGATTGTCGACAATGACAACAACGATGTCGCCTGGTTTGACGATGACGTACCGGCCGGTGCGACGCCGGGCGGCAGCTGGAACTGGGTCAGCACTGAGCCGCCACCGTACTCGGGTGGCCTGGCGCATCAATCGATACTCGCGTCCGGAGTACACCAGCACTACTTCACGAATGCCGCGGCGCCGTTACAGGCGCAGGTGGGCGACACCTTGTACGCCTACGTTTACCTGGACCCGGCCAATCCACCGAGAGCGCTGATGTTGCAGTGGAATGCCGGCGGTAGCTGGGAGCATCGCGCTTACTGGGGCGAGAACCTGTTCAGCTGGGGCATCGACGGCACCGACAGCAGGCGCTATATGGGATCGCTGCCGGCGACGGGCCAGTGGCTACGCCTGGAAGTTCCCGCCAGCGCGGTGGGGCTGGAAGGTGCCGCGATCAGCGGCATGGCGTTCAGCCTGTTCGATGGGCGCGCCACCTGGGATACGGCCGGAGTGTCGTCGACACCCCCCTATCCGACGGTGTCGTTCAGCGAGGCCACGTACAGTGTCAGCGAAGCGGGTGTGGAAGCGATCGTTACGGTCGATCGCAGCGGGAATAGCAGCGGCAGCGTGACGGTCGACTATGCCACGGTCGATGGCAGCGCGACCGCGGGCGCCGACTACACTGCCACGAACAGCACGCTGATACTCGCCGATGGCGAGGTTAGTCAGAGCTTCAGCGTTCCGATCCTCGAAGATAGCCTGGTCGAGGCGAATGAGACTGTCCTGCTGATGTTGAGCGGGGCCAGCGGCGCGAACCTGGGTGATGTATCCGAGGCTGTGCTGACGATTGCCGATAATGATAGCAACGATATCGTGTGGGTCGACGACGCGGTGCCGGCGGGTGCGGTGCCGGCCGGCACCTGGAACTGGGTCAGCACGATGCCGACGCCGTACTCGGGTGGCCTGGCGCATCAATCGATACTGGTGGCCGGGGTGCACCAGCACTACTTCACGAATGCGGCGGCGCCGCTGCAGGTGCAGGCGGGCGACAGCCTGTTCGCCTATGTTTACCTGGACCCGACCAATCCGCCGAATGAGGTGATGTTGCAGTGGAATGCTGGCGGCAGCTGGGAACACCGGGCTTACTGGGGAGCCAATCTTCTTGGTTGGGGCATCGACGGCACCGACAGCAGGCGCTATGTGGGACCGCTGCCGGCGACGGGCCAGTGGCTACGCCTGGAAGTCCCCGCCAGTGAAGTCGGGCTGGAAGGTGCCGCGATCAGCGGCATGGCGTTCAGCCTGTTCGATGGGCGCGTGACCTGGGATGCTGCTGGGAGAACACCCCAGTAATTGACCGGGAGCCCGGCCTCAGGAAGGTTATCGAGGATTTAGTAGTTGCTGATAACCGAGGATACAAGCGATTCGTGCTTCGCTGTGTAGGCGAGCACGTCAAAATAGTTGATGGTTCTGGATGAGTCCCCATTGTTTTGTCTGCGGACGTACTCCATCAGCTCGAAAACGACCGACTTCTCCGCAGCGGCTGTGACTAGTCCACCAAAATTATCGAGAATCGCATACTGATCATAGCCCAGCGCCTCTATTCGATTGAGGCAATTCCTGTAACCCTCAAACTGCGATTCAGTGTCGTACTGACATTCGAAAAAGAGCAGGCAGTTATTCTCGGAAATAGATTTCTGAGCACTATCAATCACGTCGTAATCAAAGCCATCAACATCTGATTTGATAAGACCAAGAGGCGCGCAGTCGATTTCACGGACAAGCGCATCCAGAGACTTGGAATCCAGTGCGTCCGCGCCTTCTGAACGTTCCGCGTGCTTTGTTCCGCCGACGCCCTGCAAAGTGACACCCGTAACCGATAATCCAATCAGGCACTTATGGCAGTCGATCGAAACCTGGTCGTTATCCTGTCGCAGGATGGCGGTGTTCCTGAGGAGATAATCAAAAAAACCATCGTCGGCTTCGACGCACACGTAGTGCAACGCGTCGTTGGCAGCAACCATTGCGGCAACGGTATCACCGACATTGGCGCCGACATCGATGACTACAGATCCTTTGTCGAGATGTTTCGCAAGGTGGGGAAGAAATCGATCGTATTGTCTGTAAACTTTTTGATGTCTGCTCAGCAAGTGATCGGGCGGCAGAAATATTGTCGAGCTACCGATACGTAGTCTTTGATCGATATTGAGCGCCGTGCGCGCCGTCAATGCGATTAGATCGAAGAGTTTGTCAAAATTTCTTTTCAACGTTTTCGCGCCCTCGCATCTAGATTATGTCCTTTACTTGAATTTGCCTGTTGACACGAACATCGTGTAAGGGCAGCTCACTAATTTCCTTGATGCGGGCATCACCAGACAGAAAAGAAAGGTTTCCTGATTCGTCTCTCGACTGGCGCAGCGTTGACTGCACAAATCCCTCGTCAGCGGACAATACCGGCAGTCCATGCTGCAGGTCCTTCCTGATGAAGAAAGCATTGACTCCGGCGGAGTTACAACCAATGAAATCGTATCCTTTTGCTTCGGCAAGATCGCAAAGGGCCGCAAGCGATGCGCCAAAATAGAGCTGGGAGTAATGCGCTTCCGACCAATCGAATTGGTCATCATATGGAACCGTAACTGCGTCTTTGGCGCCGAAAACACTATTGTATTCGCATACTACGATTCGTGGGGTGACGACGTCGATTGCCTCCCATACCCAATAATCATTTCCGTCTATGTCTATGCTGAGAAGACCAATATCGCCAACAAATCCTGAAGCGGTCAGCGCTTCATTGATGTTGTCACGCGTAATAAACAGACACTTGGCTGTGAGGTTATGTCGCCAGTATATGTTGTCCTTCTGGATATGCTTGATGTTGTCATTCGAGCCGTCCAGAACCAATCCCTTCCATCCGTCGTTAATCAGGAGGAATCGCGTGTTAGCTTCTGTGTAATTTTCGACGCCAAATTCAACGAACGACCTGTCCGCGACAGGAACATTATGAATCAGGTATTGGATAATGCCGTCCTCGCCCCATTGAGAGAACGCTCGAAATTCAATCTCACCCAGGTCTGACACAATCCCTGCATTCCTGATTCGCTCGACGTGCAGCTGCGCCGATAGAATCGTATTGGTTTCTACCTGACTGACTACCCTGGCCGTCAGTATGCGAATCAGCTGTCGTATGAATCGACGAATGCGGGATTTCATAGGGTTTCAGTTCCCCGTTCCGCGACACTCTGCGTCTACCATTAGCCTGACCACATCGTGCATAAAGTGGCTTGTTTTCCATCCGAGCAGTCGGTCGGCCTTTCGCGGGTCGCCCCGGTTAGCACTGATTTCCGCCGGGCGCTTCAGGTGTTTGTCGATCTGCACATGGTCATTCCAGTCCAGACCGACTGTCTCAAACGTGCACTCGACAAATTCCTGAAGACTGTGTGATTTGCCTGTGGCAATGACAAAGTCGTCCGGCTGATCTTGTTGCAGCATTAGCCACATCGCCTCCACGTAGTCCGGCGCCCAGCCCCAGTCGCGCTTTATTGAAATGTCTGCCAGACGGAGCGTTTCCTTGCTTCCGGCGGCAATACGGCAGGCAGCCGATACGATCTTCTTGGTGACAAATCGCTCCGGTCGCAAAAAGGACTCGTGATTGAATAAGATTCCGGTACACCCAAACAGCCCGTATGCGTCACGGTAGTTGGCCGTTTGCCAGAATGCCGCCGACTTCGCCACGGCGTAAGGGCTGCAGGGCGAAAACGGTGTTTGCTCGTTTGCGGCCGCACCGCCGATATCGCCAAAGCACTCGCTCGAGCCTGCGTTGTAGAAACGAATCGGCATTTTTGAGAATCGAATTGCCTCCAGCAGCGTTAAAGTACCGATGCTGATGCTCTCCATGGTCTCGACCGGCTGTTCGAACGAGAGCGCAACCGATGACTGACCGGCGAGGTTGTATACCTCGTCAGGTTCTATGTTAATTAGCGCCTGCAGTACGCTACGGAAATCGCTTAACGTGACCGAAGTAAGCGTCACCCGATCATGCAACCCAAGCGTACAGAGATTGGAGAACAGGTTGACATCGGCATCGCGCGACGCACCGTGAACCTCGTAACCCTTGTCCAGCAGCAACTGCGATAGAAAGGCACCGTCCTGGCCAGAAACGCCGCAGATCAGGGCCTTCTTCATCGCTGATACCCTTCTTCATATTTCATAGTGCTTGTTTCCTGTGAGCGCCATTGCTCTGGTGATTATGTCAGGGAGGAATATACGTCAAGAGTACGGCTCGCACACTTTTCCCAGGTGAACGACTTGATCCTGCCAGGCCGGGCGAGAGGAGTGCATAAGCATGCGCCGGTGAGCTTGTTACTGTCTCGTCGGCACGTTCGATCGAGCTTCGGAATGCCTGACGGTCGTAGAGCATCTTCACGACGTCTGATGACTCGATTTCGTGAACTGAAGGACGTTGATGTGGCGGCGGATGTAGTACCAGCACGGGAATAGCGTAAAAATCGTGTACGCACTAATCGTACCGAGAATCGCACCTGCAACGCCAATCTTCCCGACCAGGTAGATGGAAATCAGGATATTTGCTGTTGCCATCAGCGAGGCATTGATCGCCTGGAACTTGACGACGTGGAGGCCGTTCAAAAGCGCAGCAATCACGGTGCCGAGGACCAAGAGGACAGACCATACGGTGATGCCAATCAGCAGGGCCATTGAAGGCACGACCTCGGGACCAGCCCAGATCCTGATCAGCGAGTCACCCCAGACGAGCAGGATCAGCGCAAAGGGAACGGCAAATAGCAGGCTCAGCCTGAGCGTTCGGATAAACGTGTGCCTGATCCAGTCGGAGTCACCTCGCGTCAATGCCTCGCCATAGGCCGGCCATTGAGCGACAACCACGAGCCCGATGAACATGGCCGGAAGCGTGGACAGTTTCAGCGCCACGTCGTAGCCGGCGACTGCCTCAACGCCCACTATTCGGGCGATGATGATGTTATCGGATTGAAAGCCTACGATTATCGCCAGCTGTAACACGAAGAACAGGAATCCGGTACGAACCAGTCGTCGTATGACATCGAGATCGAAATGACCCAGGCGCGGGCGGAGGGCAGATTCCTGGTAGCCGAAGAAGACCAGGGTATTGACTGCTCGAAAAATCAGCGGCGCACCGGCGATGGAGAGTGCAATCCAGGGCAGGCCGGCGTCCAGCGAGATGGCAACGACCATGCCGAGCAGACCGGCGACACTGCCGACAGCTTCCCACAGGTTTCCCCAGTACCCTTGTTGCAGTCCCAGCTGAATCTTCTGCGTTGCACTTAGCGGCAGCGTGATGACAAAGCAAACGACGAGAACGAAAATAACGACTCCCGACTCGATAGCTGCCGTTTCGGTCTTCACGTTGAAGACCGCCGGCCAGGGCACGTGCTGGTGGACGATTAAGAAGAGAGTCAGGATCAGGGTGCCGACCGAAGCGAGCATTATAATCGCGTTCGAAACACTTTTATGAATGGTTTCGAAATCGTTTCGCCCACTCGCGTGGGAGACAGTGTTCAGGATGCCGTTACCCAGCCCGAAATCCGCGAACCCCAACATTGCGACAACCGCCACCACGGTCATCCACAACCCGAATCGTTCCGGACCAAGGTAGCCGAGGGTCAAAGGCACCGAAATCAGCATCGCCGCCAAAGCCACGCCCTTGGCTGCGGCGGCCGTCACGGTTGTCCAGGCAATATGCCGATGGCGCTCCTGCGAGCGTCCCACCTCGGTGTCGGTCTCGAATGCTGTGAAACGCAGCAGCCCGATTGTGTCCCGAATTGATTTTAGTATCGTGCTAACCATTGGCTCAGCGTAAGCAATTAGCGAACCAAAATGCGTGAACTGTTGACGCTTATTCTAAAGCGCCGGGGAACCCGTCTCAGCACGGCGGCAGGACGGCATCCGCGATGCCTGCAATGCCAAGCTTCCCTGCATGGCACCCTACAGCAAGCTCGCGTAAACGTCGCGGGTCCGTTGCGCACATCTTTCCCACGTAAAGTGGCGGAGACGCTCGAAGCCTGCTGCTCGGAGTTCTGAAGCGCGATCCGACCCACCCACGACGCGTTCTATCGCCGAAGCGATCGCTTCGGATTCATACGGATCAAAGTACTCGCCTGCATTTCCCACAACTTCCGGAATCGAGCCGCCCGTACTGCAAACCACCGGACATCCCTGCCCCATGGCTTCGAGTGGTGGAATGCCAAAGCCTTCGTACAACGAGGGGTAGACGAGCGCGCTGGCATTACGGTAAAGCCACATTAACATGCGGTCATCGCCTTTCATCCAGGTGAGCTTTCCAGGATCGATCCCGGCCGAACTCAGACGACCCACCTCATCATCCGCAAGCGGCGGCCCACCAAAGCACACCAACGAGAATTCGTCGCGCAGCGCAGGGCTGTGGATGTAGGCCTCAATCAAACCCGAGAAATTCTTGTAGCCGCTGCGATCCCCGACGTACAGCAAGTAAGGGGCGTCAATCGGCCGCTCGCCGGGGAGGTCAATCGCATCGTCGGAATGAACGCCGAGATGCACTACTGTTGCGCTGGCGGGATCCACGTCGTAAATATCGAGCAGGTCCTGGCGCGTCTGCTCGGAATCACAGAGGACGTGGTCCGCTCTTTTTATGGCGCGCGCTTTGACGGCAGCCGTCTGACGGCTATTCGGAACAGCATCGGGAAATCGCTCGTGGATCATGTCATGCACGGTCAGGACAGTCTTGTGATGGTGATGCCCCAAGACCGGTTTGGTTGCGTAATAGGTTTCGTGGACGATATCCGGTTCAAATCGGCCCATTCGCCCCGGCGCGAGCAGCCTGTTCGCGATGTAGACAAACCAGCTGATGCCTGTGGGTGTGATGCCTACGAAGCGACCGGCGACGGCGGACGCATCGAGTTCGCACAAGTGCCTGTTGATAAACAACGGAGCAAGAATCAAGGGTTCAGTATCGTCCAGTCTTGCCAGGTGGCGGGCTAGCTCCACGCAATATCGCGACACGCCGCCATAAAGTTGCCAGCAGAATATCTGATGATCGAAAAGCACTCTCACGCCAGAGCGTCTCCGCGGCTTTCGCTAAGGACACGCCGATTACCGCCAGCGATTTCCGGGCAGCATGCGCTCATGCGGTTAAAGTTGAAACCCGCAACATCAGGTTGCCAGTTTGGCAAGACAGGGGCTGTTGACACATTTAGTCGCGAATATCCTTGGTCTCCTCGGACACCGGTTGGCCCAGCGACTTCACCGACTGTTGCCGAGTTCCACGTCAAACTGGATGCGGAAGGATTCGAAACGCTACGGATCGCCAGTCTATCGTAAGCCGTTCAAACTGTCGATTGACGGCGCGTAATGCCCATCCGGCCCTGAATTTCCTTAATGATCTGAATTTCTCCAGAATCTGCGTGTCTCAGTAATCTATCGACGATATTGGTGACCGTGTGCCTGCCACGAATCCTCGAATCGCACGAAGGGAGTTCCTGACGTCCCTCGGCAAGGCTGTCGGGGGATCGGCAATGCTGCGCGCCATGTTCGCAATGGGGATCAGTACGACGGTCACGGCTTGTGGCTCCTCTTCAGCGGCTTCACCGGAGGCTCCGCCAGCGCCACCTGCGCCAGCACCACGTTCGTTGTCGCCGAGGCCTGGTGACTGGCCGCCAGGAATCGGCACCGGGAAGTCTGTGGTGATTCTGGGCGCGGGAATCGCCGGGATGACTACCGCGCTGGAGATGACCGGGCTGGGTTATGCGTGCACGATTCTCGAAGCAAGGGCCTCAGCCGGTGGCAGAGTCAGAACCATTCGCGCGGGCGACGTCGTCAACGAAACAGATTCATCACAGACCTGCCAGTTCGACGTCGATGAAGATCTTTACTTCAACGCCGGACCGTCGCGTATTCCACAACACCACGAGTTCCTGCTGGGTTACTGCCGGGACTTCGGTGTCCAACTCGAGACGTTTACGAACGACAATCGTGGCGCGTGGCTGCATTCGCCGAATGTGTTCGGCGGGCAGCCCCAGGTTGCCAGGCGCATGATCGCCGACACGCGCGGCGGCATTGCAGAGCTACTCTCGACGGCCATCGATCAAAACGCGCTGGACGCAGAACTCACGGAGACGGACAAGGCCAATATCCTGGCAATGTTGCGCCAGTATGGCGACCTCGATATCGACAGTGACTACGTGGGAACTCCGCGGGCAGGGTTTCCGGGCCAGGAAAACGCGGGTAGCAGGCAACTCGGTGAACTCCTGCCACCGAGGCAGCTGCAACAGATCGTGACCGAATCTTTCTGGGAGCAGCGACTGTCGTTTTCGCACGGCTTCGATCAACAGCCAACAATGTTGCAGCCTGTCGGTGGTATGGAGCGAATCGCACAAGCGCTTGAGGGGCAGCTTGCAAACAGTATTGTGTACCAGGCGGAAGTGACTGAAATCAGAAAGATCGGCATCGGAGCGCGCGTTATCTACGACGATTCGTTCGGCACGCCAACGGCAATCGATAGTGATTATTGCATCGTGACAATACCCGCACGGGTTCTGGCGACGATAGCCAATGATTTTTCCGCGGCTCACCAGGCTGAGATCGCTGGCTTTCGTTATTCATCGGCGGTACGCATTGCGTTTCAGTCACCGCGATTCTGGGAGCAGGAACACAATATCTACGGCGGAATTACCTGGACGGACCAGGACATCACGCAGATCTGGTATCCGAACTACGGATTCAACAACGCGCAGGGAATCATCATCGGCGCGTATATTTTCGACGGCCCTACTGGCGATGCGGTCACCAACCTCGCGCCACAAGCGCGCATCGACTCTACTATTCAGCAGGCGTCGAATGTGCACCCGCAGATGACCGGTCAGGCGATGCATGGGATCAGCGTCGCCTGGAACAAGATTCCGTTTCAATTGGGTGGATGGGGTACTTCCGATCCATCGGTACTGCTGACGGCGGACGACAGCATCTTCTTCGCAGGGGAGCACCTGAGCATTCTGCAGGGTTGGCAAGAAGGCGCAATTTTGTCGGCGTACTCTGCAATCGATGGTGTCGTTCAGCGCGATGTCAGTCCCTGAGTAAATCTTGTGGTCCGAGCATCCTCCGCCAGGATCGAGTCGCACCGCCAAAAAAAAACGGCCCCGGAGATCCGGGGCCGTATCAAATTTGAGGACGCTGCGGTAGTGCTGCTTTGTTGTGCTGTCCGTTCCTTTCTCGTCCGCGCATCTTTCGATGTGCTTTCTTGTCCGGTCCCGACTGCACTCTTGGTATCGGGCTACC
>Ga0265303_10000984_pt1 | contig 17096 bp, 14 predicted proteins | sample Helome_2_FD_192494 | JGI IMG/M metagenome (GOLD analysis project Ga0265303, IMG submission 192494) | Marine sediment microbial communities from subtidal zone of North Sea - Hel_20160317 (Illumina Assembly) | ecosystem: Environmental > Aquatic > Marine > Subtidal zone > Sediment ... | reverse complement strand
CAAGCGCTGTCGCGACTACCTGGAGCCGCTGATGCGCGGTGAGGATTATCCGCCCTACGGCAAGGACGGTATGCCGAAGTATGTCCAGCTGAAAAACGTGGCCGTACCGAAGAAACTGAAGGGCTTCAAGGTTAAATAAGAAACATTTTCACTGCAAAGACGCCGTGGTCGCAGAGATAAAACATGCAATCCTGTAGGAGCGAACCCGATCGCGAGACCGGGTCCATAGCAGACCTGTTCGCGGCCAAGGCCTGCCGCTACGAAGGCGTGGGGGCCGCGCATACAGGTAGCTTCAGAGTAATGTTTCATTCTTTGCGTCTTTGCGGCTTTGCGCGAGATTTGTTTATTTCCAGGTGTTGCCGCCCATGACCCTGGCCAAGGCACGCGAACTCCTGGCCGTCCAGGCAAGCATGGGCGGCGGCTACAACCGCAATGCGGCCAGGCTGATACTGGCCGAGGTGCAGGACGAGCACGGTCAGGCGAGCGTGGATGCACTGATTCGCGAGTTCGACCTGGAAACACTGTTTGGACTGAAACCCGGCACTGAATTCAAAAAACCAGGATCAACGGGGTCAGACTCGATTGATCGCAAACACTGAAAACTGCCTGTAAAATACGGGATCAATCGAGCCTGACCCCATTGATCCCCTTCAAGGAGAAACCTGATGTCGACTGAACTTATCTTTGCACTTGCCTGCGGACTGGGCGCACTGGTGTATGGCGGCCTGTCCGTCAAGTGGATCCTCGCCAAGCCCACCGGTACCGATCGCATGCGGGAAATTTCCGCGGCGATCCAGGAAGGCGCCAGCGCCTACCTGAACCGGCAGTACGCCACCATCGGCATGGCCGGCGTGGCACTGTTCATTATCGTTGGTCTTTTCCTCGACTGGCCAACCGCATTTGGTTTTGCCGTGGGCGCAGTGTTCTCGGGCCTGGCCGGATACATCGGCATGCATATCTCGGTACGCTCCAATGTACGCACCGCCCAGGCTGCCAATGACGGCATCAACGCCGCCATGCAGATTGCCTTCCGCGGCGGCGCCATTACCGGCATGCTGGTGGTGGGACTCGGCCTGATTGGTGTGGCCGGCTTCTATGCGCTGATGCTGGCGATCGGTGCCGAAGATCCCATCCACCCGCTGATCGGACTGGCCTTTGGCGGTTCGCTGATCTCCATCTTCGCGCGACTCGGCGGCGGCATCTTCACCAAGGGCGCCGATGTGGGTGCCGACATCGTCGGCAAGGTCGAGGCGGGCATCCCGGAAGACGATCCCCGCAACCCGGCCGTGATCGCAGACAACGTCGGTGACAACGTCGGTGACTGTGCCGGCATGGCGGCCGACCTGTTCGAGACCTATGCCGTGACGGTGGTTGCCACCATGCTGCTCGGCACCCTGCTGATGGAGGCTGCCAGCGCGGCGGCCGCGCTCTACCCGCTGGTGCTCGGCGGTGTCTCCATCATCGCTTCCATCATCGGCACCTTCTTCGTCAAGACCTCCGAAGGCAGCAAAATCATGAATGCGCTGTACCGCGGCCTGATCGTGGCCGGCGTACTTGCCGCAATCGCCTTCTACCCGGTCACCACCTGGGTAATGGGTGACAGCATCCTGCTGGACGGCGGCGAAGTCAGTACACGCATGCTCTACTACTGCGCGCTGATCGGGCTGGCACTCACCGCCGCCATGGTGGTCATTACCGAGTACTACACCGCTACGGAGTTCAAACCGGTCCGGCATATCGCCGAGGCCTCCACCACCGGCGACGGCACCAACGTCATTGCCGGCCTGGGCGTGTCCATGAAGTCCACGGCCATCCCCGTGCTGGTGATCTGCGCGAGTATCTGGGGCGCGCATGAACTGGCCGGCCTGTACGGTATTGCCATTGCCGCGACCTCCATGCTGTCCATGACCGGCATCATCGTGGCACTCGACGCCTACGGACCGATCACCGACAACGCCGGCGGCATCGCCGAAATGGCCGAACTGGATGAGAAGATCCGCAACATCACCGACCCGCTGGACGCGGTGGGCAACACCACCAAGGCCGTGACCAAGGGTTACGCCATCGGCTCCGCCGGCCTGGCCGCGCTGGTGCTGTTCGCTGACTACACCCATGCGCTGGGCAAGCACAGCGACAAGGCGCTGAACTTCTCGCTGGACAATCACATGGTACTGATCGGCCTGTTTATCGGCGGCCTGGTGCCGTACCTGTTCGGCAGTATGGCCATGGAGGCCGTGGGCCGTGCGGCCGGCGGTATCGTCAACGAGGTGCGCCGCCAGTTCAAGGAGATGCCGGGCATCATGGACCACACGCAAAAGCCGGACTATTCGAAAGCGGTCGACATGCTCACCCGGGCGGCCATCAAGGAAATGGTGATACCGTCCCTGCTGCCGGTCGCCGTCCCGGTCGTGGTCGGTCTGACGCTCGGTGCGGAGGCCCTCGGCGGCTTGCTGATCGGCACCATCGTGACCGGCCTGTTCGTGGCCATCTCCATGACCACCGGCGGTGGCGCCTGGGACAACGCCAAGAAGTACATCGAGGACGGCAACTTCGGCGGCAAGGGCTCGGATGCCCACAAGGCGGCGGTCACCGGCGACACCGTCGGCGATCCCTACAAGGACACCGCGGGCCCGGCCATCAACCCGCTGATCAAGATCATCAACATCGTCGCGCTGCTGATCGTGCCGCTGTTGTAATAAAAAAGCAGATACAAGATACAAGGAAAAAAATACAAGTCCTGTTGTATTGACTTGTATCTTGGAACTTGTACCTGATTGTATGAAAGACATCGACCCCGACAAACTGGTCGCCAGCGACAAGAGCGGTATCGACCTGTCCGAGTCGCGTCCCTCGCTGAAGGCGCTGCTGAAGGAACAGGAACAGCGGCTCGCCGGTCTGCCGGGCGATTGCGACCCGGTGGAGCGCGGCCGCATCCTGCTGGATATTGCCGAGACCCGGCTTGGCCTGCAGGAAAAGGACCAGAGCTGGGCAATTGCCCGCGACATATTCGATGTCTTTATCAACGCCGAGGCCTGGCAGGATGCCATCGAGGCCTGTGACGTCATGTTCCAGTGCGAGCATAACGAGTCACTGGCGGCCCTGGGCAACGGCATCTGGCTGGCGATTACCTACCCGGTGCCGGCACAACTCACCGTGTCCATGCTGCAGCATGTGGTCGACGAAACGCCGGATGACTCGGATGGTGGCGCGGTCGCCGCCATGACGGCACATTACATTGCAGACATGCGCACCGAGGGCAAGGAACACGAAAGCCTGACCTTTTTCACCAAACAGATGGTCGCCGGCGTGGCCAAACGGCACCGTGGCATCGAGGACGACCCGGACATGATAAAAATGTGGATCGAGATCCTGGGCCTGAACGACGTCAACGAACTGCTGCCGCGTCTTGCCGAAATCCTCGATGCCATCGTCGGTGACAACTGGTGGTATGACCGCGACGCCCTGCGCGAGCGACTGCCGGTGAACTAGACTGCCAGCGGGCAGTCTCATTGAGTATGGCTGGCTGCCGGCCTGGAGGTAATACCATGCGACTGCTTTACATTCCCGTATTCACCCTGCTCCTTGTCGCCTGCTCTGCCGGCACCGGTTATCGATACCCTACGGCATATACCCCGGTCCCTGCACTCTCTTCAGTCACACTTAACGCACCCATTAAAATCCGGGCCGAGCGCGCCAGCGAGTATATCCAGGACAGTGAGGTGCGCCCGTACAACACGATATCCGAGTACTACCCGCACTGTATATTCGAATTGCGCACAGTCGCGGACACGACAAGGACTGTCAGCCCCGAGACCTTTATCGTCACGGGAATCAGGCGTGACCGCTATATGGCGGGCTTTCGCAGGCTCATGGTGGCGGATAGTGGCGGCGGTGACTACAACATGGTCATGTCAACCACTGTCATTTCGCTGCACTCGGACCTGCAACCGGATGTGTTCAGGCTCAGCTGCCGTCAGCTCGACGAGCCCTACCTCGCCCGGCATGTATCCCTCGAGCAGATGCGCAAGACACTGGGTGACCTGCTTACGCTGGAATAATTCAGTAGGGTGCACTTCGTGCACCAGCAGAAAGTGGAACAATTCCAAGGTGCGTAAAACGCACCCTACGAACTGGATGAGCCTACCTCGCCCGGCATGTATCGCTCGAGCAGATGCGCAAGACACTGAGTGACCTGCTTACGCTGGAATAATTCAGGATCAGACCTGCGCCGGTTATAGCGTTGTAGGAGCGGACGTTGTCCGCGAAAATCTACCCCGATATTCGCGCATTCCTGCGCTCCTACATCCAATCATTTTTATTTTGTTGTGGTGGTTTTTTCCGTGGTGAACAAATATCTGCCACCGGAGCCGGAGTCAATCCTGATAATAGTAATCGTAACGGGTCAGGATTTGCTGCGTGAATCCCCAGGCCTCGTTATAGGAAAGCCCGCTTTCCTTCGGGATGATGACTTTCACATAGAGACTGCCCGCATATTGGTCCTTCAGCTCCGCCAGCTGTGACTCGAGCTGATCACGGTCGACAAATTTATAGCTGTCGTTCTCGGATTCCTTGAATTCGATCAGGTAGTTTCCATCTTCCTTGCGGTAGCGCACCGAGACGAGGTACTTGCCGGCAGCCGTGCGTGCCGGTTTGATCAGCTTGTTGTACTTGACACTCAGCTCGTCGTAGTCACCGCGCAGCACTGCCAGTGCCGCATCCGAGTCAGTGCCTTGCTGCCGGAGCAGGGCAAGCTCCTCCGTTTGCGAAAGCTCGAGCTCGCGCAATTCATCAACGGTTGCCTGCAGCGAGGTCGTTTCATCTGTCAGGCGGGTGTTTTTCGCACTGATGGTCTGCAGCTGGGTGGACAGACGTTTCCTGTCGCTCTCCAGCCTCATCTGCTGCTGCCTGGCCGATGCAAGGTCTGCATTGAGGGCGTTCCTTTGTTCACCCTCACGCAACAGCTGGATGCGCAGCTGCGATATTTCGTGCTGCGCCTGGGCCAGGCGCTCTTCCAGCGTCTCGCTGGTCTGGGTCGCCGACAGCGCCAGCGCCTCGGCCTCGCGCTCCGCCTGCAGCGTGGCACGCAACTCGCGAACCAGTTCCCAGTTACGCAGCATCAGTATGGTGCTGGCGATCATGAATATCATCAGCACAACCATCATGATGTCGGTAAAGGACGGCCAGAAACTTTCGCCGCCCGGATCGCGCTCCACGCCGTACCTGAGGTCTACAAATCCCTCGTCCATAATCAGCGATCTTCAGGCGGCAGCCTGAATCCGTCGCGCAGCAGGCGCTTGACCTCGTTGATGTCCGCCGAAGTCTGTCCGACACGCTCGGCGAGTTCGGTGACCGCGGCCCGCAGGTTGTCGCCCGCCACGCTGAAGTCCTGCTGTACAAACCGCATGCCGTCAGCCGCATCATGCAGCCCGCCGACCAGGCCACTGACCTCGTGCACAAGACTGTCGCAGTCACGCGAGAAACGGGGCAGCAGCCAGATCGAGGTCACTTCCTCGACCTTGCTGAGTACATTCTGCTGTGCATCGCCGAGTTTCAGGTAGAAGTAGCCATAGAACAGGTAACAGAGAATGGCGGTGATGGTCGTCGACAGGGCGGTCGACATACCATGAATTACCAGGCTCATGTTTTCGCTGCCCTGCATACTGTTCAGCAGGTTGGACGCACCGGCCAGCGCGATCGACAGCGACACGATAGTGCCGAACACACCGGTCAGGATCAGGATATTGCTGACGTATCTGGCAAAACTGGTCCGCGTGCTCTCCCTGGCCAGCAGGGTGGAGGCCAGCGCACTGTGGTTGATCCTGGCATATTTCTCGCTGAGCCCGTGCAGCGTGTTGTAGCGGCGCGCGATGATGGAGCGGCCACTGACCCCTTTCAGGGGATTCTCGTGACCGTCTTGCAGGCGGGTCGCCAGGCGTTCGATGGCGGCCTCTTCACGCATATAGCGTATCAGCGAAAGGATGATCTTCACCAGCCCGAGCAGGAAAACCACGATGATGCTGCCATTGATGATGAAACCGGCCTTCGTCAGCTGGCGGGTAAAGTACAGCTCGTCGATGAACTTGACGTTCAACACCAGCATGACCAGCACCAGCGCACCAAGCAATACGAGCCGCAGCAGTATACGGCTGCTGAAATTCACGCTTCTTTCAGTCATTGCAGTTCCTGTTTAAAAATGATGATGTAGGAGCGGACCGCGTCCGCGAATTACGCATTACCCGATATGTTCACGAACAAACACAGTGCACGGGCACTTGCAGGCGCAACCTGCTTGCGTCATTCCCGCGGGAACGGGAACCCAGCCTGTAATCCGCTAACACAGCGGATGACACCATGCTGTTACGTTAAAAATCCGTCATTCCCGCCCCCGCCTTCGCGGGTACAGGCTCCGGCGTAGACCCAACCTGTAATCCACAACCACAGCAGATGACACCATGCTGCCGCGTTAAAAAATCCGTCATTCCCGCGCAGGCGGGAATCCAGCGGCAAATTTACAATTGCCGATAAAGTGTTCTGCTGGTTCCTGAACAGTATCCTGAATCATCTAAACAGGCAAAATCTGATACTGTTGTTGACCACGGACTGGATCCCCGCCTTCGCGGGGATGACGGAATATTTGTGACACGTAGTCAATATTCCAACAGTCAAGTCTTGGAATAAATCTCCGAGCCGCCATCCTTGAACTCGGTGGCCTTTTCGCTCATGCCGGCCTCGATGGCAACATCGATATCGCCGATGCCCTTCTTTGCCGCATAGTCGCGCACGTCCTGGCTGATCTTCATGGAACAGAACTTGGGACCGCACATGGAACAGAAGTGCGCGACCTTGGCCGAATCCTTCGGCAGCGTGGCATCGTGGAATTCGCGTGCCTTTTCCGGGTCGAGACCGAGGTTGAACTGGTCCTCCCAGCGGAATTCGAAGCGCGCCTTCGACAGGGCATTGTCGCGCACCTGCGCACCGGGGTGGCCCTTGGCCAGGTCGGCGGCATGCGCGGCGATCTTGTAGGTGATGATCCCCTCGCGCACGTCATGCTTGTCTGGCAGGCCGAGGTGCTCCTTGGGCGTCACGTAACAGAGCATGGCTGTACCGTACCAGCCGATCTGCGCCGCACCGATGGCGGAGGTGATGTGGTCATACCCCGGCGCGATGTCGGTCGTCAGCGGCCCGAGCGTGTAGAACGGTGCCTCGTGACAATCGGCGAGTTCCTTGTCCATGTTTTCCTTGATGAGCTGCATCGGCACGTGGCCCGGCCCCTCGATCATGACCTGCACATCATGCTCCCAGGCGACCTTCGTCAACTCGCCCAGCGTCTCCAGCTCGGCAAACTGCGCGCGGTCGTTGGCATCCGCGACCGAGCCCGGCCGCAGGCCGTCGCCCAGCGAGAACGACACGTCGTAGGCCTGCATGATCTCGCAGATGTCGGCGAAGTGCGTGTACAGGAAACTTTCCTCGTGGTGCGCCAGGCACCACTTGGCCATGATGGAGCCGCCGCGCGAGACAATGCCGGTCACCCGCTCGGCCGTCAGCGGCACCCACGGCAGGCGCACACCGGCGTGGATGGTGAAGTAATCAACGCCCTGTTCGGCCTGCTCGATGAGGGTGTCACGGAACAGCTCCCAGGTCAGTTCCTCCGCCTGGCCGTCGACCTTCTCCAGCGCCTGGTAAATCGGCACCGTGCCGACCGGCACCGGTGAATTGCGCAGGAGCCACTCGCGCGTTTCGTGGATATTCTTGCCGGTCGACAGGTCCATCAGCGTGTCCCCGCCCCAGCGCACCGACCACACCATTTTCTCGACCTCTTCCGTGATCGAGGAGGTGACCGCGGAATTGCCGATGTTGGTGTTGATCTTCACCAGGAAATTGCGGCCGATGATCATCGGCTCGAGTTCCGGGTGGTTGATATTGGCGGGGATGATCGCCCGGCCCCGTGCCACTTCATCGCGGACGAATTCCGGCGTTACCCGTCGCGGGATGCTGGCGCCGAAGCCGTGGCCGGGATGCTGCTTCAGCAGAGCGCTGTCGGCCAGTTCCTCCAGGCGCAGGTTTTCGCGAATGGCGACAAATTCCATTTCCGGGGTGATGATCCCCTGGCGTGCATAGTGCATCTGCGTCACATTGCCACCGGCACGCGCCATGCGCGGCTGGCGGATATGCTCGAAGCGCAGGTGGGACAGGGCGGGGTCCGACTGGCGCTGCCGGCCGAACTCGGACGAAGGCCCGGCAAGCAGCCCGGTATCAGCACGCTCCTCGATCCACGCGCTACGCACCTCGGGCAGGCCCCGCATCAGGTCGATGCTTGCGGCCGGGTCGGTATAGGGTCCGGAGGTATCGTACACCGTGATGGGCGGGTTCTTTTCCGTGCCGAAGCTGGCGGGCGTATCGGCCTGGCGAATCGCGCGCATGGGCACGCGGATGTCCGGGCGGGAGCCCTGCACGTAAATGCGCTCGGAATTGGGAAACGGCCGCGTGACGTCGGCCGACAGTTCGGTGGTCTTCTTGACGAAATCTTCCGGGATCGCACTCATCGGGCCGTCCTCGTGTGTAATTTCCAGGGAACCTCGGATCAAACTGTCACTGCGAGAAGCGAAGTAACGAAGCAATCTCTAACTGCTTGATTTCACATCAGGAGATTGCCGCACTTCGCTCGCAATGACGTGCATGCTGCACTTGGTCAAGGGTTCGCAAAGCCGGTGAGAGTGCGAGCTTCCCTACGCCGGTGTTAACCGGATCAGGTTCCAAGGGTATTTCTCAGCCCGTCTGCTGCACGGTATACACCGCGAACCAGGGCACCCCCAGCCGGGGTAACACGGTACCCAAAGCCTCACCGGTTTGCAACAAATGAATCCGGCCGGAATTGTGCAAGTCATTGTTATATATATTGAACATTCAGAACACCCCGGCCGGTAGATTGCCAGCAAGAGCCAAACACCGTACCCTTGGCCGCCTTTGTTTCCACAGGGCAGATGACTGTCATGAACCAGGCACAGATCGAGCAGGCACGCTTCAATATGATCGAGCAGCAGGTGCGTACCTGGGATGTCCTCGACCAGCAGGTGCTGGATACCATGAACGCCGTGCCGCGCGAGGCGTTCGTCCCGGAGCGCTATGCCTCACTGGCCTTTGCCGATACCAATATCCCGCTGGGCCATGAACAGGTCATGATGGCACCCAAGGTCGAGGGCCGGCTGCTGCAGGCGCTTGCCATCGAGCCGGTCCATTCGATCCTCGAGGTCGGCACCGGCAGCGGCTACCTGACCGCCTGCCTGGCACGGCTCGGCCGTCATGTCACCAGCATGGATATCATGCCGGACTTTATCGAGGCCGCCGGCAATGTCCTGGCCAGCCAGGACATTGCCAATGTCACTCTGCAGGCCGGTGATGCGCTGCAGGATACCGGCGATACCCGTTATGACATCATTGCCGTCACCGGTTCGCTGCCGGTGCTGCGGCAGCAGTTTCATCACAACCTCGAGGTCGGCGGACGCCTGTTCGTGATCTCGGGTGAACTGCCGATCATGGAGGCCGGCCTCATCACCCGCGTGGACGAAGGCCACTGGTCCCGTGAATGCCTGTTCGAGACCTGTATCCCGCCGCTGATCAATGCAACGACAGCGGAAACTTTCATTTTTTAACCGGCTGATTCGGACAGGGTAGGAGCGCACGACTGCAGGGATGCAGGAGGTAGGGCAACGCAGGAGCAGTTGCCGAGGTATGCGCGAACAAACTGGCATGCGCGGTACGCATTCGCGGACATCGTCCGCTCCTACTGCTGATTTTTTGGCATTATGAGGAACCTGGAACTTGCGTGAAATGACCACCGGCGAATGCAGGGACTACCTGGAATCTGCCGACGAGAAGCCGATTCTGCTGGATGTCCGCGAACCATGGGAATACAAAATTGTCCATCTGGATGAATCGCTGCTGATACCGATGCGGCAGATCCCGGTTTCACTCGACCAGCTTGACCCGGACCGGGAAACCGTCGTCATCTGCCACCATGGCATTCGCAGCCGCCAGGTCGCGCTGTACCTGGAGCACAACGGGTTCACCAACGTGGTCAACCTGCGCGGGGGGCTGGATGCCTGGGCAAAGGAAACTGATACGGATTTGCCGACGTACTAGGTTTACATGTAGGGTGCGCTATGCGCACCATAGACTAACGGTGCGCATAGCGCACCCTACTGAAATGCCGATGCCTAACAGTGCGCATAGCACACCCTACTGAAATGCCGATGCCTAACAGTGCGCATAGCGCACCCTACTGAAATGCCGATGCACATTTTCAAAACAGTATGCGTCCTCTGTGGCATGTTACTACTCATGCCGGCAGCGGCCGATGATCTCATCACGGTTTACCGCCAGGCACTGGTGTCCGACCCAACGTTCAGGGCGGCCGACGCAGCCTACCTGGCCGCCCTTGAAATCCGTCCGCAAAGCCTGGCCGTTCTGTTGCCGGACCTGTCGGTCACCGGCAGTTATTCGCGCAACCGCTTCGATCCGCGCAATAGCGACCCGGCCACCTATTCGACCAACCAGATATACGCCCTCGGGCTGCGCCAGCCGATATTTCGCCGCGACCGCTTCATCCAGCTGGAGCAGGCCGACAGCCGCGTCGCACAGGCCGATGCCGAGTATGTGGCTGCACGGCATGACCTGATCATCCGCGTGGCGACGGCCTATTTCCTGCTGCTGGGGACCCAGGACAACCTGACCTTCGTGCGTGCCGACAAGCTGGCACTGACCCGCACCCTGGACCAGGCACAGCAGCGCTTCGAGGTCGGGCTGGCGGCCATCACCGACTCACTGAAGGCGCAGGCCGCCTACGACATCGCCGTCAGTGACGAGATCACCGCCGAGCAGCTGCTGGCCGATGCGCGCGAGGCCCTGCGCGAGCTGACCGGCACCCTGCCCGAGCAGCCGGAAATTCTGCAGCCCGATATCCCGCTGCTCGCGCCCGAACCGGCCAGGGATGAGCAATGGGTTGCGGCCGCCAGTGAACAGAATCCACTGGTGCTGGCCGCCCGTGCTGCTGCCACCACGGCACGCGAGGAGGTGCGCGTACAGCAGTCCGGCCATTACCCGACGCTCGACCTGACGGCGAACTATACCTACCGCGATACCCAGTTCGGTGGCTTCGTTCCGCTCGAGCGCAATGACAGCGGGGTCGGTCTGGAACTGAACCTGCCGATCTACCAGGGCGGGCTTGTCACCTCGCAGACCCGCCAGTCACGCTATCTCTACAACCAGGCCATGGAGGAGCAGGCGAAACAGCAGCGCGCCATCGAACGCCAGACACGCGACAACTATCGCGGTGTTATCAGCGGTATCAGCCGGGTCAATGCCCTGCAGCGCGCCATCCAGTCAAACGAAAAGGCCTACGAGGCGGCAGAGTCCGGGTTTGAAGTCGGCACGCGCGATATTATCGATGTACTCGATGCCCAGCGGGAATTGTTGGGCGCACGACGTGACCATGCGCGGTCACGCTATGATTACCTGCTGGACACCCTGCGCCTCAGGCAGGCCGCCGGCATCCTCGAGGAAGCCGACCTGGTGCAGATCAACGAATGGCTGATCGAGAGTAATAAAGCAGGAGCGGACGCTGTCCGCGAATAAAACAATAATACCATTCGCGCATACCTGCGCTCCTACAGGTAATTAATTTTATCATTGGTAATTTCGGATGAATGGAAACGGCCTGCCTGACCAACTCCCCGGCTTCGACGATCCCATCGGGATGCTGCGTGCCTGTCATGAAAAAATCCTCGCGCACTGCGACCTGCTCGAGGGACTGCTGGACACACCGGATCGAGATACCGCCACACAGGTGCACCGCTATTTCAGCACCAGCGCACCGCTCCATCATAGTGACGAGGAAGAGGACCTGTTCCCGCGCATCAACCGGCAGTCACTTAAGATCGCCGAGCTGGTGCACAACCTGAAAAAGGAACACCGGGAACTGGACAGCCTGTGGGGCAGGATCGCGGCCGACCTGAAATCACTGCCGCAAACGGGTTTCAGCGAAGATTTCCTGGTTGCGGCGCGCGAGTTCTGCCGGATTAACCGCACGCATGTCACAGTGGAAAACATGGAACTGCTGCCGATGGCCACGGGTATCCTGAGCCATGAGGAGCTCGGCGCCGTCGGTGAAAGCATGGCCGCACGCCGCGGTGTACGCTACTCAGCACTGTAGTAGGGTCAGAGCACATTTTTTCCTTATATTCCGGCTCAGGAAAACAACCTGGCCACTTGAAGGAATATAAGGAAAAAATGTGCTCTGACCCCGATTACGCGTTGAGATCCCTTCGCTGCACTCGGGACGCCTGCGGCGGATGGCTGCGCTTCACTCGCAGTAACGAGTTAATCAGTGTTCTTCAATTGTTCCTCTATCATCCCCATCACTGTCTGTAGCGCTCCCCGGTTCCGCTCGACCGCCAGCCGGCCCCGCTCGCCGATTTCATGTCGCAGGCTGGCATCTCGCAGCAGCTGGATAGCGGCCCTGGCGAGCCTGGCCGGGCTGTCCACCTGCTCGCAGGCACCCACACTGACCAGCAAGCGGTTAATATCGGTGAAATTGAAGGTATGCGGGCCGGTCAGGACCGGCATGCCGATGGCGGCCGGTTCCAGCAGGTTATGCCCGCCATGGCGGACCAGGCTGCCACCCACGAATGCCACGTCGGAGGCCGCATAGAACTGCAGCAGTTCCCCCATCGAGTCACCGACAAACACCTGCGTGTCGGCGGTACATGGATTTCGCTCGCTGCGCATGACAACCGTCAGCCCGTGGTTCCTGCACAGATCGGCGACGCTGTCGAAACGCTCGGGATGACGCGGCACGAGCACCAACAGGCAATTCTCCAGCTCCCTGCGCACTTCCCGGAATGCATCCAGCAGTAACGTATCCTCGCCCTCGTGGGTACTGGCGGCAATCAGCACCGGCCGATCGACGCCCCAGTCACGCCGCAGTACCTGGGCCCGCTCGACCAGGCTCGGCGGTATGCGTTGTTCGAACTTCAGGTTACCACTCACGGTAACCCGGTCGGGATCGGCACCCAGGCGCACCAGTCGTTCTGCATCCTGCTCGCTCTGCGCCGCAATCCAGCTGACATTTGCCAGGGTCCTGGCAACCAGTTGCCCGACACGCCGGTAATTCCGCGCGGATTTCTCTGACAGGCGCGCGTTGACCAGCAGCAGTGGAATGTCATGGCGGCGACAGGAGCGGAACAGGTTGGGCCACAGTTCGGTTTCCATGACGATGGCCATGCGGGGCTTGACCCGGTCATAGAAACGCGAAACCGCGCCCGGCAGGTCGTAGGGTGCATAGATATGAGCGATATCGTCACCGAACAGCGAGGTCACGTGTTCGGAACCGGTCGGTGTCACCGTGGTAACAAGGATAGAATAGGCCGGGTAGCGCTCAAGCAGCGCACGGATGACAGGCATGGCCGCCTGCACCTCGCCGACGGAAACGGCGTGCAGCCAGATGACATGTTCTCCCAGCGGCGGTTCGATAAAACCGAAACGCTCCGGCCAGCGACGCAGGTAGGCCGGCGCCCGCAGTCCGCGCCAGGCCAGTCGTATCAGGACAAGGGGTGCCAGCAGGTAAAGCAGGAATGTATACGCAAGCCTCAAGATGGACACCGGTGATTTGTTTTGCGTGAGCATAGCACACGGCGGCACCGTCTTTTTTTCTATTGTCTTTCCCGCCCCCGCCTCCGCGGGGACGGGAATGACAATCATTGATTCGGGTATACGGTAAGCGCCTGCAGGAGCACCTTGCAGGCGCGATGCGCGCCGTGCTGTAATCCTTTCGCGGCTGCAAGCCACTCCTACCCAGATTAATTCACTTGCAGAACGGCTGGCTTGCGATCCGTGCGATAAAGCACATCGGAACGTTACAATGGCGACCTCGAACCGGCTTGCACACACCACGAGCAGCGTGAAAGACAGCACCACAAAACTGTACGCCCCCCGCTACTGGCCGACCTGGTCAGGTGCGGCCCTGCTCTGGTGCCTGACGCGGCTACCCTATGGATTCCAGGTCTGGCTTGGCCGCGGACTTGGCCGGCTCATCATGCGGATCGCTGTCAAACGGCGGCATATCGTCAGCGTCAACCTGGAACTGTGTTTCCCGGACCTCGATGGTCAGGAGCGGGAACGCCTGCTGGTGGAAAACTTCGAATCCATGGGGATTGCCCTGCTCGAAATGGGCATGAGCTGGTGGTGCCCGGACCGGAAGCTGGAAAAGCTGTTCACCGTGGAGGGCATGGACAACCTGGAGCAGGCGCTCAAGGCCGGCAACGGCGCCATCCTGCTGAGCGCCCATTTCACCACCATGGAGATCGGCGGCCGACTGCTGGCCATGCGGACACCCTTCCAGGTGCTGTACCGGGAGCACAAGAACACCGCGATGGAATACGTCATTAGCCACGGCCGCAACCGCTTCACCCACAAGGCCATGCTGCGCGATAACCTGCTTGGTATGCGCCGCAGTCTGCGACAGAACATTCCGGTCTGGTATGCACCCGACCAGGACTTCGGCATCGGCAAGGGTGCCTTCGTGCCCTTCTTCGGCATTCCGGCGGCGACCCTCACGGTCACTTCCACGCTGGCGAAGATGGCGAACTCGCCGGTAGTGCCATTCGTGCAGACCCGGCTGCCGGGGTCCCGGGGCTATGTGCTCAAACTCTATCCGGCCCTCGAAGAATTCCCGGGTGAATCTGCCGAAGACGATACCCGGCGCATTAACGAATTCCTGGAGGCACGCATCCGCGAGCAGCCGGCACAGTACCTGTGGGCCCACCGTCGCTTCAAAACCAGGCCGCAGGGTATGGCCCCGATATACAGGTAACGGAGGAAACACAAAGGGTGTTTATGCCCTGTTTCGAATCAGCAAGGACTCATCTTGTACTGTCCAGGGTAGGCGGGCAGATCAACGGTCTGTACACAGAGCTCAGGGAGCAACGCCAGGTATAACTGTCCCCCGGCGTAATGGCGCTGGTATACAGGTACAGGACGCCATGGTATTCTTTTTCGAATTGCACCACAGAAACATCTGAATTTCCCAGTGTACCAGTCTCTGCGCAACCGTCTCCGGCTTTTCAACCGTCTCAGAAAAAGCGCATATCGCGGAGAAAGCGAGCTGCGCCTGATCCCGCACCTGCTGAATGGCGGTACGGCCATCGATGTGGGCGCGAACAAGGGCGTATACAGCCTGACAATGTCACGTCACGCGGATCATGTCGTTGCCATCGAACCCAACACGGACCTGCGCGAACACCTCGATGCACTGCCGAATAATTGCGAAGTGATCTACACGGCGATCGGTGAAAAACATGCGCGGGAAATGCTCTATATCCCGGTCGCCGAAAGCGGCCGGAACCGCCCCAACATTGCCTCCCTGGTAGCCGCAGACCATGCCGGCTGCAAAGTCGAACAGCGCGAGGTCGAGGTACGGACGCTGGATGAAATAGCCGGATCGCTGGATGACATCCAGCTGATCAAGATCGACGTGGAAGGTACCGAGCTGAACGTACTGAAAGGCGCCAGAGATATCCTTGCGGCACACAAGCCGATCCTTATCGTGGAGTGCCTGAACGATGCAAAGCAGGCCTCGATCACAGACTATCTTGCCGACTTCGGCTACCTGCCCTTCCGCCATGTCGGGCTGCGCCTGCAGCATGCCTCCCAGGTATCCACCCGGAGCGGAGGCATCGATCGCAACGTCCTGTACTTTCCAGGCAGGTAACTGACATGCGCAGGGGAGCACATCGGGATACCCGGACGTATTGCCAGGACGATCCGCAAGAACCTGCACGAGTACCAGCCCTTTCTCAGAACCCTTCCACCTTATGCCTGATTACGCTGACGAGCAGGCCGACCTTAAAACACCGTCTTCAGCAGCCTGAAGAATAGACTGCCCCCGGTCTGGCAGACACCTCCCGACCGCATTCATCGCTAAAAGATTTAACGCCGGCCGAACTCAGGGACCGGCACCTTGAAGCCGGAAATCTCGACTTATGAGTGCCCCGGTTTTGGGGAGGCCTCAAATCCACGCTTTGAGTTTCTCTGCAAGTTCTGCGACTGGATCTTGCTCAAGCAGTTCGAAATGATTTTTTGTGTCTGACTTGATATCAATAGAATTAAGGTCGCTTATATTGATTTCACGCAGCCTTTTGCCATCGATATGGCCCTGTAGAAACGAGTGGTAGAAGGGAGTTTTTTTTATGGATTCTGGCTGTAACAGATAAAGAGGTTTGCCTGCTGCCATTGACTCTGTAATCATTGATCCGCTGTCTGCTGTACAAAAAACCACTTCTGCCGCACCAAGATAACTGGCGACGACCTTTTCCGGCTTATTGTTGAAAAATGCTGCATATGCTACTTGCGGGTGATTACCGAGAATAGCTTCAAGTATCTGTTCATTTTTTATTCCAGTACGTCTGGAAGTGGTGACGAGGAGTCTGGCGCCGTTTATATGAGCCAGTTTCAGCAAGCCATTCGCCAAATCCTGCATTTCGGTCGTGCTGTATATATAGCCTGCACCATCGCCGCCGACCAGAACCGCCCATAGTCGATCATTTTGTAGTTTATGTTCGGCCCGGAATGCCGAGCCTTGTTCAGTAATTGTTTTCCGGCTGACGGGAGCTGGCGCTAATATTAACCTGATGTTGTTAGGTGCGGTTGATGTAGATGTGGCGGAGGTTGTTATGGTAAAGAGCTCCGGGTCCAGACCTCTTAGAGAACTGCAATATATGTTTTTTGTTCCATTAAGCCTGGCAAGCCATGCATTCAGGAAGGAGGTGTCACCTCCCGCAGATACAATCCAGTCAAAATAGTTTGTTGATGTAAATGACCTGGTGTCTATTTTGTAGAACATTCTGATTAATTTGTGCTGAACATATGTCGGTATTCGGTCCAGGATGCCGGAGTTCAGGATACTTTTTAGAAGAGGTCTCGCGCCTTTTATCCATAACCGCACGTTTAATATTTCGTATGTGACTGGAATAATACTTTCCATGCTTTTCAGGACGCCAAGACTTCCGGATACATGACCTGGTTTTTTGTCGGATATAATTAAC
>Ga0265303_10000983_pt1 | contig 17109 bp, 13 predicted proteins | sample Helome_2_FD_192494 | JGI IMG/M metagenome (GOLD analysis project Ga0265303, IMG submission 192494) | Marine sediment microbial communities from subtidal zone of North Sea - Hel_20160317 (Illumina Assembly) | ecosystem: Environmental > Aquatic > Marine > Subtidal zone > Sediment ... | reverse complement strand
TCGCTTGCCAGCACGCACATCTCGCGATACTGCTCGGCGCGACGGGTCTCATCGAGCTCCGCTTTGGCCATCAGCAGCAACTCGTTGAAGCGCTTGTTCTGCCAGTGCGACTCGTTCCAGGCCGCGTCGTCCTTGTAGGCCAGGGTGAACATATTGTCGGGCGTCGGACGCGCACCCCATTTGACGAAGCACCAGGGTTTCTTCAACCAGACGTCCGACCAGTAGCCATCGTTGGCTTCGCGTACGGCATTGATCTGGATACCGGCTTTCTTCGCATGTTCACTGTAAAGCACACACATATCAACCGCGCCGGGCAGAATACTGTCGGCAGCAGACAAATCCACGTTGAGTGAGCCCACACCTGATTTCTTCAGATGGAACTTTGCCTTGTCGGGATCATAGGGCCGTTGTGGAATATCGGTCGGCGCGTAAGGCATAGCGGGAGAAACATGGTAGTCGTTACCCACCGTTGCAGTGCCGAACATGATTTTCTTGACGATATCCTCACGATCGATCGCATATTTCAGCGCCAGTCTGACATCTACATTATCGAAGGGTGCAACGTCGCAGAACATCGGCAGTGTTATGGCGGAGCCACTGGCAACATTTTCGACCACGAGATTCTTGTTACGCGCCATCAGGGCCATGGTTTTCAGATCGACCGAGGTGATCGCATCGACATCACCGGTAATCAACGCGGTCTGGCGTGCGTTGGGATCATTGAGAATAAGTAACTCGAGTTCATCGAAGTAAGCGCCTTCGCGATGCCACCCATCGTGTCGCACCAGTGTGCTAGTGATACCGGGTTCATGATTGACGATTTTATACGGACCAGCGCCTAACATGGTTTCCCACTCGATGCTGCCATCATCCTTGGCGGGGCAAATCGCCAGGTGGTAGTCAGTCATTACCCAGGGTAAATCGGCAAAGCCCTGGTTAAGCTCGATGACGATGGTATGGTCGCCCTTAGCCTTGATATCGGTGACTGACGTCAGCAGGGCCGTCGCTGCCGAGGTTGAATTTTCACCACGATGGTGATTCAGCGAGGCTATGGCATCTTTAGAGGTGAATTTCTTGCCATTGTGAAAAGTGGCATTCTTGTTCAGCTCGAAGGTCCAGACCTTGGCGTCGGGGGTCGCGCTCCAGGAATCGGCCATGTCCGGTCCCAATCCGTTTTCAGGCGTAATTTCAGTCAGGTAACTGCGGTGCGCATGCGCAAGCTGGATCATGCCGACACTGAGATAAGTTCCCGGATCGAAGGTATCGGAAGTATTACCGTCATGCACGCCGACCCTGAACTTGCCGCCTTTTTTCGGCGTGGCCGCGGCCACTTCGCTGGTCCAGAGTCCGGATGCGAGCGGTATTGTCATACCCGCCGCGACGGCGAAGCGCATGAAGTCACGTCGACCCAGCTTGCCGCTTTTCGCGTCCTGGGTGAGTAACTCTTTGAATTCTTTTTTATTGCTCATTGAAAATCTCTCCTCGGTTTTATTAGATGTGAATGCCCAAATACCTGCATGGTGCGATTCGTTATGACGAATATACTCTCAGTCTTTATATGAATAAATGGATTATTATTCATGACTATTATCGATACCTGTCATGTTTATATGCATTGCGCTCGGGTCAATACAAAAGTAATACTACCCGATTGGGATAAAAGTTACGACTACCAAAAAGTGATGCGGCTCAAAGAAGGCATTTAAATAACACCAGGCTACCTGAAAAATCGCGTCCCCTGGCGTTTCCAGGCTGTTACCGAACAATCAGAGTCTGGGGTGTTCGATGGGTCAGATTCTCGGCCCCGGATTCGGTCAACATCACAGTGTTGGAGATGAAATAGTCGATCACGTCGGTGTTGGTAAACCAGGAATGAGCGTGAAAAGTCATGCCTGCCTCGAGGATCCTGCCACTGCCGGGTTGCAGGCTGGTCACCATACTGCCGCCGGTCCAGCTCGGTGGAAAACCGATACTGACCATGTAACCGCAATGGTGCCGATGGTAATTCGTCAGCCCGGCACCGTCGGCAACATCCTTCCAGGCCTGGTAAACCTCCCCGGCAGTCGCCCCCGGCTTGAGTGCCTCGCAGATTGCCTGCATGCCACTGATAGCGAGTTCCGCCGAACGGTCTGCACCCTCGGGTGCCCTGCCAACGTAAACCAGTCGACCCATCGGGGCCTGGTACTTGCGATACGCGCCACCGATTTCAAGAAACACCGCGTCGCCATTGTGAAAGACATCACCTCGCCAGGTCGTATGCTCTTCACCAAGCCGGGTTGTAGGACGGATAAACGGGCCGAAACCCGGATATTCGCTGCCGGCCAGGATCATCGCCCGGTTACATTCCGCCGCAATTTCATAATCACTCACACCGTCACAAATCGCTTCGATCGCAGCGAGGGTTCCCGCATCGGCTGCAGCCGCAGCTTTTCTGGTGTAATCCTGTTCCAACGGAGACTTCACCAGGCGCAAGTCATCGATAATGCCCGATCCATCCAGCCAGTGCGCCTGCGCAGCGCCCCCGGTAATCATTTCGTAAATACGTGGCGTCATGAACAGGCTGCGTTTTTCGATACCGAGTCTGGCAGTCGATAACCCTCGATCGGCCAGGATACCCAATACATAGTCAGACAATTCCTCGGTATCGCCGTGTCCATGGAAATCGGCATTGCTGACCTGGTTTTCAACCGTGATGCGCTCCATCGCTCGACATGCCAGGGCCATCCTTCCCTCAGCCGGAACAACCAGCACATGACAGGCGAAGAAGCCCCAGTGGTCGAGGCCGGTCAGGTAGTAGATATTTTCCGGAACCGAAACTAGCAGAGCGTCCAGGTCCCGCTCCTGCATCATCCGCCTGACCGACGCCAGTCGTTGCTTCAACTCTTCCTCGGGGAAAATTTCGTAACTCACTGGATTAACGCTCGAAACCTGAATGCGCCCAAGCCTATCATACCTCCACTATAGTGCGGACAACCCCTGACCTTTTGATTTGCCCACTCAAGGTTGGCTGGCTGACGAAACATCGCTGTGCCGCCCTGCCGAAGTGGTTAGTGTCGGCAACGGCAATGATGCATTTCAGATCACGCAGGTTCATAATTCATGAATCATCGGCAATAACGATGATTCCAACATAAACAAACGGTAATAATTATCAATTTTCGGTTCGCAACACCGTCAGTGCGGCACAAAAGGTTTAAAGCGGGATGGCCCGGATGTCTATTGCAGCTTGATTTTTCAGTACTGAAGAGAGTACAAGAGGTAACCGATATTTTTCAATCGGTTTAAAAAATTGATATGGCAAGCAGACAACCGGACGATAAACCTGAAGAACGGCCAATCTGGCAACAGCAACAGCTGCCCTGGTGGCGCTATATTGCCTGGTTTATCGTCCTGGTAATTTTTAGCTGGTACTTTTTGAACACGGCTGGTGTTAATCAACAAATTCTGTCCTATAGCGATTTTAAAACCCGCGTCGCTGAAGACCAGGTAGCCTGGGTGAAATTTCAGGGTGATCAGGTTAGCGGCGAATTCCTACAACCTCACATGTCTTCTGCCGATGGCGATAGCAGATCATCGTCGCTTTTCATGACCACCTTGCCGCCGGTACAGGATCCAGAATTAATCTCCCTGTTAGAACAGCATGATGTCGAGATTCATGCTCTATCAGGCGAAGCTCATTGGTTGACAAAGGCATTGATCGGGGTAATACCCTGGATCCTGATAATCGGACTGTTCTGGTACGCTACCGGCAGGATGCAGAAAAGCCTGGGCGGGCTTGGCGGCGGAGGACTCTTCGACTTTGGCAAATCCCGGGCCAAGCGTTTTCGTCAGCAAGACTCGGATCTGAGCTTCGATAATGTCGCCGGGCTGGAAAATGCCAAGCGGGACCTTCATGAAATTGTGGGTTATCTCAAGGACCCCCAGCACTATCGTAAACTGGGCGCAAAAATCCCCAGGGGAATTCTGCTGATGGGACCTCCGGGTACCGGCAAAACCCTGCTGGCCAAAGCAGTGGCCGGTGAAGCCAATGTACCTTTTTTCAGTATCAGCGGCTCGGAATTTATCGAAATGTTTGTCGGTGTCGGAGCCTCGCGGGTGCGCGACATGTTTGCAAGTGCCCGCAAGGAAGCACCATCCATCATCTTTATCGATGAAATCGACTCAGTGGGCAGAGCCCGCGGCACCGGTCTCGGTGGTGGACATGATGAACGCGAGCAGACATTGAACCAGATACTGGGTGAAATGGATGGCTTCGACCCACACGAAGCGGTGGTGGTGCTGGCCGCGACCAATCGACCCGATGTACTCGATGCCGCGCTACTTCGTCCCGGACGTTTCGACCGCAAGATTACGCTCGATTTACCGGATAAAAAAGCGCGCCGCGCTATTCTTGATATCCATGCGGTCGACGTGCCGCTCGCCGATGACGTCGAACTGGATCGTCTTGCCGCTCTGACAGTCGGCTTTTCAGGTGCAGACCTGGAAAACCTGGTCAACGAGGCAGCCCTGTTATCGGGGCGTGATAATCGCGAAACGGTAGGCATGGAAGCCTTGCTTAACGCGCGCGACAAGATTGTGCTTGGCAGCAAGCGAGAATTGATCATCGGCGACGAAGAGAAAAACCTGGTGGCGCATCACGAGGCAGGGCATGCGCTGGTTGCTAGCTTGCTACCGACTGCTGATCCGCTGGACAAGGTCACAATCATTCCGCGCGGTCGATCGCTGGGCGCTACCGAACAGATTCCGGAGGAGGAACACTACAACCTGCGACAAGGTTATGTGCGTGATCGCATCGGTGTCATGCTCGGCGGCAGGGCTGCAGAACAACTGGTATTCGGCGAGGTCAGCTCCGGCGCCGAAGATGATCTGAAACAGGCCACCCGCCTGGCGCGTCACATGGTGACGCACTGGGGAATGAGTGAAAAACTCGGTCCGGTTGCATTTCGTCGCGGCGAGGAACACATATTTCTCGGCCGGGAAATGACCCAGCAGCGTGATTTTAGCGAGCACACCGCACAAATTATCGATGATGAAATCAGCGCTCTGCTCAAGGATATCGAGCATCAGGTTTCAGCCCTGTTAGAGCAACATCGTGCTCAACTAGAGGCCCTCGCGTCGGCGCTGTTAGAAAAAGAGACTCTGGAAGCCGACGAGATTCAATCAATTTGCGGATCATGAACAAGCGGCAGAAACATGGCTTTTGAACGCGACCGTAAGCAAATGATGGCTGATATCGAATCCGGGGTCGCCGTCACGCGCACAATGACAGGACGGGACCATCTGAATCCACGGGTCATGGATGTTATGCGTCAGGTACCACGAGAGGATTTCGTGCCGGCTGATTTGCGCCATGCAGCTTTCAGGGACGGCGCCTTACCCGTCGGTCATGGGCAGACCATATCCCAGCCCTACATGGTCGCACTGATGACGGACCTGCTCGAGCTGACAGAAGATAGTGTCGTGCTCGAAATAGGCACCGGAACGGGATACCAGGCAGCGATCCTGTCGCGGCTTGCCCGGCAGGTTTACACTATCGAAAAGATTCCAGCGCTTGCCCGGGCGGCGCAACTGCGGCTCAGCGAGATGGGCTACGATAATATTGAAGCCCGCTGTAGTGACGGTTCTCTGGGTTGGCCGGAAAAGGCACCGTTCGACGGTATCGTGGTAACCGCCGCCGCAGCCGATGTCCCGCCGGCGCTGCTCGAGCAACTCGGACCCGGTGGCCGCATGGTGATCCCGATCGGTTTACCCTATATGCACCAGGAACTCATACTGATCACCAGGGACCAGCAAGGTGGAACCGAGCGCAGCAACATACTTGGTGTCGCGTTTGTCCCGCTGGTTGAGGGCGCTTAAGGATTTAACCGCTTTTACGCTGCAAGCTGCATCATCCCTGGTCAGGTATCGGCAAGCTCGCCCAGGGTGATTGGCTTAAATGGCGGGCGAACCCTGAAATATCCAACCTGCTCCATCGAAGCACCTGTTTCGTCAGCGACCAGCGCCGATACCGTGCTGCCACACAGACACCCCTGGCAAGGACCCATACCACATCGGGTGAATGCCTTTACCTGGTTGGGCCCAACGCAACCCATCCTCGCGGCCTGACGTATTTGTCCTGCATAAACTTCCTCACAACGACATACCAGGGTCTCATCATGCGGTAATTGATATGCCTTTGCCGGTGGATAGAGTGCATCGAGAAAAGGCCTGATCGACAGATGTCTTCGTAACGAACTCTTAATCCCTTGCGCAGCTCGATCACGTTGTTGCAAATCAATCTTCTGTAATTGATGGGCGCTCTCCAATGCACAAAGCCTGCCCTGTAACTCGCCTGCGCGCGCACCAACGATGCCCGCACAATCCCCTGCCACCAATACCCGATCTACACTACTCTGACCCCATATATCTTTGACTACTTTCCAGCTTTGCTGCTGCGCGTCCCAGTCAATCTTACATCCTGCAGCCAGTGGCAGGCGTATATTCGGGATCACGCCCTGGTGTAGCAACAAGGTATCGGTTTCAATACTAATCTCGGTTCTACTGTTTCCCCGGGCTGTATTGAAGTGAACCGACTCAATCGACTCACGGCCTTCGACACGTAAATTATCGATAGCTTTATACATGGGTATCCCCGCTTTTTTAATGGCGAGTAAAAATGACAGGCCCTTAAGCAGGTAGTCGAAGGCAGGTAGTGCACGAGCTAAACGGGGTAGAGTTTCAAGCAGGCTTGTACCTGGCGTAGTGTCAATGATTGCCTCAATTTTTACCCCGACCTGCAGGTACTGCCAGGCTATCAGTAGCAGTAACGGGCCACCGCCGGCTAAGACCAGACGTCCAGCAGGGATCATCGACGCGGATTTGAGTAGTATCTGGCCTGCGCCTGCCGTCATTACACCAGGCAGCTGCCATCCAGGCAGGGGCATCGGTCTTTCCTGGGCACCGCTGGCCAGCATCAATCGATCGGCGCTGATGAAATGGCTCGTGCCATCAACCAGTATTCCGGTCTCGAGCCGGTCATCGAGATACCATACCGGCGCATTGTTAATGTAGGTCGCGCCACTTTGCAGAAATTCATCTACCAGATGCTTCCCCCGCAGGTAGTCTTTACCGAGGTAATTTTTAGTACGCTCTCCAGCCGCAGCTACATTGCGGTAAATCTGTCCGCCGGGCGCTTTTTGCTCATCTACCAGCGCGGCATCGATACCGAGACGCGCGGCATCGGCAGCCGCAGCGAGACCGGCCGGCCCGGCACCGATCACCAGAAGTTCGTAATGCCTCTTCATGCTTGCTGCTGCAGTTCTGCTGCGCCCTGTTGATACTCGATCGTCATGTTCTCCGCGACCTCGACCTGGCAGGCCTGCTGATTGGGAATCCCGTCAATACTCATCAGGCAATCGAAACAAACACCCATCATGCAATATGGCAGACGTGGCGAACCGCTTACTGGGGTATTACGCACCTTGCTCACACCACAAAGCAAAACCGCCGCGGCGACCGAGATTCCGGCTGGAACATCGTATTCACGATCCTCGATACGCACCGTAACGGTATCGGTACCGGCGTCTTCAATCAGTCGAAACATTGAACCTGTCAGCACTGAACTGGTTGATAAGATCAAGCTCACTGCTGCCAGCTATCCACCCGGCCACCGGTCCGGCGTGCATGGCGGCGAGGGTGACACCGCTATGGCAGGTTACGGTAAATGCACCCGGGCAGTTCGCAGATTGTTGGTAAATCGGGTTATGGTCCGGCGTCATTACTCGCAGCGCGCCCCAGGCACGCACCAGGCTAACATGCGCCAGAAAGGGAAACATTGACACGGCGCGACCGGCTATCTTTTTCAACACCGACGGGCTGGTGCCGTCGTCCAGGCCCACATCCTCGTGGGAATAGCCGATCTGCACCGTGCCTTCTGCCGTCTGGCGCACATCCAGTGTCGGTAAATGCAGAAAAGGCTGCATACGCTCGGTAATCATGATCTGGCCACGGTCGACGACGACCGGAATATCCATACCCAGCATTTCACCCAGGCGCCGATTGTTGAGCCCGGCACAGATAGCGATTTTTTCCGCTGACAATGTCCCCTGGTTAGAATGCACGAAGAAACCACCCTGCTTCGCTTCGATTCGGTCAATCGATTGACCGGGGAAATAATGAACATTGTGATAATCCATACCCTGCTGCAATGCCTGCAGCAGGTAAAGTGGATTGACGTGCCCATCCTGAGGAGAATAACTCGCCCCCAGAACCTTGTTCGAAATTTGCGGAATTTGTTTTTTTAGCTGTGCATGGCTCAACATTTCATATTTAAATGATCCGTTGGTGTGCTCGCGGACCTGTTCCATTTCCTGCACGCGTTCGTCCCATTCCGCCTCATCGAGGCAAAAATGCATGCCGCCGGAACGCTGGTAATCAATCCCGAGGCCGGTTTTACTGGCAAGTTTCTCCACGAACTCCGGCCACAGATCCGCCGCCTGCCCGGTCCATTGCGCATAGGGTGCGAAATCCGCACCCTTGCCCTGAACCCAGACCAGGCCGAAATTACCGCGCGAGGCACGAAATGAGCGGTCACCCCCGTCGAGCACCGCCACCTTGTATTTCTGTCGGGCGAGCCCATAGGCGATAGAAGAACCGACCAGGCCTCCCCCAACTACGATAAAGTCGTATTCCATCAGCTACTTTCCAACCAGTAACCTGTCGAGTCCAAATATACGATCCAGAAATATCATCATCGCCAGGGTGCTAAACATGCGGGCGATCAGACCGAGTCGAAGTCAGACTTTATCCCAGTTACCGGGACATACCTATCATAAATTTCACGTGGCGCACACTGAAGCACTCTGAAGGTTGAGTTAACGGGTTTAAGCGAGAGCTAAAAAGTCTTCTAAAGGGCTCCGGATACTCCGGCATTTACTTTTTCAGCTAAACTATCCTGCTAAACGGCCCAGTTCTATCAATGTCAATTAATAGCTCGGGATCACAGCCAGGCACAGCCCGATTTCAGGAGCCTTCATATCTGATGAAACTAGTTTATACACTGCTGGGCCTGATGCTGCTGACGTCGCCGCTGCAGGCAGATTCGATAACCACCATACAACTGCAGAACCGTCCAGCCGAGGAAATCATACCCGTTATCGAACCGATGCTGGGGACTGGCGACGTGATTACTGGCCGGGGCTTCAAACTGTTTCTGCGATCTTCGCCGGCAACCCTGGCCGAGGTAAAGGAGATGATCGATGTCCTTGATATCACAGCAAAAATACTGCAGATATCTGTTTTCCAGGGCAGTGACCGGGACCTCAGAGCACTAAGCATTAATGGCAATATTCAAACTGAAAGCGGCAATGCCAGTGGCAGCATCGGAACTAAAAGCAACAAAAGCGCAGGTAGTATCAGTTACGACACCAACAACACCAGTGGCAGCATCAACGCGACCGGCACCAGCGGGCGTATGCAAAACAATCCGCTACAACGGCTACGGGTCACCGCAGGTACCGAAGGCTACATTGAAACCGGAGAACAGATCCCCTATTTTTCCGGCGCCGGCTGGATCGGGTCCAGAGCGGCTGTAGGCGATATCGAGTACAGGAATGTAACGACCGGCTTTTATGTGCTCCCGCGTGTTCATGGCGACAACGTCTCTTTGCAGGTTAGTCCGTTCAAGAATTCGCTGCGTAAAACGCGCGCTGGCAACATTGCAACCCAGCAGGCCAACACCACCATAACTGGACGACTCGGTGAGTGGTTACTGATCGGCGGCGCTACAGAGCAAATCACGCGTTCGCAAAGCGGTATTGGCAACTACAGTTCAACACAGAACAGAACTAATGCAGGCATCTGGATCAAAGCTGATTTAACTCAATAAACCGTCAACCTGAGACTGGCGTACGAGCATCTCGCCACAACTTTCAACGCGGCAATCGGCGCTCACAATAGACGAAAATCTAAATCGGCTGAATATTTTTGGGCGTCGTGAGTGCGTCGAGCGCAAGGCGGATTTTGACGAGTGGCCGTGAGCGTAGCCTTCGCTACGCGATCGGTCCGAGGAATAATCCAACGCCGCGATCGATGTGCTCACGGCGTCCAAAAATGGTGGCTACGCCCTGATTTGAACAGGGGGCCCCATCATTATGAGTATGACAAGGCGAATAATTTTTTATATTAATCAATAGCTTAGTTGGGCACCCGTTGCACACAATGCACCACTGAGCACGACAATGCATAACTGATTCCCACAAATTTCCTACATCGAGCAAGGCTACAAATCAGGGGTACGGTTAACTTGGCACCCAGAACGTCGCATACCGAAAAGGATGCAAGATATAAAGGGCCCAATCCTCTCCCAATCCTGAAAGCAGACGCTCAGAAATTCATGGTAGGCGGCAGAAAACGACCCTAAGCAGACCCCTGTGGAATACTAGAAGTAGTATCCAAAACCTATCTTACCCTCGCGATACTCTTCTACGCCTTTTAGATCAAAGATGATCTCAAGATTACGGGAAAGGTGAAATCTATTTTTAAACTCGGCCTTGCTGACGTAATCACTCTGTCCGGCAGAATAATGTGTCCGGTTGGCTATTATTGCCATACGCCATGAGTCACTGGCGTTAAGCAACAATCCTACGGTAGCACCAAAGCCACCACGATAGTCGGAATCAAATTCATGGTCGAACTCGAGGTTGGCTTCGATGAAAGCAAAATATATTTCCTTACGATGAAAATTTGATTGGAATGCCAGACCAATACCGGGATTCAAGATAAACGGAGTACAGTCTTCACAGGCGTTATCCTGATTAACTTCCCATCCAATATCAATTTTCCATGAAGGTTCTTTGATAAAGGAGCTTAACGGATATAATGAGACAATATCCAACAAGGTGAAGTTTTGTAATTCCCATTCGGCACTTTTCGTTTCGTAGCGCGCTCTGAGATCAAGAAAATTGATTTGCGAATTTGGTGCATGCCCATCTTCCAAGGAAAGCAGATCGTGAAATCCCGGTCGAATTGAAAACTCTACGAAAGATTCTTCATCAGACCGAGGGTTCCTCTCCTCCCGATCAAATCTACCGCCTGATATCTCGAATCTCGCAGGATCATGACCCAAGTCTGGCGAAGCCACAGTCTTCGGGTTGAAATTCTGATTAAAATTGCTGCTAACCGATAGTTGGCTGCGTTGTATCAGCAAGCTATGCAAATTTTCTTTCTGATCTATAGGTGTATTTTCATTTGCACTGATCTCATACTGGATGAAATTGATTGCGGCATCCAGGATAAGTGCCTGCCTGTTGGTCACTATCGAATCGAACTCCGCCGGATTTACATCTTTGGTTATGTCAATTAACTGCTTAACGATATCTTTTTCCCGGTCGCTCAATAGTGTTAAGCGATGGTCAAGCTGTGATCCGAGTGATGGACGGTAGACAATGCTTTCGACCAGACCAGGTTGACTGTTGATTTGCTTAATTGTCTCCGTAGGAAGAGTCCATGCCCAGTATTGATCCCTCAGGTGAAGTTCAGGGTCGGCTACTTCCAGAAGGGAAAGCAAGTGGTAAGAACAGTTCTCCCGCATGAAGAAAAAATCGAATTTGGCATAAGACAGTTCCCGGGCATGCAGAAGCATAAAGTCAATTTGTTTTTTCGAGAGGTTAAGTTGGTATTCCCAAAGATCGCGGTTCTCAAGATCGTTGTAGCGCTTCACCAGGTCGTAGTAGGGATAAACTGAAAATTGACCTTCAAAGCCCCCGGTTAATCCCTTCCATGCGTAGACGAAAAAACCATCGGTATCGTCGATAATAGCTGCGTAATTAATTGCAATATCGAGCAAGGTTGATTTTGCTTTCTCAGCACTATTTATACGCAATAACGTATGCCCGAACATGCTCACCGGATTGTTAAAATAGTAGGATGAAAATATAAGGCTGACAGATTCAGCATTTACTCTTTTCAGCCATAGGTCAACCGGTTCGCATTTCTGTATTGGCATAAATCTAGCGTCAAATCTAAGTTGCGAGTTAAGCCACTTATAACGAGCGGGAAACGCACATTGTGAAGCTAGTTTATCTTTGCCAATTTCTTCGTTGGAAAAAAACGCCCTCAATGTCGCTTCCAATTCTGCATTGGGGTTTGTTTTTCCAGTACTCGCAAGAAAGAACTCAGCACCATCAATTTCTGAAGTAACTCCTGATCCAAACTGATCAGAACGATAATGCAGTAGTACCTGCCAGGTACGTTTATTGGCTAGTCCGCTTTCTCTACTGATGCTGATGAGTGAATTAAGATATTCCTGCCGTACAGATGATGCGGCTTCGGAGGCCTGACTCGCATGAGTAATAACAGTACAAAGGCAAAATAACGAAGCGAGCCAAGCAGTTAATACATTCACATTCTCATGCGATCCATTTACATTCCTTTGCTAGAAGAGGATTTTTCACAATCTCCGACTCGAGATTAGACAGTATATTTTTCGATTCCATTTGTGAACTGGGGAAAATTTGCTTGAAGTTGTACTGAGCCATCTGAGCGTATTCTTCGTGGACTTCAATAGGGCATCCATACAAGTAAGCCAACGCTGATACGTATTCGCCTTCACCACGAGCCATATCCATGATGAGATTATTATGGTTAACTTCCACGAAAGCTAATTTTTGGTTTTTTTTGTCCTTGGCAGCTTCAGAGATAGTTTCCGCAACCTCAGTCACGACGGCGGTTCCCGTAGTTGTCGAAAGTAAAAAGCCAACATCACCTGCGAAACCTGCACGGCCGTTAGATATGAATATCAGGCAGACTATTATAGAGACAGAAAAAAACTTGAAATCGAAAAAACTACTCATTTATTCAGCATTTCATAGAGGCAGTGCAACAATATTGATTTGAATCAAGAACGAGACCATGACACCAACAGAATTTACGATCCCACCTAATAATAATTCTCCATTTATCCGAGCGTCCGAATATGGCCGATTCGAGAAGCCTGGGTAGCGCTGCTGAGCGTCAGCTATTGAGAAAACTGCCGTTTAGAATTGAAATATCAGAGGCGATTGCCGACCCATTTCCGACATCGGCCTTCCGACTTGGCAACGACCTGCCCGATGTGCTCACTAGCGGAAACCGTTCCAAGGGAATTTTGTACCTTTCCCACAGTGGTCAAAATCTCCTTTCCATTGGGTATAAGTCTCGTTAAAGTGAATTGTTAACACGCCCCAGGCAGCGCTTCCATCCTTCTTGTCCCCGCAGTCAAAACCATAATCATCGACCCAGTAACCCTCCCATTTGTGTGGATCGTTTGTCGAAGACCACAAGACTCGCGTGTTCCTGTAGGGCGGATATGCCACCTTTACCTCGTCGACGAAAGTAAATCGGCCCGTGACCAATATGCAATCATTCCCCCGTAAGGCCCATTTCCATTCTCCCATCGCAGAGTCGAAAGATTGTCCCGATGCGTCCCCATCGGAGCCGGCTTCCAGATTGAGCATCGGTATTTTCCACAATCCAATACGCAGATGTTCCCCGATCTGTGGTGGGCCGAAACGGGAAAATTCAAAGTTACCCTGGGGCGACTTACAATCGCGAATCCCGGCTATCACTATGCCTCCCAGTTTTAATGCGGTTTTCAAGTTTTTGGCGCGTATCTCGTTTGCCGATTTGATTGCTTTCTCGGCTTTTTTCAGATCGCCCAGATGGCTGTAAATGGACGCCAGATAAATGAGCGATAGCTCGCTGTCGGGTTTGCGCTTGATCGCGCGTTCGAAGCTGGTTGCCGCCACGGCATAATCCTCCAGTCCAAATTGCGCGGCCCCGAGTATGGTCAGGTAATCGGCAGGATGAAAGGGATCCAGCCTGATGGCCTTGCGGATGGCGTCAATCCCTTCCTGTGCCCGATTCGTGAGTACTAAAGAATTGGCAAGTGCCGCATGCGCAGTAGCACTGTTGGGATCGAGGCTGACGGCAATTTCCGCTTCGCGCGCCGCCTTTTCATAAAATCTCTGGGACAGGTAAATGTGTGACTGTTGCACGTGAACCAGCAAATTCGGCTTCTTCAAGGCTTCCTGCAGGTGGAAATTCGCGCGATCCTCGGCTTCAAATTTAGGGATTCCCAGCTGGTAGGTCCAGGTGTCTTCGACGGCATCCCAATAAATTGTCGCGAGTACGGCGTGGGCGTCCGCGTATCCCGGATCGAGACGAACGGCCTCCTCGAGGAAGGGTATGCTGCGGACCAGATCGGCTCGGGCCCCGAGCTTGTAATGTAGCCAGCCTTGCAAAAATGCATCATGGGCCTCGGCATTGTCGGTCGAGTGCTTGACCTGTCGCGCCGCTTCCTCTCCGGTCAGGCTAACTTTGAGGGCGCTGACGATTTTCGCCGTCACCTGGTCCTGTAAGGCAAAGATGTCCTCCAGTGAACCGTCGTAACGTTCCGCCCAGAGATGCCCACCCGTGGTCGCATCGATTAGCTGTGCGTTGATTCGTACTTGCTCCCCGGCACGCTGAACGCTGCCCTCCATAACGTAACGCACGCCCAATTCCTCAGCCACTTGCCGTACCTTGACTTGCTGGCCCTTGTAGGAGAAAGACGAATTGCGCGCGATGACGAAAAGACCAGAGATCTTAGAGAGATCAGTAATCAGGTTCTCGGTTATGCCATCGGAAAAGTACTCCTGCTGCGCATCATCACTCAAATTGGTAAAGGGCAAAACTGCGACTGAAGGCTTATCAGGTAATGGGTATGCCATACGCTCTAGAGAGGCTGGTTCTTCCTGCGGTGCCTGTGACTTAAACCAGTAAAAGGTCCCTCCTACTGCAACTAGCGCTATAACAATAGTGGCAACTATTAAATTTTGTTTCTTTGGGGGTGCTTCATGTTGAGTGCCTTGTTCCGGAGACGGAACCGATTGATCTGAGCTTAACTCGACTCGGTATACTCGAACCGGATCATCAAACCCCTTCAGTACCTGCTCTCCCAAATTCTCCAGATCAAATGGCATGTGTTTCGGTAATGCTTCGTGAAGTGCTGCAGTTATACGTACGCCACCAGTATCAGCCAGTTGCTCAACCCGTTGTGCCAACACGACACCTGAACCAGTCACAGTATTATCGGCAATAACGACTTCACCCATGGCAATGCCTACCCGAATTTCGGGACGAAGGTCGTCTTTTAAGCGCGAAATCTGATAGGTGTGATCAACTTGGAACGCGAGTGCGGCAGACACCGCATCAGACGCTCTCTCGAACTCTGCGACGAGTGCATCGCCACGTATCTCGCGTGTCAGACCACCATAATTATTGATGGTCTCGGAAAACCGATTGAATGCCGATTGGATACGTTCGTGAGCCAGCGTTTCATTTTGCTGGACAAGCGCGGTTGAGCCGACCACATCAGCATGGAGGATAACTGCTAACTTCCGCGATAATTGATCCTTTTCCATGGATGGCCTTGTTAGAGGTTATTCGAGAAATTCTATCATAAGCAGTTTTCGCATGATTTTAGATAGAAATAACCGAGCGTCCGTTGTTGGCCGTAGATTGCCTCCTAGCTTTTACTTATGAGCGGCAGCTTTGGAGAAAGCTAGCGTAAATCAAGAAACAGCGGTTGATATTAGGCACTGAATTGCAATGCCAGGACACCCGTCTTTTGCGCTAATAACAAAAAGCCCTCCGATGGAGGGCTTTTAATGCAGTGAAAATTCTCAGGGCGTAAGTGCCTCCAATGCCGCACCAGCAAGGTAAGCATGTCCAGCACGGGTCGGGTGTATACCATCCCAGAACAGATAGTCATCAGGCTGGTTGCAGAAAGCTCCTTTGCGTACCAGCGGTGTGATGCAGGCATCGGTCGAATTAACCAGTCCAGCAACACCAGGATCATCTACAACGTCATTAATCAGCTGATACACATTCAGTCTCGTGATCTGAATACCCATTAATTCAAGACCCTGCAATGTCGATTCAAGTGCCAAATTAAATTGGACTGATAACAGAGAAGCGAGGAAAGCCGCCTCCGCGCCCAATGCCCGAACCGCCGGCGTAACACCTATATTAGGCACATTGGGCACAAGGAATTGGGAATCACCGGCCGATGCCAGCGCCACGATATTGGTGGCGATGGACGTTATGGCGTCGGTTAAAATCTCTCCTGCAGCCGCCTCACCTGCTGCCTGAGCTTCCGCCATAGTGCCACCCAAGTCTAAGGTCTGCTCAAAGGCAACGAAGAATGCCACCAGGGCATCTCTGACATCATTTCCGCCAACATATAACGAAATAAGGGTATCAGGTGTTATCACCTGGCCTGAACCCAGGAACTGAGTGACCTGCTGAGTCAAGTCATACGGAGAACCCGTATCTCTGGCCCGTGCAGCACCGAACGCATAATTAGTAAACGTCGATGTTCTTAAAGCCGGGCCCGTACCTTCTTTTAATTTCAAATCAGAAGATAGCTGTTCTATCCAGGTACTGCCATTACTGAAATGATGCCCACCCCGTGCATAAGGTGCATCAGGTATGTTGTCTTCATTGAACGGCCGCACACTTTGCAAACCTGTAGCAACAAACACATTACCGGGGTCAGACAGGCTATCGCCGAACGCTACGATCCCATCGTATGAGTCTGCAAAGACTGGCGACGTACCCAGCGCCAGTGATGCAATGATACTTAAAATAATTTTCTTCATATCATACTCCTTTCTTTTTGTGATTAATTGAGCGTTCCATTTCAGATTTGAATACTTTCTGATAATTTAGCAGGAACTGGCAGAAACCAACATAACTTCGATCCTAAGTTAAAACAAGTTTTGTAATATTCGCGCTCGAAATAAACAAGCTCCCCATAAGAGAGCTTTCGTGCCATCGCTTTGCCAGTTACGGCCACCTCCTAGCTGTTCAGCACGGCGTTAATCGGATTAGTTGGATTAAGTAAGCGAATGAAAGCGGCCGAGCTTTAGCTACTCTTGAATACGTAATTCCGCCATTTTGAGAGGGCTTTTTATTACTTACTGAGTGTCCGAAAGTGGCCGTTTCGAGAAGCCCAGGTTGCGATGACGAGCGTCTCCTTTGGAGATAGGGCCGTGATAGCAGACCTGTGCCAAATGAGAACAATTTATCAACGATCAGATTATTCAATAA
>Ga0265303_10000982_pt1 | contig 17110 bp, 10 predicted proteins | sample Helome_2_FD_192494 | JGI IMG/M metagenome (GOLD analysis project Ga0265303, IMG submission 192494) | Marine sediment microbial communities from subtidal zone of North Sea - Hel_20160317 (Illumina Assembly) | ecosystem: Environmental > Aquatic > Marine > Subtidal zone > Sediment ... | reverse complement strand
TTTTGCTTTTTTGTTGCATACCGCTTTCACCCGCCCTGGCGGATGATTGGCAGTTTTCTGGTATCAACAGGGTTGTTGCGGTGAGTGATATCCATGGTGCCTACGATGCGCTCGTTCCAACATTTAGGGAGGCGGGCATCATCGATGAAAACCTCAACTGGAGCGGTGGCGACACCCACCTGGTTATTACCGGCGACCTGCTGGATCGTGGTCCGGGATCGCGACAGATTATGGATCTCATCATGCGTCTGGAACGAGAAGCTGTTCGCGCCGGTGGCCAGGTACATCAACTGCTGGGCAACCATGAGGTCATGAACCTCATCGGTGATGTTCGTTACGTATCCGATAGTGAATATGCCGCTTTTTCAGAAGATGAAACGGCACAGGAACGCGAATACTGGTATCAGCGATTCAAACAGAATCAACTGGTAGATGCAGACGAGCTGATAGTGAAGGCAGAGTTCGATCAAAAGGCGCCGCCCGGCTTTTTTGGGCACCGGCGTGCATTTCGAAGCGACGGATACTATGGGAAATGGCTGCTTGAGAAGCCGTTGATGATCGTGATCAACGGTACGGCATTTGTACATGGTGGTGCACCGCCATATGTAGCGGAACACGGATTGGCCGGTGTGAACATTACCTTGAAAGCGGATTTGGTCAACTACCTGACGGCCCTGTCAACGCTTGAGGATGCGAGTGTTCTGAGTCCGGTAGACAGGTACCGCGAGGCACCAACGATACTCACGGAAAAAATGGAGGCCGGGCAGCTTGACGAGACAATGGCAGGGTCGGCACAAGCCATCCTTGAACTTAGAAAATCACCCCTGAATAACGCCCAGGGCCCGCTGTGGTATCGGGGTACTGCGAGGTGCAACCGCCTGATCGAGGGAGATGGTCTGAACGCCGTACTGGACAGGATAGGTGCAACACAAATCGTTATCGGCCACACAACCACAAGTACACGACGTGTGCAGCAGCGAATGAACGGGCGTGTTACTGAAATTGATACCGGCATGTTAAAAGCGAATTATCAGGGTAGCGGGAATGCGCTGATCTTCGAGGGTGAGTTGATAAAGGTTGCCAACCAGGATGGTGCCATCAATTTATCACCAATTACACATCCAATGGGTGTGGGTCATGAACCCCAAGTTCTCAATGACAAATTGTTGGAAAAAATTCTGACTACAGGCTCTATAGACACCATCAAAACTGAAGGACCAACATGGAAACTGTTGCAAGTCGTTGCTTTTGATAAAACTGTTCTCGCCTACTTCAATGAAGTATCGTCCCCAAAGGGGTTCGTGCCCGAAATCGCAGCCTACAGATTGGATCGTATGTTAGGTCTCTACATGGTGCCCGCTACCGTTCTTCGTGAAGTTGGCGGTAAAGCGGGTACACTTCAGTATGTTCCGGAAGCAACGATTAGCGAGCGTGAGCGTGTAAGCAGCAAGCAAGGGGATCGCGCCACTTGTTCCATGACCAAACAACATGACGCGATGTACGTGTTTGACACGCTCATACACAATCCGGCAAGGACACCCCAGTCCATGTTGTATGCCACGGGTGATTGGCAACTGATGTTGGTTAATCATAAGGGCGCGTTTGGGGCCCAGACCTACCGTCCCGATTACCTCGGAAATATAAACCTCACAATAGGGAATGAATGGCGAAACACGCTTCTCGATCTGGACAACGATCAACTACTAAGCAGCCTGGGTGATGTGCTTGATAAAGGACACTTGGCGGCATTGGTCAAGCGTAGGGATAAATTAATCAAAGCTTCAAACCCCTAGGCTTTTCCGGAAATGTGTTGAAAAACTGCTAATGGTCCCTGTGGCGAAGATCGGTCACAACAAATGCTATAATCAATAGTGCGTTATCAGGCGCTACCTCATCGCCAGATTGTTCATATAAGACTGCTAACAAAAACCCGACAAGCTCCGATCCAGTAGCGGTTCTGACGCATGGCAATATGGATTGCCCCTGGAGAAAGGATCTTTCAATGAAAATTGACCTGAAAGCATTTGCACTGGCCTGCAGCATTTTTTGGGGTGCAGCACTTTTCCTTGTAACCTGGTGGGTCATCCTTCTTGATGGTGCCAGTGGCGACCCCACCTGGCTCAGCCGGGTTTACAGGGGCTACAGCATCAGTGTCGGCGGTAGTTTCATAGGCTTGGCCTGGGGGCTTTTAGACGGTCTGATCTGTGGCGCAGTGCTGGCATGGTTGTACAACAGGTTCGCAAAAGGTGAAGCGTAAACCATAAGGCCTAAAAGGCCCGGTTTGATTTTACCTGCTTACTGAAGTGACCGGATTCCTGACCGGGCCTTGATGCCGTTCGAAAATCACCAATGGTTATTTTACTGTTATGCTGCTCTTGCTTGTCGACACCATCACACTTTTAGCAGTTTTCATAGAGTGTGCTTCTTTCGGGGCGAGCCACCATAATCATTGACAACCGGAGGTAGAAAAGCCATGCATATTCACTATTTGGAAATCGTTACCAGGGAAGTCGATGCAGTGTGTGTCGCTTATGCCTCAGCGAACGGGGTGCAGTTTGGCGATCCGGACGCAGGACTCGGCAACGCACGGACGGCCGTGTTGCAGGGAGGCGGTAAGGTGGGGGTCCGTGCGCCAATGCACGATGCGGAGGAAACGGTGGTTCGGCCCTACTGGCTGGTAGACGAGATCAATGCAGCCGTCGCCGCGGCGGTTGAAGCTGGTGCCGAAATCGCCCACCCGTCGATGGAAATCCCCGGTCATGGCACTTTCGCCATCTACATTCTGGGCGGTGTCCACCATGGGCTCTGGCAGCTGTAGCCGCGTGCCGATTAAATCCAAACGTTTTTTAGAGGATATGGAGATGACCGCAAAAGGATCATTCGAAGTAAATCTAACACCACAAGCTGATACCGAATCGCCTGCAGGAAGGATGGTGATAGACAAAGTTTACCTGGGAGACATACGCGGCTCCGGTATCGGTCAAATGATTAGTAAAAGAACAGAGAGCGGTGCAGCCGTTTACTTTGCGATTGAAGAATTTTCCGGCTCAATAAAAGCCAGGAGTGGCACGTTTACCCTGATCCATAAGGGTTATATGAGTAGGGAATCTCAGTCGCTCGAGGTAGTTATCCTTGAAGGTTCAGGTACCGGGCAGTTCGAAAATATTTCCGGTTCGATGGTTATCGCCCAGGACGCAGACGGCCATACATACGAACTTACTTACGAATTATAAAATATCATAGAAATCGTTTAACTACATACCACCGGCAAGCTGGCTTTAGTGGACGGTTGCTTGAAAATGCACCGCTGAAATCATCAATGCTATTTACTTTTGCGATGCACGCGTTTTATACAGTTGATTGGCTTTTTGGAACAGACGGGCACGTTCTGCAGGGTCCCTGCGGGTTGAAGCAATGTGTAAGTACTGTGAATAAACCCGCGCCCGCAGGCTATCGTTCCATGGCGCCATGGCCAGGATTGCATCAAACAATCGATATTGGTCAGTCAGTGAAATCCCGGTTTGAAATTGTTCGAATCCAAACAGGTATGAATCCTCCGCCGCAAGTGTTTGTCTAAACCGGGCGAGGTCCTGTGCGCTAATTTCAAGATCCGCAATAAAACCGGCCTGGGCCTTGAGCTTGAGTTCCCTGATGAACTTATGATTGGCAACAATTTGTTTTTGCCTGTCAATTGTGTAATCCCAGGGGTAAAAAAATTCGTAACGCGGGTGATCAAAACTATTGATCAAGGCATCCGCGACAGCAGGACGCAGGCTTCTCTCATCAGCAATGTATTGCGATAGCACGGCATCAGCCGAGGTCAAACCATAGGGCACCAGGCTGGAAAAGGTTTCCGGGTTCTCATTGAGCTCACGCTGTATATGGTTGTAGTCCAGCTTTATGCGCTCGTTGGAACCGACCAGAATGGAATTGAACGGCCCTTTCTTTTGCGCCGGAAGAAAATACCAGAGCTGCACATACGGAAAGCTTTCCAAAAATGTTTTCAGAACCATCCGGTACTGCCGGGTTGGCAGGGTTGCCGGCACCCATTGTGCGGCCAGCCCACCTGTTGCCAGGTGGTCTCTTAGCAGGTCGTAATATTCCAGTGAGTATGAAAATCCGTTGGATGCAAAGGAGTCGGCGGTTTTCTCATCAGCCGAAATAACCTGGTAGCGACCGGATGTGGTACGTAGAAAATTACCGATATCATCCACTTCTATCTTTACACGCGGGTTTTGCAAAACGGCATGATTCTCCTTGGCGAATCGCGCAGCACCCTCGACAACACCGGGTTCAATCTCAACAGCGGTGATCGTGTCCACCCCGGGATAACGGGCGCTCTCCCCCGCAAGCATACCGGAACCCAGTCCGACCGAAAGCTCAGTGGATACATCATCCACCAGCAACTTTGGCAAATGCGCAAGCAGCAACTGTTTGAACTCAACGAACCCGGTTCCACCGATCACGATGCCATCCACGCTCATGTGCTTTTCCATGGCCCTGGTATCCACGTAGACCTTGGTGGTTGCAAGGGGGCCCTCACGATAAAACGTCGTCTTGAAATAATCCTGTTCGCCCTCTGATGGAAACTGGAATTGCAGTGGTGTACGACTCATGGCAATCAACGTCAGGACTAAAACCGCGGGCAGCGCATACCGCCATGCAGGGTGATGCTGACTCCGGGTCAGTGTCCGGGCAAGAACAACAAATCCAAGCGCCACATTAAGGACCGCCATCAGCAGTATGCCTTTCTGAATCCCCAATAAGGAAAGCAATATGAGCCCCGGCATCAGGGCGCCCAAAACATTTCCAAGCGTGTTAATTGCGTAAATTCTTCCAACGGATGAACCTGTCTTTTGCAGGTCTTTGACGACAATCTCACCGACCAGTGGAAATGTTGCGCCAATCAGGATGGCAGGAACAAGCATGACTAAAAACGCCACCCCGAAACTCGTAAAAATCAGCGTAAATACCTGGTCAGAAGTTTCAAGAAGATACTGGTTCATGGACTGGGGGTCGGAAATGAAGAACAACAACGGCAAGGCCAGCGCGGAAAATATTCCCAGCAAAACCTGGATAAATCCAAAAGTGACGAGCCGGTCTTTCATGTACTCAAGCGCGAAGCGGATCAGGTAACCACCGATGGCGATCCCGCTCAAAAACGCACTGAGCATGGTGGTCAGCGCATAGGTGGAGTTACCAAGGATAAACACCAGCGACCGGGTCCAGTAGATTTCATAGGCAAACGAGGTAAATCCGGATATACCCAGACCCACCAGGATGATACGAAATGTAAGCGGGTCGATGGATGCTTGCTTGCCGGGTTGACTTGTATCCGGCATGGAAACCAAAGTTGGATCGGTAATTGGTGAATCCACGGTATGTAACGACACCAACCAGGCAATGCAACCGATCAGGATATTGGCCGTTACAGCTCCATATACCGGAACATGAACGCCATAGGTGCCAATCAGGTAGAAACCTGTTAACAACACACCGCTTACCGCGCCAAAGGTATTGGTCGCATAGAGTGTGCTCAGGTTGATACCAACTTTGCTGCGCCGGGTCACTAAAAAGCGGGCCAGAACGGGCAGCGTAGCACCCATTAAGATCGTGGGTACCATAACCAGTGAAAATGCCAGCAGAAAACGGACAACACCAAAAACAGCGTCGGAGAAATCAAAAAAATCATGCAGTGCAAGGTGAGCGGGACCGATCCGGCTTAGCAGGATGTGTGAGACCAACGCCGCCACTGCCAGGCCGATTTCAAGAAAAGCATAGAGTCGCAGACAATTACTGTTCTTATCGGCCGCCTTCCCTATCAACCAACTGCCAACCGCCATGCCGGCCATAAATGCGGCGAGTACAGTACCCAGCGCAACGGCGGTTGATCCGAATACATGTATCAGCATGCGCGACCAGACCACTTCATATACCAGGGCAGTAGCCCCGGAAAGAAAATAGAGCAGCAACACAAGCACGGGTGATGATGATTTATTCTTTTCCGGGCTTGAGTTCATGTTCAATCGTGCACATTAATGATGACGAATTGAAGACTAGCAGAATTACAGGCAATTGCCATGAAACCAAATGACGGGGTGTAGTTACCTGGCAGAAATCCGCCGAAACCCTGCACTCAATTGTGAGTTGTCCAGTTTGGAAAGAACCGTTTAACCGCCTTTAATCCCCGGGTACACAAAGCGGACAGTTATCAGCAGGTATAAAGTCACTGCCCGACCAGTTGGTCATAAACAGACCGCCACGAAAATAGTGGAAAACCTGGTCACCATAGATGACTGAGCGGCTAAAGTCCCCCTGGGGGTATTGGTAAAAATCTGCAAGTCCGGATCAGTGGTATCTGCGCTCGCAAGGTCTGCGCGACCGGCCAATTCTAGTGGCGAAATCTCAGCCACACCTTCATCGACCTCAAACATCATGATTCCCGTGGATTTCCAAGGATATACATAGGATAGTTCAGGTTGCACAATACCATCCGGCGGCGCATGTTCGCTGATTGGAATGATAAAGCGCATAGGTTTACCGGTGTCCGGGTTACCCGGAACAGAGGTAAACGCGTGGTGCGTTTCCAGCACGGCTGTCGACGTACCGCGATAGCCTATTTCCTGGAGACTCAGAAGAACGGGGTCCGAGGGTGCCGACACATCAAATAAACCAACCTGCACACCCTGAAACCAGGTAATGCCGCTGTCAGGTGAGGTCTTAGCCTGCTTTCCTATACCAATTAACAGATTGTCTCCAACCGGATGCAGGTAATCGGAAAAACCTTCGATTTGCAATTCACCAAGAATTCGCGGGTCAGCCGGATCACTCAAATCCAGGCTATAGAGTGGATCAACTTTCACGAAGGTAACCACATAAGCCCGCTCCCCATGGAAGCGCACTCCGTAGATTTGCTCGCCGGGTTTACCGATGGGTTCGGGATGCCGCTCATTGGGCAACACCGAAACAGTACCCAAAAGCAGCTTATTACCTTCTGATTCCTTTAATATGGTCAAGCGGTGATCACCAAAATCACCCCACCGGGCCTGCCAACCCTGGCTGCTGACTACCCTCAAGTGACCCTGGTATTCGCTCATACGGAAAGCTATTTGCTCCGGGTCGGTACCAAGTGAACCTTCAACTGTGCCTGAGCCCCGGTACTCTAATGAATCTTTGGAAATGGCAATTTTGTGGATATCAGTATCCACATTTCCGATTCGAACGAATTCTCCGGTTTCGCTAATGCCATAGCCGGTGTGAGAACTCGCAAAATAGACACTTTCAGGTGTAGCGTACATCCCGTTGGTTCTTCCCATCACTGCGATACTGACCGGTGGTAGACTGAGGTCATTAATATCAAACATGGAAAGGGTCGTTATCACGGGCGTAACACCGTAGAGCGGCAGTAAAGGCATCATGACGTTTTCAGTTGCCACCAGACGCTCGCGGCTTCCGTCCGGGTAGCTGATAGCAGGAAACAACTGGCCAGGTTCCAGCAAATCAAACAGCGCTTCAATATCGGCCGGTGTAGACCGGAATGCACTGGCAGCTTCCGGGTCCAAAACCTTCTTTGCCAGGGCCAGCAGGTCTGGCCTGAATGCTGTTGCAACAAACAGGCGGTCACCAATTTGCCTGCTGGCAATCAGATCACCATCTATTTCCAACTGGGTATCCACAACAAAATCGTCGTCTGCTCCAGCATCAAAAGCACGGATGGATGTGCTTGCATTGGCGGCCACATAGCACCCGCCCCCAACCTGGCTCGCCAGGTAGATCAGTTTTGAAGATACAGGCCCGGACTCAGACTCCGCTTCATAATGATAGAGCCCCTGGCTACGTATGTAATTATGTGATTCCGGATTGAGGGGCAATGAAACCGGATAACTTCCATCGCCAACCGGGATATCACCGTTATCTGAAATCCGGTAACGTGTGATCGATTGCTCCTTCAATGGATCATACCCGTATCTACTCGTTGGCAGGTCGAGCGAATACAAATATTTGGTGGTTGCTTTTACAACATCTGCTTCATCAACACCTTCGACCTGCACATTGGTTGAGGACAGAACTTCATCACTTTCTGGTATTGCCGGAGGTGGTGCCGGGCTGACAATCAGCGGTAGTGGGCAAAATAATGAATAATCATAACCATTACCCTTGAGGTAGCCCGTCTTGAAGTAATACACCAACGCGTCTTCGGAGGAGATACGGGCCATCGCCGCCGGGTGCGCACGACCGGATGGCGGGTTGGAAATCATCACGTGCTGCGCCTGTGACTTGGTCCAGAATGGTGCAGCATCCGGGAGAATCATCTCCAGGCTTAAGCGGGTCTCAGAATGGAACCCGGCAACCAATTCACCCGCCGGAGAATGTTGGGGTGGTGCGTACTCACACCAGGGACAACTGCCGGTGAAACTGAGCATTGACAGGCTTCGGTTACCTGGTTCATTGATACCAGCTGACCACTTGGGGTTGCCTGCTTTATCGTAGTAATACAACACCGCATAGTTCAGGTCGCCCTGTGATTGAACCGTCATACCATAGCCGGAATCCTGAGGGTCGAACCATGATCCGCTGTGATCACTCATGCTCGGGTTGGCTGAAAATATGAAAGGCCGCAGCGTATGCTGGCTTTGCTGCTCTCCCAGTTGCCACTGAATCTCGGCCAACTGCGGGTTAAGGAAATCGATCGTAACACTACCTGCAACGGTATGTGCATTGACCTTTTGATTATCATAATCCCAGGAAAATGACAGGAGGTCACCCTGGTAGTTGCCATCAGTCAACGGGCCATTGGTGGTATACCAAACCGGGTCGCCATCTGAATTGTAGGTGTACCAGATACCAAAAAAAGCATCCCCGCTCTGGTTGATTTCCCAACCGCTGCCACTCAGGGCCGGATCCCACCACAAACCGGCACGAAATGCCGCATTGGCGGGACCGGTAATGCCATTGCTGGTGGATGCATGCAACTGAAGCGGCGTGGCTGCCGCCAGGATCAGTAGAATGACAGGGAGGAAATGCACGCAACAAGCAGCCTTTAAAAGGTTACCCGATAAAACCTGAATCTTCTTCACAACAATCACCCTGATGTGCTATTCATCTAAAAGAGATCGCCGGTTTACCGAATCGCCGGATTGCCGACGGAATTACCAATATCAGTATAGCAAAAACCCCTGGACACACAGGTAAAGAGAAAGGAATCCCTAATCCTCTCCCCCGTTTTTAACGCATTGCATACCGTTTCAAAAAGAGGGTCTACTCCTCGTCACCTGTGAGCGTATCTTCCGTGGGCGCCCAGGTCGAATCGGGGTCATAGCTGTCGATTGCTTCAATCATTTCCACTGACTCCAGGCCAAAATCTTTCTCAAAGATCAGGCCTCGATGGTTGATCACAAAGGTCATAATGCCTGAGTTACCGTACTTGGCTGGCCATGCGATCACGGCAAAACCACGTGTCAAAAAACCGTTCTCGTCAAGGTAGTCCATTTCGCCGCCAGGCGCGTTTGCGCTACGGCTGGTAAGGATGCGGTAAAAATACCCATGAAACGGACGGGGTTGGTCATCCCAGGCTTCTGACCCCGCCAGGAGCTCGCCGAGGGGACTCTGCTCCATTTCGCCTTCCGCTGGCCAATACAGGCCGTCGTGGTTGCCTTCAGTACTGCGGAACCTCTTTGCGTAGGCCGGTGGATTGCCGTCGCGGGATTCGCTGCGGTACTCACGCTGGGCCTCTACCACTTCATGCAGGGATGTCAGGGTCCACAACTCGTTATGGCCTATTCTCCTGTTTAGCAGTTCCTCCCTGCCCTCGACCATATCGAAACGCCAGCCATTACCTTCCCGCACCAGGGGGATGGGCCATGACCAGGCATCATCACCCAAAAGGGCGATTTTCGTGTTTTCATCAAAATCCTCAAACCCGACCCATTCCCCGATCATTTCATTGACCCGGGTATAGTCCTGCCGATCGGCTTCGGCATCTCCTGAGGAAAAGACATCCAGGCTGCCTTCACCAAAAACCTCCTCGATGCTATTTTTGTCATTTTCCCCGATCAGTTCAGACAAGGCCTGGATAGCGGCCTCGGGGGTATCAAAAACCGCCACGCTATGCTGCTGTTGTTCACACGCAGTGACCAGGGCCAGGATGCACAGGACAACCGGAAAAATAGTGTTACGTTTTACGTTTAAATTCATCACATTCTCCTCGGTCTATCGCCGGCGTCCGCCGCCACGACTCATTCCGCCTCTCGAACCCCCGTATGAACGGGTACCCCGGCTCGACGCGCCACGGGAACTGGAGCGCCGGTCCATCGACGGACTGCGTGAACCGCTCAGGGCCGAATTGTTGCTGCTTCGATTGCGATTTGCAGTAGATGGACTGCTGCTTCGGCTGCGATCTGTGACCGCTGGGCTGCGCGAGCCTGTATTACCGCTACGGGCACGATCTGTGGTCGATGGGCGGGTCTTAGGCGTCGCCACACCCCGGTCCCTTGATTGCACACCTGAGGCCCGGTTGGAAGTGCCTGCTGATGGCCGACCGCGGGCCTGGTCGCGTGTAACCCGGTTGGACCCCGAACTGGCACCATATTTTTTTGCCACATTGGAGCTTCCGTAATTGACGCCCTTGCGGTGACTGGGGTTGTGCTGCCAATTACCCTTGCCCCCCTGGCGGTTGTTTGCCCTGTTCCGATCGAAATTCCTGTTGGTATTGCGATTGAATTCATTATGCCGGTTGATATTGATATTGACATTACTGCGGCCCCAGCCCCAACGGCAACCACCCCAAATTGCCGCGCCAACTACGACACCGGCACCAAAGGCCACGAAGCCGTAGCCGGGTCTCGGTGGGTAATACCAGCGTGGGTAATACCAGTGTGGATAACCCCAGGTAGGGCCATAGACAACGACCGGAGAGTAAGTAGGCACATAAATCACCTCGGGCGAGGATGACTCAATAACGATGATTTTGTCTTCTTGCTGTACGACCGTTTGCTGCTCCGTAGTCTCCAGGTTACCTGCCTCATAGGCCTTGTCACGCATATGTTGCACGGTATCCAGGAGTTCGCTCTCTTGCGCCAGGAATGCATCGCCGAGATCCTGCGTCCAGTCCAGGTTTTCACTCATCTGTTTGAGTGTGTCGGGCAAAGTCGTCAATGATTTAATGCTGGGGTCCCAGTCTTTATCCAGCAAGGCCTCATCGAGGGCATCGCCCGTGAGATCCGGTTGCTCTCTAATCCATCGGTCCGCTTCCACGACTTCGAGTGGATAGGTCGATGCCATAAGAATCTGCATCAAGAGGGAATCAGGGTACAGGGCAATCGGCGCTACCAGTTGTTCCAGCTGCTCAATGTCAAATCCGCCACCTGTCGTTGCCGACTCCGTGGTTGCCGTGCTTGATGCAGTCATCTCAGGATCATCAGCCTGAGCGAATACAACGGCAGGCAAGCATTGCAAAACCAGCGTCACGAGAACTGCCGGGGCAACAGGCAGCAAAGACTGCTTGATCCGGGTTAGATTGAACTTCATATTTTCCTCGACAACAATGTGGGTACCTGACAGACCATAACGCAAATAATGCCGATCCCAAAGCATAAATAGACCAAGCGACAAAACCACATGGTTTTTTGACAACCAGTCCGGCAAATTACCTATAATTGACCCTGGAATCTGAACACCTGCCTGAGCCCAACAGGGTCGAGAGTATTGGGCCATAGCACTTTAAGGAAAAGCCACCCGGGAGAATCAAATGCGCTTTCTTTTCACCGCACTGCTGCTTAGTTTTCTAATCAGTTGTGATACATCAACTTCAACAGCCGTTACCCAAAAAGAAACTGCTGACGGGCCCGTTCTCCCGGCAGGGTTTGTGGATGCCCGGGAATCCATCCGCGCACCCGGTATGTTTGCCGATGTCAGTATTATCGCAGGTGATCAGTTTGAAGGCCGGGGTGCTGGTACCGAAGGTGACCGGAAAGCACGCTCATTTCTTGCTAACCGCCTGGCCGAAATGGGGTATGAACCCTTCTTTGAAAATGAGTCATTTGAACAGCCCGTCGAGATAATCGGCCTTACGGTTCAAAATCCGCCGGACCTGCAGTTCGCCTCCAGCAACGACACATCGGTCAGCTTCAGCTTTGGTGATGAATATATGATCATGGCCGGTGCCCAACAGCCCGAAATCTCGGTAGAGAATGCCGAGGTGGTATTTGTCGGCTACGGTATCCGGGCGGCCGAGGAAAACTGGGACGATTTCAAAGACACCGATCTCAGCGGCAAAGTACTGCTGATGCTCAACGACGACCCCGACTGGGATGATGAACTGTTTGGCGGTGAGCGCAAGCTTTCCTACGGGCGCTGGACCTATAAGTTCACCAGTGCAGCAGCACAGGGAGCGGCGGGTGCCATTATCATCCACACAACCGAATCAGCCGGTTACAACTGGGCGGTGGTACGTGCCTCCAACATCGGTGAGCAGTTCGAGTTGAAAGCCGGCGATGAACCACGTACCGCGTTCAATGGCTGGTTAAGCTGGGAAGGCTCGCAGGCCCTCACCGCCCTGGGTGGACACGATCTTGAAGCCCTGATCGAATCAGCACGCTCGCGTGACTTCAAACCAGTCCCGCTGGGTGTCACCACCTCTGTTGATCTCGCGGTGGATGTCAGTACCAAGTCCACGGCAAATGTTGCCGGCATCCTGCACGGCAGTCATCCGAAGCTCGCCGGGGAACTGGTCGTCCTGTCGGCACACCACGACCATTTTGGTATCGGTGAGCCCGATGAAACCGGAGACACCATACGCAATGGCGCTCTCGACAACGGTGTGGCCATTGCGCAGGCGCTGGCTGTGGCGGGTGCCTTCAGTTCATTACCCGAACGCCCCAGACGCAGCATCGTGGTGTTCTTCCCTGGCGTTGAGGAACAAGGCAGTCTTGGATCCCGTTATTTTGTTAACAGCGGGGTTGTCCATCCGGGTCTTATCGCGGCCAATATCAATCTCGAATTGGGAAATGTCTGGGGGCGCACCCGTGACATCATCGTCTACGGCCTCGGTAAATCTGAACTCGATGACTGGCTGCGTGAAGCAGCCCTCGAACAGAACCGGACAATTCGGGGTGAGCAGGATGTAAAGGCAGGCTGGTTTTACCGTTCTGACCAAATCAGTTTTGCACGTGCCGGTGTGCCCGCCATCTGGTTCAAATCGGGTGTTGATTTCATCGGCCGGGAACCCGGTTGGGGAGAACAGCAATATGCGGACTGGATTCAGTACAAGTACCACAGTCCGGGTGACGAGGTCGATGCCGACTGGAACCTGGAAGGTCTGGCCGAGGATGCAAAACTTGCATTCCGCCTGGCCGCGGCGGTGGCTGATTCGGATATCACGCCTACCTGGTATCAGGGTGATGAATTCGAAGCGGTCCGCAAGGCCTCGTTGTCAAATCTGGGGCTCAAGGATTAGTTACGTCAGGCGATGACTGTCCTGGTAACGACAAGACCCGGCCACGTTATTTGACGGGCGGAGAATCAGGTTTCAAATAAGCGCTTGATCAACTGCACACCGACAAGGTTTGCATTACCGGCATTGCCGGCGATCACGTTGAAAGCCGATCCCGGTTCACCCAGTTGATCCAGCACAATCGCGGCGCCGTCAAATTTGTCGTTCCGGGTATAACCATTGACGGTTACGATCGTTTTTAGACCCGCTTGTATTGAAGACAGCAGACCGTTTTCGGAATCCTCAAACGCCATGCATTCAGCCGGCGACAGGTGCATTTCTCTGAGGGCGTAAAGAAAAATATCCGGTGCGGGTTTTTTCTCAGGCACGACATCGCCTGCCGCAATCACATCGAACCAGTCGATACTTTGGGAACCAAGGGTCGCAGTCAGCAATGTGGTTACATTTTCCGGTGTTGTTGTCGTTGCTATTCCGAGCCTCAGACCGGCAGAGCGCGCTTCATTCAGTAAGCGTTCAACACCCGGTCTCAGGGGGATGGCGCCGCTGTGTAACAGTTCCACATAGTGACGGGTTTTTGACTGATGTAATTCCCTGATAAACCCATCAGGATCGGCTGGCACATTAAAAGCAGGCTGAAATCTTTCGATAAAATAGCGGATGCGTTCTTTACCACCGGTTACTTGCAAGAGGACGCCATATGTTTCCACATCCCAGGACCAGTCCAGTTTTGCACCTGCAAATGCCCGGTTAAAGGCCACGCGGTGACCATCACGCTCAGTATCGGCAAGCGTGCCGTCCACGTCGAAAATCAGCGCTTTCAGCTGGTGCATAATAATTTCCCTTCAGGAATCGACAGTGACAATTCAGCGTCGAATATTCCAGCCCTGCCAGTTTGACCAGGCTCCTGTCTTGCTGGGCATTGATATGATCGCTACACCTTAAGCTAAATTAAGCTAATTGAATATAGTGCTTTCCGCGTTTTGCCCGCTCTGCTAGTCTTCGCACTCCCAAAAAATAACATGAGGAAAGGTTCATGCGGTTTTCAACACCAAAGTTGCTACTTGCATTAGGTCTGGCCGGCACCCTGGTCACGAGCGCAGTTACTGCCGACGAGCTTTCGGACGCCATTGCAGTGGACTATGATCAGCACCTGGCGGAGCTATACGACTACTTTCACCGCAACCCTGAACTTTCCATGATGGAATTCAAAACCGCAGCACGGCTGGCCGAAGAACTGCGCGCTGCGGGCTTTGATGTGACAGAGGGTGTTGGCGGCACCGGTCTTGTTGCCATCATGAAAAATGGCCCCGGCCCGCTGGTGATGATGCGGGCGGATATGGATGGACTGCCGGTACCGGAAAAATCCGGTTTACCCAATGCATCAACAGCGACCCAGGTCGACTGGGATGGCAATGAAGTGCCGGTGATGCATGCCTGTGGCCACGATGTGCATATCACCAGCCTGGTGGGTACCGCACGCCAGATGGCATCGTCCAGGGATAGCTGGACCGGCACGCTGATGCTGATCGGCCAGCCTGCGGAAGAACGTGTCGGTGGTGCCAGGCAAATGATGGAAGATGGACTGTGGGAAAGGTTTGGCCAACCGGATTATGCGCTCGCATTCCATGTCTCTTCCGGTATACCCACCGGAAAGCTGGTTGCCGTTGTCGGTGCACCGATGTCCGGCGCGGATACGGTTGACATTATCATCCATGGTGTCGGTGCCCATGGCGCCAGCCCGCACCGGGGTATTGACCCGGTTGTTCTGGGTTCACAGATCGTGCTGGCCTTACAGACGGTTGTCAGCCGTGAACTGGCCCCGAGGAATGCCGGTGTGATTACCGTCGGTTCTTTTCATGCAGGCACCAAGCACAACATCATTTCCGATAAGGCTCACCTCCAACTCACGGTTCGCAATGATGATTTTGAAACCCGTGAACTGCTGCTGGCGGGTATCAAGCGTGTTGCTGAAAACATGGGCCGTGTTGCCGGTCTGCCCGAAGACAAGTTACCCGAGCTGATCGTTTCAGAAGAGAGTGTTCCGCCGACAATTAACGACAACGAACTAACACAGCGCCTCAGGGCCGTGTGGAAAAAGGAGCTCGGTGAAGATATTTTCTACGAGGCAAAGCGTGAGGGTATGGGTGCCGAAGACTTCCCTTATTTCACAACCAACCCCTACATCGCCAGCACCTACTTTGCCGTGGGTGGTACACCACAAGCCGATTTCGATACAGAGGATGCCGGTGGAACAGCCGTCCCCTCACATCATTCGCCCCTGTTCAAGGTAAAGGGTGAGGAATCCGTGACCCTGGGAGTCGAGGCGACAGTGATTGCATTACGGGATCTGTTACAGGTGATCGCCAGGTAAACCTGTTACCGGGAGTATCGTCAGGGTTTAAACAAGGACCGCTCAGGTCCTTACCGGGCTACCGGTCCTGACGATATGATTGGTCGCGGCCACGGGTTCTTTGGTAATCCCCGGCTCATGTGAAGAAAGAGAATGAAACGATGCGACTATTTATCATTGTATTGTTACTGGCGATGACGACCGCCTGCGAACAAAAACCCAAATGGCAGGGTTCACTGGAATCCCTTCTTGCCTCTCAACCGGAACGTTTCGCGACCGTGATGCAAAACCCGGAAAAATATCGTGTCCAGATCATGTACACACAGATTGACCGGGATGTGAACAATCAACCGGGATTCAAAACCTTCATTTACAACGTTAATCCGACGGAGTATTTCTACCCTGCAAGCACGGTCAAGCTACCGGTATCAGTACTTGCACTCGAGAAACTCAGACGCTTGAACCGGCCCGGACTGGACCTTGATACCACCATGTTGACCGGCTCGGGCGAGGAGTTCCTGACCAGGGCGATAAGCGATGAATCCTCACCTAATGGCCTGCCCTCCGTGGGTCAATACATCCGCAAGATTTTGCTGGTTAGCGATAACGATGCATTCAACCGTTTATATGAGTTTGTCGGGCAGCGGGAAATCAACGAGAGACTTCGTGGCATGGGGTATTTCGATACCCGTATTGTTCACCGGCTTGAAAGTAGCCTGAGTGAGGATGAAAACCGCTGGACCAATCCGATTCAGTTTATCAACGGTGATGAAGTCGTGTATGAGCAGGGCATGGTTCACAGCGACATAAGTTTCAGAGCTGACCAGCCACAACGACTAGGGCTTGCCGAAATTGTTGATGGTCAGCGCCTGGAACGGCCCAAGGACTTTGCCGGCAAGAATGCATATTCGTTGCTTGACCAGCATGAATTCATTAGAAACCTCGTGTTTCCCGGGAATGGAAAATCGAGAAAACGCCTGCACCTGGAAGATGATCACTACCGGTTTCTGTACCGTTATATGTCAATGTACCCGGGTGAAAGTAGTATCAACGCTTACAAAGACACCCAAATGTATCCACCCGGTTATGTGAAATTCCTTATGTACGGCGGTGATGCAAAGTCCATCCCTGATCATATTCGAATATTCAACAAAGTTGGCGACGCATACGGGTTTCTGACTGATGCTGCCTATATAGTCGATTTCAAGAGCGGTATCGAATTCATATTGTCCGCCACCATCTATACCAATGAGAACCAGACCTTCAACGATGACAATTACGAATACGATAAAATCGGACTGCCTTTTTTA
>Ga0265303_10000980_pt1 | contig 17120 bp, 16 predicted proteins | sample Helome_2_FD_192494 | JGI IMG/M metagenome (GOLD analysis project Ga0265303, IMG submission 192494) | Marine sediment microbial communities from subtidal zone of North Sea - Hel_20160317 (Illumina Assembly) | ecosystem: Environmental > Aquatic > Marine > Subtidal zone > Sediment ... | reverse complement strand
AGTAGTTCCTTCATTGATCGCTTTTTTCAAGGCTACATCGAGAAAAGCACCGGAATCACCCAGATCCCGTACAGTGGTAAAGCCGCTTTCCAACCAGGATTTAGCGCGACTCGCACCTCGAAGTACCCTCAGGGCATCGCCTTCATAGAGTAGCTTATCTGACATGGGCGTTTCATCATTCAGATCGTCGAGCGTCATAAGATGTGTGTGGCCGTCTATCAGGCCGGGGAGTACGGTGTATGCTGATAGATCGATCAGCCTGGCATCGGTAGGGATCTCAATATCACTTCCCACCTGGGCGATTCGGTTCCTGGTAATTTTGATGACCTGGTCTGACACATACTGCCCATTTTCAGAATCAAACAGTTTCCCTGCTTTTATATAAGTAGCATTGTCCTGAGCCTTGGCCGTAAAAGCCCAAAATAGGCAGGTGCAGAAGAAAATCGACTTAATATATTTTGTCATATAGATCGGATTAACATCCCATCGTACCAAAGAAAACTACTAATAACTGTTCTACTTTTTCTCCATCGGCATTTTCGGCTGGAGTCCATTTTCCTGGGGCTTTATAAATAAGGTTTACCAGTTTTTCATCCATTTTAGGTATGCCGGAACTAGCTTGTAAGTCGACATTGATAATGGAACCCTCTTTGCCGACAGTCAAATAGATCCTTCCCGGTTGCAATTGCTCTCTTCGAACAAAGTCGGTGAATTCAGGAATGTTCTCTTCCAGGTAAGTGAGGAAGGCCTTTTCTCCTTGATTGTATGTTGCTTCCTTTTCCGGGACCACTGTCAGGTGGGGCGTCCAGTAGCTTTCTTCAACTAGCCCGGTGTCTTCCCACTTCTCTGTGTATTCTGCCCAGATCAGGATATTAGTAGACAGCCCTGCAGCTTGTAAGTGGTTGCGCTGAGCTTTTGTCAACTCCCCGCTATTTGTCGTTATTTTCCGGTCAGTCTGCTTGTCATCATCGAGCTCAATAACACTTAACGATTTGTAGGAAAGAATGCGATTGGCATGTCTAAAACCAATAAAATCCTCGAAAGATGTCGCCTTATCCAGATCCGACTTTTTGATGCCCTGAAACCTGGTCCCCATGTCGAATTGAATTACCGGATCCTTTTTTTCCGAAACAACCTCGAGTGATCTCTCATCAGAAGCCAAATCTTCGGAGCTGGCTATTTCTTTTGATTCGGCAGTTGGAACGCTTGTGTTTTTAAAGGCAAAAGCTGCCACTAATAATGCGACTAAGAAGATGGATAATAGTAGGATGCGCTTTTTCATATCTGTTAATTTATGATTTATTTCTATCAAATGTAACGTGAACCCCTACTTTGCTGTATTAATCAAGTGTAAAATGATGTAAATTCTTTGTAAATCAATTTAAAGGGGCAGAGAATTAGATAGTTTTGTAGCATGGGTTTAAGACTTTTGAGTAAAACTTCCTGCTGGCTTATCCTGCTTCTAATTTCGGTTGCTATTGGCCATGCTCAGGATCCTGCGGCAGAGAGCCAGAAGAAAGTATCTCTACGAATGATCGGGCATCAGGTCTTGCTCAGTTCACAGGACAGTACTTCCAGGGTATTACCTATAAAAAAGGAAGGAGATCGCTATCGGATCCAATTTGAAGGAGAATTTGCATTTGTCCCAGAAGAATTGGTCGCTACTATAGACCGGGTGGCAAAGGAAACACAACTAGCTCTGAGTTATATAGTAGAGGTCGTGGAATGTGATAATGGCGAGGTGATCTATAGTTTTAAAATGGACGCAACCGCCCAATCTGATATTGTACCATGCCAATCCAGGATCCAGGAAAAAGGCTGTTACAGCTTGTTGTTCACTATCCTTGAAGAGGGAAAATATGCAGCACTACTTTCGGGCCCCACGGATCCTTCAGGACAATCTGTAGATAAGACTTCGTATACGCCATTAGTCATTGCTGCATTAGCACTATTTGTAGGTCTTTTGTCCTTTATCTATTGGAGGCGGAGGCGAAGCCCAACTTTAGATCCAAACCTGATCTCTTTGGGTGAATACCAGTTCGATAAACGGAATACGGAGCTATTAATCCAAGAGCAGCATATTGAGCTCACCAGTAAAGAAGCCGATCTTCTGCTCCTGTTGTACAATGAGGCAAATAACACAGTAGAACGAGAACGGATCTTAAACCGGGTTTGGGGAGATGAAGGTGATTATGTGGGCCGTACGCTGGATGTTTTTATTTCAAAACTTCGAAAAAAATTGGAGTTCGATTCTAAAGTCAAGATCGTCAATATACGGGGAGTGGGTTATAAATTGGTAGTGGATGTCTAGATGGTAATCTGTTGAGTCAGTGTATATTCTGGCAGAATTTTTATTGTTGGTAATCATTGTCAGGTCGAGCGGAGTCGAGACCTACCCAATGACCTCTCGACTCCGCTCGAGGTGACATCCCCATCACCTCCTCATCTTACAAGGATATTTTTTTCCACTCATAAGGTAGTGGTATCCTCCAAAAATTTGATCATTGAAATCAACCCCCATTAAAGTTTTCTTGCGCCCAACTCTTGAGATCCCCACTAATGTTAAATTCATCTTTTATAGTTTGGACATTATCAACAACTCTGAAATCGTGCCTATTCATATACTTGAACATCTTAGACAAGTCTTTACCCATGGCCAAACGTGTAATAAAACCAGGTAGTTTCTTATATTTTACAGGAATATTCAAGGCTTGTGAAAAGGCCTGAGGCACATCGCCAATTTTCCATTCATCGGTGGCTATAGAAAGTGTTTTATCCTGGTACCTTTCCCGGTTTGATATTACCTGGGCTGCAATATTTCCTATATCATCAGTACCGATCAATTGTTGTGTGCAGTCTTTGTTCAAGGGCGAAACATATTTTCCTTTTTTAATGCCATTGGCCACTTGTGGGTATAAATTATTTTCATAAAAAGATGCCGGCCGCAAGATGGTATGGCTCAGGTTTTTCGCTTGAATATATTTTTCCAGTTCATACTTGCTTTCAAAATGAGGAACACCGGTGTTTAGATCTGCACCAAGCACAGAAGAATAAACAAAGTGTGCGTTGTTTTCGGGATTTATGGCATCAATAAATCGTTTCCCTTGTGCAATCTCCTCTTCTTTTTTCTGCAAAACCTGCACTAGAAAAATAGCATCTGCTTTGTCTATATATTCTTGATATGTTGAGGGCTGGCTGAGATTGCCTTCCACAAGGGTTGCTCCCTTAGCTATTAACTGTTTTGATTTTTCAGAGTTCGCATTCCGGGTTAAACCAATAACAGAATGATTCTTAGCTAATGCATGCTTAGCAAGCGCACTCCCCTGGTTCCCAGTGATTCCAGTTATAAAAATTGTTTTCCGCGTATCCATTATTTGTGTTGTTTGAATTTAAATGCCGGTGACCGAAGAAATTAAAATTAGTTGGATTACCTCAGTACACAGAAAGATACACTTTGTTCGTATATCAATACGGATACAGTCAAAATTTCTATATGAAAATAGAGAGGGCGAATGTTTGTAGATGGGAAAGAAAAAACCGCATGATGTGATGTCATGCGGTTCTATAACTTAGTCCTCTTTGTGGTCGAGGCTGATCTTTTTGGATTGATCTTCCATCTGATACTGGAGTCGTTGTTCGGATCGTATTCGGCGTTCCAGGATATTTACATAGTCCCAGCCTCGGCGGATCTTGTATTCGGAATAGGACCTTGAGGCCCATTCTACGGCTTCATCCAGATTGCCATTGATCTCATTGATAATGGCCATATTATAGCAAGCTCTACCTGCGACCTTGTCATTTGAATTCCCTACTTCAGCTTCCCATAATTCAGCAGCGCGTTGCCAATATCCAGTTCTGGCTAGTCGCATCCCCTTCTTGAAATTATCCGAACCTCGTACAAAATAATCCCTTCTTACGCGGGTGTGGTATGGGAAGAGACGCGATGCATAACGTTGACCCAGTTTTTGGCTTATTTGGAGTACAGCTTCTTTTCTATTGACAATTGCCTCTACTGCTTTTACCGGATTAATACCTACACCTCGGGAGTTGGCTGTATTGTATTCAACACATTCATCCCGGATCAGTTTCTGCTGAGGATCATAGATTCGCCATCCGGTTTTGATTAAGGTAGACACCTGGGCGCGGTGTTCTATTGCGGGTATTTCAGTCCCCAATGGCCCTTTTATAGTAACCGGGGCTGTTTGATAATCCACATTAGTGTCCGTATCAAAAAAAGATAGGGTGAATAAAGCATCTATCCCGTATGTTTCACAGATCTCATTCACTTTTTCCCAGTCTAGAGGAGCTGGATGAACACCCATACCCGGACTGCGCAAAGGCACATTTTCCAGGTGTTGAATGTTTTCAAAACGTTCTGTTACAGTCAGCTCTTCTTTTAATGCCATGATGGCATTTTGGGCTGCATGTTTATCGAGATTTTTTCCTTCTATAGATAAGATCTTATCGATCTCATCTGCTGTTCTGTTTCTTGCCGATGGAAGACTGCGGTCTACTATTCCTATATTCTCTATAGAACCTGGCAGAAAAACCGTTGCGGGTTGGGTGACCGGGATGGTCAGTTCATTAGTCGATGCACAGGAAACGAAAAGTAATCCGGCAAGGACGGACACGAGTAGGTGGTTGACATGAGATTTCATGATCGTTGGTTTTTTTGGTAATCGGTTTATTTAATTACCATATAGTGTCCTAGGATATAACGTTTTAAGGCGTAAGTTGGTATAAAGGGGTAAAAAAGGCCGGGTGCCCTACTTATCAGGGTTTAGGGATGGAGCAATTGGTTTATGGACGCACTTTCTTAGTCAGATAGTAGTTTTGAAGAACAAAAAATGCCTTTAAACTCCGGGATGATCCGGTGTTGTGTAGCTTGCTCATAGGCGTAAGCCACCTCGATCAATACGGGTTCACTCCAGGCCCGGCCAAAGAAAGAAATACCCACCGGCAAGCCATCCACCGCCCCCATCGGTACAGTAATATTGGGATATCCGGCACGTGCTGCTGGGGAGGAGCTGCCTACGTGAAAACTATCTCCATTAGTCCAATCCGTTTTCCAGGCCGGAGAACCGGTTGGAGCGATAATCGCATCCAATTGATGTTCGTCCATGACACGATCGATACCTTCTTCCCGAGCACCTTTCAGCATTTGGGCGAGGGCCTCTTCATATTCAGGTGAATTGAGATCTCCTTTTTCCTGAGCCATTTCCAAATAGCGCTGATTGTAATACTGCAATTCTATCGAATCCTTTTTATTGAAGGCGATCAGTTCTTCCACGTTTTTAATCGGGGCATTGGGCCCCAGAGATTCAAAATAAGTATTTAACCCATCCTTGTATTCAAACAGCATGATCTGGAAGGAATTGCGCCCGACATCCGCTGCTGTTATCATCTCAATGTCGATGATCTCTCCACCTAATTCTTTGATTTTCTCCACCGCCTGGCTCATTAAAGAATCTACTTTGAAATGCCGGTCCGATGGACGTTTATACCAACCAATTCGCTTTCCTTCGAGTCCGTTGGACTTGAGGAACTGGGTATAGTCGGTATACGAATTTCCAGGACTAGCGAATGTCTTGGTATCTGTTGAGTCGACACCTGTTAATGCCCCCAGGCAAATTGCAGCATCCCTTAAGCTTCGGGCCATAGGTCCTGGAGTGTCCTGGGTAAACGAAATAGGAATGATCCCTGAGCGACTCAGTAAGCCTACTGTGGGCTTGATACCCACAATGCCGTTGGCAGTGGCAGGGCAAACGATGGAACCATTTGTTTCGGTACCAATAGCGAGCACGGTTAAATTGGCGGAGACGGCCACAGCTGATCCTGAACTTGAGCCGCAGGGGTTTCGATCCAGATAATAGGGATTTTTGGTTTGACCGCCCAGTCCGCTCCAGCCACTGGAGGAAAGCTGGCCGCGAAAATTGGCCCATTCACTGAGATTAGCTTTGCCAAGAATAACGGCACCGGCATCCCGTAGTTTTTTGGCCATATAGCTGTCCTGTAAGGGATAAGAATTCTCCATGGCTCTGGAACCTGCCGTATTCGGCATTTTATCATAAGTGTCGATATTGTCTTTTAGCACGATGGGGATACCGTGTAGGGCTCCTCTGTTTTTCCCTTGCTTCAATTCTTCCTGCAAGGATTCAGCGATCTCCATAGCATCCGGGTTCACGATGAGTATCGCACTTAGTGCCGGACCATTCTTATCTATCGACTCGATGCGGTCCAGATGGGCCTGGATTACTTCAGTAATATTAAAATCACCTGCTCGATACCCCTGCCGGAGTTGTGATATAGTGTATTCCTCGAAATGAAAGCTTTCGTGGTCGTCATTTTCTGGCTTATCTCCTGGAACTTGGCAGCTTATGAAAAAGAATGCAAAAACTACTGCAAAGTATATTTTCCAAATAGGTAATTTGTTTCCTGTGTTCATTGATATTCAGATTTAGTTGCAAGAGAAGATATACTTTGTTGAGCCAAATAATTTAAAAATATCAATCCCAGTTTTATTTGTAATTTGGAATATTCTGGCCTAAAATTATCTCCCTGTTGACTGTCAATATGTTATTTTCAAGCGTTGGCATTACCAAGCCTGAACCACCACGATTCCTCAATTTATCTCTTTCAGATTTTGTCAGCAAGGGGTCGTCCTCAAAAACATAGTCATCCAAATAGTATTCATTTCTAGTGGGTTCTTTTACGGTCAAGTGGATATGTTCCGGCACGTTTCTACCCGGGTAGGCTCCCGGACGGAATGTATAAAAAGTATATTCCCCATCTTTCCCTGTTTTTACCCAGCCACGAATAAACCCATGTCTTTTTGCCCATCCTTTTTCATCACCTTTCTTCTCGTAGATGCCTTTCCTATTGGTTTGATAGATATATAGGATAATATCTTCAGCCGGAGTTTTACCGTCATTTTGAAAGACCGTTCCAGAAATTTTCAATCTAGGTTCGGAGTCTTCATACTTTGGAAGCGTATCAATAGCAGTCAGGATTTTTGAACCATACTCATGAATGGCCTCACATCCCTCACAAGGTCCTCCCACTAATTGATTGGTCTTTCGTTCCGTTTGTGACTGACAAGAAAAAAGTATGAGTAAAAAACCAATTATGAATATTTTATTTTTCATTATATCGCTTTTATATTCAAGCAATCGGGATATTCCGGTATCCGGTAAGTTTAAATTTCGACAGACTTATTCTATTGCTGCGGCTTTGTTGCTCGCCGCAAATGTTTTGTCGACGAATTTACGGGCAATAAATAAGGGTCGCAATTCATTCTTCTTTTTAAAAGAATGCTTTTGTCTTCGCTTCAAGATATTGCGGAGTACTTTGATAGCCAGAATGATCTTCGGGCCTTTGTTGAGCATTACACATTCTGCCTGGGCAGACATAGCCGCATCGCTGATCTCAGCACGTGTGGGAATACCCTTTTTAGCCAGGTTTTCCAACACTTGAGTTGCCCAGATCACGGGGATATGGGCTGCTTCACAGAGCCATAGGATCTGGTTCTGAACTTCTGAGATCGTTTCAAACCCCACTTCCACTGCCAGGTCACCCCGGGCAATCATTACTCCGATCTTATTTCTGCGCATGCCTTCCAGGATGATATCCGGTAAATTCTCAAATGCGTCCCTGGTCTCAATCTTAAAAATCACTCCCATGTCCTGTGCATCGAATTTGTCAAGTTCCTGATACAGTTTATTTACATCTGATCCGGTCCGCACAAAAGAATAGCCAAGCATATCAGCATTCGTACATACGAAGGGTAAATTCGCTTTGTCTTTTTCGGTCAATGAAGGCAGGGAGAGTTGGGTGTTCGGCAGGTTAATGCCTTTTAGTGAACCTATTTTAGATTTATAACTTTCTTCGATCACCAATTCCAGGTCATCCTTGTGTTTCGAGATCACCTTTCCCTGTATGGTACCATCATCAAAGTAGATGGCATCTCCAATATTGGCGTCATCAATTATTTCTTCCAGTGTTACCCCTATCTTGATTGTTTTGTAAGGCAGGTCTTCTTCTTTAGTAAGCGGAGCAGGCACCCAGCCATTTGATTTAGACAGGATAATATGGTCGCCCTTCTTAATGGCAATTGCGTTCTTCGTCTCTCCTTGGCTATTTACAATCTGAATAGGGGATGTCCTGATCTTGGGGCCGGCCAGATCCATGTAGATCTTTATTTTTTTTCCGGTTTCCTCGCTTACGGTTTTAATCATCTCTACCATATTCTTCCACAGTTCCAGATCCCCTTTGCCGAGGTTAATCCGGGCAATTTGCATCCCGAACTTTACCATTTTCTTTACAAGGGCCTTATTCTCTGCTGCCTCATCCGGCATAGTCACCATGATCTCTGTAAAACGATCTCCTTTCTCCTTGCTAAAAAGCCTGTATGAATGCTGCTTCAACAACTTCCTGCTATCATAGAATCCAATGATCTCCCCCTCAGGGTCTATTGACTTTGGAGTGCCTTTTATGAGATTTAAATTTTGGATAACGTTGTAGAGGTTGCCGTAGACGTAGCCTTCCGCAGTCCTGAGAGAGGATACCCCCAGGTCCGAAAGGGAATTATGATATTTCCGCAGGTCATAGGTACGCAAGATCATATAGCGGATAAGATTCTTGGCACTCAACCTGTAGTCAGGATGAACATCCAGGATGAGGTCATTTATGGCATCTTCACTGGCTGACAATTCCGTAAATATCCCCGATAGCTCCTGCTCCAGTTTCTCTATTTTCATTTTACTCCTTTTGTATTGTCATAAGGGCGGGTATGAGATTACTAGTATAACGATCAAGATCGAGCCAATGCCTCGATGAGATCTTCACACCCTCCCCTATGTATAAATTCGGAATGTTCATTAATGGTTTCGAAATGCTGCCCTGTGATATTTTGACATTGCATTTCTGAACCGTTGATTTCTTTAAATGTGTTTAGGACATTCTCTGTGACTTTGTTTTTGATGTAAGGTGGTAGTTTGCCCGGATTATCCCTGCACCAGTTTAGTGTCTTCATCCAAATGGCAGCGCTTAGCGCGCCACAAGCCTGTCCGCTTAATCCGAGTCCGCCGGCAAAGCCGGAAACCATCAATTGTTCGTCTTCACTTCCACCCATTCTTTTCACCACTTCAGATGCACAGCTAACTGGCTTTTGAGTTAACTCAATCTGTTCTTCTAATCCTTCTCTTCCGGATTGTATCGCCTCAGGTGCCCAGTCTTCTGCCAGGTTCATACACTTGCTGTTTTCCATGCCTTTGATCGTAGTGGTCAGCATCAATCTGACTATCCCAAATACATTACTAATGCTATAGCCGAGTATTTCTTTACAATTAACTGTATTTGATCTTTTCTCAAAAGAGTCCACCAGGTGTTGTGTGGCGGTGACCGCAACGGCAGTAGCCATGTCTAAATCCTTATGCTTTCGGTAAGATTCCGCACCTACAGCCAAAGCAGCACCCCAGATCATACCGCACTGTTGGCCTTGATTCATGATCCCTCCGGCCAATGGATTTAAGGCGAGTTCTGCGAGCTCATCCGGATGTCCGAATTCGCAATTTAGTATGTGGGCAAAAGTGTGCGAACAGGCACCGCATTGCCTAAAAACTTGTTTAGTGTCCTGGGTTTTACCTTGTGGCGTTTCCATCTGGCTTCTTGTTACTTTGTTCCGAAGGGAAATAGTAATGAATAGGAAGCTGACTAACAATGATATTCGTCAGTGGCGAAGGAATTTATGTTAACTGAGCTTTTCCTTAAAAAAGGCAATAGTACGTTCCCAGGCCAAGTCTGCCGCCTCTTTATCAAACCTGGGTGTAGAATTGTTGTGGAAGCCATGTTTTACATCCGGATAGAAATGTGCTTTGTACTCAATGTCATTTTCTTTCAGGGCTTTTTCATATTCGGGCCATCCCGCATTAACCCGCTCGTCGAGGCCTGCGTATTGCAGTAAAAGGGGCGTTTTTATCTTAGCGGTATCTTCTGCCGAAGGCTGACTCCCATAAAAGGGAACAGCCGCCCCAAGATCGGGCAATCTTGTTGCCATCATATTTGAGATCCATCCGCCAAAACAAAAGCCGACCACTCCGATTTTACCACTGCAGTCTTCATGAGATTTTAAGTAATTATAAGCGGCAATAAAGTCTTCCAGCATTTCGCCCCGATCGCGTTTTCGTTGCATAGTCCGACCATCATCGTCGTTTCCCGGGTAGCCACCCAACGGCCAAAGAGCATCCGGAGCCAGGGAGATAAAGCCTTCCAGAGCAGCCCTTCTTCCCACATCTTCGATATAAGGGTTCAAGCCCCGGTTTTCGTGGACTACGACAATACCGGGCAATTTCGCACTCGCCTCACTGGGCTTAGATAACAGCCCTCGTATCTCACCTCCTCCTTGGGGAGAATTATAAGTGATATAGTCGGACTTAATTCTCGGATCGTCTTGTTTTATCAAAATGGAATCGACATAGTCGGGCATAAGAAAGCTCATAAGAGAAGGAACCGTAAGGCCTCCTATGGCATAGAGCGATAATTTGTCAATGAATTGCCTTCTATCCAGTTTGTTATGTGCATAGGCATCATAGAGATCAAAAACTTCCGGGTTGATGTCTTTTTTACTAATTTTTTTCATCTTCTACTAATTTGTAAGTGGGAAGCACCTTCGTATGATGCTTCGTTTATATTTTAATGAATTCCAGCCCTTCGATGCAATAGATTTTGGAGGTATCAAAAACTAATACCGTTCCCTCAGTTTCCTCTGACTCCTCCGTCGGAATCTTTGGCATTACCCGGGCAATTGATCCATTCAGGTTAACCGTATATTCCTCATCGAAATCCTTTGAAGATTTCGAAGAAAAAGTGAGCATATTATCTTTTGCTCTCCATGTGCCTTTTTCTTCCTTGTCGGACACGCTGGTGATCCCACGGCTGACTTTATTAACGGTATGAAGATCATAAGTCCCATCCTCATGAAGTGAGAGTTTATATTCTATTATACCGCTATCACACTCGTATTTAAGATAATATTTTCCAAATATTGTCTCGGTCTGGGCACATGCTGTAAACCCCATCAACACAAAATAAAAGATCAATATATTTCTCATGTATCCGTTTTTTAGCTTTTATCTACTATTCATCATTCCGACTCGTATCGCTTATTCAGTATTCCTTAATCGGATGATCCTGCCTTTGTCGGCTGCAGTCGGACTCCCTTCATCGATGAGTATCAATAGATCTCCACTGGGTAACTGGGCAATATCCCTGACTCTTCCGATGTTCTCGAGCACTATTTCAGTTACATCAGTATCCGGATCATAACGCACCAGGTCTCGTCCTAACAGGCTACCCATAAGGAAGGATCCGTTCCATTCAGGGAAATTACTGTTTTTGAGTTTTATCAGCCCGGATGGCGATATCCGAAAACTTGTCGTCCATGCTTTTAAGGGTAAGACTGTAGAAACAGCAGCTTCTTCTTCCGTCATATCGGAAACGGGAGTTCCGTCGTAATTTAACCCATAAGAGAACAAGGGCCAGCCATAATTCCCTCCTTTTTCAATAATATTCAATTCATCTCCTCCTAAAGGTCCGTGCTCATTGGCGTAAAATGTATTGGTGACCGGGTCAATATAGAAGCCTTGTGGATTTCTATGGCCATAGGTCCACACACTGATTGGTCCGGATTCCCCAACAAATACCGGATTATCTGCAGGGATCTGTCCATCTTCCATAAAACGGTGGATCTTCCCCAAAACATTACTCAGATTCTGTGGTCCGGGATCGGGATAAGGGCTGCCGCCAACGCCAATAGAAAGGAAGAAATGCGAATCGTCCTGCCAGGCAATACGCGACCCAATGGAAAATTGGTCAGAGCTGTAGATCACTTCCAGGTTTTCGGCCTTATTATTGACCAATTTAAACCGTGCTACGGACAAGTTATACGCATTGTTCACGTAGGCGATGTAGATCCAGTTATTTGTTTCGTAATTCGGGTGAAGACTAACGTCCATAAGTCCCCCATAAATGATCCCGCTAAAAGTAGAAGTAGCTGTACCTGGAATACCAGTGACCCGAGCTGCGCTTCCATTTAAATAATGATAAAACGCTCCTGTCCGGTCTGTAAAGAGGTATTCTTCCTCCCCGATGACCTCAATACCCCAGGGAATATTATAGCCTGTGGTCACTACTTCAAATCCAGAATTTTCGGGGGGATCATTATTGGTAACAGGCGGATCATTAGTAGCTCTTGGAATCACATCGTCTACGGCCCTGTCTTCCTTGGAACAGGAGACAAATGCGCAAAACACAAGGCATATCAGCAGCGATCTTGACATATTCCAAGATACAAATTCCTGATTTCTTTGCCTAAGTTGGATCAAAAGGTAGCAAGTCGGGTGGGAGATAAGAGATCCTGGCTTCTTCTGAAGTAAAAATATCAAAAGAATAATGACTGTTAATAAGGTCTTTAAAGTTGGTTTTTAATCTGGGATTCTCCGCTATAAACGCCTTAAAATCAATTATGTTAGATTTTTGCATAAAATGGTAAACGGCTTTCATGGCTACGAGCGTCACGGTGACATGGTACTTATCTGTTTCACCTAAATGTAAAACATAGGCCTGCAGTTGTGACTGAATGCTGCCTTCTGCCTTTGCCAGACCCATTTCGCGAATAAGCAGCCAGGCCATACGCAAATGGGCCTCATGGCTAAATACTTTCGGATCCAGGCTGCGATCTGCAAATTGATTTCTAAACTCTGAATCCGATAAAATGTAATGTGCTTCCAAGCCGGATTTATTTACTAGTGGGTCTCAACAAATTCTTTAAACTGACGCATCCATTTTTCTCCTTGTTTCCTGTACATGCTGGGAAACAAAATGGCCATTAGCCGTGGCATGACCCAGTTTATCCGGGTGTATTCAAATTCATAGTCATAGCGTATTTTGTTTTCATCCAAGGGCACAAATTTGCATACCATGGTGTTGTCCATATGCTTGTGATGATAGAAAGCTTCAAAAGAGTCTGGAAGTCGGTTTGCCGTAATGGTTTCCGTAAGTTCCATCGTACGCCTCCCATGGGCGTAGTACATCTTGGAAACAGCACCATCCTGTCCCATTTGTCCGCTGATCAATTCTTTTTTCTGAAATCCGTCCTGGTATTCCTTCAAGTATTGAGGGTCTGCAAATAATTCAGCAACTGTGCGTTGAGGTTTATTGATCTCTAGTGAACCTGTGATTTTCATATCTGATTTTTTTGAATTCTAACTCCTAATCTAGAATAACGTAGACGCCCACATGATCCAGGGAGTGGCAAGGAGGAATATCACCGTATTTAATACCGTGATGACAGCCCCTTGTTTATAGATATCCCTGGAGGGCAAAAAGCCACTTCCTACAAACAGTATGTTCGAACTCGACGCCTGGGGGGTAATAACAGCAAATAAATTGGTGGAAAAAGAGAGCATAAAAGCCATAAGAGCTGCAGGCACCCCTGCCGAGACGGCAACTTGCAGAAAAACGGCGTATAGCGCCAGTAAATGGGCAGTCTGACTTACAAACAAATAGTGGATCACGATATAGAGCAGGATCAATACAACATAGACTGTGGCCCAGTTGTAGCCGCCAATATAGGTAGCCATTTGCTCGCCTAATGTCTTCATAAAACCCATGTCGTTCAGGGCTGTACTCATCATATATAAAATAGCGAACCACACATAAGTTTCAAGTGCATCTCCTCCGCCTTCCCGAATATCTTCCAAGGTATATACATTGGCCAGGATCAGTATGGCCAGGCCAAGGAAGGCCACAATAGCCAGGTTTATATTCAATACAGGAGAGAAGGCCCATAGTAGGATCATACCCAAAAAAGTACCCCCCATGATCCATTCTTTTGTGCTCATTGGCCCCATTTCCTGAAGTCCTTTTCGTGCCATTTCAGGGGCTTCCGGGGTGTATTTATTTTCCGGGGGAAACATTTTATACAGGATAAAGGGTATAATTGCCAAGGCTATAAAACAGGGTACTGAAGCCACAAAGAACCAATTCCCAAAATTCATATTGACGCCAAATTGCGCCCCGATGCCAGCACCTACAGGGTTGGCAGCCATGCCCGTAAGCCATAAGGCAGAACTAATGGTTTGTCCGGCAATGTACGTCATCATCAGATAGGTACCGGTTTTTTTTCTGCCTTCAGGGGTAGGTAAGGATCCGGTGTCTAATGACAAGGCATGGGTAATGGGATACATAATGCCGGAGCGGGCAGTATTACTGGGAATGGTTGGACCTATGATCGTATCAGTGACAACAATACAATAGCCCAGTTTTAAGGTCGACTTCCCAAAGCGGCTAATTAGCATAAAAGCGATACGCCTGCCCAGGCCTGATTTGATGACGCCCTTTGCCACCAGGAAGGCGGCCAAAATGAGCAGAATAAAACTTTCAGAAAATCCGGAATACGCTTCTTTTGGGGTAAGGACTTTAAGCAGGACGGCAGCGACCAAGGCAATTATAGATGCCGTAAATATGGAAAAGGCTTCAAGTAAAACCCCGATGATAGCTGTAATAAAGATGGCGAATAAATGCCAGGCATCAGGAGTGATGTCCCAGGGAACAGGGAGGTGCCAAATAACGACACCTAGTATTACTGTTAGTATTCTTTTTGTCCAAAGTAGTTTTTGGCTATTCCCTGTTATCGTCTCCAATGAAGTTGAGATTAGTTGGTATCGTGAAACCCGCCTGCCGGACGGGCAGGTCCCAAATTACAAATTCCAGAATCCAATTCCTATCTAGCATCGTTCATACCAAGAAAATGGTGAATGCCCGCTTCAAGCGGGCTAGATAATTGGAAGTTAGTGAACTTGTATTGCCAAAGTGCGCGAGACAAATCGTACGTAGCTATTCAGATCGGATTTTTTTGATAAAATTGAGGACCACTTCCCAATTTTTGCTCACATCTGAACCTACCCTGGATTCTACTAGCATAGAGGACCCATGGATACCACTTTCTGCGGCATACGTATCATGACCATATTGTTCGGCAAGGGCAAATTGTGCCTTGCTCCGATCACTTTCCATTTCATTAGGGGGTTTCAAAATGATCAATGGAATGCTGACCTTTTCCAAATAGTCTTCAGGATTGCATCCTTCCATAACTCTACCAGAAGCTGGTGAAAATGCCAGGGCCCCCAATAGGTCATTCGGGCGCTCACTTGCCAATTTTATGGACAATGTGGCACTATAGCTGCTTCCCCACAATATTTTGTCTCCTGTATAACCATTTAAGATCAAATAGTCCAAAGCACCTTCAAGATTGTTATAGGCATCACAATAGCCATAATTGTTATCAAAACTGTTAGATGGAATGTTAGCTATCGTTCTGTTGTAGCTACCGTAGATCTGACCTCCGACTCTTTGATCAATGGCCAAAATGTTCAGATCATGTTCCAGCAGTTTGGGGATGATCGTTCTGTATTCTCCCCTCATATTTGACCCTCCCTGGTGAAAAAGTAAGATGATATCTTCACTCTTAGACGCAGCGTAGAGTTTACCAAATATTTGAATGCTATCTGGCGTCATAAATGTAATCTCTTCATATTCTCTTCTGTCTTGTTGAATAGGTTTCGCCTCCTGCTTGCATGAAAGTATTGTCCAAACAATACCAATTAGTAAGATGAAGGATATCAGATGTTTCATATTTTATGATTTACTGTAATCAAATCTTTTCTGAGCAAAATTCTATGAGCCAGTTTTAAAAAGCCAGGTTTTGAATCTATTAAATGACGATCTAGGCTTCACGGAGACTCTTCTCCATTTTACGCCCTGTTGCCAATTCATCAATCAGCCTTTGACGGCTTTCAAAGTGAGCTCAGGTTCGACTACTGTTAGAGAGACCACCTGATCATCCTCCAGAGTAAACTGTACTTCTATTGATGGCGTGCCATTGTAGGAAAACACATTGGGCGACTTTTGATAAAGTGCACCGCCAGATTTACCGAGCTTTCCAAGGGAGAGATTCTTTCTCATATTGATCTTGACAGTAAAACCTTCATTTTCTCCTTCCCCATAGCGATAGTCACCCAGATATTTTTGCTTATCGTCTTCCGTCATTGCTATGTCTTTCTCATTACTATCTGCCGAGCCCAGTTGTTCGAGGTAGGCGATAAGTGCATTGGAATCTGCTATCTGTTTTTCGCTTAAGGTGATACCGTAATTAGATCGAAGTCCGGCCTTTGCATGCCGCAGTAAACTAATACCATGCGGCCCAGCAATAGACTCAATACCCGGCATGGATTCGATCATGGCTTTGACTATTTCATAGTTGCCTAACATGGCAAACGTAAAAATGTCTGGCCTGGCACCGTGTTCCATCAGAAAACTGGCAATGTCTCTTCTACCCACGTGAGAAGCGGCACCAAGGGCGGTTTCCCAATCTCCAAAGGCCCAGTCCCAGGTAGCTCGTGCTAATTCAGGCCTGGGGGTAACCAATTCTTTGACACGATCCAGGTTAAAATGCGATACGCTTACTACTTCATTGACAATTTCATCGTCTATAGAAGGGTAGCGATGAAACAATGGATCTGCTATGCCATTTTCTATTTCGGTAAATGAATTGGAAAATAATACATTAGGGATAGAAGCAGCCATAATGCCAAAGATGCTGCTCTTGATCAGTGTACGTCTTGAGAAGGAATTTTTCGTTTCCATGATAGTATTAATTAATTCACACTAGGATGCTGCATTCATAGAGTTTTAAGGTATTAAATTAATCCTACATATGTCTAGTGCGTGGAATAAGTGTAGATCATTCTTTGCTTCCGGTCCAGGGCGCAGCAAACTCCCTGTTCGGGCAAAATGTCATTCCATGCAATTGGTCCTTGATCAAATACCCTGAATGATAGTATTCATTACTCGCATCTGAGGTCGAAAATGCGAAGTAGATCTTAGGCCAGTTCGTATTTATGATAGCATTTTTTATTTCGCTGCCATAGAAGGTGCCACTAAATGTATTTCCCTCTACGCTCTCAATTACGAAAGGCTGAAAGTACCCTTCTGCATCAGGAGTTGGCCTTAGATCAATGCTCCATGTCCCGTGTAAGGGTTCTGCGGTGTCAGGTTTTTCGTAA